>Ga0187833_10000047_pt1 | contig 111464 bp, 116 predicted proteins | sample ETNtaG_37_FD_167968 | JGI IMG/M metagenome (GOLD analysis project Ga0187833, IMG submission 167968) | Marine microbial and viral communities from oxygen minimum zone, Eastern Pacific Ocean - ETNP2014_SV_400_PacBio MetaG (Illumina Assembly) | ecosystem: Environmental > Aquatic > Marine >... | reverse complement strand
TGTGCTTTTATTTTCATTTCGTTTCTCCTGTTGGAACTTTATCTAAATCTTTTTCCTGATAAATTGGTTTCTTTTCTTTTCCAAGAGGCATCTTACGAATGATTACTCCATGATCACGTTCAGATGGGCTTGGTCCCCAATAATTGGTGTAATAAGAAAATTGAGCATAACCTCCAATCATAGTAGCTGGATTCATCAGAATTCGAGTGCTAGCATTATTGTTTCCACCTCTTAGTCCTGAAAATTTATTCTTTTTTGCAAGGGGTGAGAATGGAACATTTACATGTCTCTCAACTTGATGATAACAGATGGCCATATTTCTTGGCACTTGGTGACTTACCACTGCTCTTACTACTTCAATTCCATTTTCGCAGAACATTTCCACCCAATCATTATCGTTAACATCGATACCTTTTGCATCATCTGGATTTAACCATACTGTTGGACCACCACGTGACATGTGCAGCATAGGCCAATGATCCCTGAAAGAACTGTGTATCTGCCATTTGCCATGAGGTGTAATAAATCGAAAAACTTTTGATTTTGGACCAGCTTTATCTAAATTAATATCTCCAACCGCTACCATATCTATCGGTGGTTTATTTGTTGGCAAACCTTCACCTAATTCTCTTATGCCTCGGTGATCATAATATATTTCCTGTCTTCCTGAAAGTGTATGCCAAGGCTTTAATCTTTCTACATTCATTGTAAAAGGGCCGAAAGTTCTTTGTTTTCCATTATTATCGTGCAACACAGCGCTCCACTGTGGTGTTGTGTGAATTCTTCTAGGTTGTGAAATAATATCTTTATAATGAACTTTTCTGCTTTTAACTACTTCAACCATATCTGCAAGCGGAAGTCCTACTTTTTTTTCCATCTCTTTGAAAAATAGCCACGACAATCTTCCGTTTAATTCTGGAGAAATTTGAAGCAAGAGTTCACAAAATTGTTCCGGTTTTTCAAAGTATACACGATCATTTTTTACATCTAAGGCTTCGTTATGTTTAAGTTCTTCCTCAACAATAGGTGTTAAATCTGTATATTGACCTTTAGAACCATAACCTTTGGGTTTACTAACAAGTGGACCAAGAGAAACTAATTTATCATAAATTTTTGTATAATCTCTTTCAACAATATTTACACTAGGGAAAGTTTTTCCTGAAACAGGTTCTGTATCACCATTTTTCCAATCTTTAATCTCTCCTAATGGTTGAGCAAGTTGACCGGGAGTATCCATCCATGTAGAATTGAACACAATCTCTTTTACAGGTTCAGGGAAATGTTTTTTTGCCAGTTCAGAAAATTTTTTAGCAATAATTTTAAACGCTTCCCAATCATGTTTAGCTTCCCATGGTGGTTGTGTTGCTGGTGTTAAAGGATGAACATAAGCATGCATATCTCCAAAAGTAACATCATATTTTTCATACCAAAAGGCAGCTGGCAGAACTACATCTGAATATAATGCAGTAGAGTCCATTCTTATGTTTAAGTTTACTAAAAAATCCAGTTTTCCAATTGGAGATTCTTCGTGCCATTTGATTTCTTTAACTAAGTCTTTTGCAGGCTCTTTGTCCCACATAACATTATTATGTGTTCCAAGGAAATGTTTGAGTGTTAATTCAGATCCTCTCATACTACATCCAATAAGATTGCCACGATATACTGTAAGCATTTTTAAGCGATTTTCTGGTGCGTCTATATCGTTAATTGCAAAATTCAATTTGTTTTCTTTAAATTGTTTTACAACCCACTCTTTTACTTCATCATCGTTTTTACATCCTGCATCAATAGCTTCTTTATAAAGTTTAATCGGATTTTTTTTATCAACTTGGGGAAATGAAGGTAACCAACCTAGCCTAACTGCAAGAGAGTTCATATCTGCAGGAGTATTGAATTTTGGAAGTTTTTTAGCTCCTGTAGCCCATTGTGTATCGAGAGACATACCATCGTATCTCCATTGACCAGTTTGAAAATACCATAAAGAGGTACTATTCATTAGTCGTGGAGGTCTCTGCCAGTCAAGAGCTCCACTCATATTAACAAATGCAGCATTTAAACGCGTATGCTGTGTGCCAACATAATGATTAAAATTACCACCATTAACTCCGTTGCAACCACACAGAGCTGTCATTACTGCCATGTTTCGGTAATACAAAGATGCTCCATGATAAAAATGTTGTACTCCCGGTCCAGTTATGAACATGGATTTCCCTTTTGTTTTTGCGGCATTTTCCGCGAACTCTCTTCCTATCTGAATAGCAAGATCTTTGCTCACGCCTGTTTGTGATTCTTGCCACGCTGGAGTGTAAGGTTTTGGATCGTTATAATCTTTAGGATAATCTCCGTTTAATCCTCTTGATACACCTGCTTGTGCCATTGTAAGATCAAAAGCAGTTGTTACAAGTAGTTCTTTTCCATCTTTTGTTTTGATTTTTTTTGCTGGAACTTCACGTAAAATTTCTTTTGCTTTATTGCCTTTGCCATTTGTCTTACCTATGTTTATATTAAAGGTTTCAGTGAAATCACTGAATGAGACCATTGCTTTTTCTTCTTTATTAATTAGTAAAGTTAGAAGTGGATCAAACTCTTTTTTAGTAACTGCGTTTTTTAGTTGAAGATTCCAATTTCCTGTGGGTTCTTTCTCCCATCTAAAACCAATAGAACCAGTGGGTATATGTAGTTCTCCTTCTTTATCAGTCATAATAAGTTTCCAATCAGCATTCTCTTCTTTGCTATATTCTTCAATATCGGAAGCTCTAACAAATCTTCCCATCTGATATTTGTCGCCATCTTTTTCTAAAACAACAAGGAAAGGTAGATTAGTGTATTGTTTTACGTAATCGGTGAAGTATGGTGTTTCTTTATCAACGTAAAATTCTTTCAAAATAACATGTATACATGCCATTAAGAAAGCTCCATCACTACCAGGAACAACTGGAACCCATGTATCTGCGTATTTCGTTACATCTGAATAGTTAGGAGACATTACTACTACTTTTGAACCCCTGTATTTTGCTTCAGAAACAAAATGAGCATCAGCAGTTCGAGTCATATTTATATTTGAACCGGCAACTACCCAGTATGTACTAAGATACCAGTCTGAGCTTTCACAGTTTTCAGTTTGATCTCCAAACATGCTTGGAGAATTATGTGGAAGGTCGTGATACCACTCATAATAACTACAATAAATTCCACCTAATAAATTATTATATCTATGACCAGAAATAAAACTTAACAAACTCATGGCTGGTATAGGTGAAAAATTAGCCATATGATCTGCACCATATTTCTTAATAGTATAAATTTGTGCTGCTGCCACTAATTCGGTAGACTCGTCCCAGCTCACTCTTTTCCATCCTGATTTACCTCTTGCTGATTTATATTTTTTTGATCTTTCTTCATCTTCAACAATACTTGCGTAAGCTTCTACTGGATCTTTGCCGTTTTTTTTCTCTTCAAGATAAAAATCCCATAATATTTTACGCACATAAGGATACTTTGGTCTTAAAGGGCTGTAAGGATACCATGAAGCAGTAGCACCTCTTTGACAACCTCGCGGTTCAATATTTGGAATATCTGGGTCGATTTGTGGATAGTCAGTTTTTTGAAGCTCCCAACAGATAAGTCCATCTTTTACAAAAACTTCCCAACTGCATGCCATTCCGCAGTTAACACCATGGCCTGTTCTTACGCTGTAATCATAATTCCATCGTTTTCTATAAAATTCTTCCCAAGATCGAGAATCTTTACTGACATTAAACCATTTACTACCGTTTTTCATAATATTTTCTTTTTATTAAATTTATTAAAATCATTTAATGTCCACATTCTTTTTTCCCACTCTAAGAGCTAGTAAAGTTAGAAAAATTATTAACAAAATACTTACAATTACAGAAATTTTATAACGAGGAGAAAGGTCAGACACAAAGTTTGTTTCCTGATTAATATTTTTGTCAGCGTTTTTTAGAAATAAAATTACTTTTTTTATTTCATCATCGCTTAAACCTAACGCCACCATTGGCATGTTAAATTCCTTTAAAAGCTGTAATGCTATTGGATCTTTTTCTTCAACCAATCCATCTGGATTTTTAATTTGTTTTATAAGCCAGTTTTCTTCCCTACGTATTGTTACACCAGATAAATCAGGTCCAACCAAATCCCCTTTTCCAATAGTGTGACATCCTGCGCAATTACCTTGAAAAATTTCTTCACCAATTTCAGCGGAAACAATATGTTTAATTGGAATTAAGCAAAAAATAACAAAAAAAAATAACGTAAAAATATTTTTCTTGTTGAAAAATAAAAAAAAATAAAAAGACATATTAATCAAATATCAACTATTTGACCTAACAAATTTGACATACATCAAAATAAGTCAATGAAATCAATAATTGATACAGATCAATTTTGATCTAAATCAATTGTAATTAAAGATAGTATTATGGTAATATTCCAAAATGAACACTGCTCAGACAATATATCAGCATAATTCTCATACGCGTTGCTCTTTATGTAAAATTAGATCTTATTCTTTTTGCAGATGTTTAAATGATAAAGACTTACAAATTTTTCATGATATTTCGACAGAAAAAAAATATCGAAATAATCAGAATATTTTCCTACAACAAGATAAATCATCTAATCTTTATAATATTACTGAAGGAAATGTTAAGATTTATCAATTGTTAAACGACGGCCGAATCCAAATAATTGGTTTTTTATACCCTGGTGATTTTTTTGGGTCTTACAAGAACGGCAAATATAATTATTCAGCTGACGCAATAGGAGAAGTGAGAGCATGCGTATTTGCTCAAGAAAAATTGGACAAATACATAGAAAAAAATATACCTCTTGCTAAAGAATTATTACATTTAACATCTCACGAGCTTACATTAGCACAAGACAGAATGAGTGTTTTAGGCAAATTTGGAGCAACTGAAAGGCTTGGAAAATTTATTTTTAATGTTTCTGAACAACGAAAAAGAATTGGATGGAAAAATAATCCTATAAGCTTACCAATGACAAGACAAGATATTGCAGATTATCTTGGATTAACTATCGAAACTGTTAGTAGAGAATTTTCAAAACTTAAAACATCAAATATCATTAAAATCCTTAGTGCTAAGCAAATATTTATTAGCGATTTTGAAAAATTAGTTAATATTACTACATAAAAAATTAAACTTTTTTAAATTAATTATGGTAATTTGGATATTTTACAGTCATATAAAGAAAGAAAAAAACTAATACGTCCCATAATTTTTCTTAAGACGTATTTTTTTAATCTTCTTGATTAAAGTCGAAAAAATTTAAAATTGATCTATATCAATTTTATTTTTTGTTTTTTAACTAAATATATGAGCATGTCACCACATATTATTTTTTCTCTTAGCTATGTTCCATTTGTTATTTTTATTGCAATGTCATGTTTGTACAAAGGAAGAGCAGAAAAGATATTAAAAACGCTTTCTGCAGTTTGCGGGACTATAGCTATGGTTTTTTACATTATTTTTATTAAAAACCTTTTGTAAAAACACTTTTATTTGAAATTTTTTTACTGATTAAAATAAAAATATTAGAGATTTGATTTATATCAAAAAACAAATTTATTGATTGAAATCAATAATTATTTTTTAATTTTATTTAATTATAATTAAAAATTTTCTTAAAAAAAAATATCAAGTGAATTTAGAAAACATAGAAAAAAACTCTCTGGACAGCGAAACTAACTTGTTAGAAACTGTTAGTGAAAATCTCAAAAATACAACACACATACAACTTCCTTTTAGCCATTGGGTATATGATAAGGTTTTTCCAGAAAATATAGCCGATGAACTTTTAAAGCTTTCTTTTGAGACACCAAAAATAGAATACTACACTGGAAAAAGAGAAAGTAATAACCAAACAAGAGTTTTTTTTAATAAAGAAAATTGTGAAAAATTTAAAGTTATTAATAATGTAGTGGAAGTTTTCAATAATTCTAAAATTATTGACCAACTGGGAAATTTATGTGGAAAAGACTTAACAAAGGGTAAATTAAGAATTGAATATACCATGGATACAGGAGATTTTTGGTTAGAACCCCACTTGGATATTAAAGAAAAATTATTAACTTTTCTTGTTTATTTGTCAAAAGATCCTGGATCAAATGAATGGGGCACAACAATATATAATCCTGACCTAACTTTTCATTCTAAGGCACCATATAAATCAAATTTGGGACTTATGTTTAATGCAGGAACAAACACTTGGCATGGAGTGCCAAAACAAAATATTCGGGGAATTAGAAAAAATTTAATAATTAATTATGTCATAGATGAATGGAAAAGCATTCATGAACTTGCCCCAGTTATTTAGTTATTTATTTAATTGATAACGGGCTTAAATAAAATTGATTTAAATCAAACCATTTAATTTCAAAAATGAAAGAATGTTTATAATGTCAATAGAGAATAAAGAATCCTACACAGGGAAAAATAAAAAATCCTACACAGGATTGCTTATTTCAAGCTATGAAAGTAACGATGTAAATCCTCTTTTGCCTTTACTATCGGAAGAATTTCCAGATTGGTCTATTGATAAAATAAAATCATATATTGCTTTAGTCATAAAGAACAAAAAAGATGTAGCTGGATTACTTGTTGCAAAGAATGAATCTTTTTATAATGTTGGGCTGCTTATTTATACAATACAACAGATTCAATCTAAAACTATTAAAGTAAAGAATAAAAAAAATTTTGAAAATTGTTTAGTTATTGAAAATTTAGTAGCTTCAAGTCCCATTCTACAAAAACAAGTGTTTTTACTAATGGTTGAAGAAGTATTCAAGATAGCAAAGAAAAACTCATGCAAATTAGTTGAACTACCAAGACTAGATAATGCATATCAGTTAGTTAAAGATAAATATAAAAAAATAATCCAAAATGTGAATGGATTTAGAACTTTTCTAAAAATATCAGCTATTTAAACCCTTTAATTTAAAATTTAACTGTAATTATTTATTTGTTGTTTTATAATTTTCCACCAACATGAGTATAAAACAAAAAATAAACTCACCTTCATTATGGATAAAAAATTTTCCTTGGAAAAAAAAGAAACATCACAAATACAGCAGAGGTAAATTAATTATTGCAGGGGGTAAAATAAACATGACCGGGGCTACAATTTTAAGTGCGGAAGCTGCGTTAAGGGTGGGTATTGGTTCAGTTAAAATATTGTGCAATAAAAAAACTCTGCCTATTTATTCTTTAAAATTTCCTTCGGCTTTAAAAGAAATTACAAATAATTTAAGTTCTTTAAAAAAATTAATAATTAAGGAAAAAAAATCAGTTTTTTTGATTGGCCCTGGTTCTGGCTCTAATCGACAAACAAAAGAAAAAACAAAATTAATATTAAAAAGTAGCAAATATGCCATTATTGATGCTGATGCTTTAACTTGTTTTAAAAAAAAACCTAAAGAACTTTATAGATTGTTAGATAAAAACAAAATTATAACTCCTCATATAAAAGAATTTCACACAATATTTCCATCTATAAATAAAAAAATCTCAAATTATGGAAAAATTATTAAAGCTTCTAGATTATGCAAATGCACAATTGTTCTTAAAGGAACAAATACTCTTATATGCTCTCATCTTGGAAAAGTTGTCATAAATAAACATACTTCAAGTGAATTAGCGGTTATTGGCTCTGGTGATGTTTTGAGCGGAATTATATCAAGTTTGGTTGGTAAAAATAAACTAAATCCATTTTTATCCAGCTGCTCAGGTGTATGGTTACATGGTGATATTGCGAAAAAATTTGGACCAGGCCTAATTGCAGAAGATATTATTAATAATATTCCTAAAACTTTAAGAAAATTAAAAAAAGCTAATTAGCAGCACTTGTAGAAACATAGAGTGATACTGCTTCAATTTCTTCTGCTGTTAATTGATCTTCATAAGCAGGCATAACACCAATGCCATTAGTAACAGCATTCATTACTCTCATCTTATCGGGTTTAATTTCATTTAAATTTGGTCCTATTTGACCATTTGAGTCAGCATCATTAAGTGTATGGCATGTTGAACACGCAGCTTTATTTAAAAAAATATCTTTACCTATTTCAAGTGTAGTGTCTGATTTTGCAGGTAGGAATAGAAAATTAACAAAAAAAACAATCATTAAAAAATAAAAATTATTTTTTTTCATTGTTTTTTTACAGCTATGTATTTTTTTCTTAAATTAGAAAAAAACCTTCTAATAAAAGCAGTAACTATACCTAATACAATTGCAAGGATGATAGAAATTATTCCATATTGAATTGGGAAATTTATAGAAAGATTTTTAATAAATTTTGAGAAAGTTCCTAAATTTTTTGTGCTATTATAAGTTCCATTTTTAATTATTTGCTCAACAAAAAAAGTATCGTAAGCAATTGCTATACCTACTCCTAATAAAAGAATTGCTAAGAGCGCTTTAAGCTCTGAACTATCGATACGTTCCCCTAACTTTTGTCCAACTTGGACTCCAATAATTGATCCTAAAATTAACATTGAAACTAAAATTAAATCTATTGATCCATAGTTAAATGCATGAAGAATGGTTACGATCGCACTAACAAAAATAGTCACAAATAAAGATGTTCCTGGAACTAATTTAGTGGGCATTCCAATAATATAAATCATAGCAGGAACTAATATAAATGCTCCGCCAATACCCATAATTGCAGCAATAAAACCTACAATTAAACCAATTACAATTGGAGTAAAAACACTTTCGTACAATTTTGATTTTTTAAATCTAATTCTTAAAGGAAGTCCGTGTATCCAATAGTGTGAATGTAATTTTTTTCTTATAATGATTTTTCTTTTAGCTCTATCTATTTCAGATAAACCTTCAACCAGCATTAAAGTTCCAATGATAGCTAATATATACATGTATGATAATGAAATAACTATATTGATTTTTCCAATCTCTTTAAAATAAGTAAAAGTAATAATTCCAATTATAGTTCCGGCTATCCCTCCAGCTATAATCATAATTCCCATTTTGTAATCTAAGGTATCTTTTAACCAATGGGTCGTTGAGCCTGAGACAGAGGTAGCTAATATATTGTTAGCTTCATTTGCCACTGCATATGATGGCGGTATGCCCAAAAAAATTAAAAATGGAGTCATTAAAAATCCACCACCTACTCCAAATAAACCTGATAAAATACCAACGATAGTGCTAAGAGAAAAAATTGTAAATAAATTAACAGATACTTCTGCAATAGGTAGAAAAACTTCCATTAATTAGTAAGTATTACTCTAGTTTCTTATTGTCAATCAATAGATTGATTAAGAACAACAAATTTTAAGTATTTTTTTAATTAAAATTTAAAAAAGTGCCTACTAGGATAACACCCCAATAAAACAAAAGTCCTAAAATAACTAAAGATTTTGAGGTTTGTAATAAAGATGTAGATAGAAGTTTTTTTAATATTTTACCATAATTTTTATCAAAAAACTTCGACATAAATGTTGATTACCACCACTTAAAATTTTGTCAAATAATTATTGCGAAATTATAATTTTTTTTTCTTGAAAAAAGATTAATATATTGTTGCTCCAAAAACTTTTACTTCATCATCCTCAACTCCAAGAACCAAACGTCCTAAAAATTCTCCAGGAACAGTATTACTGGTCTGTTTATAAAGTATAGTCACATAAAGATCGCGTCTTAAACAGCCAAATATTTCATATTTTTCTGATAAACTAGTCAATAATTTGTTGTTCGCCCATTGTTTGCCAAGTTCTACTTCGTTAGCACCAAAAAGCATCTGAGATGAAAAGCTTTTTGTAAAGCCTCCATAATCTTTAATGTTGGATGATTTAACAAGATTTTCCCAGATAGGATTAGCTATATTAATTATCTCTTGGTCAGATTTCTCAAGAAGATTCATTTTTTATTTATTACTATGATGCTTGTTTTTTCTCTTTTTCATCAACAATATGATAAACGGGTACTTTTTCCAAAGTAAACTTACCAGTTTTAGGATCTCTTCTAGATAATGTTAAACAGTGCCAGTTCTTATCATCTAGTTTTAGATGATCACCTCTATAATAATATCCTGGCCAACGTGTTTCTTCACGATATAGAGTGTGTTCTGTTACACATTGAGATGTAAGAGCTCGGTGTTTTAACTCCCAAGCGCGCATAAGCTGGTGGTAATCTTCAGCGCCAACATTTTCTAAATCTTCTTGTAACCATTCTAATAATTCCAAACCTTTTTTAAGCATATTTTCATTGGTCATATAGTTAGAAGTTATACCGCCAACATATTCATCCATGATTTTTTGAAGTCGTTGAAGCCCTTGAATTGGCGAAATGTAACTTGGTGAAACTGTTCCTCCTGTTATTTCATTTCGGCCTACAGTGTAGTTTTCTAAAGGTTTATATATAGTTTCTTTAAAATCGTCACACTGCTTATCTGTAACGTTAATACCTTCAGCTTTTTGATCTTGAATATATTTAACAGCTGCTTTTGCGGCTAATCGCCCTTCAGTAAAGGATCCCGAGGAAAACTTATGAGCACTGCCTCCAACTGTATCTCCAGCACCAAAAAGTCCATCAACAGTTAACATTCTATTATAACCCCAGAAATATTCTGGTGGTGAAAGATCTTCTGGACCACTAACCCAAGCACCTGAGCAAGTAGCATGAGAGCCCATAACATATGGTTCGGATGTGGTTAATTCAGGATTTGTATATTTTGGATCAATATTTTGAGATGCCCAAACTACTGCTTGTCCAATAGTCATTCCAAGAAAATTTTCCCAACCGACAGTTTCTAGATGGGGATCTTGAAAAGCTTCTTTTGTTACCATATGAATTGGTCCACCACCACCAGCAACTTCTTGAATGAAAGCATGATTACGCAAACAAGTTGGCACGGGATGATGATCAATATATTCGCCAACAAGTTTTTTTGTATGCTCATACCATTTTTTTTCGTAATTTTCTCCATTAGCATTTTGAGTATAAGTTTTAAGATGTAAGAAATAAGCGCCTACCGGACCATAGCCATCTTTAAATCTACATAAAACTATACGATTTTCCATTTGAGTCATTTTAGCACCAATTGCAATTGGCAATGCATAAGCAGATCCATTGCTCCATGGTGCGTACCAAGTTCTTCCCATTCCTTCTCCTACCGCTCTTGGTTTAAATATATGTGATGCTCCACCAGCTGCTACAATTACAGTTTTTGCACGAAATACATAATAATCTCCTGTGCGCATATTAAAACCTACGGCACCGCCCACTCTATTTTCTTTACTCTCGTCCATTAGTAAGTGAGTAATCATAATTCTATTGTATATTTTATCTGCAGATTTTTTAGCTGCTTCAGCTACAATTGGTTTATAACTTTCTCCATGTATCATAATCTGCCATTTACCTTCTCTGAGATAACGTCCAGTTTTTTCATCTCTCATCATGGGTAATCCCCATTCATCAAACATATGAACAGTTGCATCAACGTGACGTGCCATGTCATAACCAAGATCTTCACGTACTAAACCCATTAGGTCGTTACGTGCATAACGCACATGATCCTCTGGTTGATTTTCGTCCCACTGCATTCCTATATAACAGTTAATCGCATACAGGCCTTGAGCTACCGCTCCACTTCTATCTATATTAGCTTTTTCAACACAAATAATTTTTAAATCTCTTCCCCAGTGTCTAGCTTCAAAAGCGGCACCAGTTCCAGCCATACCACCACCTACAACAAGGATATCACAATCTTCGTAATGCGTTTTAACTTTGGCCATTAGTAGTAAACTCCTTTTTTAAATGACTCTTTAGGTATAGTTGGCAATTCTTTCTTTGTGTTTAAACCTTCTGGTTCTAAGTAAAGTTTTTGAGAATTAATCTCTCCTTGATTAGGCTTATCTTTTTCAGTAAGTTTTGGAATAAATTTTCCCCATGGTTTAGTTGTAATGGGAGAAACAAAATTTTTCTCTGTTCCGTTTCTAAATTTGATCTTCCAGGAAATTGTTCCTTTTTCTTCTTCTCGTCTCACTCTTACGCTGTGACCCATGGGCGCAAAATCAGCGTAGCCACGAACATCAATGGCATGGTTTGGGCAAGCTTTCACACAAGAGTAACATTCCCAACAAAAATTTGGCTCAATATTTTTAGCACGTCTAATTGTTTCATCGATGTGCATAATATCTGATGGACAAATATCTACACAGTGACCGCAGCCATCACAACGAGTCATATATACAAAGGTTGACATAATTATATTTTTTCTTTCAATTTTATTATCATATTAATAATGTTTTGGTTCTTCTCTTTTTATACCTAATCCAAATTGTTCAGGTGCATCAGCAGGAGGTGGTAAATTATCTCTGGAGCCATCTGCTTCAGCTAAATTTTTTTGTATTGCCGCACCTGGTTTATAAAACATATGAGCAAATTTTGACCAATAAACACCACCAAATAAAATAAGATTAGATATAATGTATAAAACCAAAAATACTTTATCATCCCATCTATCATTTAAATTTAAAGATTGTAGATATGCCCAAATTAAACCAAATAAAGAGGACGATACAAGCGCAAGTACAAATAAATCTGCTTTAATAATTCTGTACCAAGGCTGAGCTTCTGAATAAACATTTACTCTTAAAAAAAACCAAAACCAAGATCCTCCTAGAACTGTCATTATTGCCCCAACATACCAAATGATTAGCCATAAAGATGGTGCAACTGAAGACGGAGTAGAATAACAAAAAATCATTATTACAGAACTAATCCAAAATAAAATAGTTCCATACATACCTAGAAGATGAGCTGTTCTTCTTTTTCCAGTTCCCAACTCAGATGTAGTGGTTATATCGCTAACAATAGTTTTAGAAATTACAGATATTTTTTCACCTGTACTTAAAGTTTTGGTAGCTGATAGTTTTGCTTTTTTTGCATTTTCAAAAAAATATTTTACATTTTTCTTATGAATAATGTCTAATAAAGTTCCCACAACAACTAGAATGACCATTACAATAACAAACCATTGCATAAAAATTGGTGAAATAGTTTCTGCTAGTATTGAAAATGGATTGCTTAATAACATTGTAGTTTATTTTTCCCTTCGATCTGAGTTTTTTAGTATACTTAGAATAATAGATCAACCGTTATATCTAGAGCAGTTTGTGACTGCTTGTTGGTAAATTTTTGATAAAATTCTGTAATTTTTTAAACTTTTCCTTTTCCAAAATATCTTTCCTATTGAACTGACTGATGTTACGCCTTTACCTGATCCAATAATAATAATTTCATCATATTTGCTTAAAGAATCAATAAAGATATTTTTTTTTTTAATATTTTTAATTTTTTTCTTAAAAAACTTTAAAGTTGTTCCTTTGTAATAGTTTTTAATTGGTGAATATATTCTATTTTTTTTAATAAAAAGAAGATTGGAAGTTCCGCTTTCAAGTAATTTATTGTCTTTGTAGAGCGCTATATCTGATTTAGTTGTGTCCATTTTTTTTAAAAAGTTCAAAATTTTTCTATATTTTAAATTTTTATATTCAGGATCTATTCGTTTATAATTAATCAGCTTAAGAATAAAATTTGATTTAGGTTTTAACCACTTTCTTAAAGAAACTGATATCATTTTATCATTTACTGCTACTCTAAATAAATGATCATATTTCTTTTTTTTGTTTAAATTTAATTTAATTAATTTAAGGATATTTTGTCTAATATTCTTTTTATTAATTTTGTAAATTTTTATAGACCTAAGTAGATTTGTGATATGCGCTTCAAAAAATAAAATCTTTGCAGGTTTACCAATAACTCTCATTGTTGTAAAAACTCCATAAGAGTTCCAAAGATCTTGAAATTCTATTTCTTTTAGATCTTTATGCCGATAAGATTTTTTTAATAATAAAGTTGCCATTTTCTGTTAAAAATGATTCTGGATGAAATTGAAACCCATAAACCTTGTTTTTTAAATCTTCTATGCCCATGGGAATATTTGATTTGATACATCTCATTGAGATTTTTATATTATTTGACTTGAAAGGCTCAAATAATTTTAAAGAATGATATCTTCCCACTTTGAAGATTTTATTTTTCCTAAACAATTTACTTTCATTAGTAACCCTAACTCTTGATTGATACCCATGAAAGATATTTTTTTGTTGTACAATTTTTGCTTTTTCATTGAATAGAATTTGCTGGTAACCAAGACAAATACCAATTAATTTTTTTTTACCTTTATATCTTTTATAAATTTTGGATGTGAAAGGGTAATCTTTTGGAGACCCTGGTCCAGGTGACAGAACTATTGTATTGGACTGATCTAATTTTTTTTGGTTTATTTCAAAATAATTTGAACAATATACTTCATCAAATTTCGAAAATTGATGCACCACATTCCATGTAAATGAGTCTTGATGATCAACAATATAAATCACTTGTATAACTCCAAAAGCGATTTCGCTTTTATAAAATTTTCATTAAATTCTTTTTTAGAAGAACTATCCAAAATCACTCCTGATGCTGCTGAAATTTCAGAAATATTTTTATAATTCAAAATAGACCTAATTATAATGTTAAATCTCATATCTTGATTAAACTTTATATAACCAAAACTTCCTGTGAATATATTTCTATCTTCATTTTCTTGATTATTTAAAAGTTCTAAAGTTCTGATTTTAGGACATCCAATAACTGATCCTCCTGGCATCATTGATTTAATAATATTTTTTAATCTAATTTTTGGTCTTAGTTTGCCCTGTATAGATGTAACATAATGAAAAAGATGCTTGTACTCTTCTACATATTTTTGTTTTAGTATTTTTACTGAACCAGATCTGCATACTCTTGATAAATCACTTCTTTCCATATCTACAATCATATTATGTTCTTTAGTTTCTTTGTCATTATTTCTAAAAAAATTTAATGCTTTAAATTTATTAATTTTTTTACCCTTTCTAAGAGTCCCGGCAATTGGTTTGGTAATTATGTTATTTCCTTTTTTATCTACTAACGTTTCAGGAGAACAGCTGACTATTGAAAAATCTGTATCTCTAATCATAAAAGACTCCGGTGAAGAATTAAGTTTCATTAGTTTCCAAAAAAAATTAACTGGATTTATTTGAGACTTGTTTTTGTATTTAGTGCAAATTTTAATTTGATATGTTTCTCCTTGTCTTATTTTTTTTGAAAAAAAATTAAATATTTTTTTATATTTCTGGTAATTTATATTTAATTTAAATGGACTTAAAATTTTAGTTTTGTTAAAAAAATTTCTGTATAGAGGACTCTTTTTTGATGAAATTATTCTTATATCTTTTCTTATTTTAACAATTGTTTCGGGTTTGTAAAAAATACCTTTATAGAATTTTAGTTTTTTTTGGTTTTTAATTTTAATATTTAGTAAATTACAAAGAATTTCATAACCGAAAAAACCTATATAAAGATCTGTTTCTTTTTTAAATTTTTTTTTTGGAAATAGATTAAAAAAATTATTTATATTGTTGTTTGTAAGTATAATTTTTTTCGAAAAATCTGTGTATAGATTGTATCCACCATTTACTTTATAAATAATTAGTGGTTGATCTGAATTATATAATTTTTCCAGATATGGACTAAATTTTAGTTTATGCGAGTTGAGTTCTTTCAATTGCTTTCTCTTTTATTGGTAAATGTATCAAACCTGCAAAAAGAGATAAAGCGATAGAAATGTACCAAGCATAATCAAGAGAACCATATAAATCATGAAATAATCCACCTAGATAAGCTCCAAGAAATGATCCAACCTGATGGCTTAAAAAAACAAATCCATATAACAAAGTAATATATTTTGTTCCAAAAATATGACCAACTATCCCATTTGTTGGTGGAACTGTAGCTAACCAAAGATATCCAAAAGTAATACCAAAAATCAGTGCATTGATTACATTGGGTGGCATAAAGATAAAATATATTATTGAAACACCTCTTAACAAATAGATCGCACTCAATAGTTTTTTCTTACTAATTCTTGTGGCTAAATATCCGCTGCTTAAAGTTCCCAAAATATTAAACAATCCAATTAGCGCTAAAATTGCTGTTGCTGTCCAATCTTCAAGACCCTTATCTCTTATATGCATAGGAATATGTGTTGCTACAAGCGCTATGTGCCAACCACAAACAAAAAAACCTAAAGTTAAATAATTAAAACTTTTGTTTGAAAAAGCCTCTTTAATGGCTTCCATGGCTGATTGTTTATTTTCATATTCTTGTTTAGGTTCTTGCATTGGTGTTGATAAAAAGAGTGCAATAAATAAACCAAGGATAACCATAATTGCAAAAATAACTAGCGTTGTATTCCATCCATATTCGAGCAATGTATATCTTGTGTACATTGGCGACACAAAATATCCAAAAGAACCTGCCGCTGTAACAATTCCGGTTGCCATTGTTCTGCTATTCAAAGGAAAATGTTTAGCTACAATAGAAACGGGTATGCTTATTGCAGTTGCTCCAAGACCAATTCCAATTAAAATTCCAATATCAAAGATAAACCAAGATCCTGTATTAGGTCCATAATTTAAAAAATAAATTCCAGCTAAATAAAATAAAAAACCTATGATGACAGCTATTCTTCCACCATATTTGTCTGTGATTATTCCAAAAACAGGTCCAAGTAGTCCCCAAAAAAGCAATTGTATACCCATAGCAAATCCAAATTCAGTTTGAGTACAACCAAGATCAATTTCAAAATCAAAAAAGAAAAGGCCAAAGGTCTGTCTAATACCTAATGAAATGATAACTACTAAGCATGCGGCTATTAATGTTATTAAAGCAGTTTTGTTTGGGATAAAATTTTTTTGCATCACTTAATAAACTTCAAACATCTTTTTAAATCTTGAATTAAATCTTTTGGATCTTCAAGACCTATATGAAGTCTTACTAAATGTTCATCTTTTTGCAAATTTAAAAATCTTCTATTTCCCTGTTCTCTTACATCTTGATATAAAGCAAGGCTCTCAAAACCTCCCCAACTATAACCATATCCAAATAATTTTAGAGAATTAATAAACTTAATAACGGATCTTTTGTTTTTTGATTTAATTTTCAAACCAAGCAGACCTGAGGATCCAGAATAATATTTTTTCCACATTTTATATCTTTTTGAATTTTTTTTGACTGGATATAGGACTTCTAATATTTTTTTATTTTTTATTAAAAAAGAAACTATCTTGTTGGTGTTTTCTTGGTGTCTATCTAGCCTGATATCTAAAGTTCGAAGTCCTCTAGTAATCAAATATGCATCGTCAGGAGATAATCTTAAACCTGTTACTTTGTTTGCTTTTTGTACATATTTAAAAACTCTTTTATTAACTGCTAAACTACCACCCATAACATCAGAGTGACCAGAATAATATTTGGTTGCGGCAACTATAGACATATCAAATCCTAATTTAATTGGCTTAATAAAATAAGGAGTTCCCCAAGTGTTATCCATTGCAGTAAAAATATTATTTTTTTTTGCTAATGAAAGAATTTTAGATAAATCTTGAAACTCAAATGTATTACTTCCTGGGTTTTCAACGAAAATAAGTTTTGTTTTTTTTGATATTTTGTTTTTTAAATCGTTAACATTGTTTGGATCATAAAAAACTGTTTTTATATTAAATTCTTCCAAAAAATTTTCTGTGAATGCTCTTGTTGGCGAATAAACTGGATCTGAAACAATAATTTCATCTCCAGGTCTAACTACACTAAAAATTGCTAAAAATACCGATCCAAAACCTGTTGGTGTTAAAAAAACTTGATAGCTTTCTTCTAAAGTTCTCAAAATTTTCTGTAAAGCAAATATTGTTGAACTGCCCTCTCTACCATAAGTAAAATGTCCTCCAATAGGATCCTTTGTTGCTTTATTTTGCATTTTTTTTATTTCGTCAATGGACTTAAAAATGAGAGTTGAAGCTCGAACAACTGGAGGGTTTACGGATTGATTATAAAAATCTTTACCTGCGTGTTTTAAAAAAGTTTTAAAAAATTTAGACATAATAAAATTGATATGTATAGATGACAATGCTATATCCGTAAAATATGTCAATAAAAAGAAACAAAGGAGATTATGGGATACCCTAAAAAACATAGAGGCCGCAGGAAAATGGGCTCTAAAAAAAGAAGAGCTAGAAAAAAAAATAAAAAAAAATAATCAGTGGACTATATTAGTAAGATCAGAAGACTAAGTTTAGTGGTGTTTATAGTTCCTACTCTAGCAATTAATATTTGTTTATTTATTGTAATTTACATAGATTTACCTATTGGATCTAATATTGGCCCTACTTTTCCATATATAGATGGAGGAACCTCAATCAGCAGAACAGCCAGGGTCTTTCCTACTTATTTAGTATTTAAACCAGCCATGTTTTTAACTGCTTATTGTTTAATTAATTATTGGAGATCTAATTATAAATTAATTAATTCTTTAGAACCTAATTATAATTATAAAAAATATTTCAGATTTTTTGGAATAGCTTCTGCAATTTTTCTTATTTTACATTCAATTTTTTTGGGAATAAAATTTGACATCTCTATTTATAAGTTTTTTAGAAGATTTGTAATCTTAAATTTTATTATTTTTGAACTTGTAGCCCAAGCACTACTAGTTTTAAACCTAAATAAAATTAAAAATAAAATTGAAAATCTAATGTCTCTAAAAGTTCTAAAATTAAAAATTATATTAGTTTCTGTCCTTATTATTGTAGCATTAATAAGCGTACCTATAATAAGTTCTTCTGGACATGTTAAATTTAAACATGCTTTAGAATGGGATTTTATGATCGGAGTTCTAAGTTTTTATATGCTAACTTTTTTTTTCTGGAAAAAACCCCAATCACACACCCTTTCGGGTATGTGATAAGATTTGGCCAGTCGTTGTATGCGCTACCGCCAAGCCGTGACCGCCCTGCAATTTTAGCGCTACTCTGCAAGACTTTCTGCCCTCTAAGCTTGAACCTCTCGGTTTTTCCCTAGATGGCCAGTTAAGAGTTGCCTCTTAATTCGCCTCAACACTATCCTATATTTTATTATACTGGTATCACTTTTTAGTTGATCTTTTTTTTATCAAAAAATCTTGTGAACAATGGGGATAACTATTTTTTAACCCATCCTCCCCCCAAAACTTTATAACCTTCGTTATTTTTTGAATAAAAAACACAAGCCTGACCAGGTGAAATGCCAAATTCATCTTCAAGTAAATTAACATTTGCAAATTTATTATTTAATTCAACTTTAGCTTTAATTAACTTTCCTGTTGATCTAATTTTAACAAAAATTTCTTTTTCAAATTCTCCTTTATCTTCACATAATAAATTTAGATCTTTTAATTTTATTCTTCTTTTGATTAATTTTTTTTTTGGTCCAACTATAATTTCATTTTTTTTTGCATCAATTTCTATGACATATAAAGGTTCTTTATCAGCAACTTTTATTCCTTTTCTTTGTCCTATTGTAAAATTGATAATACCATCATGCATTCCTATAAGTGTCCCATCATATTTTTTAATATTTCCTTTTTTGTGAGAGTTTGGTCTAAATTTTTCTATTACAGAAGCATAATTGCCATTTGGTACAAAACATATATCTTGACTATCAGGTTTATCAGCAACATTTAACTCAAGATTTTTTGCAATTTCTCTAGTGTCTGATTTATTTAATCTACCTAATGGAAATCTTAAAAAATTTAGCTGTTCTCTAGTTGTATTGAATAAAAAATAACTCTGGTCTCTACTTATGTCATTTGCCTGATACATATTTGTAATATTGTTATTCGTTATACTTTTTACATAATGGCCAGTTATTAATGCATCAGCATTTAAATTTTTTGCTACTTGAAAAAGATCTTTAAATTTTACTGTTTGATTGCATTGAACACATGGAATTGGCGTTTCTCCATTCAGGTAGCTATCTATGAAATTATCAACTACTGCTGATTTAAATTTATCTTGATAGTATAAAATTTTATGCTCGATACCTAGCTTATTGGCTACTCTTTTAGCATCTAAGATATCTTGTCCAGCACAACATTGCCTGGATTCTGAACTTTTCTTAGTATCGTCGTATAATTTTAATGTTCTTCCAATTACATTATAACCTTCATTTTTCATAATTCCTGCGGCAGTTGATGAGTCTACACCTCCTGACATTGCAACAACTACCGTTGTATCTTTCGGTTTTTTATTAAGACCAAGCGAATTTAATTTTGCATTCATAAATGATGATATTTAAATATATATACAATATACATATTAAATTAAATGATTTTAGATTTCGAACATGGAGATAAAGTTGTAAATCCTATGAATAAAGAACGAGGTATAGGTCAAGTCCAATCTATAATAAAGCACAAAGTAACAGTAAATTTCCAGAATGTAGGAAAGAAAATAATAAATTCAAACAATATAAAATTAAGAAAATTGGAAAAAAATGAATTTAGTAGAAACTGAAAAAATAATTAATAGTTTGATAGATACTTTTATTGATTCTGGAATTCTTTCATTAGATTTAAGAAAAAAAGGATTAGAAAAAAAAATAAAACCTGACAATACTTCTGTTACAAATGGAGATATTGAAGTAAACAAATTAATAACTAAAAAAATATCAAATTTAACACCAAATATAAAAATAATATCTGAAGAAACATCATATAATAAAGAAAATAAAATTTTAAATGATTTTTGGCTGATTGATCCTATAGATGGCACTCACGGTTATATTAACGGAAAGGATGAGTTCACAATTAATGCTGCGCTGATTTTAAATAAAAAACCTGTAGGAGGAATAATTAACGCTCCTGGAAAAAGAAGACTCTTTTATTCTTTTGGGCCATCAAATAGTTTTGAAATAAATAATGGCATAAAAAAAAAACTCACTTGTAAAAAAAGAAGCAAACAAAATGAAATAAATGCTATTTCTTATTCGAATAACCTTAAACCGGAAATAATTAAGCTACATAAAATATACAATGTTACAAATTTTACAAGAATGAAAAGTTCACTCAAGTTCTGCGTTATCGCATCTGGGGAATATGATTTTTATGCAGCTGAACCTAGAGCTCAAGAATGGGATATTGCAGCAGGGCATGCAATATTAGAACATGCTGGAGGAATCGTCACTGATTTTGATGAAAATGAAATTAATTATGGAAAAAAAGATTTTAAAAATCCAAGTTTAATTTTGAAAAGAGAAATAAATCTTTAATGGATGAAAAACTAAGAATTATTTTAATAATTATAGTTTCTGTTTCAATATTTGGTCTTTTAGTTTTTGTATTTGTAAAAAATTATATTAAAACAAAATTGAAATATTATTTAAAAGAAAAAAACAAAAAATTATAAAAAATTTACAATTCGTAAATAATCATCTTTTTCTATATCCATAACTTTTTTAGATGTTTTAAAATCAAATCCTGATCTTGCTAAAATTGACATATCTTTTTTATAAAAAAGCGACCTATTTCCCTGCTCTCTTGCAGGTCCAATTCTTTTTTTTTTACATATTTTTATTGCAGAAAAAAAATCTTGATCTTCATTTTTTTCCTTAATTTTGTTAATTGTTTCTATAATAAATTTATCTTTAATGCCTTTAGAAATTAAATAATTTCTTATTTTGTTTATTGAATTTCCTCTTTGGATAAGACTTTTAGCTTTGCTGTCAGAATAAAATTTATCATTAATAAATCTATCTTTTTCTAAATCTTCAGTCACAAAATGAATCAAATCAGTGATATCTTTTTTTTTAACGGACGGTATCGAAGATTTTAAATACTTTTTTAATAAATAAGTTTTTACTTGCTGTTTTGATGGAGTATATTTTTCTATATAAGTAAAAGCAAATTTGCGCATTTCTTCGACAGTCAAATTTAAATTTTTTTTCTTATTTTTTATAGGAATCATCAAATGATGTAATATAATACATTTTCTTACTTATGATTGAGCAAATTTATAATTATTTTTCAATTGAGATGATCTATTTGTGGCTAAACTTAGGTGTGCTGCCCTTTTGGTTTATGTTACTTTTTTTCTCTCAAACAAAAATTTGTAAAATTTTTGTTACATCTGTATTTCCAATATTAGTTTTTGCTGTTGTTGATTTATATTTAATATTCGAAATTTATAATAATGGATTTAATTTTCTAGATAGTTTTAACCTTTATTTAAGTATAGATGAACTAATAAATCTTTTTTCTGACAAAAGTTTCGTTATACTATTTTGGATACACTTTTTAGCAATAAATTTATTTTGCGGTAGCTGGATAGTTAGAGATTATCAGAAAATAGGTATGCCAAAATCTTTAGCTTTTTTTCCAATAATTTTAACTTACTTCATTGGTCCTTTTGGTCTGCTGATTTATTGGTTATTTAGAATTTTCTTTAGCAAGAGAATTGATTTATATGAGTAAATCAATTGATTTTTATTTTGACTTTGTTAGTCCATATTCTTACTTGGCACACAAAAAGATCCGCAAGATAGAAAATCTTAAATATATTAAATTCAATTACAAACCTATTTTATTGGGTGGCCTTCATAATTTGGTTGGAATCACTGCTCCAGCTTTTATTAACCAAAAAGCAAAATTTATGATCAGAGATTGTAAAATGGTAGCCAAAAAACTTAATATTAAATTTACATTTAATTCTATGTTTCCAATAAACTCTGTAAATTTAATGCGAGGACTTTTATCAATTAAAGCTAATAAAAAAAATATTTATATAGATAAATTTTTTGATGCTTATTGGTGCTACGGTTTGAATTTAAATGAAGAAAAAGTTATTTTTTCTATTTTAAAAAAATGTAAAATTAATAAAGATAGTTTTCAAAAAAAAGTAAAAAACGAAAAAATTAAAAGTAAACTAAAAACATTAACCAAAGAAGCTTACGAAAGAGATATTTTTGGTGCGCCTACATTTTTTATTAATAATAAAATTTTCTGGGGCCAAGATAGATTAGATTATGCTATTGATGAATACGAAAGAACTATATACAAATGAAGATTCAAAAAAAAGTAAATAAAAATTCTTTATTTAAAAAATTTTTTATTAAAATCTGTAGAATGCTAGATTATGAAATCATTGATCAAGGTAACTTTTATTTACCTATTACTAATCAAGAAATTAATGAAGACTTGTCAATAATTGGAAAAAAATCTCTTACAATACCTATGGGAAGAGTTGAAATAACAAGACCTGTCAAATCTTTAACTGTAATCTTAAGAACATGTGCTTCTGTAAATATGCTTACTCAATCAAAAAAAAGACTGTTTGATAGAGAAAAGTCAGAATATACTTTAAGATCTCTTAGCTCTATAATTAATTCCCTTAATTTTGCTAGAGAATTATTTAAAAATATAGACTTAGAAATGATTGTTGTTGATCATAATTCTGAAAAAGATTTAGTTGAAAAAATTAAATCAATCTTAGCTAGCCAATTTTTTAAAAATCGCTTCATACACCTTGATGTAGATAGTTTTAAAAAAAACATTAATCCAATAAATGAAAAAAATGAAAAAGTCTCATTTAATCAAATGTCAAATATGTCAAATATTCACCAATCTCTCCTCTTGGCTAAGGGATGTGATGATTTAATTTACTTTGTTGAAGATGATTACATTCATTCTATTCACGCTATAAAAGAAATGATTTTATCTTACGAAAAACTATCTAGTATGCTTAAACAAGAATTAATACTTTGCCCTACGGACTACCCTTATTTATATAGTAAAATTGATAATTCTAAAATTCTTCTAGGTGACAAAAGTCATTGGAGATCAATCAAAGAAACTTTGTGTACATTTTTAATGAGTAAAGAAATGGTAATTAAATACTGGGAAGAGTTAATCTCTACTTGTAAATTTGAACATTACCCATTTGAAAAGCCTTTTCATAATATTTACGAAAAAGAATACTGTCTAAGTCCAATGCCATCTCTAGCAATACATTTTACAAATATCAACTCAGTTTTCGGCATATCACCAAATGTGGATTGGAAAAAAGTTTGGGATGAAAGTAAACTAAAATAATATCTAATTGTATCACTGTATAAGATAACAGCCTATAATGTAGAAGGCTGTTATCTCAATATGATATTATTTATTAAATATTTCTTTAAGTGCTTTCGCAGGTAAGAACTTCACTTTTTGTGAAGCTGCTATTTGAATTTGCTCTCCTGTTCTAGGATTTCTTCCAATTCTAGCTTTTCTCTTAGCTACTTTATAAGTACCAAAACCAGCTATCTTAACGTTATCATCTCCTTTAAGAGCATCTAAAATAGTGTTGGTTATAGTATCAAAAGTACGCTCTGCGTCAGCTTTGCTCTGGTTTAAAGAACCAGCTAATTTAGCGATTAATTGTTTTTTGTTCATTTTAGCTCCAGTTTTATAGGTTTTTTACTTTCATAATTACTATAAAACCTCATAAATCAAGCTTTTTTTTAGTGTTATTAAAAAATAAGCCCCAATATATTGTGTTTTTAAAAAACGTTGATTTTATTGATTTTTTTAAGTTAAAAATAAAATTATCTAAAACAAACCAATATCTTTTAGATCATTAAAAGTTGCAAAAAACATTAACGAAAGCAGTAAAAACATTCCGATTCGAAAAAAACCTTCTTGAGTTTTTTTGCTTAGAGGTTTTCCTAAAATTTTTTCAAAGCCATAAAACATTAAATGTCCACCATCTAACAAAGGGATTGGGAATAAATTAATTAATCCTAAACTAATAGAAATATAAGCCATCATATTTAAAAAGGGTAAAATACCAAATTCAGCAACTTGACCAGTTACTTTAGCTATACGAATTGGACCCCCTAGTTGAGAACTGTCACCAGTTCCTTTAATAATGCTAACTAAATATTTCAATGTTGAGGTAGAAACAAAATAAACTTCATTAATTGCATAATAAAAAGATTTGGTTGGTCCTAATTTTACATGATTAATTTGATTATTGTATGCGCCAATTTGAATCCCTATCATTCTTTTATTAATTTTATTACCAAGATTATCTTTTGATAAAACAATTTCAGGCTTAACTTTGAATAGCATTTCCTGATTAGAGCGCGAAATATTAAAATTAATATATTTATCTGTAGAGATTATAATGTATTTAGACACATCTAAAATGCTTTTTACTTTATGATTATCAACTGAAATAATAACATCATTTTTTTTAAGACCAGCAACGTAAGCTGGGCTATCTTTTTTTACTTCATTAATTACAGCTGGTGTAAAATCTTTACCAACAAAAGTGTAAATAAAAAAGAAAATAATTACCGCTAAAAAAAAATTAGCTAATGGTCCAGCTACAACAATTAAAGATCTTTGGTAAAGAGGTTTTAAAATAAAAAGTTTTTTTTGTTCTTCTATATTGTATTTTTTTAAAACTTCTTCTTGATCGCTTTGACTAAATACATTTCGATCACCAAAAAATTTTACATATCCTCCTAATGGAATCCAACATATTTTCCATCTAGTACCAAAACTATCATTCCATCCAAATATTTCTTTACCGAAACCAATAGAAAAATCTGTGACGCCAACACCATATTTTTTAGCAAAATAATAATGACCATATTCATGAATGAATACGACCACTAAAATTAAAACTATAAATGGCAATATAGAATTAAGCATTAAAATTGATTCTAATCATATTATTTTAATTTCCAAGTCAATATTGGTAAAAATGTAGCAAATAAGAATGATAAAAAAAGCAAAGATTCAGACATAAATAAAGGGAAATTGCTTACAGGAAATAAAATACCAATTAATATAGAATGAGAAAAATCAGTAGTAGGAAATAAAATTAAACCAAAGAATAATCCTATTAAAATTGATCTATATGCATTTTTTTCATCGATTTTTTTATCATAAAAGCTATAAAAAACTGTAAGAACTGCAGAACAGCAGAATAAATCTGCCAATAAAAATAAATATAAAATACTTAATCCTTTTGAAGCAATAAAAAAAGCTATTAAAGATAAAATAATTATAAAATATTTAGATAATTTTAAATAATTTACCTTAAAATTTAGTACTTTTTTACCATCAACAATTATCAAACTTGAAATAGCATTTATTAAAGTATCTATGCTACTTATTGTAAGCGATATTGCTAAAACTATAACTGCTACTGATAACATTAAAGTTTGCTCTTTTAATAACAATGAAAAAAAAGCTAAATCTGGAACAACGTTTGAGCTAATTGATACAGCGACTAACCCACTGAAGCCCATAAAAAAAACAATTGGAATTATTATTAAAAATGAAATGACTAAACTCTTCTTTAGCACATTGTTATTTTTTGCTGCATAAACTCTTTGCCAATTTCCTTGATGAAATAAATTTGTTGCTGCTACCGCAATAAAAAAAGTTAAACCTGCAGTAAAATTAGCTAAATAATCAAAACTTAATAACGCGGGCTTGTTTTTTTTTATAAATTCAAAATTAAATTCGCTAGAATTAAATAAGACTAAATAACTAAATGAAATTAATAATAATACTGAAATTACAATAAATTGAATATTGTCAGTGAATATTGATGCTCTTAATCCACCATATAAAGTATATGTAAGCGAACTAACTATAACAATTAAAGCCGTAATCCATAAAGTTGTTCCTGAAATATAATTTACTAATATTGATACAGCAGTAACCTCAGCTATTAAAAAGATAAACATATAAAATATTGTTAAAAATAAAATCAATTTGAATAATTTAGTTCCAAATCTTAGTCTAACAACTTCTATTAAAGTTTTTCCTTTTGGGTATAATTTTCTAAATTTTTTTCCTAAGAAAACTAAAATGAATAAAGGAAATGCTGTTCCAATGGCATAACCTATTACAGCTCCTATTCCTCCCCATGTTGCGGCGGACGCTGGTCCAAATAATATCCATGCACCAAGTGCTGATGCAACCAAACTTGTTGTTAATGAAAATACTCCTACGTCTCTATTTGCAACTAAATAATTATCTAAACCTTGATATTTTTTAGAATATAAAACCCCAAATACAACAAATACTAAACTAATAATTATAATTATCGTTAATGAAGAACTTGAACTTAAAATATTTAGCTGACCCATATATTTTCCCTTTCTGAATTACCGGACAGGTTCTTAGAGTTTAATCTCAGCCTTTCGACACCCCTTAATTTAAAATTTACATTAAGCTAGAATTAAAAGCAAACTATATGATCGATATTAATTGGACGTTTGATTCCAAACTTTTCATCCACTTCATGTTGATGAACGTGATGTGAATGAACAAAAACTGGAATTAATTTGTTGCTTAAAGTTTTAAGAGTGTAAATAAAATTAGTTCCTCTAAACTTTCTATCAACAACTTCTAATTTTAAATTGCTTTTGTCGTCATGCTCTAAGTCTTCTGGTTGTAATAAAAGTTGTACATTCGACCCTTTTGGGTGGCGCTTAATAAAGTTTCCTTTAATAGTTCCAAGATCATCATTTTCTAGACTGTTTTCTCCAGTTACTGTTGCTGGAACTAGAATGCCTCTATTTAAAAAATTAACAACTTCTATAGAATTTGGAAAATGATAAACATTATAAGGATTATCAAATTGTTTAAGTTGACGATTTAAAATAATTCCACATTTGTTTCCTAAATAAAAAGCCTCATATGAGTCATGTGTTACTACTATTGTTGTTATTTTTAAATTTTTTAAAATCTGTTTAAGCTGAACTTGTATTTCTTCTTTAAAACTTTGATCAATGTTAGACAAAGGTTCGTCTAAAAGCAGAAGATCAGGTTGTGAAACTAAAGATCTTGCAAGAGATACTCTTTGGGCTTCACCTGCGCTTATTTGATGAGGATATTTATCTAATATATTGCTTATGTTTAATAATTTAATTATTTTTTTTGGGTTAATTGATTTTTTTTTATTCTTATTTGTTCTTTCAGTGCCTAAATTAATATTTTTTTCAATGGTATAATGTGGAAACAAACTATTTTCTTGAAATGACAGTGAAATATTTCGATCTTCAGGTTCTATATTTATTTTATTTGAAGATATAACTTTTTCTTTAAGTTTAATTTTTCCTGATTTTATTTTCTCTAAACCAGCAATGGTTCTAAGAATTGTAGTTTTTCCTATGCCAGAAGGCCCTAGCAAACAAATTATATCACCCTCGTTTTCTATTGAAAAAGAAACATTGTTAACCTTATTGGTTCCTCCTGCTTGAAAAGTTACATTCTCAATATCTAAAAAATTTTTATTCATTGTCTTCCCTTAAAATATACTTAGATGTAGTTAAAATAAAGAAACTTGCAATTAGTATTAAAAATAACGAAGGAACAGCCGCAGCTTCTAGTAAGTCTTGTGATGCGTAAATATAAGCTGTAGTTGCAAATGTTTCAAAATTAAAAGGTCTTAAAATTAGTGTTATGGGCAATTCTCTAATTACTTCTAAAGAAATAAGTATAGTAATTAGCAATGCTGAATTTTTTAAATATGGAACATGAATATTTAAAAAAGTTTTAAGTTTTGAATAACCAATTAAATAAGCACTTTCATCAATTGATCGATTAATTTTTTCATAACCTGATCTAATTCCATTACATGCTAAAGAATAAAATCTGACAAAATACACCAAAACTAAACCCAGTATTGAGCCGATAAAAATTTTCTTAATGGATTTAATTTCAAAAAAACTAATTACATTGTTATCAAACCATGCAATAAAAGATATAAAGGCAACGGCAAGAATCACTCCTGGAATAGCATAGCCAGAAACTGAAAAGGTTGTCAGTAAATTTAAAAATTTACTTCTAGAAACTCTGTTTCCGTAATTTGAAATAAAAGAAAATATTATTAAAACTGAACTAGATAAAACAACTAAATAAATAGTATTAATTAAAAGCTGTTGAATATTAAGATCGGTAAAATTTTTTGGAAAAATTATGGTCCAGTAAAGCATTTGAGTTAATGGAAATATGAAACTAATAAATAAAACAATTGCACATGCTAAAAATGCCATAAAGGATTTTAAATTATACAAATTAGTTTTTTCTTTTTGTTTAAAACCTCCTTTTGTTGGAGAATGGTACTTAGCTTTTTTTCTCGAATAATTTTCTAATATAAAAAGAGCTAAAATAAAAATTAGTAAATAGAAAGACAATTGATTTGCAAATGCTAAATCGTCAAAAGCAATCCATGAATTATAAATACCTGTCGTTAAAGTATTTATTCCAAAAAAAGATACTGCTCCAAAATCTGAAAGGGTTTCCATTGCAACAAGAGATAATCCTGCAACAATTGCTGGTCTTGCAGATGGTAATATTATTGAAAACATAGACTTAATTTTAGAAAATCCTAAATTTTTACCTAATTCTATTAGATTCTGAGATTGATAGTAAAATGATGCTCTTGTTAATATATAAACATATCCAAATAAAGAAAATGAAACAGATAATATTGCACCTAACATACCATCAAATTTTGGTATTGATTTGTTATAATCTCCGTCTCCAAATAAATTTTTCAAAATCGTAAATGCTGTACCGTAATTTTCAAAAAAAGCAGTTAAAGAATAAGCATAAATATATGGTGGAACAGCAAATGATAATATAAGAGCCCATTTAAAAAAACTTACTAAAGGAAAGTTATAAAAAGATACTAAATAGGCACATCCTACACCTATAATGAATGTTAAACATAAAACTCCTATTAATAAAACAAATGAGTTAAAAATATATTCTAGAAGAAATGTATTTTTTAAAATCTCAAAATAGTTCGAGGTATTTTCAAAAAAGCTCGAAAAAACAGTTAAAATAGGAATGGCAACTAACAAAGAAATAAAAAACGAACTTAAATACCAAATATTAATATTTTTCATATTATAATTCGCCTTATAATGCTGACTTATTATAATCAATATTAGATAATAATTTTGTCTTTACTTTTTTCACTTATTTCCAGCCAGCTGCTGTCATCACTTCTAATGCATCTGCTTGTTTATCTCCATATGATTTAACTTTAGTTTTTGTATCTTGCTTAAAGTTCATATCATTTCCTGGTACTAAACTATTTGGAGATACATCTGCAATCATTGGATACTCGAAAGTGTTATTAACTATATGCACTTGAGCTTCAGCTGTTAATAAAAACTCTACAAGTTTAACTGCATTAGCTTTGTTAGGAGCGTGTTTTAACATTCCTGCGCCACTAATATTCATGTGAGTACCTCTGTCTTGTTGGTTAGGAAAAAAAGGTTTCACTTTTTTTGCAGCAGCTTGTTGCTCAGCTCCTTTTTTTCCTGAAAGCATCAAAGCATGATAATAAGTGTTAGCTACAGCAATATCTGCCTCACCGGCTGCTACAGCTAAAATTTGAGTTCTATCATTACCTTTAGGTTCTCTAGCCATGTTAGCTACAACACCTTTTGCCCAATCTGCTGTTGAACTTTTTCCATTATTTTTTACTAAAGATGCAACAAGAGATTGGTTATAAATATTATTAGATTTTCTAATAACAATTCTACCTTTCCAATTTGCATCAGCAAGCTTTTCATAAGTCATGCCATTTAACTCGTTAGCACTTACTCTTTCTGGAGAGTAATATATAATTCTTGCTCTCTTAGCTATTCCAGCCCAATAAACAGTTCTAAACTGACTTGGAACTGCATCTTTTATAAGCGATGACCAACCAGCTTTTTGAAACATTCCTTTAGCTTGAAATGCGCCAAGTCTTCCTGCATCTGCAGTTATATAAAGATCAGCAATAGAATCTGCTCCTTCTTCTGTTATTCTTTTTTGTAAAGCTTTGTCTTTTCCTGATACAACGTTTACTTTAATCCCAGTTTGAGCTGTAAATTTTTCGTAAAGTTGAATATCAGAATCATAGTGACGTGCGCTAAAAACATTTATCTCATTAGCAAAAGTTGAGTTAAAAATAAGCGTGAAAAACACAGCAAATATTGATATTTTTTTCATTTATTTTCCTATAAATTTATATTTTATGAAAATGATAATTATTCTCAATGAGAATGATTATCAATTGCACAGAATGTCGCAGTTATTAGTGGTATATTAAAATTCCCACTCAGAGATTTTGCTATATAAGAAGTTTCTAAAGGCTTGAACTCTAGCTACATTTTTTAGTGATTGTGGGTATACAAAATGAGCTTCGGTTATTGGTCCTTCGCACTTAGGAAGAACTTTTATCAAGTTTTTTGATTGAAATACTAAATAATCAGGTAACGCTGCTAATCCTACGCCGCTTTCTACAGCCAACAAAAGTCCCATAACGCTATTGACCTTCATTATTGATTTTCTTTTTTTATTATCTTTCGTGCCAATTTTTAAGGCCCAATCAGGATTATAAACTGGCGAAGGTGCACCTTTTCCAAATGAAATGTATCTATGTTTGTTTAAATCGCCTATTGTTTTAGGTATTCCAAACTTTTCAAAATATTTGTTAGAACCATAAATATGGTAATTAATGTCAATTAATTTTTTCTGTATATAATTTAACTGTTTTGGTCTTCTCATAAAAATACCAATATCAGCCTGTCTTGTGCTTAAATCTAGCTCTTTATCATCAAAAATAAGTTCTACCTCAATTTCTGGATGTAAACTCATAAACTCTTGAATTCTTGGTGTTAGCCAGTGAGTTCCAAAACTTCTAACCGTTGTAATTGTAAGCCTTCCGCTTGGTTTGTTTTTTTTGTCCCCTAAAGATGTTTCAATATCTCTGAGTTTACCTATAACTTCATGAGCTGTTTTGTATAGATATTCTCCATTTTCAGTTAAAGCAAGACCTCTTGCATGTCTTTCAAACAATTTTACATTTAAATCTTCTTCTAATGATTGGATTTGTCTACTTATTGCTGATTGACTTATATTTAAGATTACAGTTGCACTCGTAAAACTTCCTGCTTCTGCAACAGTATGAAATACTTTTAATTTATCCCAATCCATTATTTATTTAAATCTATAATATATCTTCCAGAAGTTTCTCCTCTTAACATTTGTGAATACACATCAAGAAGTTCTTCTAGCCTTATGGTTTTAATTGATTTATCAAGTTTTTCAAAATCAATTAATTTGCTTGCTTCATTCCAAACAAATTCTCTTCTTTTTTTTGAAGCATTTACTGAGTTAATTCCCCAAAGTTTAACACCTCTAATTATAAAAGGCATTACTGTTGTATTTAATTTAATATCAGAAGCATTACCGCAAGCAGCAACTATTCCTGAATCTTTCGTTTGTGCAAGAACGTTTGAAAGAATTTTTCCCCCGACAGTATCAACTGCACAATCCCATAATCCTTTATCTAAAGGTTTTGGATCTTTCTCAAATTCGCTACTATTGATAATGTTTTTAGCACCAATTAATTTTAAATAATCATTATGTTCATTTTTCCTTGTCATTGCAGTCACATTGTAACCTAATTTTGCTAAGACCATCACAGCAATACTGCCTACTCCACCAGTTGCTCCTGTAACTAAAACATCGTTAACTTTTTCTCCTAATAACAATTCTTCTCTAGCTTTAATTGCAAAAGAACACATTAATGCCGTGAAACCTGCAGTCCCTAAAATCATTGCTTGTTTAGTTGAAATGCTTTTTGGTTTCTTAACTAGAAAATCAGAATTTACTTTTGCAAACTGAGAATATCCACCATAATAAATTTCTCCAACTTTCCATCCTGTTAAAATAACTTCATCTCCAGGTGAATAATAACTGTTTTGACTTTCAATAACTTTACCTGAAAAATCAATACCAGGTATATGTGGAAATTCTTTTACGAGTCTTGCACCATTTTTTAAAATTAATGCATCTTTATAATTTAAACCTGAATAGTCTACTTTTACCAAAACATCGCCATGCTTTAAAAAACTTTTATCTATAGACTTAACTTCTCTAGTGAAATCTTTTTCAGTTTGATTAATTACGATTGCTCTAAAATTCTCTGACATAAACTTAAACTTTTAGTATATGATTTATTAGCTTATAAATCTTAAATATCTATTTTGATAACTTAAATCTTCCTTAAAAAGTCCTAAATAATAATTAGTTATTGTTGTAGCTTTCTCTTTTTTTATTCCCCTCATTGTCATGCACTGATGAGTTGCATCTATAGTCACAGCTACTCCTTTAGCGTCTAATGCTAACATTAAAGTTTTAGCTATCTGCATTGTTAATCTTTCTTGTGTCTGCAATCTTTTAGAAAAAACTTCTACTACTCTTGCAAGTTTACTAAGCCCAACAATTTTTTTGTTCGGGATATAACACACATGAGCTACTCCAATAATTGGTGCTATATGATGCTCGCAATGACTTTCAACTGTAATGTTTTTTTGAACTACCATGTCATCATAATTTTCAACATCACTAAAAGTTTTACTTAAAAACTGTTCAGCATCTTGGTGATATCCCTGGAAATACTCTTTAAATGCTTTTACTACTCTTTTAGGAGTATCTATTAACCCCTCTCTGGATGGGTCTTCTCCTATCCATGATAGTACTGTCCGAAATGCTTTCTCGGCCTCTTCATCAGAAACTTTTTCAGTAATTTTTAGTTTTTCATTAATATTATCTTTTACTAATTTCATAAAAACAACCTTATATCTATATAATCATATTTTTAAAATATTTATTATATTTTTTAATATGCTACATAATGACTGAAAAATGTTTAAAAAGAGAGAAAATATAAAGGAAATTGAGGAAGGCAACTTACTATCTCCAAAATTTGATAATGACGGATTAATCCCTGTCATTACTATGTGTCATAAAACTAAAGAAATTTTGATGCTTGGATATATGAATGTTGAGACTCTAAAAAAAACAATCGAAACAAAAGAAGCTCATTATTGGAGTAGATCAAGAAAAAAGATCTGGCACAAAGGTAAAATGAGTGGTTTTGTTCAAAAAGTTAAAGAAATCAGAATTGATGACGATCAAGATTCTTTATGGTTAGTGGTTGATATTGGAGATGGATCAAGTTGTCATGTAGGCTACAGATCTTGTTTTTATAGATCAATACCACTTGGAGAAATTGATAATGCTAGAAAAATAGAAATGAAATTTGAAGAAAAAGAAAAAAAATTCGATCCCGAGAAAGTTTATAAAAACCAGCCTAATCCAACAAAAATTTAAAGTTTACAATAGATTAATCTTAACTACATATTTCCATATTTAGGTCCGCCACCACCTTCTGGTGTTATCCAGTTAATATTTTGTGATGGTTCTTTAATGTCACAAGTTTTACAATGAATACAATTCTGAGAATTAATTACAAAATTAGAAATACCACCTTCTAATTGAACTTCATAGACACCTGCAGGGCAATATCTTTGTGCGGGTTCATCAAATTTTTCTAAAGTATAATTAATTGGTAAATTAGAATCTTTTAATTGCAAATGAACAGGTTGGTTATCAGTATGATTAGTTCCTGTTAAATATACTGAACTTGTTTTATCAAAAGTAATAACTCCATCTGGTTTAAGATATTCAATCTTTTTTGTTTCATTTGCAGGTAATAAAGTTTCATGATCAGCATGTTTATGTTTAAGTGTAAAAGGTAATTTTCCTCTGAATAATATTTGATCTATGCCAGTAAATAAAATTCCAATAATTAAACCCCAGTTGAAACTTGGTTTTACGTTTCTTGCAAGATATAATTCTTTATAAGCCCAACTATTTTTAAACTTTTCTTCATAAATTGATAATTGTTTTTTTTCTTTTATGTGTTCAACAATAGTTTCTGCCGCAACTATTCCGCTCTTCATGGCTGTATGAGATCCTTTAATTTTTGGTGTATTTAAAGTACCAGCATCACAACCTACTAACAAAGCACCTGGCATGAACATTTTTGGCAAACTTTGAATACCTCCTTCAATTAAGGCTCTCGCTCCATAAGAAATTCTTTTTCCACCTTCAATAATTTTTTTTATCTGCGGGTGTGTTTTAAATTTTTGAAATTCCTCAAAAGGAGACAAATGAGGATTTTTATAATCTAAACCTATTACATATCCTAAAAAAATCTGTTTATTTTCAGCGTGATACATAAAACTACCACCGTATGTATTGTTATCTAACGGCCATCCAGCTGTATGCATAACTAAACCTTCTTCATGTTTTTTTTCATCAATTTCCCATATTTCCTTAAAACCAATACCGTATTGCTGAGGATCTTTTTCTTCATTTAAGTTAAATTTATTTATTAACTGTTTGCCTAAATGACCCCTACATCCTTCAGCAAAAACTGTTACTTTTGCATGTAATTCAATACCAGATTCAAAATTATCCTTTTTATTTCCTTCTTTATCAATACCCATATCTTGGGTTGCTACGCCTTTAACTGAACCATCATCATTGTATAAAATTTCACTAGCTGGAAAACCAGGAAATATTTCTACACCCAAAGATTCTGCTTGTTCTGCTAGCCACCTACATAAATTTGCTAAACTTATAATGTAATTGCTATGATTTTTTTGAACTGATGGTAAAAGCCATGTTGGCCAACTTAATGATTTTGTTTTTCCTAAAAAAAGAAACTTTTCTTTAATTACTTTAGTTTTTACTGGTGAATTTAATTCTTTCCAGTTTGGTAGTAGTTCGTCCAGTGCTCTTGTTTCAAATACATTTCCTGAAAGTATATGTGCGCCTATCTCTGATCCTTTTTCAAGCAAGCAAACATTTAAATTTAGATCTAATTGCTTTAATTTAATTGCAGTAGACAACCCGGATGGTCCACCACCAATGATTGCTATATCGTACTCCATTGCTTCTCTGGACATAACCTAATTTTTTACAATATTTGTTATTTTTGTATAGTATTTAATTTGTTTAATTCTTCTAAGAATTGGGGAAGTGCTTCAAATAAATCTGCTTCTAATCCGTAGTCAGCAATACTAAAAATTGGTGCTTCACCGTCTTTGTTAATTGCAACTATTACTTTACTTTCTTTCATTCCAGCTAAATGTTGAATTGCTCCTGAAATACCAACTGCTATATATAAATCTGGAACAACAACTTTTCCAGTTTGTCCTACCTGATGATCATTTGTAATATAGCCTGCATCCACAGCTGCTCTCGAAGCTCCTATCGCTGCATTTAATTTATCGGCAATTGCAGTAATTAATTTAAAATTTTCCCCACTTTGCATTCCTCTTCCACCAGAAATTACTATTCTTGCAGTGCCGAGCTCTGGTCTCTCAGATTTAACTTCTTCTCTTTTTATAAATTTAGAAGTTTCAGATTGTTCTGCAGCATCAAGCTTTACTATTTCTGCGGATCCACCAGTTATTTTACAAGGTTCAAATGATGTAGGTCTAACCGTAACACATTTTTTTTGATCATTGCTTTTAACTGTTGCAAAAACATTTCCTGCATAAATTGGCCTTATGAACGTATCTGCTGAAACAACTTTTGTAATATCGCTTATTTGAGATGTATCCATTAAAGCAGCTACTCTTGGCATTAAATTTTTACCAAAAGTATTTGCTGAACATATAATGTGTGAATAATTTTCAGATGCTTTAATGATCACGGGTGTAAAGTTTTCTGCAATAAAATTTGCATAATGAGATCCTTCAATGTGTAGTACTTTTTTTACTTCTGATATCTTAGAAGTTTTCTTTGCAACGTCGAAGCAATTATGTCCTATAACTAAAACATGAAGATCTGTATCTATTTGAGATGCTGCAGTTACTGCATTCAATGTAAAAGATTTTAGCTCTTTATTGTTGTGTTCTGCAATTAATAGTACAGACATTATATAACTTTCGCCTCATTTTTGAGCTTCTGAACTAGTTCTTCAACGCTTGAAACTTTGATTCCCGCTTTTCTTTTTGGTGGCTCTTCTATTTTAATTTGTTCAATTCTTGGTTTTGTATCTACACCTAAATCCGAAGCATTAATTTGCTCTAATGGTTTTTTTTTAGCTTTCATAATATTTGGTAAAGATGCATATCGTGGTTCATTTAATCTTAAATCGCACGTTACTATTGCGGGTATATTAACTTCTATAGTTTCTAATCCTTCGTCAACTTCTCTGGTTACTTCTAAAGATTTTTCTTTGACTTCTATTTTTGAGGCAAAAGTTGCTTGTGGCCAATTTAATAGCGCAGCAAGCATTTGTCCTGTTTGATTGCAGTCATCGTCGATTGCTTGTTTTCCCATAAAAACTAAGTCAGGTTTTTCTTTTTCAACAATCTTTTGAAGAATTTTCGAAACTGCAAGTGGTTCAATTATACCATCAGTTTTAATATGAATACCTTTGTCAACACCAACTGCTAAAGCTTTTCTAACTGTCTCCTGAGCTTTTTCTTCTCCTACAGTAACCGCTACAACTTCTTTAACTTTGCCTGACTCTTTTATTTTTACAGCTTCTTCAATGGCATTATCGTCTGGAGGGTTGGTTGACATTTTAACATTATCTGTAACAACTCCTGTACCATCTTCTTTAACTCTAACTTGAACGTTGTAATCAATGACTCTTTTTACAGCTACTAATATTTTCATTATGCTCTTAATAATTTATTTTCTGGATCGTATGGACTTTCGTCTAAAATAGTAGCGTCGTACATTTTTCCTAAAATATCAATTTTTAATTTTTGTTTTGTTGTCGCAAATTCTGGTTTAATCATTCCAATAGCAATTGATTTATTTAATCTAAAACCAAAATCTCCTCCTGTTGCTCTTCCAACAACTTTTCCATTTTCATAAATTGGATTATTTCCCAAAACATCTGCATCTGTTACATTGTGTACTTCCATAGTTACTAGTTTGTTTTGGAAACCTTTTTCTCTCCAATTATTCAGTGCTTCTAAACCAATAAATTTTCCTTTGTTAGGATGTATAAATCTATCTAATCCAGATTCGTATGGAGAATATTCAATAGACAATTCAGTTCCTACTAGTTTGTAAGATTTCTCAACTCTTAAGCTATTCATTGCTCTAATACCAAATGGTTTCAATCCAAGATCTTTTCCATGTTCTATTAATTTATCAAAAATATGATTTTGATATTCAATTGGATGATGAAGTTCCCAACCTAATTCTCCAACGAAATTTACTCTCATTGCATCGCACGGGGCATTACCAACATCTATTTGTTTAGAACTTAACCATTTAAAATTTTCATTAGAAAAATCATCTTTAGATACTTTCTTCATTAAGTCTCTAGCTTTTGGTCCAGCAACAACTAATACTCCTATAGAATTTGTAAGATTTTCAAATTGAACTGAACCATCTTTGGGCATCCATTTATGTATCCAATCATGATCTAATCTTTGAAAAGCTCCTGCTGACACTAAATAAAAACTTTCTTCTGCTTCTCTCATTATTGTAAATTCAGAATGAACTCCTCCTTTAGTATTAAGAGCATGACATAAATTAATTCTACCTATTTTTTTTGGAAGTTTATTTGCAACTAAGTTATCTAAAAATTCTTCTGCTCTTGGTCCTTTAATTCTACATTTTGCAAATGCACTCATATCTAAAAGACCTACGTTATCTTTCACATTGTTACATTCTTTCTCAACTGCCTTAAACCATTTTGATCTTCTAAATGACCAATCATCTTTTTGTTCCATTCCGTCTATTGCAAAAAAATTTGCTCTTTCCCATCCAAATTTTTGTCCAAATACCGCTCCCAAATTTTTTAATCGATCATAACATGGTGCTTGTCTTAATGGTCTTGCGGCTTCTCTTTCTTCGTCAGGATAGTGAATGATAAATACATTTCGATAAGCTTCTTCATTTTTTTCTATTAAATAAGATTTTGAACAATAATCTCCATATCTTCTTGGTTCAACTCCAAGCATATCAACTGTTGGTTCTCCATCTATAATCCATTCTGCAAGTTGCCAACCAGCTCCGCCGGCTGCTGTAATACCAAAACTATGTCCTTCATTAATCCAAAAGTTTTTCAATCCCCAAGCTGGTCCAACTATTGGATTTCCATCTGGTGTATAACAAATCGCACCATTATAAACTTTTTTAACCCCTACTTCCCCGAAAGCTGGTACGCGGTGAATTGCCCCCTCAATATGAGGAGCTAGCCTTTCTAAATCTTCTTGAAATAATTCATACTCCGAATCTTTTGAAGGTCCATCTACATAACAACATGGTGCTCCTTTTTCATAAGGTCCTAATATTAAACCTCCTGCTTCTTCTCTCATATACCATTGGGTATCGCTGTCTCTAAGTACACCCATTTCTGGTTTCCCTTCTTTTTTTCTTTTTACAATTTCTGGATGAGGTTCAGTTACAATATATTGATGTTCAACAGGAATAACTGGAATTTCCAATCCAACCATTTTACCTGTTTGTCTTGCAAAATTTCCTGTACATGAAACTATATGTTCGCATTCAATTGAACCTTTGTCGGTTTCAACTACCCAGCCATTTTTTGTTTGTTTCATTCCTACAACTGCTGTGTTTCTATAAATCTCTGCCCCTTTATTTCTTGCGCCTGTTGCAAGTGCCTGTGTTAAATCCGCCGGTTGAATATATCCATCCTCTGGATGTTGAATTGCGCCAATTAAACCTTCTGTATTACATAAAGGCCAAATTTCTTTTACTTGGTCTGGTTTTAAAAACTTTACTTCAACACCAATTGTTTGAGCAACACCTGCATACTGATGGTACTCATCCATTCTATCTTTAGTACTTGCTAATCTAATATTTGATACAACGCTAAAACCTACATTTTTTCCTGTTTCTTCTTCTAATGTTTTATAAAAATTAACTGCATATTTATGAAGTTGTCCTACTGAATAACTCATATTAAATAATGGAAGCAATCCAGCTGCGTGCCACGTAGAACCTGAGGTTAATTCTTTTCTTTCAACAAGAACAACATCTGACCAACCTTTTTTTGCTAAATGATAAAGTGTACTAACTCCTACTGCACCACCACCTATGACAACTACTTTTGCTTTAGATTTCATTATGCGATTTCTACAAGATTTTATAAACGAATAAAACTATTATTAATAGCTTTTAACCATTTTTTTTTATTTTCAATATCAAATATTAAATTTTCATCAAACTCAGATAAGGTCCATCTTTCTAATTCTATTTCACCATCAAGTTGGCTAATATTCCATGCTGCAAGTCCTAATACCACTAAACTTTTTTTTGGTCCTTTTTTTTCTGCAATTTCAACTAAGATTGTTAAATCATTGCTCGTTGACAATTTATTATATTCTTTTGTACTTTCATTTTTATAATCTTTTGAATGTAGTACTAACATTTTATCATTATCTACTGGCCCTCCCCAATAAATTGGAATTTTAGTATCATAAAGTTCTTTTTTATTTATTGATTGATCATCTACTTTACTAATTAACGGACCTAAAGAAATTGTTCCTAATGGTTTATTTATCACTATACCTAATGCTCCTTTTTCATCGTGCTCTAACATAAGTATTACTGTTTTTTCAAATCTAGAGTCTTTAATTTTTTCAGTAGCAATCAGAAAAAAATCTTTAACACCATCATAATGTTTTCCTTTAAAATAATTCTTTGGGAACTTATAATGTTTTGGTAAATCTATTGGTTTAGCTGAAAAACATATATTGCTTATAACTGCTATAGAAAAAAAAACAAAAATCTTTTTCATTTAATTAATTTTTGAAGCTATGTAAAAACCAATAAACATAGAAACTACAAAAATAGCAGAGCTCATATTTAACAAAGCTATAGAAGAAATGGCCGGTCCTGGACAAAAACCAATTAAACCCCAACCAGCACCAAAAAAAACAGATCCAAAAATTAGTTTTTTACCTATTTGTTTATTTGTAGGAATAGAAAAATTTGATGAAAATAAAGGCTTATTTTTATTTTTGAATAAATGAAATACTGGAGTGGAAACAATAAGCGCTCCAATCATTACAAATGCAAGAGAAGGATCCCAATCCCTAAAAATATTTAAAAAACCTAAAACTTTTTCTGGATTAATCATTTCAGAAATAACAAGTCCAATTCCAAAAATCATTCCACAAATTAATGACACTATCTTGTTCATAATATTTCTGTAATTAAAACAGTTAGTATTCCAACTAGCATAAAAGTTATTGTTGCAATTATTGATCTTAAAGAAAATCGACTTATTCCACTAATTCCATGTCCGCTGGTACATCCATCACTTAGTTTTGTTCCAAAGCCCACCAGGGCGCCACCTGTAATTAATAAAATTAATGAATTTGAGATTGACATGTTAATCTCTTGACTTGATGTAAAATTGGAAATCAATGGCCCAAGTATTAATCCAACTAAAAATAATAAATTCTCAATTCTGTTATCTTTTGAAATCAAAAAATCACTGGCTATTCCACTAATTCCAATCATTCTGCCATTAAGAATAAAAAATATAGCGACTGACAACCCTATTAACAGGCCGCCTGTTAATGCCGATAATGGGGTAAAATTTACTATGTTCATTTAATTCCCAATTTTTTTTACTTAATACCAATATCGATTATACTTATTTTGCCAGAATATTGCAGCCCAGAATTAATAGTTAAACCAATTTTTTTTGCATGTAAAGTATATGTGTAATTAGCTTTAATAGCTGCGCCCATGATTCTTCCATTATTACCATTAATACCCGAAGGAATATCAATAGAAATAATATGTTGTTTTGAATTATTAACTTTTCTGATTATTTTTTTATAAAATCCTTTTATGTTCCTATTTATTCCTATTCCGAACAAACAATCAATTATTACAGAATTCTTAGGAACATACAAATCCTCATATTTTTTTTTATATAAAAGGTTTTTTTTGTAAGCAATTTTTGCATCTCCTTTATAAGCTTTGCGATCAAGACTGTATAATATAACATTTTGATTTAATTTATTTAAAGCTTGTGAAATAACTAAGCCATCTCCTCCATTATTTCCCGGTCCACATAATACAATAAATTTTCTATTCAATTTTGATTTATATATCTTATTTGCACAATTAATTCCTGCTCGTTTCATTAGAAGATAAGAATTTCTTAGTTTTTTAAATTCTTTTTTTTCTATATTATGAATTTCTTCAACAGAATATATTTTTTTCACTAATTTTTTAGTACTGGAAATACTGGATTGGCTTTTTGAAATATTTTTTGGTACTCTTGTTTTATACATCTGTTTGAAACATATTGAATTTTAGCATTTTCAGCAATTTTTTCAGCCTCTTCATTTTGAATTCCATATTGTAACCATAATACTTTACTTCCGATTTTAACTGCTTCATTTGCAATTCCTGGTATTTCTTTTGAAGGTCTAAATATATCAACTATGTCAATTGGTTCAGAAATTTTTTCCAAACTTCCAATAACTTTTTCTCCATTTATTATTTCTCCTTCAGCAAAGGGATTAACTGGAATTACTTTGTATCCAAAATCTTGCATATATTTCATAACTATATTGGCAGGTTTTCTTTTTAAATTCATTGGATCTTCGCCTTTTTTTTCTGAACTTATTCCAACCATTGCAATTGTTTTTGAATTTTCAAGAATATCTTTTATTTGATCATCTCTCATTTATTTTTCCATTTTGGTTTTCTTTTTTCTAAAAATGCAGATATTCCTTCTTTAGCGTCCATTGCCATCATATTTAATGTCATCATTCTGCTTGTATAAGCGTAAGCTTTTCTTAAGGGCATTTCTAATTGTTTATAAAAAGACTGTTTTCCAATTTTAATTGTTAAATTTGATTTTGAAGCAATTTTTTTTGCTAGCTTTAAAACTTCTCTATTTAATTTTACTTTTGAATAATGATCATTAATTAAACCAATTTCTTTAGCATAATTGGCTTTTATAGGCTCTCCTGTTAAAAGCATTTTCATCATTCTTTTTCTATTTACTTTTCTACTTACTGCAACCATAGGAGTACTACAAAATAGTCCAATATTTACGCCTGGTGTAGCAAACATTGTATCATTTGTACTATAAGCTAAATCACAACTAGCAACTAATTGACAGCCAGCTGCATAAGCAGCGCCATGTACTTTTGCTATAATTGGCTTCCTTCCTTCAACTATTTGCAACATTAGTTTTGAACAAAGTTTAAATAATTTTAAATATTTTGATCTTTTCTTTAAACTTCTTGCTTCTTTCAAATTATGACCAGCGCTAAAACCTTTTCCCATGCCTTCTAGGATTATTACTTTGGTAGAGTTGTCTTTATCAAGTTTTTTAAATGTATTTAAAAGAGATCTCAAAGTTGCAAAAGATAATGAATTATAAGTTTTTGCGTCATTAATTTTTACATTTTTTATACCATTGCCTAAATTTTTTACTAAAACATTCATATTTTTTTAACCCTACTGCTAATACCTTCTTCTTCTTTTAAGTTAAACTCTTTAGAATTTAAATCATATAATTCTTTAATTCTTAAACCTTTTGTATCGACTGTTGGTATATTTTTTTTTCTCATTCCTTCATGTCTTGCGTAAACTGCTTTTTTTCTATTAACTTGATGTGGCTGAAAATCATTAATATCTTCAATTTTTAATTCATCGCCTATTTTAATATATCCTGCTTTAGAAGCTTCATTTAATAAATCCAATCCATTTTTTGTTCTAACAATTGCTGCATTAAAACCTTCATCTTCACCTTTTGGCGAGCCTCCTCTCCAAGTGTCTAGTGCTGCAATGTCAGAACTTTCTCCTATTGCATCTGGACAAATTTTGCATCTAAAATGAACTCGCCAGGTAGATTCCTCTCCCCAAAAAGAATTGTATAAACGATCATGCTCTCTTCCATCTTTTGTTTTGATATACATTCTTCCTGGATTTCCAAATCCTCTGTATCTAAAAGTAGTTAACTCATCTTCTTTGACATTAAAACTTTCGATAAAATCCTGCGATTTTGTGAATTCTGTTGAACCTCCACAAACCAAAGTTAACAAATATTTACATAACTTTTTAACTCTTTCATCTGTTTTGGATAACTGCCTTATTGCGCCAATATCGCAAGGCTTACCAACAAAAACGAAAGGTTCATTTAGGTTTAAAGCTTCATGAAATTTATCTAGTGGTGATGCGGGTCCATATCTTGAACAGCTCTCACAATTTAATAAATCATCTCTGTTGTAACTAAACTTAGATATACTTCTCATTGGTTTTTGAGGGTCCGCTACAGTATGTATAATAAATTTTATTTTTTTTGACTCTAGTAAGTAAAGAGATAAACCATTTAACAATCCACCAGTTGAACTTTCAAATCTGATTTTACTATCAGTAGACCATGCATAACATAAAGTTAAATAATAGCCCCAAACTAAATCATGTTTTGTTTTTGAATCAACTTGTTCTTTTGGAAGACCTTCAGCAATAACACCTGGACAAGTATTTAATATTTTATTAAATGTTTCAGATGATATTTTTTTTACTTCCTTGGGTTCTAATCTACCTTTTAATGACATTGAAATTTCAATAGAATCTTTTCCAGTAATACTCTGACAAAACCCACATCCAATACAAAGACCATTTTTTACTATGTCTTCTAGATTATTTATTTGAGTCACCAATTATCTTATTATCTTATTTTTATATTTTTTTCTTAGCTTTTGAAGATTAACTAATTATTCATCTCTTATATTTCATATCGCAGCGATGAATTGGAAGTACTTTTCCATATATGGATATTTTTTTAATCATTTAATCAGCCAAACCATCAACTCTTATTCCAGCTTACCGTCTTCTCTCATTTTGGCTCTTATTTTTGTAGCTGAGATTTTTTGTATTTCTTCAGGCACAACTATCTCTTCTATTTTATAACCAACGCCTCTTCCGTAACAAATGTTAGTTATATTAGGTACTAGTATAATTTTAAATCTACCTTCATATTTTGTGTTTAGTTTTTTTTCGATGTTTTTCTTAACTGTTTCAAAATCAAATGGATTATCATCTATTCCTTGAACATCTCTAATTTGAATGCAAACTTGACCGGTTTTTTTAATAATTTTTTCAAATAATGCGTAATGACCATCGTGAAATGGCTGCCACCTCCCCAACATCTGAGTAGTTGGTTTTTTATTATCCCATTGGTAAGACATTATTTAATATCCTTTGCAATTTTTGATGCCCATAGCTTAGCATCTTGTGTGGTCACATGAAAATCATATTTTTCAGGTTTTACAAACATTTGATTTGTATCTTCAAATCTTCCTTTTTTAATCGTATCGACCCAAACTATATAATCTGCAGGAAATAATTTTCTTGCTTCTGTCGTGGGACAAATAAAATCAGCAATAACATTGCTTCCTTCACTTTTTATTTTAAACGCTGAATCAGACATTCTTTTAGCTTGTCTTTTTCTGCCCTCTTCTGAAAAATCCCAATCATTAGCCGCTCTTCTAACTTCATCTGCATTCAATCTTTTTGAATTAACTAAAGTAGCTAATTCATTTGCTAAAGTTGTTTTACCGGCCCCTGGCAGGCCCATTATTAAAATTATTTTCATTAAACTTCTTCTAACGGATGATGTGATAGTAATTCAAGCTTATTTTCACCTACAAGATATTGCTGTTCTAACTTAACTCCCTCTTTACCTCCAGTCTTTCCGATATATGATTCAATTGTAATGGTCATTTTTTTTTCAAAATGGCCTTCTATTTGACCACCATCCGTTGGGTATTTTATCTGTGGCCACTCATCGCAAAGACCGATTCCATGTAACATGCATGAATATCTATTTCCATAATATTCTTCTGGAAGTTTCCATGATTTTTCAGTGAACTCTTTAAATGGTAAGCCAGGTTTAATTAATTCTGCATTGTAATTGATATGTTCGACAGCCATCAAATATAATTTTTTTTGATCTTCATTAAACTTATGACCTTCAACAAAAGCTCTTGATATATCAGCACAATATCCATAAGGGCCGACCATATCAGTATCGAATGATACGATTTCTCCTCTTTTAATAATCTTGTTGCTGCTTTCTTGCATCCATGGATTTGTTCGTTCTCCTGAAGATAAAATCCTACATTCAATCCATTCTCCTCCGTGTTCAATATTTGTTTTATGTAAAATTGACCATAATTCATCTTCTGTCATCCCAGCTTTTAATTCATTACGCATTTTTGTAACACCAATTTCAGCAACTTCTATTGCGGCTTTCATGCATTTTAACTCTTCAGCAGATTTGATAACTCTTGCTTGTTCAAGAATTAATTTAGCATCTACTACTTGAATATTTTCTTTATTTAAAGCTGTTACTGCTGGACCATTAATAACATCAATTGCAATTTTTTTACTTTTAAAATAAGAATTTGATAAATCTTTAATTTCATTAATCCATTTTTTTAATTGTGAACTTGCTTGATCGCCATTACTAAAATAATCCCAAGTTATTGCTGGTCTTATCTCGTTTATTAAATTCAAATGGCTAGCTAAGCCTTCGCAATTGAAATACTCATATAGTATTACTGGTCCATTAACTGGAACAAAACAATATCTAGTGAGATTATGCATATTATAAACGCTCATATTTGTAGTGTCTAAAGCGTACCTAACGTTTACTGGATCAAATAATATGCATGCTTCTAAATTATTTTTTTCTAATTCTTTTTTAACTCTATCAAGTCTATAAGATCTAAGTTTACCAAAATTTATTTCATCTTCTCTTAATCTTTTTTTGGTTATAAAATTTTGCGTAGGTTTTGAATGAGGAACAATTTTTCTATTAAATCTCATTTAATATTATCTATTTAATAGCTCCGTTAAATTCGTTGCAACCCATTTATGAAAATTATGAGTTGGTGTATCCATTACTGGTGAAAAATTTCCTCCATTATATGAAGGAGAGTTTCTTCCTGCTTGCATACCTTCAATGATGTTCATATCTTCTGATTGAACTCCTAACCATAGTTTGCAGTTTTCTTCTCTAATTTCTTTATATTTGCCAGAATAAGCAGCTTCGTCGCCAACATAATAAACTTCCATATGTTCTAATGTGTAAGCATGGTTTATTGGTTCCAGCCAGTAAGCATAATAATGATCTTTGTGTATTCCTAGCATTACATTTGGGAAAAGAGCCACATATTCCGCAAATTTTTTTTTTTCTTTGGCCAATTAGGAAAACATGGAAATTTTTTTGACGATTTGTATTTTGGATCGTAAACCATTGTCCCTTGTCCAGCAAATCTATTTAGATCACTTTCAATATGATAATGATCGCTCAATTTTGAATATGAGTTTAATCCTGGATGAACCCATGGCAAATGATAGCTTTCACAATAATTTTCGATAGCAAATTTCCAATTGCACTTTACTTTTAGTTGAAAGTAACCATGATCTTTCGGATGTCTAATTAATTTTTGATCTTCTTTGGTCCAAAATTTAGACCAACGATCACTTAATGGTTTAATATATTCTTCAAAAGATTCTGCATTATTTGAAATGTTAACAAATATTAAATCTAACCATACATAAGATCTAACTTCTTTAAGTTTATTGCACGATTTATCAAAACCTTCAGCTTCATTTTTATTCATTCCTCCTATATGTGGAGTTGCTACTAGGTTTCCGTCAAAATCATATGCCCATGAATGATAAGGACATCTAATTACATTATTAATTTTTTTAGGTTTTTGTAATATTTTATATCCTCTATGACTACAAACATTGTGAAAAACTTTTATTTGATTTTTTTTATCTCTTAAAATTATTAAAGGAATACCAAATAAATCAAAGGGTCTTGCATCTCCTGGGTTTGGAACTGAATTTGCTACTCCAATAACTGACCATTTTTCTTCGAATATTTTTTTTCTTTCAATTGTTGTATATTCTTCATCTGTATAACATTCGTTAGGTAAACCATGCGATTCAGTTATAGATTTCTTAACTATTTCAATTTTTTTTATATCTACTATTTCTGACAAATCCTTTGTAACATCTTGCTTCATTAAAACCCCCTTATTTTGTTATTTTGAAGTGTGTTTTGTTAGGAGGCAATCTTACGATTCTCTAATTATTGGCTGTTTAAAGACAGTGCAACAAATTATATTAAACGAAAATCCTAGTTGATATTTCTGCTTAACGCTTTCCATAGTTTGAAAATATTACATCTAATTTTAACAGGTTTAAAGAATGATTTTTGTAGACAGGCTTTTTAAAATAGATAATTATCCGGCAATGAATTTCTCACTAGAAATTGGTCCTCATGTTGACCTAGAAACTTTGCCTCCTATAAAAGATGTTTACATTACTATGTTGCCGGGTGACGACTATACCAAAACAGTCCAAAAAGCTGGAGATTTAGTCAAAAAAGGTTTTAACCCAGTTCCGCATTTTCCAGCTCGTTCAATCACTGATGAAGCTCAACTAAATGACTACGTTTCTAGATGTAAAGATTTAGGGGTCAAACAAGCTTTAGTGATCGGAGGAAGTCGTGAACCCGTCGGTGTTTTTGATAGTTCAATTCAGATTTTGGAGACTGGATATTTTGAAGGACTTAAGATAGGAATCGCTGGACATCCTGAGGGGAGTCCTGATATATCCGATTCCAAATTAGAAAAAGCTATGAAAGATAAAAAGCCTTACGCTGACTATATAGTAACACAATGGTTATTAGATTCGCGGTTGATCATAGATTTTATTTCTAAAAAAAAAATACCAGTTCATGTTGGAATTACTGGACCACTAAAAATAACGAGCTTGATAAAATTTGCTAATATTGTTGGTGCAAAAAATTCCTTAAATTTTCTTAAATCTAATTTTGCTAAGGCGTTAGATTTAATGAAACCTAAAGACCCAAATGATTTAATTGGGAAAGTTAAATCGCATACTGATTTCTTCCACATTTATACATTCGGCGACTTGAAGGAAACAAACAAGTGGTTGATGGAGAACAAATATGTCTAATGAATTTGATTATACTAAACTAAAACATGTAACTTCTGTTGATCAATCTGATCGTGAAGTTCCATATAACTTAAGACAAAGTGGACCTACTAAAGTTGAAATGTTAATTTCAACAAGAGTAAGAAAATCTCCCTATTGGCATTTATCAATGCAAGCTGGTTGTTGGAGAGCAACAGTATACAATCGTATTTACCATCCAAGAGGTTATGTTAAGCCAGAAGATGGTGGAGCAATGGTGGAATATGATGCAATTGTTAATCATGTTACAATGTGGAACGTTGCTGTTGAAAGACAAATAAGAGTTAAAGGGCCTGATGCAGAAAAATTTACTGACTACGTAATAACTAGAGATGCAACTAAAATCTCACCAATGAGAGCTAGATATGTAATTTTATGTAATGCTTATGGCGGGGTTTTAAATGATCCAATTCTTCTTAGAATTTCAAAAGATGAGTTTTGGTTCTCGCTATCAGACTCTGATATTGGTATGTATCTTCAGGGTGTTAATGCTGATGGAAAATTTAATTGTACAATCGAAGAAATTGATGCTTGTCCAGTACAAATTCAAGGACCTAAATCAAAAGCACTAATGAAAGATTTGCTTGGTGATCAAGTTGATTTAGATAACATGCCTTTCTATGGTTTGGCTGAAGTTAAAGTTGCTGGGAGAAGTTGTGTTATTTCGCAATCTGGTTTCTCAGGAGAAGCTGGATATGAAATATATTTAAGAAATGCAACTTTATATGCAGATGATATGTGGAATGCAGTTCTTGATGCAGGTAAAAAACATAACCTGATGGTTATTGCTCCTGCTCACCATAGAAGAATTCAAGCTGGAATTCTTTCTTGGGGACAAGATATGGATCAACAACATAATCCTTTTCAATGTAATCTTGGTTATCAAGTTTCATTATCTGGAAAAGGTGAATGGAATAAAAAAGGTGACTATGTTGGTAAATCTTCATTAGAAAAAATGAAAGCTGATTTAAAATCTGGAAAAAAACCATATAAACTTCAATTAGTTGGACTAGAATTAGGTGGAAAACCAATTGAAGAATATGCACCTGACTTTTGGTTGATTTCAAATGAAAGAGGGGGAGAACCTGTAGGATTTATTACTTCTCCTTGGTATCATCCAGAAAAGAAACAAAATATAGCAATGGGTTATGTTCCTTATGATAGAACATTAAATGCAAATGGCATGCCAAAAGGCAAGGTTGGAACTAAATATAAGGTTCATTTACCAGAAAAATATTCAGATACTCCAGGAAAGCCTGTGGATGCTATAGTAGTTGATATTCCTTTTAAAGAATCTCACAACGCAAATACAAGAGAAGTTGTAGCTGGCTAAAAAATATTTTGGGGGATATTATCCCTCAAATAAACAATAATGTTTACTGAATTTTTAAATATAATTTTTTCATCGTTAAAATTAGACAAAAACCTTTATAGAAATAATAAAAATTTTGGTGAAGCTGGAATATATTTTGCTGGTTTAATAATGATTCTTGATGGAATAGCGGGTGCAGTTGCAGCTAATACAATTATTAAAACATCGATTGGAATTTCTGGTTTAACTGCAATTTTAACATGGTTAGTTTGGGCACTATTCATCTATGTAATAGGTGTCAAAATTTTTCCTGATAAAGAAACCAATGTTTCTTTTAAAAAAGTTTTAATTGGAGTTGGTTATGCCCATGCACCAGGTTTAATAAGATTTTTTGCAGTTACCCCAGAGTTAGTTATTCCAATTATTTTTCTTACTCAATTTTGGATTTTTGCATCTTTAATAATATCAACTAAACAAATTTTAAATCTAAAATCTAACTTTAAATCTTTAGGAGTAGTTTTTTTATCTTTTCTAATAATTGCTATAGTTTCTATTTCATTCGTAATGAGTAAGATGGAAGCTTTACCAATAAGTTCTTATAGCTAGATAGGAAAGACAGTTTTTGATGTTCTGCAAGATTTGCAGATTTTAAATCCTGTTAAAATCAAATTCTGAGAAACACTTTCATCTTCTTTTTTACACTCTTCACAACAATTATTTAAATCTTTTAAGTCTTTTTCTTTTAATGGTTTATCTTCAAAATCTTTAGTCATTATCTATTAATCCAGCCCCAGCACCTTTTGTTTTTGAGCTTTCCGATTCTTCTACAAAAGTTTCCTCTGAAAGTTTATATAATTCTTTCCAATTTTGTTCTGAAAAAGAATCTTTATTTTCCAAAAATTCTATTCTTATTTCTTTTGCTAATGAATCAACTTGTTTATTTAAATTTTTTGAAAAAATAAATCTATTAAAGTTAAGCAGAAAACTAGAATTGTTGTATTCAATTAATATTTTTTTTTCTAAAAGTTCAGAAGTTTTGATTATAAAAGGTAAAATTAATAAAGGATAGCTTACATTATAATATTTGATGGATTGTAATGTTTCTAGCTGTCTACATTTGTCTAGAAAGGCTACACCACAATAAATAGGACACAATTCTTTATTCTTCAATCTATTTTCTTTTTCTATTTTATACAATTTTTCTGGATGTTTTTTTTTTACTTTTTTTAGGTATAAGTTTAAATTTATTACTCCCGGAAGACCAAATAGTTCTAAACTTTCTATGGATTTACCTATTTCTTCAGCTATACCCCAAGAAAAACCTGCCGCTTTTGAGGCTTTTTTTGCCGTTGTGTCAATTTCATTTAAAGTTTTCATAATTAACTCAAAGAATTATAAATCCATGTATCGTTTGAAGATTTTAACTCCTGTGGTAGCGGAGCTCCTTGGTACATATTTATTCTTAACCATTTATCTGATTTTGGATCAAATTTATTGGATCCAAAAAAAGAAAGCTTCAATCTCAACAAATCTATAGGAACTAATGAAGCTCCAATTATATTATCTTGTATTTCAGAATAGGGAAATTGTTCTACAATAAAAACCCTTCTGACTATATGCCTTAAATCATCATTATATAATAAAAATTCTGCAACAGTATTATTTTGATTTGCTTTTAATATTCTATGATAAAGCTGTTTTACATCACGTCCAATTGCCAAAGGTTGTTCTAATTCAGAGCCATGTTCCTGATGTCTATTAGCTATTCGAGGTTCTGCTTTATTTTTTGATATAAACCAAAAATTAGTTATATTTTTTTTATCTTCATAATCAATCTTAATTAAAAATTTATAATTGTTTTCAATAATTTTTTTAACTTCTTTAAGTTTTCTGTGAGCTGGAATAGTAAAATATTTTTCTTCTTCTGCACTCATTTCATTAATTAAAGGATCAACGATATTGTTATAAGGTTCCATAATCATTGAAACAATATATTCAATGCCCTCAATGCTAAGTTTTGATTCAGCCCATGTATAAATTTCATTCCATAAATACTGAGTTTTAACTGAACAATTTTTTTCTAAATAATGATTAAATTTTTTCAAGTCAGATTTTAATGATTTAATTTTATTTTTTTGATAATCGCTTTCGGTTAACCAGGTATTAATATTTACCTTTGATCTGTTCAAACAATCTAGAAAAATGTTAAAATCTTTAACCTTGATCTTTTCTATAGATCTAATTTCTTTTAATGCCTTTTCTCTGCAATAGATCCAGTTATTTAAAAGAATAGGGTGATTTATAATAAATGGCGCCAATCCCAAACCTGTTGAATTTCCAATACCTAGGTTTCTTGCGATATCGTTGTTAAGCTTCATCGCCTTATTTGGATTTTTTAATTTTGCAATATGATTGACTTGATCAAAAGTAAATTGACGAACTAAATAAACTAACATCATTTCCAGTCTGAATGGACCACAAATTTCCTTTCTATTTTTAATTCTGAAGCGATCTGCCAAACCACATTTTCCTGATCCGTAAACTGCAGTTGTTCGATACAAATAACCTACTTTACTCAATAATTTTTTGTCAGGTTGTTTTCCTTGGCTAAGAGAATCAACCACGTGATCAAAAATTCTAACTGACTTGTTTGCTCTAGCTAAAGAAAGCTCTTTATATGTTACTCTACCAGCTTCTTGTTTGGGAACATTTTTTTTTAAACGTTCCAAATCCTCTAAAGTTGGAATTCCATCGTGTAAAACAAATGTTGTATCCCATTTATTTGCTATTACTCTATCTGACCTTTCTTCAGAATTTAAATAATTTGCAAAACAGACTAATGAATAGTTTTTTTTGTTCTTTTCAAGTGAATATACGGCAATCCCATACCCATCTTTATCAAGATCAAATACATTTCTTTTATAATTCCAATCTTTAAATTCTTTTATAAAACTTCTTAAAAAGGAAAGTTTAGATTGATGAAATGATCCTAATCTAGAAAGTTTCATCACTTCAGCTGGACTTCTAAGTTTTATATTTAATTCGTTCAATTGTTTATAACTCAATTACATCTTTATTTTTCAATTTTTATAGAATTAATCATTGATTTAAAGCAAATCCCGGTAAAAATTATACCAATTATTACCTAAAATTGCGTTTACTTCATCAATACTAAAACCAACTTTTTTTAAACCAATTTCTAAGTTGTTAAAACCTCTTGCATCTAAAAACCAATTCGGCTGTTTTGGAAATTCTGGTTTGTTTTTTGAACCTTCTCCATAATTTTTTGTCTTAGACCAAGTTCCATTCCTCATCCATTCAACAACGCTGTCTGGATGATTGATGCACAAATCTGAACCTATGCCAATATTTTTAACTCCCATGATTTCTGCTGTCTTTGCTGTCATTTCACAAAAATTTTCTAAAGTGCAATTAGATCCATTTTTTAAATGATGTGGATACAATGACAATCCCAACATTCCACCACTATTTGCTAAAACTTTTAATAAATCGTTTGATTTATTTCTAATCGCTTCATGCCAAAAAGATGGGTTTGCATGAGTAATCGCTATTGGTTTTTTACTTATTTCAATTGCATCAAATGTACTTTTATCTGCAGAATGCGACATATCTATTACTATACCTATTCTGTTCATTTCTTTAATTACTTCTCTGCCAAAATTTGTAACACCACTATCGTTTTTTTCGTAGCAACCAGTGGCTAGTAAAGACTGATTGTTGTAAGTAAGTTGCATAAATCTACATCCATGCTCATGAACTTTTTCTACTAAAGCTATATTATCTTCTATTGGAGAACAATTTTGAAAACCAAAAAAAATAGCTGTTTTTTTTTCTGAATTTGCCTTTTCTATATCTTTAAAATTTTTGCCTAAAAAAATTAGATCAGAATTTTCGTTAAAAAACTTATCCCACTCTTTGGTTCTTTGAATAAATTCATTATAATCTTCATGATAAACTATAGTTACATGAACCGCATCCAAATTGGCTTTTCTATTTATTTGAAATATATCTCTAGACCAATTACAATATTGAAGATTATCAATTCTATATTTCATTAGATTAGATATATATTAGTAACTAATTTTTTGATATTAAAAGATATAAATGTCGGTTAAGAAAAAAGATCACAAAGTTTCAATTGTAATGGGTAGTCAGTCTGATTACTCCACGATGCAATACTGCAAAAAAATACTAAAAATATTAAAAATAAAGCATGAAATAAAGATAGTTTCTGCACATCGTACTCCAGACAGAATGTACAAATTTGCAAAAATGGCTGAGAAAAATAATATCTCTGTTATTATCGCTGGTGCAGGTGGATCGGCGCACCTACCAGGAATGATCGCAGCCCTAACAAAAATACCAGTGATTGGGGTTCCTATAGAAAGTAAAAAATTAAAAGGCTTAGATAGTCTTTTATCAATAGTTCAAATGCCTAAAGGAATTCCAGTGGGCACTGTTGCCATAGGAAAAGATGGAGCAATAAATGCTGGTTTGTTTGCTGCATCAATAATTTCTTTAATCGATCCAAAATCTAGAAAAAATTTAAATCTTTGGAGAAATAAACAAACACGATCTGTTAAGAAAAAACCTAAGTAAGATGGTTAAATGCACTCTTGGTATAATTGGTGGAGGACAATTAGGTAGTATGTTAGCAAGTGCTGCTAAAAAAATAAATATAGAAACTGTAATATTTTCTGACGATCAAAATGCGCCAGCGCAAAAATTTTCGGACAATTTTGTTTTTGGAAAATATAATGACGAAGATAAAATTAATGAATTTGTTGAAAAGGTAGATATGGTTACATTTGAATTTGAAAATATTCCTTTTGAAACACTAAATAAAATCAATGAAGTAAAAAAAGTTTTACCTAAACCTAGTATCAATAAAATAATACAACACAGACTTTATGAAAAAGATTTTATAAATAAATGTAATTTTAGAACAACTTTATATGATTCTATTAAAAATGATAAAGAATTAAAATCCAAAACAAATTTTGTACCTGGTATTATTAAAACTTCTACTTTTGGATATGATGGTAAAGGCCAGTACAAAATAAATTCAATGAAAGAACTTGAAGAGATTAATCTTGATTACAACAAAGAGTACATTATAGAAAAATTTATTAATTTAAAAAAAGAGATTTCAGTTATAGTTACAAGATTTGGAAATCAAAAATATGAAATATATGAACCGATCGAGAATGTTCATGATGATCAAATACTAAAAAATTCTAAAATTCCAGCAGAAATAAGTGATGAAATACTAAAAAAATCAAAAAACTGGGCAAAGCATATTGCTGAAGAACTTGATTTTATAGGAACTTTATGTGTTGAATATTTTGTAGATAAAAAAGATAATTTATTTGTAAATGAAATTGCTCCTAGAGTTCATAATTCTGGACATCTGACAATAAATTCTCATAACATTAGCCAATTTGAAAATCATATTAGAGCTGTTTGTGGTTTAAAAAGAAAAGAAACTAAAAAATTATTCGATGCCAAAATGATAAATCTGATTGGAAATGATATTCTTATCTATAAAGACAAAAAATTTTCTGACAATGAATTTTTCTTTGATTACTTAAAGAAAGAAATCAAGCCAAAAAGAAAAATGGGTCATTTAACTATTTTAAAAAAATAATTTAGTTTGGTTTTTTTACTTTTTCTAAAGTTCTAGTTATAAATCTAGGTGTTAAAGTTTTAATTGGATTAACAGTTGTTTTAAGTTTTTTTGGAGGACCTTTTATTTTAAAACTAACTCCAAAAACACCTTCTCCTGTTTTTTTTCCTACTAAAATATTTCCAATTAAAGGCAAAGATCCTACTACTTTATTTAATGTTGTGGCTGGAACCAATGTGCCTCTTAAACTAATTAATTTATTACTCTCAACATATCCACTCATTAAAATTGATATCGCAGGTCCTAGTGCATATATTTCATTAATAGTCATAAGTTTATTTTTATTATTAAAATTCATTTCAAACTCATTAAATCTTATTCCTTCGCCCGTCATAAGATCAGCAATACCTTGTAGTGAGGCCAACGATAATAGCTTAGTTAAAGCTGGCATTTCTTTAACTTTAAAATCAAAAATATTTAATTTGGAATTAGATATGCTGTTTTCTTTAATTGAATAAAAATCAATTTTTCCTTTTTTGAAACCCTTTATAAACTTATAATGTTTAATAAAAGGTTCGGCGTTATCAGAATAAAATGATGTAATTTTTTGTTTATTTTTCAGTGTTTTTACATCAAGATTAAATTTTTCATTATTTTCAAACTCAGAGGTTAGGTTTAAGCTATGAACTTTATTATTTTTAAAAATTAATTCACCAAATAAATTTTTAGAGAAATTTTCTTCATCTAAAAATACTTTATTTATATTAATATTTAATTTAGTTCCATCTTTTAAATCAAAATTATCTAAAAAACTTTTATCATTATCTGAAAGCAGCATATCGTTAATAAGTTTATAGCTGTCAAAAGAAAGACCATTTAAATTATAATGAGTTGAATCTTTCTTTATATCAAATTCACTTTTTTTATTATTAGTATTTAAATAGCTTGCCTTAACTTTTTTTAAATCTCGTATTTTGAATTTATTATTTAAAATTAAATCTTTAACTTCAAAAAAATTTGAACCTTCATTATAAATAATTTCATTAAATTTTACTTTATTTTTTTTATAAGAGCCTTTTAATTTTAAATTTGATTTTTTATTTTTTTCTTTACTGTAACTAATAGGCTTAATTTTTATAAGATTGCTATCAAAATTTATTAGTGTTAGAAAATCGTAATTATTATTTTTTTTATTAATTTTATATTCAATCTTGTCAAAAGATGCACCTAAAGAATAGTCGCTTTCACCTTCTATATTTAAATTTTTATTTTCATATTTTAATGTTATTGAATTATTTTTTAACAAAATAGAATCGTTATAATTACTAAAATAATTTTTTAGTAAATTAATTTTTGGTTTCAAACTAACACTATCCAAATCTATTTTTGATAAATGTTTTAGTGCTTTAATTTTTTCCTTTTGTAACGTGAAAGAAAATTTATTTTTTATTTCAACAGTAATTTCTTGATCATCAACAAAATACAAATTATTTTCGAATATATCTTTAAATAGTTTTAAATTTATAGTATTTTTCTCGATTCTAATGTCTCCAGTTACTATTTTTTTATCATCAAAGTCTGTAACTATAATTATTTTATCAGATAAAAGTTTTATTTTTTTATGATAGAAATTAGCATTTTTTATTGAAGTTTCATTTTTCTGATGAGTAAAATCAAAATTAATATTTCCAAAAGAATATTTCTCGTTGTATTTTAGTTTTACGTCTTTAACTTGACCGCTTAATTTATAATCAGTTATTTTTCCATTTTCATCAAATTTTATAGAACTATTTATGCTGGCATAGCCCCCTTTGATAAATACATTGTAAATAATTAATGATGATTGTTCCAATGAGGCAATTGAAATTAAGTCCTTGATTTTGTTGTTTTTGGTCCATATCTCAAATTCTTCTATTATAAAATTATCTTTAAAATACGATAAAATATCGATTCTAGTGTCTATAGACTTAAGTTCTATTTTATTCCTACCTAAAATTAATATTGGATTCTTGGTGCTAATTCTTATTTTTGGGTTAGTTAAACTGTCTATAGAAATATAAATTTTTACTTTATTAATATCTAAATTAAGATTTTCATTATATTTTTTTACTTGCTCGATAATTAAAGGATTAAATCTTTTAGTTTCTAGCCCAATCTTTGAAAGAAAAATTGCCAAAAAAACTAAAATGACAAATAAAATTAAAATTGAATAAATAAAAAATTTAATAAATCTAACCATTTAAATTATAAAGATTACTTTCTAAAAACTCATCCAAATCTCCATCTAATACTTTATCTGGGTTAGAGCTCTCATGATTTGTTCTATTATCTTTAACCATTCTGTAGGGATGTAAAACATATGATCTGATCTGATGTCCCCATCCAATATCTGGCTTTGAATCTTTTATATTTTTTGTTTGGTCTTCCTTTTTCTTTAACTCATAATTGTATAGTCTTGCCTTAAGCATGTTCATACATGTTTCTTTATTTTTATGTTGCGATCTTTCATTTTGACATTGAACAACTATTTTTGTAGGAATATGTGTAATTCTAACAGCACTGTCAGTAGTATTTACATGTTGGCCTCCTGCACCACTAGATCGATAAGTATCAACTCTCAAATCTTTTTCCACAATTTCAACATCAATATTTTCATCAACAACTGGATAAACCCAAACACTAGCAAAACTAGTATGTCTCCTTGCTCCGGAATCAAATGGGGAAATTCTTACAAGTCTATGTATTCCTGACTCAGATTTTAATAATCCAAAAACATAATCTCCTACAATTTTTATTGTTGAAGATTTTATGCCAGCCCCATCCCCTTTGTGCTCACTAATTATTTGAAATTTAAATTCCTTATTAGAAGACCATTTCATATACATTCTTCTCAACATTTCAGCCCAATCTTGACTTTCGGTGCCTCCGGCTCCAGCATGAATTTCTATATAGGTGTCAAAACCATCTGACTCGTTTGAGAGAAAACATTTCGTCTCATTTTTTTTTGCTTTTACTTTTAAATCTTCAATACTTTTTAACGAATCATTAATTACTGTAGTATTGTTTTCCTCAACAGCTAAATCAAATAGCTCTGAAATTTCAGTACATTGCTTAATTGAATAATCGTAGGAATTAATCAAATCTTCTTGAAATTTCTTTTCTTTGATTACTTTCTGAGCTTTATTTTTGTCCTGCCAAAAAGTAGCTTCCAGCATTTTTGAATTGTTTTTTTCTAATTTTGAATAAATATTGTTTTTCTCAAAGATACTCCTTAATTCTTAAGTTAATCTTTTCGATTTCTAATTTAATATTTGTGAAACTATTATCCATTAATAAAACTTTAATATATTATTATTGTTTAATCTATCATTAATATTTCCAAATGACATAGCATCAGTATCAATTTTTTCTTTTTTAAAAACCTCTATGATTGTCTCTTTAGACCCAAAGTTAGCTCTTTTACCAGTTACAGATTCAACAACCATCATAGAAATATCTGGTGGCACTTTAAATGGTCTCGCATCTTTTTTTTTTATAGCTTTTTTAACAAAATCTTTGAAAATTGGCATTGCTGTTTTTGCTCCTGTTTCATATCGGCCCAAAGATTTTGGTTCATCCATTCCAACATATACTCCTATAACAAGCTTTGAAGTGAATCCTACAAACCAAGTATCAGTATTCTTGTTTGTTGTTCCTGTTTTTCCGGCTATATCTAGATTAAGATATCTTAGACGTTTTCCAGTACCTCTTTTAATTACACCTTCAAGCATAGAAGTCACTTGGTAAGCTGTTTGAGGTGAAATAACTTGGTAAAAGTTGTCAGAAATCTTGGGGATAAAATCACTAAAATACGAAATGTGATCACAATCTTTACAAGATCTGGTTTCAGTATTAAAAAATGTCACTCCTTCTGAATCTTGTATTCTATCAATTAAAATAGGAGTGATTTTTTTTCCCCCATTAACAAATGAACAGTATGCCGAAGTTAGTTTCAACAAGGTTGTTTCTGTAGAACCAAGAGAAATTGATAAAAGTTCTTGAGGATTCTCATATATGCCGAGCTGTTTAGTAAAATTAGCTATTTTGTCAACTCCAATTTCCTGTGCTATTCTTACTGTCATTAAATTTCTTGATTTTTCTAAACCCATTCTAAGTGTAGAAGGTCCATAAAATTTTTTTCCATAATTTTCTGGTTTCCACATTTTCAAATCTGAACCTTGCTCTAATACTAATGGAGCATCTAATATTAAAGTGTTTGGAGAAAAATTATTTTCTAAAGCTAAAGCGTAAATAAAAGGTTTAAATGCTGAACCAGGTTGTCTTAGAGCTTGTGAGGCTCTATTAAATTCACTTTTTTTAAAACTAAAACCTCCTGATAAAGCATAAACTCTACCAGTGAATGGATCCATTACAACTATTCCGCCGTTAACTTTGGGAAGTTGTTTTAATTCATATTTATCATCCTTAATTTTTTTAACATAAATTACATCTCCAACTTTAAATAGTTCGTCAAATTCTTTTTTTGTCCAAGAAATATTTCCATAATCAATAACTCCTTCCAAATCTTTAATAGTTTTAATATGTGCATTAAACTTGTTTATTTTATTAACAATTGCTAATTGCCAACCAATCGATTTTTCTAATTTATATTTTTCCAGATTGTTATTCCAATTATCTAATTTTTTTTTATTAGTTAGTGGCCCTCTCCACCCTTTTCTTTTATCATATCTCTCTAAACCTTTTCTAAGAGAAATAGTAGCTATATTTTGCAATTCTAAATTCAAAGGTGTTTTAATATTTAAACCTTGCTTATATACTTTTTCAAAGCCAAATTTATCTACCACATATTTTCTTATATCCTCAACATAATACCTTGTGTCTTCAAGAAAAATTTTTTTTCTTTTTTTTAATTTAATTTTCATATTAATTAATTTGATGTAGTCTTCATTTTTTAAATAGTTGTTATCTAATAAATTTTTTAATACCAAATTTCTTCTAAATTTTGCAAGTTCAGGATTCTTATAAGGATTGTATTTACTGGGAGCTTTGGGTAGAGCCGCTAGCAATGCTGATTCAGCATAATTTAGTTCGCTGATAGGTTTGTTAAAATATTCTAAACTTGCTGAAGCTATTCCGTATGCTCCTTGTCCTAAATATATTTGATTTAAATAAAGTTCTAAAATTCTTTTTTTTGAAAGTGCTCTTTCTATTCTAAAAGCTAAAATAGCTTCTTTAATTTTTCTATTTATACTAATTTCGTTGCTAAGTAAAAAATTTTTTGCAACCTGCTGGGTAATTGTTGAAGCTCCTTCCAGTCTTTTTGAATAAATAACATTCGAAATATTGTTTATAGTTGCTCTAATAACACCTTTTGCATCAACTCCTGGGTGTGAAAAAAAGTTTTTATCCTCTGCTGACAAAAATGAATTGATTACTTTTGGTGGAATTACATTATATGGAACGAAAATCCTTTTTTCTTTTGAAAAATCACTAACTAGTTGACCTTCCCCAGCATAAACTTTGCTTGAAACTGGAGGTTTATAGCTCTTCAAAAATTTATAATCTGGCAGTTTGTTTGAATATCCCCATAAAATAGCAATTACTGTTACAAACACTATTAATATTCCAACCATAGATAACAATGCTAATTTTCTAAAAAAATTATTCATTTTAGTTTTATTTAACTTATGAATTTGTTAAAGTTAAGGCATCAAAATTAAACAGAATTTATAATGGAAATAAAAATCAAAAAAATATGGAAAAGAATTTGTATATTGATGCTTCGCGTCCTAATGAAACTAGAGTTGTGCTTAAATCAAATGGCAACATCGAAGATTATGAGTATGAAAGCTTAAAGAGCAACTTAGTAAAAAATAATATTTATTTGGGAAAAGTAAGTCGTGTAGAACCATCCTTACAGGCTGCATTTGTTGATTTCGGTAAAGAAAGACATGGTTTCTTATCTTTTAACGATATTCAATCCAATTATTATCAAATACCACTCAGCGATCTTGAAAAAATTAAAAAAGAGGAAAAATTTGCTAGAGAAAAATTATTGAAAGAAAGTGAACAACTAGAAGAGAAAAATTTAAGTGAAGGAAATTTAACAGCGGAAGATCCTGTAGAAAAAAAAATAGAAAGTTATGAAAATGACGAAAATATTAATGTTGAAAAAAAATATCCAAATAAAAGATATAAAATTCAAGAAGTTATTAAGCCCAATCAAGTAATACTTGTACAGGTATTAAAGGACGAAAGAGGTTCTAAAGGAGCGGCTCTAAGCACTTTTATTTCAATAGCTGGCAAGTATATAGTGCTTATGCCAAATACTCCAAAAGGAGGTGGTATATCAAGGAAAATTTTTAATCCTTCTGAAAGAAAAAAAATCAGAACTATTTTAAATCAAATTGAAATCCCTAAAGAAATGGGAATTATAGTAAGAACCGCTGGTTCGAACAAAACAAAAAATGAAATCAATTATGATCTTGAAAATTTATTAGCAATTTGGGATTCCATTAAAGAAACTGCAATAAATTCAATGGCGCCATCATTGATTCATCATGAAAGCGAAATAATTAAAAGAACTTTAAGAGACATGTGCGATGAAGATACAAAAAATGTCATAGTTGAAGGTAATGAAGGTTATCAGAAAGCTAAGAATTTTATGAAACTTTTAATGCCAAAATTTGTTAAAAAAGTAAAAAAATATAGAGACAAAATTCCGTTATTCGTAAAAGAAAATATAGAAAACAAGTTAAATGAAATTTTTGAAACACAAGTTAAGCTGGCTTCTGGAGGATATTTGGTCATAAACCCTACGGAAGCATTGGTTTCGATAGACGTGAACTCAGGAAAATCTATAAAACAAAAAAATATCGAAAGCACTGCTTTAAATACAAATCTAGAAGCTGCTGAAGAAATATCAAGACAAATAAAAATTAGAGATCTATCTGGACTAATAATTATTGACTTTATTGACATGTATAGTTTTGGAAATAGAAGATTAATTGAAAGGAAATTAAAAGAAAAATGTAGATTAGATAGAGCAAGAATTCAAATTGGAAGAATCAGCACTTTTGGATTGCTTGAAATGTCAAGACAGCGCTTAAGAGAGAGCGCAGTAAAATGGGATATAGTATTAACAAACGAATCTTTTGCTTTAAAGTTATTGAAAACTGTTGAACTAAAATCAATAAGCAATAAATCAAAAAATGTTAAAATAAAAGTATGCGAAAAAATTAACACCTATATAAATAACAACTTTTTGGAAGATGTAAAATATTTTGAAAAAAAAAATAAAATAAAAATTGAAATTGTTAATGATAATTCTTTGATTGTTCCCGATCATATCATTGAGTTCCAAAATAAATCTAAAAAGATTATAGAAAAAATAGAATCTTTAACACCATTAAAAAAATCAAAATTATCAGATGACAAAAATATAAATATTAGTAAAAAAAAAAAATTTTACAAAAAAAAATTTTACAAAAAAAAAATTTACAAAAAAAAAAATTAAATTCTACCTTTTTCAGGCGAAGACGCACTGCCATATATAGATTTACTAATTCTACCAGATAAATATGATTGTCTCCCAGCTAAGACAGCAAATTTCATAGCCACTGCCATTTTGAAAGGATCTTTGGCTTTAGCTATAGCTGTATTTACCAAAATACCATCACACCCTAACTCCATTGCTATTGCGGCATCCGAAGATTGTCCTAAACCAGCATCTATAATTAATGGAAGATTTGTCTGGCTTCTTATTATTTTAATATTTGTTTGATTTTGAATTCCAAGTCCAGATCCTATAGGTGCTGCTAATGGCATAATAGCAGAAGCTCCACAGTTTTCTAATCTTTTAGCCATGAGCGGATCGTCACTACAATAAACCATAACTTTAAAACCTTCTTTTGACAAAATTTCAGTTGATTTTAAAGTTTCTATCATGTCTGGAAAAAGTGTTTTTTTATCTCCTAAAACTTCCAGCTTCACCAGTTTCCAACCGCCTATTTCTCTTGCTAATCTAAGTGTTCTAAGAGCTTCTTCGGAAGTGAAGCAACCAGCGGTGTTTGGTAAATAGGTTATTTTTTTTGGATCAATATAATCCATTAATAATGGTTTTTTTTTATCAACTATATTAACTCTTCTTACCGCCACTGTAACGATTTCTGCACCAGATAATTTTACAGACCTCGCGCATTCCTTCATGCTTTTATATTTACCAGTTCCTACTATTAAACGTGATTTAAATTTTCTTTTTGCAATTATCAAGTTGTCTATCTTTGTCATTAACCTCCACCAATAAAATGAACTATTTCAATTTTGTCATTTTTTTTTATTTTAATTTTATTCAATGACTTTTTATTTACTATTGTCTGATTTAACTCAATAGCCACCTTTTTTACTGGTACTCTGAATTTTTTTGTTAAATTAAGCAAAGTAATTTTGTCTTGTATTTTAATATATTTTCCATTTAGTTTAATTTTTATTTTATTTATTTTTTTCATAATATATAAAGGTTCAATGAAAAATAATATTATTGTTATTAATGGTCCAAATCTTAATCTATTAGGAGAAAGAGAACAATCGCAATATGGCTCCATAAAATATGAAGATTTAAAAAATGAATGTATCAAATATTCCAAAAATTTAGGAATCAATATTGATTTTACTCAATCTAATATTGAAGGTGAAATTGTAACGCTAATACAAGATGCAAGAAAAAAATATGACGGTTTAATAATTAATGCTGCTGGGTTCACTCATACCTCGGTTGCTATTCATGATGCTTTAGTAGTTTTTAAAAAACCTAGTATTGAACTTCACATATCAAATATCTTCAAAAGAGAGAAATTTAGACATAAATCCATGATAAGTAGCGTTGTAACTGGAATAATTTGTGGATTGGGAGCTCACGGTTATATTTTGGCCATAAATGCAATGCATGAATTGACATCAAATGGAAATTGATAAGAAAATAATTAAAAAATTAATTGATACATTAGAAAATTTAAAAAAATCTTTAAAAGGTGAAGATATTTTCGACAACAATGACCCTGTTGAAGAAGAAATAGAAATTTCAAAAACAGTAGTAAAGAGTCCTATAGTTGGCACGGTATATACTGCTCCTGAACCAGGAGCGAAACCTTTTGTTTCTATTGGAAATAAAATTAAAAAAGGCCAAACTATAATGATAGTTGAGGCAATGAAAACAATGAACCATGTTCCTTCTTCAATGGATGGTGTTGTTAAAAAAATCTTAGTAGAAGATGGTCAGCCTGTAGAATATGATCAAGTCTTAATCATTCTTGGATAATGTTTAAAAAAATATTGATCGCTAATCGCGGTGAAATTGCTGTTAGAGTAATTAGAGCTTGTAAAGAATGGGGTATTCAGACTGTAGCTGTTCACTCTACTGTTGATAAAGATAGCATGCATGTAAGATTGGCAGATGAAAGTGTTTGTATTGGTTCTCACCAGCCGGCAAATAGTTATTTAAATATATCAGCAATAATGTCAGCAATTCAACTAACTAACGCTGAAGCTGTTCATCCTGGTTATGGTTTTTTATCTGAAAATGCAAATTTTGCAAAAATTCTCGAGGAAAATAAAATAAAGTTTATTGGTCCTTCTTCAAAATTAATAAAAATGATGGGAGATAAAATTGAAGCAAAAAAAATTGCAAAAAAATATAACTTACCAGTTATAGAAGGTTCAGAAAATGGAGTTTCAGATTTAAAACAAGCAAAAGAAATATCTAAAAAAATAGGTTTTCCAATACTTATTAAAGCTGCAGGTGGTGGTGGTGGAAAAGGAATGAAAATTGTACATAATGAAAAAGATTTTGATTTGTCTTTTTCTTCTGCAAAAACTGAAGCTCTAAAATATTTTGGAAATGATGAGGTTTATATAGAAAAATTTTTTCAAAATCCAAGACATATTGAAGTGCAAATCTTATCTGGAAAAAATAGAACTGTTCACTTACATGAAAGAGACTGTTCAGTTCAAAGAAGACATCAAAAACTAATTGAAGAAACTCCCAGCCCACTTTTGACTAATGAAATTAGAAAAGATTTATTTGAAAAAACAGTTAACATGGTAACCAAAATTGGATATGAAGGTGCGGGTACTGTAGAGTTTATATACGAGGACGGAAAATTTTTTTTTCTAGAAATGAATACAAGAATACAAGTAGAACACCCAATCACAGAAGTGGTTACTGGTATAGATATTATTAAAGAACAAATATTTATCGCAAATTCTGGGGACACAGCGTTATCACAGGAAGATATTAAACCAAGAGGGCATGCTATTGAATGTAGAATTAACGCTGAAGATCCAAGTAAAAACTTTCAACCTTCTCCAGGAACTATTGGCATATGTCATCTACCATCAGGTTTTAGAACTAGAGTAGATGGTGCAATCTATCAGGGTTGTAACATAACTCCTTATTATGACAGTATGGTTTGTAAACTGATTTGCCATGGAAGAAACAGAAGTGAAGCAATTCAAAGAATGATACGTTCTTTGGATGAATTTGTGATCGAAGGAATAACAACTACAATAGAACTTCACAAAAAATTGTTAACTCATAAAAAATTTTTAGATTCGAATTTTAATGTAAGTTGGTTGGATAATGAAAAAATTATCTAATATCTAATAACACTTAGTTAACCAAATATCGTAAACAGGATGATCAAAGGGTCTAACTGATGGACTTGATGAGAAAGTCCAACCGTTAAACACAAATACCTCATCATTACTTTTATTGCTACTATCCTTGACTTGTAAATAGGCAGTTACTTCAGGATTATCATCAAATTCTGAATTTTTACATTTCAACGCTTTAATTAACAAATTTTTAAACTTGGTTTCTTTGCCCAATTCAATTTCTAATTTGCTATTTTTTGAGCTTACTTTGTCTAATATTTTAATTTCAACAAATTTTTCTTCATTTCGATTTTTTGTATTAACTTCAGATTTTGCAACTGACAAAAATAAACTTAAACTTAGCAATATTAATATAAAATTATTTTTTCCAAGGCTTATATTTTTTATTGATTTCATTGTTTTCTTTGTTTGGATGGTAAGATTTATCTGTTCCTGTTTGATTAGATAGGTGTTTTTTTTGCCATTCATATTTTTTTAAATTATGTAAATTTTCAATTTTATTTTTTGTATGATGCATCCAAGAATACCAGTCATCAGGAATTTTCGTGGCTTCAATTTCGCTATTATAAATTATCCATCTTTTGCCATTTTTGCTTTCGTAATATTTGTTTCCAAACGAATCTTTTCCAACAAATTTTCCAAACAAAATTGTTTGAATTCTTGTTCCAAGTGTTTGCTGATTCCACCAAACAAATATTTGTTTAAAAAATGTCAACATCTTTTTTACAATTTTTTTCAATTTTAAATTGTAAAAAATAAATTAGACTAAAATTATTAAATGTATATATATTAATTATCTGAATACTTAAAAAATTTATTTAAGGAACAACAATGGCTAAATATCTAGTAGAAACATATTATACATGCAGTTTTAAAGTAACTCATTACTTAGAAGATGTTAACGAAAAAGAGTTAGCAAATCTTGAAAAAAGAGATGACGGAAAGTTTGAAATATTAGATGTTAAACTTGATAATAGAAAAACTAAGAACCTAAGCAAAAACGTAATTGGTACTGAAAACAAAATAATAAATAACGAAGTTATTAAAGAAACAACTAAACCAAAAGTTGTTTCTAACGATGTTAATCAAAAATTTGAAAAAAAAATAAATGAAGGTGTTGGAAAACGTTTTAGTATGCCTGATAGAAGAAAAGGTTATATACAAAAAGTTTCTATTGGAAACCATAAAGTATATCTTCATACGGGAGAATATGAAGATGGTAAGATAGGTGAAATTTTTATTGATACAAGTAAAGAAGGCGAATTAGTAAAAGCATTAATGAACAATTTTGCTATAGCAATATCTCTTGGTCTTCAATATGGAGTTCCTCTTGATGAGTTTGTAAATGCGTATGTTGATACAAAGTTTGAACCTTCTGGTAAAGTTGCTGGAAATGACCGTATCTTAAGTGCTTCATCAATTTTAGATTATATATTTAGAGAGCTTGCAATATCTTATCTAAATAGAGAAGATTTAGCGCATACACCTTCAATTGGTGGAAAAGATGTAAATCAAAAAGATGAAGAAGAATTTGATGGACAAAATACACTTTTAAAAATTGTGAAAGATATAACGAGTAAAGGTTTTGTAAGAAGCAATTATAAGAAAAATTTGGTAGACCTCTCTGATATCAAAATTAACCTTAAAGGTAAGAAATAAAATTATTTTTTTTTATTTATAGATAAGTTTAATTCTTTTAATTGATCAGAATTTATATTTGATGGAGCATTCATCATTAAATCTTGAGCATTTTGGTTCATTGGAAACATAGTTACTTCTCTAATATTTTTTTCTTCTGCTAACAACATAACAATTCTATCAATCCCCGGGGCTATTCCTCCATGTGGAGGAGCACCATAATACAAAGCATTAATCATTCCGCTAAATTTTTCATCTACTTGTTTTTTATCATAACCTGCAATTGAAAATAATTTATACATAAGTTCTGGTATATGGTTTCTAATTGCGCCAGAAGATAATTCTACTCCATTACATACAATATCGTATTGATAAGCCTTAATATTTAATGGATTATTGAAATCAATTTTCTTAATATCTCCCTGGGGCATTGAGAAAGGATTGTGACTAAATTTAATTTTTTTAGTTATCTGGTCTTTCTCAAACATTGGATAATCTACTACCCAACAGAAAGCAAATTCGTTTTCGTCAATTATTTCTAATTCTTTGCCTATCTTATCTCTAGCTAAAGATATAATTTTTTTCACTTCATTAGTTGGTGCACAAGCTAAAAAAATACTGTCACCTATTTCTGCAGAAGTTATTTTCATAATTTCTTTCAATGATTCTTCTGAAAACAATTTTCCTACTGGGCCCTTTGCAGAAATTTTATTATTTTTTTCAAATGTAAAATATGCAAGACCTGAGGCACCTTCTTCTTTGGCCCATTTATCAATTCCATCAAAAAAACTTCTTGGTTTGTCTTTAGTTTTTTTAGTAACTATTGCTCTTACAAAAGATCCTGATTTTACAAGCTTTTTGAAAATTTCAAATTTAACATCATCTCTTGTAAAAATTTCCGTCAAGTCAGATACAATTAATGGATTTCTTAAGTCAGGTTTGTCAGTTCCATATTTTGTCATAGCTTCTTCAAACTTAATTTTAGGAAATTTTTGGTATTTCATTTTTTTGTTTGAAAATTTTCTAAAAAGATTAACCATTAATTTTTCTACTACTTCAAAAATATCTTCTTGTTCTACAAAAGACATTTCCAAATCAAGTTGATAAAATTCTCCAGGACTTCTGTCTGCACGTGCGTCTTCGTCTCTAAAACAAGGTGCTATTTGAAAATATTTATCAAAACCTGCTACCATAATTAATTGTTTAAATTGTTGTGGGGCTTGTGGAAGAGCATAAAATTTTCCTGGGTTTAGTCTGCTTGGAACTAAAAAATCTCGTGCCCCTTCTGGGCTCGAAGATGTTAAGATTGGAGTTTGAAATTCTAAAAATCCAAATTTCGTCATTTCAGATCTTATAAATTCAATTACTTTTGATCTTAAAATAATATTTTCATGAATTTTTTTTCTTCTTAAATCTAAAAATCTATATTTTAATCGAATTTCTTCAGCATATTCTTGATCTGTGAAAACAGGCATAGGTAGTTCTTTACAATGACCAAGAATTTCAAATGATTCTATTTTGACTTCAATCTCTCCTGTTTTTAATTCAGAGTTAATAGTATCCTTAGTACGGGCCACAACAATTCCTTCAACTTTTATAACGCTTTCTAATTGCAATTTTTCTAAATTTTTAAAAAAACTATTGCTTTTATCAATAACGCATTGAGTCAGACCGTAATTATCTCGTAAATCAATGAATAATAGGTTCCCATGATCTCGTTTTTTATTAACCCAGCCAGATAAAATGATTTTTTGTTCTTTGTTATTTATATTTAACTCACTGCAGTTATGTGTTCTATATTTATGCAATTTAAACCTTCAATGCTTCTTTAATAATTTTGAAATCAATAGATTTCTTTTTTTTTAAACTGATTTCATCAAGTTTATATACAAATTCATATATTTTTCCATAAGATCTATCAATGTGTTTAATAATAAAATCTATAAGTTTTTTATCGACTTTAATTTGCCTATCTGAAAAATTTTTTAGTAAAATCGCAAACATTAATTCATCGTCAGGATTTTCAATTTTAGCGAAAATACAATTTTTTGATCTAGATATAAAATCTTGAAGTTTAAAATTTAATTCATTGATTGGAATCAATGAATTAATCAAAATAAATTTGTTATCCTGATCGGCCACATTAAACAAAGTATACATTAGCTTTTCATTAATATTTTCATCAAAATCATCCAATATTAAATTCTCAAAAACCTTAAATTCTTTTAAATTTTCATGGCTAAACTCATTTGCTTGCATTTTAAAAGCTTTATGTTTTTTATTAAATATATTTGATAAGTGTGTTTTACCACAATGTTTTTCGCCATATACGTTTAATATGTTCTTTTCCCACTTAGGCCACTTCTCAATTAAACTAAATGCAAAAAAATTACTTTTATTTACATAAAAGTCCTCATTTTTATAATTTTGTTTCAAATCAAATTTTAATAATAGCTGATTTAAATCTTTCATTTAATCTTCCAAGTTTGATTATTTCTTTCAAGATTTAATCCTAAAGTTTCTATTTCTTTAAAAAATTTATCTGGTGATCCATTATAAATAACTCTATATAAAATATCTTTGTTGTTAAAAGATAATATCATAAAATTTGAAACTAAATCTAAATTTTCTAAAGTCTTTTCAAACAATTCAATTTTATCATAATCCTTGGATGACAAAGAAAAAGTTATAGGTAATTGAATTGAAGTGTTTATTAAATTTAATTTTTTCCACTCATCTTCGTAGATATTTTTTAAATCGAATATAAATCTTGAAATAGATTTATCTTCGTTAAGATCTAAATCGTTATAACTGATATTAAAAATTTTGTAGTGATTTTTTAGTTGTAACTTTGACAAAACATTAATTTGATTTTGGTTTTGGTAAATAATTGATATTATATAGTCTTCTAGATCGTATTTTTTAACAATGTTCTCAAAATTATACTCTTCGATTAACTCCACATTGTTATTAAAAATTTGTATATCTTCAATATCTTCGTTTGGAAGAATATAATTTAACAAATGGTAATTTTTTTTGTACTTATTCCAATTATTGTAAATTGGGTTTTCTCCAAAATAAACTAGTTCGTTTTCTTTCCTATTAATTAGCAAGGGTAAAAGCAACAGGTCCATTTTTTTCGGCATTGAAGGAAAAATATTTTTTGACTCAATATATCTGTAAGTATTTTTTTTATTAAAAGTAACATTAAATTTTGCATAATATTTGTTTTCAAAAAATTTTTCGTCACTTACATTAAAAGAATCAATTAAACTTTTTATTGTAAATAAATTTGTTTTTTCTATTTTTTTAATGTCGTTTGAAACAATTATGGTTGAAATTAATTGAAAAAAAGCCGATTCAAATGCTTTATCAAAGACCTTTTTTTTATTAAAATCTAAATTAAAGTCTTCAGAAACTTCTATTTCGTTTATATTAAATGAATTAGCATGTAATTTTGAAATCACTATAGAGTTAAAAAAAATGACTAAGAAGAAAATAAATTTAAAAAACTTTTTTACTATTTCTAATTTATATTTAAAAATCATATTTAACCTTAATAATAATGAATAAACATAAATTTACATATGAAAAAAGTGGCGTCAATATTGCAGCTTCAGACAAATTTGTTAAATTTATATCTAAAATTTCGAAAAAAAATAAAAAAAATAAAAGTTTTGAAAATATTGGTGGTTTTGGATCTATATCTAGCATTCCAAAAAATATTAAAAAACCAAAGATAGTTGCAAGCACCGATGGTGTTGGTACAAAAATCGAGATAGCAAATCTATTAAAAAAATATGATACCATTGGGATAGATCTTGTTGCTATGTGTGTGAATGACTTAATAGTTCAAGGTGCTAAGCCACTTCTTTTTCTTGACTACATATCAATTAACAAAATTAATTTAGCCAAGCTTAAATCAATAGTAAAAGGTATTATAAAAGGTTGTAATATTTCGGGCTGCGAACTAGTTGGTGGAGAAACAGCTGAAATGCCAGGTACTTATGAAAGTGGTAAATTTGATATAGCTGGTTTTTCAATAGGAATAGTAGATCAAAACAAAATTCTTCAAAAAAAAAAAATTAAAAAAAACAATTTAATTTTAGCTATTCCCTCTAGTGGAATTCATTCAAATGGTTATTCTTTAGTCAGACATATCTTAAAAAAAAAAAATATAAATATAAAAAAAAATAAATTCTTGAATAAAGAATTATTAAAACCAACAAAAATTTATGTTAAAGAAATTTTAAGTTTAATAAAATATAACTTAATTATTGGATGTGCCAATATTACTGGCGGCGGCTTATCTGATAACATAAAAAGAATTATACCAGAAGGATTAACTGCGGAAATAAATCTTAATAACATAAAAACTAAAAAAATATTTAAATGGTTAAGAAAAAATAAAATTAGTGACAAAGAAATGCTAAAAACTTTCAATTGCGGAGTTGGTTTCTGTATAATAATTCAATCTAAAAATTTAAAAAAAATAAAAAAATTTTTTTCGAGAGAATATGAGCCTTATATTATTGGTAAAATTATTTCTGGAAAAAATAAAATAAAATTAAATGAAAAAATCAATTGGTCCTGATAAAGTCAAAACAGCGGTATTTATATCTGGAACTGGCTCAAATTTAAAAAACTTAATTAAATTTTCTTCTAAAAAAAATTCGCCAATTTCTATAAATTTAGTTATTTCTAATAACAAAAACGCAAAAGGTTTAAAATATGCTAAGCAACAAAAAATTGAAAAAAAAACATTTAACTTTATTAAACAAAAAGAATCTGAAAAAAAAATCATAAGACTACTAACAAAAAAAAAAATCACATTTATTTGTCTCGCTGGCTTCATGAAAATTTTATCAAATAATTTTCTTAAGAAGTTTAACGGTAAAGCAGTGAATATACATCCTTCTTTGCTTCCAAAATATAAGGGTTTAGATACACATAAAAGAGTCCTGAAAAATAATGAAAAATTTTCAGGCTGCACTGTCCATTACGTTACAACTAAACTGGACTCTGGAAAAATAATATTACAAAAAAAAATAAAAATAAGCAAAGCTGATAAAGAAAATACTTTAAGAAAAAAAATTCTTAGAGAAGAACATAAGCTATATCCCAGGGCTATTAAGAAAATTTTTAATTAACTTTTAAAAAAAAAATTAATTTCTATTTTAGTATTCTCTACACTATCAGATCCATGAACAGAGTTTTTATCAATTGAAACACCAAATTTTTTCCTAAGAGTTCCCTCTTCAGCTTTTTTTGGATCTGTAGCTCCCATAAGCTCTCTATTAGCCATCACTGCGCCTTCTTTTTCGAGAACCATAACTATAATTGGTCCTGAAGATAAATAAGTACATAAATCATTGTAAAAAGGTTTTGTTTCATGAACTTTATAGAATTGTTCTGCTTCAGATTTTGCTAGTTGGATTTTTTTTTCTTTTACTATTTTAAAACCTTTATTAATAAACTCTTTTTTTATTTCATTCTCTAAGTTTCTCTCAATAGCATCTGGTTTAATAATTGATAATGTTTGTTCAATATTATTCATAGTTTTCTTCCACAAATTTATTTAATAACCTTACGCCAAATCCAGTAGCACCTCTGGGATTTAAGTTTGATGCTTTTTTTGAAAAAGCCATTCCAGCTATATCTAAATGAGCCCAAGGAGTTTTATTTAAAATAAATCTCTGTAAAAATTGTGCAGCAGTAATTGAACCTGCTCCACCAGCATAATTTATATTTTGTACATCAGCAGTTTTGGAATCCATAAGTTTATCATAATTTTTATGAAGAGGTAATCGCCAAACTTTTTCATTTATTTTCTCTCCAGCGTCAAATATTTTTTTTGAAATATCATCATTATTTGAAAAAAGTCCAGCATACTCTTCTCCTAAACATACAATAATAGCTCCAGTTAAAGTTGCTAAATCAATCATAAAATTAGGTTTAAATTTCTTTTCAGTAAAACTTAATGCATCTGCTAAAACCAATCTTCCTTCTGCATCAGTATTTAAAATTTCTATTGTTTTTCCACTATAGGATTTTACTATGTCACCAGGTCTCTGAGCATTTCCACCTGGCATATTTTCAACAAGTCCAACGACTCCAACAACATTTATTTTTGCTTTTCTTATAGCAAAGTTTTTCATTAATCCTGCTACAACAGCTGAACCTGCCATGTCATATGTCATTTCTTCCATAAACCTTCCTGGTTTTAAAGAAATACCTCCTGTATCAAAACAAACACCTTTTCCTATAAATGCTAATGGTTTTGATTTTGATTTAGATCCATTCCATTCAATAGTTACAAGGTAAGAACCTCTTATGCTTCCTTGACCTACTCCTACTAAAGCATTTAATCCTAATTTTTTTAATTTTTTCTCATCATATACTGTAACTTTTAATCCATGTTTTTTTAATTTAAGTAATCTTTTAGCATATTCATCTGGATGCAGTATATTTCCTGGTTCTGAAACTAAATCTCTAGTAAAATTTGTTCCTTCTTCTAAAGCTTTAAATTTTAATTTATTTTTTAATGCTGTGCCACTTTGTTTTCCAATTATATCAATTGTTATTATATTTTTTATTTTTTTTGATTTATATATATTAAATTCATATGATTTTAATTTTAAACCATGAATAAAACGACCTATAAAATCTTTTTCAGGTTTACTTTTCACGCTTTGGCTAATTATAGATAGGTCTTTAAAGGAATTTTTTTTTATAAAATTATAAAATACTGCACCTAAATTTTCTATATCAAAACTTTTAGAGTCTTTTTTTAATGATATTAAAATAACAGTAGTTTTTTCGTTTATGTTAAAAGAAACAATATTTTCTTTAGTATTTTTTTTATTTTTTATAATTCTTTCAATATAAGAAGTTTCATTTTTTGATAAAAAATCTTTTGTATTTTTTATTCGAAATTTTTCATCAGCAAATAAAGCAATTACACCTAGATTGCCTGATTTAGCTTTATTTTTATAGACAACTTGAACACTCATAGATTACATATATACTTTAGGTTGAAATGTTATATATGTTCAAAATTGTCATATTTCAATGAAAAAATTGATTTTTAAAAAATTTGCAAAGGATGTTTTTCAATTTTTTTTGCTTGTTTCTATAAGTATTTCTTTAATAGTATGGGTAATTCAAGCAGTAAATTTTTTAGATATCGTCACAGAAGACGGTCATGGATTTAAAGTATACTTTCTATATACTTTATTAAGTCTTCCAAAGATATTTAGCAAAATTCTTCCATTCATTTATTTTATTAGTTTATTTTACATAATTTTGAAATATGAAAATGAAAATGAATTAATTATTTTTTGGACTATAGGAATAAAAAAAATTGAATTTGTAAATGTACTATTAAAATTTTCAATATTTTACCTAATATTACAACTATTATTAACAACATATGTTGTTCCAACAACTTTAGACAAAGCAAGATCTTATATTAGAGGATCTAATGTTGATCTTTTTTCTTCGATAATACAGGAAAAAAAATTTATAGATGTTGTAAAAAATTTAACAATTTTTGTTGAAGAGAAAGATAATAAAGGAAATTTAAAAAATATTTTTTTAAAAGAAAAAATTGAAAAAAATAAATCTCAAACAATATTTGCTAAAGAAGGAAAAATACAAAAATATGATAATAAAAGTACTTTATTGCTTTTTGATGGAAAAATAATTAACAATAATAACAAAAAAGTAAATTCTTTTGAATTTTCAAAAACTGAGATTAATCTTTCAAAATTTACAACTAAAACAACCACTCATCCTAAAATTCAAGAAATTGGAACTTATAATGTTTTAAATTGTGTCATTAGATTAAAAAACATTAACAATGCTTATATTTTTAATGTTTTGATAACTAAAAAAAAATTAAACAACTGTATACCAGAAAATTTAAAAAATTCTTTTCAAGAAATTTTTAAAAGATTGATATCACCTTTTTACTTATTGCCATTATGTTTGATTGCTTGTCTTATTATAATTAAATCAAAAGATGATTATGAATATTTCAAATATAAATTTGGATTATTTATTTTAGGAGTAATTACAATAATTATTTCTGAGATTTCAATAAAATATTCTTCTACAAAAATTATTCAAAATATTCATATATTCACTTTGCCTATTTTATTTTTAATAGTCATCTATTTATATATAAAATTTAAATTAAAAAAACCTAATTTAATTAATCAATGATTCTTAACACTTATAAAAAATATATTTTACTTTTATTTTCAAAAACTTTGATAGAAGTGATTTTAGTTTTTTTTTCTTTAATACTTATAATAAATTTGTTTGAAGAAATAAATTTTTTAAGAGAAGAAAATGTCACTGGTTATTACCCAATATTTTTAGCTTTACTTAATGCTCCATCTATTATTTTTGACATACTTCCTTTTATTTTTTTAATTTCTACTTTGTTATTTTTTATTAAACTAATAAACAAAAGTGAATTATCTATTTTCAAATACACTGGGATAACTAACAATCAAATTTTGCGTATAATGGTATTGTTTTCTTTTATTGTAGGATTGTTTCTAATATTTGGTTATTATACTTTTTCATCAAAACTAAAGAGTCAATATCTTTTAAAAAAAAATCAATTTACATCTGATGACAAGTATTTAGCTGTTATAACTGAAAATGGGTTGTGGATAAGAGATGAGGTTAATGGAACAATAAATATAACAAACGCCGATAAAATAAACAACGATCTATTAATAAATGTATCTATAATACAGTTTGATAAAAATTTTAACTTATTGCAAGTTATCGAAAGTGAAGAAGTAAATATTAAATCAAAAAAGTGGAACATTAATAATCCATTTATTACTAAAAAAAATACTACAAATAAATTAGAATCTGTTAATTTAAATAGCAACTTTGATATAGAAATAATCAACAATTTGTTTTCTAATCTTTCATCAATGTCTTTGATGAAATTAAATAAGTTAAAAAAAGATTATAAAAAATTAGGTTATTCAACGGTGGGGATTAAAGTATATGAAAATAAAATTTTTTCTGTACCTGTTTATTTAGCAATAATGACCCTTTTATCAGGGATTATCATGTTCAATTCAAAATATAAAAAAAGTAAAATTTTTAATGTTATTTTGGGCATCACGTTATCAGTTATAATATATTATGTTAATTATTTCTCAGGTTTGCTAGGTGAAACTGGAAAAATACCTATAATTCTATCAGTATGGTTGCCCTTGATTATTTTAATTTTAATCAGCTCAATCGGATTAATCAGATTAAATGAAAAATAAAAAAATTTTATCATTTCTATTTATTATTTTTTGTTTCTTGCCAATAAAAATAGTTTTTGGTGAAGAAATAATTTTTGAAACACCAGAAATTGAAGTTTTCGAAAATGGAAATATTTTAAAGGCTTATAAGGGTGGCAAAGCTGTTATAGATAATAGCACGGAAATTATTGCTGATAAGTTTGAATATAACAAAACAACTAAAATTCTTTCAGCTGAAGGCAATGCCCAAGGGATAGATCTCTTAAACAAAGTTATTATCAAAGCTGATAAGCTTTTTTTTAATAAAATAACTTTTGTTTATACTGCTAAAGGAAATTCCAAAGCCCTTGATAGTTTGAAAAAAATTTCCATTGAAGCAGATGAACTTGAATATAGTAAACAAGATTCAAAATATACTGCAAACAAAAATGTGAAGGTGGATGATAATTTAAACAATGTTTTTACTGAAGCGGAAAAAATAATTTATATAAGAAATCAAGAAAAAATTTTTACTGAGGGAAAAACTAGAATAGTTATTGAAAAACAATATACAATAAATTCTAAAGATATTGTTTGGCTAAGAAATAAAAAAGAATTTTCTTCTGAAAAGTTTACTACTTTTGAAGACACAATAAATAATTTTTACACAGCTGAAAAATTTAGATATTTAAGTGATAAGAAACTACTTAGAGGTAATAAAGTTACTTTAGAGTCTGATAATAAAGATAAATATTCTTTTGAAGATGTTTTTGTAAATGTTGAAACAAACGAACTACATGGTAAAGATCTTAGTGTAAATTTTAAAAAAGATACTTTTGGAAATATAGATAACGATCCAAGATTAAAAGGTAATAAAGCATACTCAAACAGAAATGAAACTACTGTTTCTAAGGGTGTTTTTACTACTTGTAAAAAAAGACCTGACGAAAAATGTCCTCCTTGGATAATTGAAGCAAAAGAAGCAAGACATGATAAAAATAAAAAAACAATTTATTATAAAAATGCATGGTTAAAAATTTATGATGTACCTGTCCTATATTATCCATTTTTTTTTCATCCCGACCCCACAGTTAAACGCCAATCTGGTTTTTTAACTCCACAAATTGGAGAATCGCAAAATTTAGGTTCTTCGGCTTATATTCCATATTTTTATGTGATGTCTGATAAAGAAGATTTGACTTTTAAACCTAGAATTTTTACTGATAATAAATTTTCAATTCAAAGTGAATACAGACGAGTAAGCAAAAAAGCTAATCATATTTTTGATTTTAGTTTAACTCAAGGTCATGATTCTTCTGAAGCCGACAAGAACGACGCACGAAGTCATTTTTTCTCTAATTCAATTATTGATCTTGATATGCCTATTTTTGATATAAGTAATCTTGAAATTCAATTACAAAAAACTTCGAATAATACTTATTTAAAATTATTTGATTTAGATTCTCCACTCTTTGGAGGCGAAGGAAGTTCTGAAGGAGTTTCTACATTAAATTCATTTATAAATTTAACAGCAAATAAAGAAGATTTAGATTTAAATGCTTCAGTTGAAATTTATGAAAAATTAGATAAATCGAATAGTGATAGATATGAATTTATTCTTCCAAGTTATAGCTTAAATAAAAATATAAAAAAATATGATACATTAAATGGAACGTTGACATTCAGTTCATCGGGTTCTCAACACATTTACGATACTAATATATTAGAAGCTCAAATAATTAATGATTTATTATATAAATCAGATGATAAATATTTAGCAAATGGAATTAAAAATAATTACAATGTCTTGTTAAAAAACGTCAACTCTGATGGAAACAACTCAGCAAAAATTTCAAACAATTTAAAAACGGAATTACTGTCGGCATTTATTTTTGAGTCATCTTATCCATTACTTAGAGAAGGTATAAATTTTAATAATTACTTAACTCCTAAAATATCATTGAGATACAGTCCAACCCAGATGAAAAATTTAAAAAATGAAGATAGAAGAATTGATATAAATAACATTTTTTCATTAGATAGAATTGGTTTTGCCAATACGGTAGAAAGTGGACAGTCTTTAACAGTTGGTGCTGAATATAAAAAATCTAGAAAAGAAAAAGAAGGTAATACTTCTAAGGATGTTTTTGAATTAAGTTTGGCGACTGCATTTAGAGATGAGATTAATGAAGATATTCCTACTTCAAGCTCTTTGGGAAATAAAAGCTCTGATATAGTTGGGCATATTGAGGTCGAGCCAAATAATTTTTTTAGTTCAAGTTATAACTTCACTGTAGATAATGGTATGGACCAATTTAAATATCACGACATAACTGCTAAATTTCAAGTAAATAATTTTGTAACATCTTTTAAGTATATTGAAGAAAAAGATAATATAGGAGATGAAAATTATTTACAGAATACAACTTCATATACTTTTGATGAAAGTAATTCAATTTCTTTTTCAACTAGAAAAAATAAAAAAATTGATTTAACAGAATATTATGACTTAATTTATCGTTACCAAAATGACTGTTTAACAGCAGCGATAGAATACAATAAAGAATATTATAATGACAATGACCTAAAACCTACGGAACAACTTTTCTTTTCTTTAACAATTGTTCCGCTTGGTTCGTATGAAACGAAAAATATAATTCCTAAATAAATGAAAAAATTTCTTTCAATATTAATTTTTTTCAATTTTTTTTTTATTTGGTGTGCCTATTCTAATGAAATCTATGTAGTTTTAAAAGTTAACAATAATGTAATAACTAATTATGATATTGATAACGAGTATCGTTATCTTATTGCTTTAAGTCCAAGCCTTCAAAATGTTAATAAAGAAACAGTTATGAAGTTAGCTAAAGATTCGATAATAAGAGAAAAAATTAAAGAAGCCGAATTAAATCGGCACTTTAATTTAAATATAAAAAATAAATTCATTGATAAAATTATTTCTGTTTTTTATAAAAAAATGGGAATGAAAAATATAAATGAATTTAAAAATTATTTATCAAAATATAATTTGAATTTTGAAGAAATAGAAAAGAAAATTAGTATAGAAGCTGCCTGGAATGACTTGATATATAAAAAGTTTGCAAATAGAATTGAAATTAATGAATTAGAAGTTAAAAAAGAAATAAAAAAAAATATTTTAGATCGTAAAGAACAAAGCATATACTTTATTTCAGAAATTTTATTTGTTGCAGACAATTATGAAAAGCTTAAAAAAGAATATAAAATAATTGAAAAAAGTATTTTAGAAATAGGATTTAACAATACAGCCAATATATATAGTGTGTCTGATTCTGCCAAATTAGGTGGAGAGGTGGGATGGATAAGTGAATCACAATTAAATGAAACTGTCAAAAAAGAAATAATAAATTTAAAAATTGGTAACCATAGCAAACCAATCACTGTTCCTGGGGGATTTTTAATTATAAAAATAAATGATAAAAAAATGGAAATGATAAATTTAAATTATGACATGGAATTTAAAAAAAAAATTGAGAATGAAAAAAATTCTCAACTAAAAAATTTCTCTGAAATATATTTTAAAAAAATAAAAAAAAATTCAACAATAAGTGAAAAATAAACCTATAATAATAGTTTCTGGAGAACCCTATAGTATATTTTCGGAAATTTTTTATAAAATTTTTAAATCAAGTTTTTACAAAAAATATAAAATTCCAATAATATTAATTGGCTCAAAAAATATCATTGAAATGCAAATGAAAAAAATGAATTGCTCTTATAAAATTAACTTAATAAAAAAAAGTGAAATAACAAATGCTAAATTAAATAATAATAAAATTAATTTAATTGACGTTAAATTAAATTTAAAAAAACCATTTGGCAAAATTACAAATAAATCTTCCAAATATATTAAAGAATGTTTTGATATTGCAATAAATATAATGAAAGAAAAATTAGGATTTGCTCTAATAAATGGACCTGTCTCCAAAAAACACTTTCTTCAAGGCAAGTATAATGGAATTACTGAATATTTATCTCATAAAACTGACAAAAAAAATGATGAAGTAATGTTAATTTACAATAAATTTCTTTCGGTATGCCCAATTACTACACATATACCTTTAAAAAATGTTCCTAAAAAAATTTCATCTAATGAAATATTAAAAAAAATAATTAAAATTAATAAATTTTATAAAAATAATTTAAAAAAAATTCCAAGGTTTGCTGTTACTGGTTTAAATCCTCATTGCGAATCAAATTTTAAAAACAGCGAAGAAGACAGAATAATTAAGCCCGCTATTAAAAGAGCCAAAAAAAAGAACCTAAGAGTTAAAGGCCCATTTCCAGCAGATACTTTATTTACTAAAAATAATATAAAAAAATTTGATGTTGTTATTGGAATGTATCATGATCAAGTCATAACACCTTTAAAAACTTTATACAATTTCAACGCAATAAACATTACTTTAGGTTTACCTTTTATTAGAATTTCTCCAGATCATGGAACAAATAATCAAATGTTGGGTAAAAAAAAATCTGACCCAACAAGCCTTAAAGAAGCTTTACTTTTTTTAAAAAAATTAAATGAAAATTAAACCAAAAAAAAGTTTAGGGCAAAATTTTCTATCAGATAAAAATATAATAAAAGCTATAGTTGAAGTTGGAAATATTAAAGACAATAATCTAGTTCTTGAGATCGGCCCGGGTACAGGAAATTTGACAGAATTTATTTTAAAAAAAAATCCAAAAATTTTTTTTGTAATTGAGAAAGATTATAATTTAGTAAAACTCCTATATAAAAAATTTAATAATAAAATAAATATCATTAACAAAGATGTTCTTAATTTTGAATTAAATGATATTTCAAATGAAAAAGTTATCGTATACGGAAATTTGCCATATAACATTTCAACAGAAATTTTAATTAAATGGATTACAGACAATAAAAAATTTCAATCATGCAAAAAACTTATTTTAATGTTTCAAAAAGAAGTAGCTGATAGAATAATGGCAAAAACAAATTCAAAAAACTATGGTAGATTATCAATTATCTCTAATTGGCGGATGAATATTAAAAAAGAATTTGATATAAGTCCTAATTGTTTTTTTCCAAAGCCTAAAGTAAATAGCACATTATTAAGCTTTGAGCCTAAAAAAAAATATTTTAATATTAAAAAACCTTATAATCTTGAAAAAATAACTAAAGTTTTTTTTAATCAAAGAAGAAAAATGATTAAAAATCCTTTAAAGCAAATTTTTAAAAAACCAGATATGATTTTAGAAAAACTTAAATTAGATATTAACTTAAGACCTCAAAATTTAAGTCCTTTAAATTATTTCGAAATTACAAAAGAATATGAAGATTTAATTAGTTAATTGATTAATATGTTTTTTTATCAAATCAACATCATAAAAATTGCTGATTTTATCCATCTCAGATTTAATTAAATTGTTCACTTCATTATAACAATTTTCTAAATTATCATTTATAACTACATAGTCATAGTCTGCCCAATGCAAGATATCTTTACTAAATTGTCTCATTCGTTCTTCAATAATAAGTTTATCTTTCATGTCTCGATTGGATAGTCTCTCAAATAAAACTTTTTTGCTTGGGGGCAATATAAAAAAAGTTATTAACTTGTATTTTAATTTTTTTTCTTTTATTTGCTTGGTTCCTTGCCAATCAATATCAAAAATTACACTACTTCCTTTTTCTAGATTGTTAATTACAAAAGATTTGCTGGTACCATAAAAATGGCTAAAAACTTTTGCATATTCTAAAAATTCACCTTTTTTAATTAAAGATTTAAATTGATCTTCTTTTGCAAAAAAATAATCTTCCGCTTCTACTTCGTTTATTCTCGGCTTGCGAGTTGTGTGCGATACTGATATCAAATAATTATTATTTTTTGAAAGCAATTTCGTAAGTGTGGTTTTCCCCGCTCCTGAAGGGGATGATAAAACAATCATTGCCCCATCTTCTTTTGAAGACATTTGTTAAAAACTATTTTTTACTATTCTCTATAAATTTAATTGCATCACCAACAGTTAGAATTTTTTCAGCTTCATTGTCTGAAATTTCTGCTCCAAATTCTTCTTCGAATGCCATAACCAACTCTACCGTGTCTAGACTATCTGCGCCTAAGTCATCTATAAAACTAGATTCTTCCGTAACTTTTGCTTCTTCTATACCCAAGTGATCCGCAACTATTTTTTTTACTTTGTTTGAAATATCATCTGACATTTTGTTCCTTTGTTTAATTCGTTAATAAATTAATACTCAGTTTTGTCAACCCATATACATGCCGCCATTAACATGTATAGTTTCTCCAGTAATATATGATGCGGTATCAGATGATAGAAAAGCTACAGTATTTGATACATCTTCCCCAGTACCTAGTCTGGCCATCGGGATTCTAGAAGTTAAGACTGATTTAATACTTTCAACAATATTGTCGGTCATTTTAGATTGAATAAAACCTGGAGAAACACAATTAATTGTAATATTTTTTTTTGCATATTCTATTGCTAAGCTTTTTGACATGCCAATTATACCAGCTTTGGATGCTGCGTAGTTAGCTTGTCCTAAATTTCCTGTATGGCCAACTATTGAAGTAATATTTACTATTCTTCCATATTTATTTTTTAGCATTTTCTTTATCGCATACTTACACAGTAAAAATGTAGATCCTAAGTTTATATCAATTACTTTTCTCCATTCTTCTTCTTTCATTCTTAATGACAAGTTATCCATGTTTATCCCAGCATTGTTAATTAAAATATCCAGACCAGTTAATTGCGATGAAACATTTTCTATAAATTTTTCTATTTTAGAATGATCAGATATATCAAATTTTAAAATACTTATATTAGGAAAATTTTTTTTTAAAGCATCTAATTTCTCAGTTTTAGTACCTGTAGCCAAGACATTTCCTTCCAAATTAACAAACTTTTTAACCAGCGCATTCCCAATTCCTCCTGAAGCACCGGTGATTAAAATTTTCTTATTCTTAAAATTAATCATTGATATTTATTTTTTTAATATCTTCTTCAGAATTAATAGAGTTTGCAACAGCATTTTTATCTATTCTTTTAACTAGTCCTGATAAAACTTTACCTGGTCCAATCTCTATAAATTGATTTATTTTTTTTTCTAACATAAAATTAACATTCTCTCTCCAACGAACTCTGCTTTCAATTTGTTTGACCAACAACTCTTTCAGTAAAGAAGCATCGTTAACTTCTTGGTTTGTTACATTTGATATTAATGTATTTTTTGGATTTTTAAAATCACATTTTTGAATTTCATTTTGCATAATTTTAGTTACGTTACTCATAAGTTTACAGTGAAATGGTGCGCTTACAGATAATTTTATGCTTTTAATATTATTATCTTTTAAATGTTTTATTAATATATCCAAGTCATTTATTTTTCCACTTACAACTAGCTGTCCGTTTGAATTATCATTTGCAATATAGCATTTAAAATTATTACTATTTTCAATAATAATTTTTTCTATTGTCTCGGGTGTACTTCCAAGGATTGCAACCATTCCTCCTTCTCCTTTGGGTACAGCTTCTTGCATAGATTTGCCTCTTATTTTTAGCAGTCTTAAAGTTTCTGAAAAACTTAATGTCTCAGCACAAGCTAGTGCAGTATATTCTCCTAAAGAATGACCAGCAAAATAACTTGCTTTATTTAAATTTATGCCGAAATTTTTTTTCATTAATTGAAATATTGAATAACCAACTAAAAATATTGCTGGTTGTGTATTTTCTGTTTGGTCTAATTCTTCTTTAGGGCCTTCCAAAATTAATTTGGTAATAGAAAGCTTTAATATTTCGTCCGCCTGGTTAAATAGTTCTTTGACTAACTTAAATTTATTATACAATTCTTTTACCATTCCTACAGATTGTGAACCTTGGCCTGGAAAGATAACTGAAAACATTAAAAATTATAATTTAAACGTGGTTTTTTGTGTTGTAATTAAATAATTATAATAGTATATCCTCACATTTTATAAAAGAATAATAATGATGAATTTATACGAACATACTATAATAGCAAAACAAAACATAAATCCTAGTCAGATAAAGCAACTTATAGAAAAATATTCAAAGATAGTTAAAAAACTAGAAGGAGATTTGATCAAAACTGAAAATTGGGGTTTGTTAGATTTGTCTTATATTATTAATCAAAATAAAAAAGGTAATTACATTCATTTTAAAATAAAAGGTAAAAGTGAGATTGTTTCTGAGTTAGAAAAAAATGAAAAAATTGATAAAAATCTCTTAAAATATATGACGATAAGAGTAAAAAAATTTGATTTAGATACCAACTATTTTTCTAATAAAGAAAAAAACCAAGAAACAAAAAACAAAAAACAATGGTAAAAAAAAAAAAAAATAACAAAAAAAAATACAAACAAAGCAATTTTGCTAAGTTAAGTATTTTTCAGCCTCAAAAATATAGATTTAAAAAAAATTGCCCTCTTTCAGGAAAAGAAGCTCCTATTATTGACTACAAAAATATAAAATTATTAAAAAGATATACTTCAGAAAATGGAAAAATATTACCTTCAAGAATTACATCTGTATGCCAAAAAAAACAAAGAGAATTATCTCTATCAATTAAGAGAGCCAGAAACCTTGCACTAATTTAATGAAAGTTATTTTATTAGAAAATTTTTTAAAAATTGGATCAATTGGAGATATCATTGATGTAAAAAGAGGATTTGCTAGAAACTATTTAATATCTTCAAAAAAAGCACTATATGCCTCAAAGGAAAATATTAAAGAAGTTGAAAAAATTAAAAATGAACTAAACAAAAAAGATCAAGAGAAAAAAAAAGATGCAAAAACTATTTACGAAAAAATTAATAAAAAGGAATACTTGGTTAAAAAATTAAGTACAGAAAAAAACGAATTGTATGGCTCTGTTAAACCAACAGAAATATCAAAACTAATATTAAAATTAGATAAACTCGAAATAAAACCTTCAATGATACAACTTGAGAAAGAAATTAAATCATTAGGAAACTTTAAAGTTAAAATTAATTTACATTCAAATGTTCAAGCAGAAATAAACATAAAAGTAGAGCAACTAGAAAGTGCTCAATAGTTAAACTTATACAATTTTTTCCCCAATAAATAATATTTATTGTATTAATCAGATTTTTATATAATTTTTTTACTATGATTAACAAAAAATTAAACATAGTTAAAAATAATTTTGAAGAACTTCCAAATAATATAGAAGCTGAGCAATCAGTAATTGGTACAATTTTAGTTTCAAATGAAATATTTGATGATATTAGCACAATTATTTCAAGTAATAACTTTTTTGATCCAATGCACCAAAAAATTTTTAGCGCCATTGAAAACCTTGTTTTTAAAGGAATGTTGGCAAATCCAATAACTTTAAAAAACTATTTTGAAAATGAAAAAGATGATCTTGACGTACCTGATTATTTGGTAAAAATTACAAAATTTTCTACATCCTCAAGACAAGCTATCGAATATTCAAAAATAATTTACGATATGTTTGTAAGAAGAGAGTTAATTAAAATTTCTGAAAACACTATAGACTCAGCAAAGTTAAAAGATGTGAACCTTAGTGGGCAAAATATAATAGAAAACTCTGAAAAATTATTATTTGACCTAGCAGAAAAGGGATCCTTTAATTCTTCTTTAGTAAAATTTGATGAAGCTTTGAAGTTTACAATTGAAATGGCTTCAAATGCATATAAAAATGAAGAAGGTATAGTAGGTGTTCCTACTGGTTTAACAGATATTGATGATAGACTTGGTGGTTTACATAAATCAGATTTAATAATTATTGCAGGAAGACCCTCAATGGGAAAAACAGCTTTGGCTACAAATATAGCTTTTAATGCTGCTAGAAAAATTCAAGAAAGTGAAAAAAAAACTTCTATTGCATTTTTTTCACTTGAAATGTCTTCTGAACAATTGTCAACAAGGATATTGGCAGAACAATGTAGAATTAAATCAAATGACATAAGAAGAGGTAGAATTTCGGATGAACAATTTGATAAATTCATTGAAACTTCAAAAAATATTTCTGAGCTGCCTTTGTTTATCGATGAAACTCCTGCAATTAGTATTGCTGCATTAAGTAATAGAGCAAGAAGAATAAAAAGGCTATTCGGACTTGATATGGTGGTTGTTGACTATATTCAATTAATGAGAGCTATAAATACAAAAGATGGAAGAGTTCAGGAAATTTCTGAAATTACTCAAGGTTTAAAAGCATTAGCAAAAGAGCTTTCGGTGCCTGTTTTGGCATTATCTCAATTATCAAGAGCAGTGGAACATAGAGATGATAAAAAACCCCAACTCTCTGATTTAAGAGAATCGGGATCTATAGAACAAGATGCGGATGTTGTAATGTTTGTTTATAGAGAAGCTTATTATCTTGAAAGAAAAGAACCCAGACCAGCTACCGTGGAACATGCAGAATGGCAAGCAAAAATGAATGAAGTTTCTAATTTAGCTGAAATTCTGATAAGCAAGCAAAGACACGGCCCCACTGGTAACTTGATGTTAGAATTTGAAGCTATGTTTACTAAATTTAAAGATATCCAAAATAGCTAAATTAAAATATATATTTTGTTGTTAAATGTTTGCACGTTTATATCAAAATTCTGTTATCCAAAAACCAAAAACCATATTAACTTTATTAATATTTTGTCTGTTATTTTTTGGTTATTACACCAAAGATTTTAAATTAGATGCTTCTTCTGATACGCTGCTAATAGAAAATGATCCTGATCTAAATTATTTAAGAGAAGTTACTGATAGATATGGGGCAAAAGAGTTTCTAATATTAACCTTCGCTCCAAAAGAAAGTATTATTTCTGATAGTTCAATAAACAATTTATTAAATCTTAAGAATGATATTCAAAATTTAGATTGGGTTCATAGCGTTATTACAATATTAGATATTCCTCTATTAGAAAATTCAAATAAACCTTTATCCGAAAGGTTGAGAAATTTTGTAACATTAAAAAACAAAGATGTTGATAAAAATAGAGGTTTTAACGAAATTCTAAATAGTCCAGTATTTAGAAATTTTGTTATTAGCGAAGATGGTACAACAACTGGTATTATTGTTAACATTAAAGAAGATAAAAAATTAAAAAATTTAATTAAAAAAAATAATGAGTTTAAAGAAAAAATAAATAATAAAGAAAAAGTTTTAAATTATGATCAATTCATTGCAGAATTTGAAAACTACAAAACATTAACCAAGAAAAAAAATCACAAAAATATACTAGAAATTAGAAAATTAATTCAAAATTATAATACAGCAGGAAAAATTCATTTAGGAGGAATTCCTATGATCGCTGATGACATGATGTCATTTATCAAAAATGATATTGCAGTGTTTGGTGCAGGGGTTTTTTTATTTATAGTTGGTACTCTTTGGTTTGTATTTCGAAAGTTGCTTTGGATAATTGTTCCACTTAGCAGTTGTTTTTTTGCTGTCGTAATTATGACTGGGCTTCTTGGGTTGTTGGGTTGGAAAGTAACAGTAATTTCATCTAACTTCATTGCACTAATGCTAATTTTAACAATGGCCATGAATATTCATATAAGTGTTAGGTATATTCAGATCAGAAAAGAAAAACCCAACCTCTCAAATCAAGATGTAATTTTAATTACATCGGGTAAAATGTTCTGGCCGATTCTTTACACAGTCTTGACAACAATATGCGCATTTTTGTCATTAATTTTTAGTGAAATAAAACCTGTTATTGATTTTGGATGGATGATGACTTTAGGTTTAATAACATCATTTATAGTTACTTTCACCTTGTTGCCTACTATTTTAAATTTTTTATCTAAAGATAAAATTGAAATAAAAGATACCAATAAATCTATAATTACAAATTTTTTCGCTAACACTTCAATAAATAATTCAAAAACTATTTTTTCAATAACTTTTTTAATAATAATATTAAGCATATTTGGAATAAATAAATTAGAAGTAGAAAATAGCTTTATAAATTATTTTAAAAAAAATACTGAAATATATAAAGGAATGAAGTTAATAGATGACAAACTTGGAGGAACAACTCCTTTGGAAATAATATTAAAATTTCCTACAAAAACTGAAGAAGTGAAAAAAGATGATGATTTCGATGACTGGGATGAAGATGAAAATTCGAACGGTGAAAAATATTGGTTTACTAAAAATAAAATAGACAAAATTGAGAAAGTTCACAACTATCTTGATAGTTTAGATAGTGTAGGAAAAGTTCTATCATTTTCTTCAATTTTACAAGTAGCTAAAAAATTAAATAATAACAAAGAACTTGGAACATTAGAAATGGGTGTTTTATACAGCAAAATACCAGATTCTATAAAAAAAGAGATTATAGATCCTTATATATCTATTAAAGACAACCAAGCAAGAATTAATTTAAGAATAATCGATTCAAAAAAAGAACTTAGAAGAAACAAGTTAATTAAAAAAATTGAATACGATCTTGAAAACAAGCTTAATTTAAAAAAAGATGAATATAAATTGGCTGGCGTTTTAATATTGTTTAATAATTTATTGCAAAGTTTATTTAAGTCTCAAATTTTAACACTTGGTTTTGTTATGGTGGGCATTTTTGCAATGTTCTTAATATTGTTCAGAAATTTAACGTTATCTTTAATTGGCGTAGCGCCAAACTTTATTGCTGCTTTTTTTATTTTAGGAATTATAGGTTTGCTTGGAATACCTCTCGATATGATGACAATCACCATAGCTGCAATTACCATCGGCATTGCAGTGGATAATAGTATTCACTACATCTATAGATTTAAAGAAGAATTTTCTTTAAACAAAAAATATCACGAAACACTTAAACTCTGTCACTCAACAGTTGGTACCGCAATACTAAATACCTCTATAACAATTGTTTTCGGATTTTCTATTTTAGTTTTTTCAAACTTTATACCTACTATTTATTTTGGTGTTTTTACAGGAATAGCAATGTTGTTAGCAATGACTTCAGTTTTAACTTTACTTCCTAAGCTAATTCTAATCATAAAACCTTTCGGCGTGGAAAATAACTAACAATGGTTGAATATCTTAAAGATCTATATGAAAATATAGTCGTGTTTGACCTAATTTATATAATAATTACATTGCTATCTTTGATTAAATGCTCAAGACAAGGATTTGTTTTGAGTATACTTGCGGCTGCAAAATGGCTTCTAGCATATGTTATTACGTTAATTTTATTTCCAAGAATAAAACCTTATGTGAGTGATATTATAGATAATGAATATATTTTAGATATTATTTTGGGTGTTGGAATATTTATTGTGGTTATATTTTTGATACTTATGATTAATAAAGGAATAAGTAAAGCTGTTAAATTTTCAGGACTTGGAAAATTAGATACAGTATTTGGTTTCTTTTTTGGGTTTTTAAGAGGGTATGTTATTTGTGTTTGTATTTTTGCAACTGTTAATATCTTCTATAATTATAATAATTGGCCATTAAATACCAAATCATCTTGGACCTTTCCATATGTTGAAAAAGGTAGTAATTACTTAGTTAAAGAATTCCCAAATGAAAAAAAATATAAAGAATCAAAAGAAAAAATTAAAGATATATAACCCAAAACTAAAAGAAGAATGTGGAGTTTTTGGTATAAGCAATAGCGTGGATGCCTCTACCCTTGCTGCTTTAGGTCTACATGCATTGCAACATAGAGGACAGGAAGGATGTGGTATTGTTTCTTACGATGGAAAAAATTATCACTCTGAGAAAAGATTTGGTCTAGTTGGAGATAATTTTAATAAAGAAAAAGTATTAAAAAAATTGCCTGGCGAATATGCTATTGGCCATAATAGATATAGCACAACGGGTGGTACAACTTTAAGAAACGTTCAGCCTTTTTTTGCTGATACTAATACAGGTGGAATAGCAGTTGCACATAATGGCAATCTAACTAACGCTATAACTTTAAGAAATAAATTAGTTGAATCTGGAGCAATTTTTTATAGCACATCCGATACTGAAACTATTATTCAACTTATTGCAAAATCAACAAGAGAGAAAAAAATTGACAAAATTATTGACGCTCTTTTTCAAATTCAAGGTGCTTATGCTCTAGTTTTTTTGACTCAAAACACTCTGATTGGTGCAAGAGATCCGTTTGGAATAAGACCTTTGGTTATCGGGAAATTAAATAAATCATATATATTTGCTTCTGAAACTTGTGCGTTAGACATTATTGGAGCAAAATATGTGAGAGAAGTTGAAAATGGTGAAATTGTTTGCATTGAAAACAATGAATTAAAAAGCATTAAACCTTTTCCTGAAAAAAAACAAAGACCGTGTGTGTTTGAATATATTTATTTTGCAAGACCAGACAGTATTTTAAATGGCAAGTGTGCTTACGAATATAGAAAAGATTTTGGCAAAGAATTAGCTAAGGAATCTGATATAGATGCGGATTTAGTAGTCCCAGTTCCAGATTCTGGAAATGCTGCCGCTATTGGTTATGGTCAATACGTAAAAAGAAATTTTGATTTAGGAATAATAAGAAACCATTATGTTGGCAGAACTTTTATTGAACCTATTCAAAAAATTAGAAGTCTTGGTGTTAAGTTAAAGTTGAATGCAAATAAATCAACTATAAAAAATAAAAAAATAGTTCTCATAGACGACTCTCTTGTGAGAGGAACTACATGTCATAAAATAGTTAAAATGCTTTATGATGCTGGAGCTAAAGAAGTTCATGTTAGAATCGCTTCTCCAGAAATAAAATTTCCTGATTTTTATGGTATAGATACACCTACAAAAAAAGAGCTTTTAGCAGCAAATAAAAACAATAATGAGATTTGTGAATATATTAATGCAAAATCTTTAAAATTTTTATCTATTAATGGAATGTACAGAGCTATGGGATTTGAAAAAAGAAATATTACTTACCCACAACTTACAGATCATTATTTTACTGGCGATTATCCTGTTAAACCAATTGACAATCTTGGAGATGATGAAGTAACTCAATTATCTTTATTAAGTACAGCTTCAAACAATTAAACCTTATTCAAATTAAGCTTTGTCCTTATAATCTTTCTGATATTTTGCAATTCTTTCATGAGTTCCAAACAAAAAATGACTAGACATATTTTCTTTATATTTGCTAGCTGGAACATTTAAACCAACCGCTTCTGCAACTTCTCTAATCAACATTGGATTTGCTCCACAACAAACACCTAAATAATTTATACCAAGATCAAATGCTTCTTTTGCAAATTTTCCAATTTCATATCTATTACATTGCATTGGATCTAATGCTGTAGGAAATGGAGTTCTGTGAGGTGTATGACATGCACATCCATTATTATCTGGTAGATTAAAAAAAGTAGGATGTTCTTTTGTTGTTCGATAATTAATAGGCAAAGCTGCTACATGACATTTTAAAGCTTTTCTAATTTCTTTAAGATAAGGCATCATGGTATTAGGGCCTCTAAAACAATTCATGCCCACTACATCCCCTCCTCTTTGTTCTAACTCTTTGCAAGTGTCTAAAATGGAGACGCCATCTCTCATAATGTTTTCACCCATAGGAGCAATTGTAATAACACTAGGAAGTCCTGATTGTTTCATTGCTTTCAAAGCTGTGTAGGCTTCTTCGGCATAGTAAAAAGTTTCACCAATCAAAATATCCGCACCTTCATCAACAGCCCATCCAATCATTTCAGAAAACATTTTTTCAACTTCTTTGTTTTGACTAGTATCTTTATCGTTCCAAATATTTGAATTAGAAATGTTACCTGCCATCAAATTAGGTTTAATTCCTTTTGGTGTATCGAGAGCAACTTTTTTTGCGATTTTTAAAGCTGATCTATTTAATGGTTCTAATAGTTCTTCTTTGCCAATCACACGCATTTTCTCTCTATGTCCATTATAAGTAAAAGCTTGAACTATATCAGAGCCCGCATGTTGAAAATCCCTATGTAAATTTTCTAATGCTTCTGGGTGATCCAAAGAAACCATTGGAACAAACTCTCCTGATGACATGTAGCCTCTTCTTTCTATTTCAAAAAGAAATCCTTCCGCACAAATTACTGGCCCTGTATTTAATCTATCAATTAAATTTCCTTTTTTATCTGTAGTCATTTTTTTATCCTTTTTAGTGCTTTGACGTATGTGGGGCACACAATTTGTTTAAATACCCTGGTTTTTTTATAAAAGTTAAAAAAAAACCACCTGAAAATAGGTGGCTCATATGAAACATCTATTTAGCAGGTTTTTCAAAAACGCCCCGCAATTCGACTTAAATCAGCGCTTAATGACAAATTACCAAAAGATCAGTATGAAAGCAAGAGCAAAAAATATATATAAAAAATTATATGAAACTTGCCGATCAACAAAAAGGAACTTTATTGGCTTTTACAGCAATAATGTTTATTACTCCTGATAGTTTGCTTATTAGATTGTCCAATGTTGAGTCTTGGAATTTAATATTTTACCGAGGTTTTATACCTTTTATTGTTGTTTTTATTGGTCTATTAATTATTCAAAAAAGTAAACTTTTTTATTCAATAATAGAAAACGGATGGCACGGTATAGGTTACATTTGTACATTCATTGTAACCAACATCTTGTTTGTATTATCTATAGAAAACACAAATGTAGCTAATACACTAATAATGGTAAGTCTTGCTCCTATGCTGTCGGCGTTAATTAGCTTTGTTTTTCTCAAAGAGTTTCCAGATAAAAAAACATGGATGGCTATAACAATTACAACATTGGCTGTAATTTACATTTTTATTGATTCATTCGAAAAAGGAGATGTTAAAGGAAATGTTTATGGATTTATCTGTGCCATGGGTCTTGCTGCCGGCGCTGTAATAATAAGGTCTAAAAAGAAGAGTGCTAATTTAATTCCTTCGGCAATGACTGCTAAGCTTATAATTGCCCTAATATGTTTGTTTTTTGTAGACGATCTAAGCATTAAAGGGAATGACTTCTTAATCGTTCCTACCATGTGTGTATTTTGTGTAGCGATACCTTTTGTTTTAATAACATTAGCTCCAAGATATATTACAGCAGCTGAAGTCAATTTGTTCTTCTTACTAGAGACAGTCTTAGGACCTTTTTGGGTATGGTTAGTTATTAAAGAGCAGCCAAGTATAGAAACAATCATTGGCGGTGTGGTAATCATTATAACCATAGCAATTCATTCCTTTCTAGCCTTAAAAAAAACATAATAGAAAATTAACTACTTGCTTTTTTATACAAAAAGCATACTCACTGAAAAAATGGGAAAGATATTAAAAAGCACCTGGGCTTTATTTACTGGAATAGGAATAATTCTGCTTGCTAATGGACTTCAGGGTAATCTAATGGGAGTAAGATCTGTAATAGAAAACTTTAGTTCTTTATCCACCGGAATAATGATGTCAGGATATTTTATAGGATATTTCGTTGGTTCTAATTTAACTCCTAACATGGTGTCAAGAGTGGGTCATATTAGAGTTTTTGCTGCTTTTGCCTCAACAGCATCATTAAGTATTTTAATTATTGCAACATATGTAAATCCTATTGTTTGGACATTAGGAAGATTCTTGACAGGACTAAGTTTAGTAAGTTGTTACATCGTAGCTGAAAGTTGGCTTAATGATAGAGCTAATAATAGAACTAGAGGAAAATTGCTTTCCGTATACATGATCATAAATTACTTCGGTTTAGCTTGTGGAGCACTTTTATTAAATTTTGATGATCCAACAAGTTTTAAACCATTTATTTTAGTTTCTATTTTATTATCTATAGCTTTAGTTCCTATTTTGCTTACAAAACGTCCTGCACCAAAATTTAAAAAAATTGGCACTTTAAATTTAATAGAGCTTTATAAAATTTCTCCTTTAGGTGCAGTAAGTTCATTTTGCACAGGTGCAATTTATTCTGCATTATTTGCAATGTTTGCTGTATATGCCACAAAAATTAATTTCTCCCTTTTTGAAATTTCGATATTACTTTTTTTAACAACAATAGCAGGAGCTTTTTTTCAAGGTCCTGTGGGATATCTTTCAGACAAATATAATAGAAGAATTGTAATAGTCTTATGTAATTTATTTAGTGCTGCTTTTTGTTTGATTTTAATTTTTATATCAGGAGATAAGCTTTTTAATTTAAATGCGCTACATATGCTTTTAAATATAAATATATTTCAAGACTTTAACTTACTGACTTATGCTGGAACAAGTAAGTTATATTTTTTTATTATTATAACAGTTTATGCAGGTATAACGCTTTGTATTTTTTCATTAAACCTTGCTCATACAAATGATTTTGTTCCAAAAGAAAAATTTGTTGCTGCTGGAGGAGGTTTACAAATTGTTTTTGGATTAGGAGCAATGGGAGGACCTTTATTTTGCTCTATTGTGATGGATAAACTAGGACCTAATGGGTATTTTGTATACTTGATTGGTTTTCACATAATTATTAGTTCGTTTGGTTTGTACAGGATGGCAAGAAGACAAGTTGCTGAAAACCCAGATAATACATTTACTCCTCTTCCAAGAAACATTACTCCAGCAGGAATAGAGCTTGATCCTGAAACTGGAGTGGATCTTTCAAATACTGAAAAAAAATGAATTTTCTTATATTAGGAATCATAATTTTTTTTATTATTCATTTGGTTCCAATTTCTCCTCTAAAAAAAATTTTGATTAATAAAATTGGTGAGAACAAATACAAAGGGCTATTCTCATTAATTTCTTTAGTTGGGCTTTTGTTTATTATTTATGGATTTAGTCACGCACATTTTTATCCGATATGGGAGCCTTTACCTTACAGTAAAGCAATAGCATTAATGTTGATGCCAATTTCTATAGTTTTGCTTGTTGCTACAAATATGCAAACGAACATCAAAAAATTTACTAAACATCCTATGCTTATTGGAATAATCATTTGGTCTTTTGTCCATCTGATTGCTAATGGTGATTTGCGATCTATCCTGTTGTTTGCTTCTTTTGGATTATACGCTTTAATTGACATTATTTTTTCTAAAAAAGTTTTAACGGTTAACAGCTCTGTAAATTATAGTTCAACCAAAGATGTTATGGTTGTTATTATTGGTTTGTTTGTCTATGTTATCATAGTTTATTTTCATAAATATATTGCTGGGATGGCAATTTTTTAATTTATGAAAAAGCTTTTAGGAATCTTGGCTATAGGATTGTGTGAGATAACTTGCAACTAGAGAGATAAATCAAAGTCAAAAAAAAAGTCGGACACCTTTTATAGCTGCTGCCAGAAACTCGGCATTAGTTTATAGGATTAATTATAACAATATTTAACATTTAAATAATTGATTTCAATCAATCTTTTTCAGTTTGATAATGATAGCATTAATTTACTACAAAGGAGGTGCGTTTATGAAATTATCACCACCTTATACTTAGTTGGTATAATTAATAAATTGTGAATTGAGTAGTTAGTAAAAAAAGAGATCCATTATTATGGATTTGCCTACGAGGCATTTATAGGGGAGCTCTTAGGAGCTTTCGCTTTAAGAGCGACCCCCTTCTCAATAATTGAGTTCAAATAAAAATACTCAATTAATTTATGTTTGTTTAGTGTTTTTAACAGTTTCTTCCTACAAAATCCTATAGTATTGAGATAAGTTTTAGTCATGAAAATAGAAATAGCTACAACGTCAGATATTCCTGTATTGTGCACTCTTCTTGATTATCTGTTTTCTCAAGAAGTTGAGTTTAAACCCGATCATGAAACGCAAAGTCGTGGACTAGAAATGATACTCAACAATAATAATAGCGGTAATATTTTTATTGCCAAGAAAAACGAAAAAATAATTGGAATGGTCATACTTTTGTATACAGTATCAACAGCATTAGGCGAACGAGTTGCTTTACTTGAAGACATGGTTGTTTCTCCTAACGAACGAGAGTTAGGGATCGGTTCAATGCTATTAGATCATGCCGTAAAATATGCAACCGAGAAAGGATGCAAACGAATTACTTTACTTACAGATAAAATAAATATACGAGCACAAAAATTTTATAAACAACATAAATTTAATCGTTCATCCATGATTCCATTTCGGATGATAATTAATAATAGATAAAAAAAAGAAGAAAAAATGACTTTTAAAAGAAAATTGATGTACACTAATAAATCTCCCAGACGTATAGATAGAAAAGCAGGAGCGCGTAATAAGAAAATAATTAAACCTCTTTATTCGAGTCCTTGTTATCTTGGAGAAATTGAAAAACAGAAAAAGAAAACATGAAAAATATTTATCATCAAGTTCAGTATGGTAACACTTATGGACATCTTGGTTCTTTGGGGTTTGTTGTTATGGCAACCGACACGGTTATGCAAGAAAATCTCCACACTCTAGCTCCTGATGGTGTTTCAATATCTGTTGCCCCTGTCGCGAGTCCTAACGAAATTACTGTCGAAGGTCTTCGTAAACATATAGATACAATGGCTAATGCAGCTTCTCTAATCCAACCTGATGCTCCACCTGATTTAATTTGTTATGCATGTACCTCGGGTTCAATTGTTATTGGCGAGCATGCAGTTGCTGAACAAATACGTCTTGGCGCTCCAAAATCACAACCAATGACATTGGTAACGGGTGTTATTGATGGACTTCGCGCTTTAAATGCAAAATCTATTGTTGTTGCCACGCCTTATATTGACGAAATTAATAAGTTGGAATATCGCTTCATGAATAATCAAGGATTTAATGTTCTTGATATTCAAGGAATGCAAATTGATGATGGTTCTATAATGGGCAAGATTACTCCTAGTTATATAAAAGAATTTGCATTATCACTCGACAGACCTGAAGCAGATGCAATTTTTATCAGTTGCGGTGGAATACGCACCATTGATATTCTTCAGGAAATTGAGGAAGAAACTAATAAACCAGTTATTTGCTCTAATCAAGCAATGATGTGGAGTTGCTTGCGCCGAATCAATGTAACTCTAACCGTTAAAGGATATGGGCGACTATTTGAAATTCCTAAAATTGTTGAACCTCGTTCAATTTAAATTTATCAGGAATAGATTTGAGTGTGGTTAATTTTAGAAAAATTCTTAAAATAAATATGTCTATAAGATCTAAGATCGATATTATTAACTATTTTAAAAATGGTTGTAAAAATGAAAACCAATTAAATATTGGTGTTGAACATGAAAAATTTTTATTTCAAAAAAATTCAAATAAAAGAATAAATTTTTCTACTGTAACAAAATTATTTAATTATTTAACCAGATTTGGCTGGAAACCAGTTAAAGAAGGAAAAAAAACTATATCTTTGTTTAAAAAAAAGCAAAGTATTACTTTAGAACCAGGTAACCAGATAGAACTGTCTGGGGCAAAGCTAAATTCTTTACATTTATCATGTGATGAATCATACAAATTTTTAAATGAATTAAAACAAGCCTGCAAAAGTTTAGATATTAAAATGATGTCTATGAGTTTTGATCCTATTTCAAAAATAAAAAATGTACCTAAAACACCAAAACAAAGATATGAAATTATGACACGAGAAATGCCCAAAAATGGAAAACTCAGTTTAGAAATGATGTATCAAACTGCAGGAACACAAATAAATTTGGATTACATATCTGAAAAAGATTTTAGTAAAAAATTTAAATTAATTTCGAACTTGGTTCCATTATCTATTGGAATCTTTGCCAATTCTCCTTTTAAAGAAAATAAACTTAATGGATATTTATCCTATCGATCAAGAGTATGGCAAAACACCTCTAGAAGCGGCTTACCCAAAAACTATCTTGAAGGAATGGATTTTGAAAAATATGCCGATATCACAATAAACACCCCTTTATTATTTTTGGTTAGTAAAAATAAACATTTTAATGTTAAAAACAAAACCTTCAAAGATTTTATGGAAGGAAAAATAAAAAAATTAAGGAATAAAAGACCTTCTAATAAAGATTTACAAAATCATTTATCAACTATATTTACTGAAGTGCGCTTAAAAAAATATTTAGAAATAAGATCTTTAGATACTTGCGAATGGAGTTGCCATTGTGCTGGACCCGCTTTCTATTTAGGTCTTCTTTATGAAAATCTAGATGCTGCTTTGGATGTGATCAAAAATTGGAATGTTAAAGAAGTTTTAAATGCATATAAAGAAGCCCCAAAGAAAGGATTAAATACTTTAATAAAAAACAAATCTCTTTTGGAATGGGGAAAAATATTCTTAAAATTATCTGAAGAAGGTCTTCACAAAAGATCCATTAAAAATACAAAAGAAATTGATGAGACAATATTTTTAAGTAGCATAAAAAATATATTGATGAATAATAAAACAAAAGCTGAGATTGCAATAGAGAGTTTTAAAAATAATAAATCATTTGATTTTCTATATGAAAAAAATTGATAAAATAGTTGCCATTCAAGGAGACCCATTACGCTTAATTAATAGAAAAACAGATACAACTTTATTACTGGCTTTGGAAGCACAAAGGAGGAATTATAAAATATATTACTATCAAACAAAAAATTTAATATTTTTAAATAATAAAGTTTTTGCTTTTTGTAAAGAAGTTGAATTTGATGTAAATAAAAAGAAATTTTATACAATTAAAAATACAAAAAAACTAAATCTTTCCAAAGTTCAATTCATTTTAATGAGACAAAATCCTCCTTTTAATATGGATTATATCACAGCAACTTTTTTGTTAGAAAAAATATCAAATACAACAAAAATATTAAATGATCCAGTCGCTGTTAGAAATATACCTGAAAAACTTTGTTCTATGAGTTTTGCTAAATTTATGCCACCCACTCTTTTTACAAAAGAAATAACAGAAATAGAAAAATTTAAAAAAAAATATAAAAAAATAGTTGTTAAGCCAACTCATAGTTTTGGTGGAAATAGCATTTTTTTCGTCACTAATAGAACAAATAGAAGTAAAATACTAAAATATTTAAATAAAAATGATCATGTAATGGTACAAAAATTTTTGCCTCAAATTAAACATGGGGATAAGCGAATTTTCATAATCGATGGAAAAGTAAAAGGAGCAATAAGACGCGTTCCAAAAAAAGGTTCAATTATTAGTAATCTTAGTCAAGGTGGAAGAGCCATTAAAACTATATTAAACAAAAAAGAAATAATTATTGCAAAAAGTGTAGCGAATTATTTAAAAAAAAATAATATTTTATTTGCTGGCATTGATCTTATTTCAAATTATTTAATTGGAGATATAAACATTACTTCTCCAACAGGGTTAAAAAATTTCAAAGATTTATCAGGAATAGATTTGAGTGTTGATATTTGGAATTGTTTAGAAAAATATAGAAAAAACTTTTAGGGATCTTGATTATAGGATTATGTAGGAGACTAGAGACACGACTAGAGACATTTGAGATAAAACAAGGTTTTAGGTTGTATGAACAAAAAAAATCCAAGTTAGTTTATTGGTTTGGAAAATAATCTTCCAACTTCCCTTCTCTATAAACATCTGCAGTACAACAATGAAGTCCACCTCCAAATGCATAAGCGTCTCTCATTTCAACGGGTATAACTTCCATTCCTAATTTATCTAATTGTTCAGCTTGATAAACTTCGCTTTTTTCAACACATACTGTTTTAGGGTCTAATACTAAAACATTCATCGAAAGCCATACTGAAGAATAACATAGCTCTGGTGGTGCATTATGCGCAGGTTGAGCTGCATCAATTATTTTCCAATCATTTTTTTCAAATAGTTTTCTTTGCTCTTTAAGCAATCTTCTTTGAGGGTTGTTAATAATCAATCCTGGTTTAATAGGAGTAAATGTTGCATCAATATGAATTGGGTATGGATCTCCTGGAAAATTAACTGCATGAACTCTATGCTCTTTATAATGTCTTTTTATCCAATCTATTCCTTTTAAATTTGTTGTAAAACCATGTTGAACAATCAAATCTTTTCCAAATCTTAAAACATCTGCAGCATCAAATAATGGTTCTTCCTCTGTAGTTACAAAAAACTTTTGTTCAGTCCATTCTAATCTTTTAGGTATTCCTATTTTGTCAGATAAATAATCTTTTCTATAATCTTCGTCAGTTAGTCTTGGTTTTGGAGCAGATTCATGTCTCATGTTAGGATCAGAATTATAATAATGTTTAAGCAATGGTCTGTAACATAAATATTCAAACCATCTGCATCTATAACTCATAGTTGCTTCTAACATTTCGTTACCTACGGTTAAAATTACATCTCTTGGAGGCATACACCCAAACATAGTTTCAGATTTCCAATCTGGTGTGGATGTTGGTTGATTAAAATCAATTGGTGTTGGTCTATCTACCTTTATTTCTTTTTTTTCTAAAATATTTGCAAAGTCATCTAATAGTTGGTTTGCTTTGTCGATGGCGTCTTTTGTTCTTGGTCCAAATTGACCTCTCATATCTGAATCTTCCGGAACTTTTGCATCTAATGCTGGTTCTGGCGCTGGAATACAAGTTCCATCTGCTTTGCCAATTATTACATGTTTTAATGGATCCCATTCATTCCAACTATTAACAATAATTTTTTCTTTGCTCATTAACTAACCTTTAATAATATTATGCCTTGGTCCAAATGGAAATCTATTTCAAGTTAAACCAATAAATCTTCTATTGTTTTTTATTACCAAACTGTAATAAATAATTGCCATAAATATTAAAAATCCACCAATTATAGTATTGTTGGATGGTATTTCGTTTATGCCTAAAATTGGAATCCATACCCAAAAAATTCCTCCTATTACTTCTGTTAAAGATAAAAGAGTTAATTCTGCAGCAGGTATTACTCTAGATCCTATTGAATATAAAATTAAACCTAAACAAACTAATGTTCCGTGTAATGCAAACAAACTTTCGTTTTTACTTGATGAGAGAAAGTCTAAATCATTTTGAACAATAATTACAAACGAAAATAAACAGCAGAATAAGCCAGCAATAGCAACTGTGGTAAATTTGGGAGTTTCTTTTCTCCATCTTAATGAAACTGAAAAAATTGAAAATCCAAATGCTGATGCAAGACCAAATATTAAGCCATTAACAGATCCTAAAGAAGAACTTCCAATTGCCATGATAGCAACTCCTATGCATGCGGTAAATATTGCCATCCAAATACCTATTGATATTTTTTCTTTTAAAAACAAAAAACCTAATAAGGCAGTAATAAAAGGCATAGCCGCCAAACATAATAGTGTAATTGCAGCAGTTGTATTAGTGATTGACCAGATAAAAGTTATATTTGCAGTCCCTAATCCAATGCCTCCAATTATTCCTGATATTCCTATTCTTAAATAATTTTTATAAAAATCAAACCCTTCATTAAAAATTAAATAAATATTTAACAAAAGAAAAATTACTAGTCCTCTTGAAAAAAGATATTGCCAAGGAATAGTGTTGGCATCATCAATATTTCGAACTACTAGTGGTCCAAAAGACCAAAATAGGCCCGCTATAAGAACCAGAGGTATTGCCAATTTTTCATTTTTTGAATCAAACATTTTGAGATATTTAATGGGAAATTAAGTTTACTACAATAAAAATTATTGTTGAACACCTAAAGGATTAAAGCATTCGATTAATTCCCCTTTTTTAAAAGTAGATTTTCCACTCCTAAATAAAGCCCATGCATTTGCTCTTATGAATGATTTAATTTTGAAAGATTCTTGACCTTTTAGCACCTCTACTTCCAAAACTCCTTTTTTGTTTATAACAACCTTGCTTTTTAAAAATCTAGTAAAATTCTTTTTTTTTGAATAGCTATTTTTTAGTTTTGCCTTAAACGGTTTTTCATTTTTCATGTTCAAAATCAATCTTAGATAAGGATAAACAAAAAACTTAAAGCATGCAGCTGATGATATGGGATTGCCTGGTAAACCAAAAAAAGATTTGTTTTTATTTTTAAATTTTGCAAATATTATGGGTTTTCCAGGTCTTATAGCAACACCTTTAAAATGATTTGACAGTTTAAAATTTTTAATGATTTTCGGTACAAAATCAAATTTACCAGCCGAAACTGCTCCATTAGTTATTATAATGTCATATTTAGATTTAAAATTTTTAATAATTAGTTTTTTAAATAACTTGTCATCTTTATCTCTCAAAATGCCTCCATCTATAACGTTAAAAAATAAATTGTTTGATAAAGATTTTATGTAATAGCTATTTGAATTTCTAACTTTCCAGTCTGGTATATTAGTTTTTTCTGAGATTTCGTTTCCTGTTGAGTAAAAAACTATTACGGGTTTCTTCTTGACCAAAATTCTTTCAATGCCAAGGCTTTTAAATGCTAGTATATGTGAAGGATTAATAATTTCACCTATTGAAACTACCTGTTCGCTTTTCTTATAATCAGAGCCAATAAATCTTACATAGTTATTTTTGGTAATTTTTTTTTCTATTATTATAAATTTTGGTTTTTTTTTATTTGGATAATAATTAATTTTCTCTACTGGGATAATGGTATCAAATTGTTTTGGAATTAGAGCACCGGTCATAACTTCTGCTGTACAATATTTTCTAACATTTTTTATTTTTGGGTTATCTCCAGCTGCTATTATTTTTATAATTCTAAACTTTTTCTTATTCTTATTGGTTAATCCAATTGTTTCTTTTGAATTTATTGCAAAACCATCAAAAGCTGCATTATTTCCAGCAGGATAATTGGTTGGAGAAAATATATTTTTCGCGGACACTCGGTTCAAAGAGTTTTTTGCAAAAATTATTTCATTTTGAATTTTTATTTTTGAATTCAAGAGTATTTTTTTAGCTTTTTTGTATTCAATCATTTTTGTATTTTATTAAAATTTTTTCTGCTTCTACAAAATCTTTCTTGGTGTTAATATTATAAAATTGATCTATATTAACATAAGGTATATTAATTGTTTTAACTCCAACTTTATTTGCCCATTTTTCTACTTTTCTATGATCATTTTCTATTATATCTTTTTCTAAAGTTTCAATTAATTTTATTGACCATAGACCAAAAATATTATGTCTTTTATCCTTTGACTTAACAAAATATAATAAACTATCTTTTAATTTTGAGGCTTCAATAAATTTATCAATTATAGAAATATTAAAAAAAGGCGTATCACAGGGAAATGTGAGAATCCATTCGTGAGAATAATTTTTTTTTTTTATCCACTTCATTGCAGACAAAACCCCAACTAAAGGACCAAGCTGGCCACCAATACAATCTTTTATAGTAATACAATCTTTTACAATTTTATTGTTTGACACAATTATAATTGTATTAAATTTAAATTTAATTTTATCCAAAGTGTGTTCCAGTAAAGTTTTACCATCTAATTTAACTTCACTTTTGTCTTCACCAAATCGCTTAGATTTACCACCTGCTAATACGACGCCTAAAATATTGTTTTCGCTCATAAAAACAAATATAAAACATTAATTATTGAATTAAAGAATATAAATGGACTTAGAAATTTTAAAAATTGCGTCTAATACAGACAATAATAAAATCTTAAAAAATCAAACTCATAATTCAAAACTAAAAAATCCAATTTGTGGTGATGAAATGGAAGTTAGTGTAAAAGTGGTTAAAGATAATATTGTTGATTTTGGATATCAATGTAAATCTTGTGTTTATTGTCAGGCTTCAGTGAGCTTGTTGTCTAGAAACTCAATAAACAAAACAATATCAAATGTAAAAAATTTATCAAAAGTAGCAGAAACTTTTTTTGAAAAAGAAAATGTTATTTTTCCAAAAGAGTGGTTAGTTTTTAACAAAATATTTAACAAAAAAAATATTTCTAGAAAAGAATGTTTGTTGCTACCTTTTAAAACTCTTACAAAAGCACTAAAATCATAAAAAAAATGAAAAAAGTTGATATTAAAAAATCAGTTCTAGCTGGATTATTTTCTGCTGTAACAGTTGGTGTTCTCGCTTTACTTACATATAAAACAGAATTTGGTCTTTTTTTGATAACATCTTTTGGATCTTCAATGGTTTTGCTTTTTGGATATCCGGAAAGCTCTTTTTCACAACCAAAAAATATTTTTTTCGGACATTTGTTAACTTCGGTGGTTGGTATTATATTTTTGTATATTCTGCCTCTGCCAATTTATTTACTTATTCCATTAGCTATGGGTTTTGCTACTGCTTTAATGATATTATTGAATGTAGTTCATCCGCCCGCTGGTGCAAATCCTATTATAGTAATAATGGGTAATGTATCATTTGATTTTTTAGTAAGCCCAATAATCATTGGCTCATTGATAATATTGGTTTTTGGAGTAATTTTAAATCGACTTATATTAAAAAAGAAATACCCTTTGTAAATGGACATAAAGTACAACGTCATAAAAATTAAAGAAAATAAAATAGAGGAAATAAAAGATCATGTATCTGTGGAAGAGCCTCTAGAAATGAATCTACGATTTAATAAGAATGGAAATTGGCAGACAGAAAATTTATCTATTACAATGAGAACTCCAGGTGATGACGAGGATCTTATTACAGGGTTTCTTTTTAATGAAAAAATAATAGAAAATATTAGCCAGTTAGTAAAAGTAAAAAAACAAGGAGAAAAAGTTGGAGACTACAATATTCAAAACAAAATTGAAGCTACTATTGATAACATAAAAAATATTGATATTGGTAAGTTAAAAAGAAACTTTCTAACAAACTCATCGTGTGGAGTTTGTGGAAAAACTTCTCTGGATACAGTTAAGGTAATTAAAAATGAAAAGTTAAATTTATCTTTTCCAAAAATTAAAAAAGAAACCATAATGAAATCTTCAGAATTATTAATGACTGAACAATCTGGGTTTTCAAAAACAGGCGGAATACATGCAAGTTCATTAATTGATAATGCTGGAAAAGTAATAGCAACAAGAGAAGATGTCGGAAGACATAATGCTTTAGATAAAGTTATTGGCCATGTTCATAAAAAAAAATTAATTGATAACAGCTCTCAATTCATTGCGTGTTCTGGAAGGCTAAATTTTGAATTAGTTCAAAAAGGATTAATGTCAGGCATAGGAGTTATGGCTGGAGTTGGCGCTCCTACAAGTCTTGCTATAGATCTCGCAAAGCATTTTAGAATGACTCTTTTAGGTTTTGTAAAAAATAGTAGTTTTAATATTTATACAAATAAAGAAAGAATTATATTATAAGACTTTAATGTCTAAAAATATTAGCAAACTTTCTGGAAGAATCGGTTTAAAAAATAATTTATTTCAAAAAATTTCCGAAACATCTTTAAAATCTAAAAAAGATGAAGGCATGAAAGCTTTAGCTGAAAAATACAATATGGGAGTTTCAACTGCTCATGGAGCTGAGAGCTTCTATGAATTTTTAAGACCCAATCATAGAGAAAAAAAAGCATTCATTTGTAATGGAAGCGCATGTATGTGTGCTGGAACTCAAAAAAGTTTAAAAAATAAATTAGAAAGTAAACTAGGTAAAGATAAAGTAGGAACAATGTTTTGCTTGGGTTATTGTTATGAAAATCATGCTTTTCATTATGATGGTGAAAATTATGCCGGTGAAGATATAAATAAAATCGATCAAATCATAAAAGGTGAAAATATCAAACAGAAAAAATTTACTTCTAAAAGTTTTGCTTCAACAAATTTTTTAATGGATGAAAAACTTTTAAACATAGATCAGTTTAAAAAATTATTAGAAAAATTTATAAATACTGAAAAAAAAGAAATAATTAAATCTCTTACTAATTCAAACTTATGTGGAAGAGGTGGAGCAGGTTTTCCTACGGGAATGAAATGGGATTTTTGTAGTAGAGAAAAATCGGAAAAAAAATATGTAGTTTGTAACGCTGATGAGGGAGATTCTGGAGCTTTTTCTGATAGATACCTATTAGAAGTTCAACCATTAAAAGTTCTGTTAGGAATGATAATTTGTGGGTATGTAATTGGAAGTGATGAAGGTGTTTTATATATCCGTGGTGAATATCCTAAATCAATTGAATCAATTAATGGTTCAATAAATGCTTTAAAAAATTCAAAACTTCTAGGAAAAAATATTTTAGGAACAAATTTTTCATTTGATTTAAATATTTGTATTGGTCAAGGAGCTTATATTTGTGGTGAAGAAACAGCTTTAATTGCATCTATTGAAGGAAGAAGAGCAGACGTTGACGTAAGACCTCCATTTCCTGTTACTGAAGGTTTATATAAAAAACCAACAGTGGTAAACAATGTGGAAACCTTGGCTGCTGTTACAGGAATACTTATACATGGATCAAATAAATTTTCTTCTATAGGTAACAAAAAATCAGCAGGAACTAAGCTGGTTTGTTTAGACAGTTTATTTAATAATCCAGGTGTCTATGAAATTAATATGTGTACTCCTATGAAAAAAGTAATAAATGAAATTGGAGGTGGTTTTAAAGAGTCCATCAAAGCGCTTCAAATTGGAGGTCCTTTGGGAGGCGTTGTTCCTATTGAAATTGCAGAGAAATTAAATTTTGACTTTCAAGAATTTACAAATGCAGGGTTTATGCTGGGCCATGGAAGCATTGTATGTATACCAAAAAATTTCAAAATGATTGAATATATTCACCACTTATTTGAATTTACTGCTGAAGAGTCATGTGGCAAATGTTTCCCTGGAAGACTAGGTTCTTACAGAGGGAAAGAAATGTTTGATCAAGCTTTAAAAAAAATTAATAAAATTCCTATGAAATTGTTAAATGAATTATTAACAACTATGAAAGAAGGATGTTTGTGTGCTCTTTGTGGAGCAATACCAGTACCGATTACCAACATAATAAAATATTTTGGTGATGAAATGAAAAATGATATATTGCAGGAAAGTAAATGAGTTCGGAAAAAAGAAAAGTTGCATTTATAGATGGAAAGCCATATGAAATTGGTTCTCAACACATATCTATATTAAAATTTGTAAAAAGTTATCTTGGTGATAAAAAAATTCCAACTCTTTGTGATGATCCAAACTTAGCTCCGTATGGTGCATGTAGAGTTTGTTCTGTAGAGGTAGCGCTAAAAAAAGATGGTCCAACTCGTGTAGTTGCTTCTTGTCATTCTCCAGTTGCTGAAAATCAACACATTTTTACTAATAATGAAAATCTAACAAATTTAAGAAAAAATATAGTTGAATTAGTTTTAACTGACCATCCAATGAATTGTGGTTCGTGTGAAGTGAACAAAAACTGTGAACTTCAAGATGTTGCAAATCACTTAGGTGTTAAAGAACATAGATATAATAATCCAAAACAAAACAAAGGAATTCCAAAAGACACTTCTCATGCTTATATGAGAATGAATCTGGATAATTGTATTAATTGTGGAAGATGCGTAAGAGCTTGTGATGAAATTCAAGGATCTTTTGTTCTTACAATGAGCGGTAGAGGGTTTGAATCAAGAATTACAGCAGATAACAACATGCTGTTTGGTGACTCTTCTTGTGTATCTTGTGGTGCATGCGCGCATACTTGCCCGACTGATGCAATCTCTGATGTGTTTGCATCAAAATCTGCAGACTATGATAAAAAAGTTAGAACAACTTGCTCTTATTGTGGTGTTGGATGTAACCTAGAAGCTTCAGTTAAAAATGGAAAAGTTGTTTCAATTGACACACCTAAACATACAGAGGTAAATGCAGGACACACTTGTGTAAAAGGAAGATATGCATTTAATTTTTATGAACATTCAGATAGGCTTAGAAGTCCTTTAATTAAGAGAAATGGTAAATTTGAAAAAGCTTCTTGGAATGAAGCTTATGATTTTATCAAAAACAAATTAGAAAAAATTAAAAAAGAAAATGGACCTGATGCAATAGCAGGTATTTCTTCAGCTAGATGTACAAACGAAGAAAATTATGTTTTCCAAAAAATGATTAGAGCAGTAATTGGAACAAATAATATTGATTGCTGCGCAAGAATTTGTCATTCACCAACAGCCTGGGGGATGCAACAAACATTTGGGACAGGAGCCGCAACTAACTCTGCTGAAGATATTTATTTTGCTGACCTTTTCTTAGTAATTGGTGCAAATCCTACTAATGCACATCCAGTTACTGGTGCAAAAATTAAACAACAAGTAATGAAAGGAAAGAAACTTATTGTTCTTGATCCAATTGAAACTGAATTAGCAAAATTAGCCGACTATCATATTAGGCTAAGACCCGGAACAAATGTTGCAGTTCTTAATATGATGCTTTACTTCATTGTTAAATCAAAACTTTATAAAAAAGATTTTATTGAAAATAGAACAGAAGGCTTTGATAAATTTTTTGATCACATTAACAATTTAGATATTGATCAATTGGCAAAAGTTGCTGGGGTAGACAAACAACTGGTTAAGGAATCAGCTATTGCATACGCTACCGTTAAAAATGCAATGGAGTTTCATGGTTTAGGAGTTACAGAGCATGAGCAAGGATCTAAAACAGTAATGCTTATCGCTGACCTTGCGATGATAACTGGAAATATTGGACGAAGAGGTGTTGGAGTAAATCCATTAAGAGGACAGAATAATGTTCAAGGTGCTGCTGATATGGGTTGTCAACCTCATCAAGGAGCAGGATATTTGGAACTGACAGACAAGAAAGTTCAAGATTTCTATACAGAAAAATATGGCGTAGTTCATCCAACAAAAGCTGGATTAAAAATTCCAGAAATATTTGATGCAGCAATAAAAAAAGAAGTTAAAGGTTTGTGGATTATTGGAGAAGATATTGTCCAAACGGACCCAAATAGCAATCATGTTATAAAAGCAATGAAAGCTTTAGATTTACTAGTCGTTCAAGAAATATTCATGAGTGAAACTGCAAAATACGCAGATGTAGTTCTTCCAGGCACAACTTTCTTAGAAAAAGAAGGTACATTTACAAATACCGAAAGAAGAGTCCAAAAAGTTAACTGTGCCGTTGAACCACTTCCTGGTACAAAACCTGATGGGATCATAGTTACAGAAATGATGCAAAAACTTGGTTACAATCAAAAAATATATGATGCAGATGAAGTTTTAACTGAGATTGCAGATGTGGTGCCATTCTTTAAAGGCATAACTAGAAAAAGACTTGGTGAATTAGGTTTGCAATGGCCAGTAAAAGAAGATGGAACTGATACTAAAATTCTTCATGAGAAAGAATTTAAATTAGGCAAAGGTAGATTGAAATATTTTGATTGGAAAGAAAGCAGTGAAATTGATAAAAATAAAAAAGATTATCCGCTTATACTAACTACAAGTCGAGTTCTTCAGCATTATAATGCAGCAACAATGACTAGAAGAACAAACAACATAAACATTGTAAAAGAGGATATTTTATTGGTTCATCCTAAAAATGCAAAATATAGAGAATTAAATACTGGAGATATAGCTAGACTATACTCAGGACGTGGAGAAGTTGCTTTAAAAGTTGAAGTTACCGATAAAGTTAAAGAAGGAGTAGTATTTACAACATTTCATTTCCCTGAATATATGGTCAATATGGTTACTGGTCATGGAAAAGATGAGGAAACAAAATGTGCTGAATATAAAGTTTCATCTGTAGAAGTACAAAAAATTTCAAACCAATTTAAAACTAATCATTATAAAAGACATTAGAGGATCACACTAGGCCACACTACTACACACTAGTTATGCGAGCTATTTAACTTTCATTAAAAATAATTCGCTTAAAGACTCATCGAATTAAGCAAAAAACTATACCACAGACTATACCAAGTTGAGATGAATCGAATAGTCAAATTTTAGTGAGATATTAGGTTTCTTTTAAGTTTTCATATTAATTAATTAATGTATAAGAAACCAAAAATATGACCAACGCTATTCGAAACATTACAATCATTGCTCACGTAGATCATGGCAAGACAACTATGATTGATTCATTAATGAAACAAAGTGGATCATTTAGAGAAAATGAAATTGTAGAAGAAAGATTAATGGATTCTGGAGAGTTAGAAAAAGAAAGAGGAATTACAATTTTAGCAAAACCTGCATCAATTAATTGGCAAGGTTCAAGAATAAATATTATAGACACTCCAGGTCACAGAGATTTTGCAGCTGAAGTTGAGCGTGTTTTAAGTA
>Ga0187833_10000044_pt1 | contig 114319 bp, 109 predicted proteins | sample ETNtaG_37_FD_167968 | JGI IMG/M metagenome (GOLD analysis project Ga0187833, IMG submission 167968) | Marine microbial and viral communities from oxygen minimum zone, Eastern Pacific Ocean - ETNP2014_SV_400_PacBio MetaG (Illumina Assembly) | ecosystem: Environmental > Aquatic > Marine >... | reverse complement strand
TAAAGAAAAAAAATCATTGAAGGGAAAAACGCCTTCAAGACGTAAGTTCTTTAAAGCTGCCGCTGCAACGGGTGTTGCTGCTGTAGCCGCATCATCTTTAGCTGCTCCAGCTGTTGCTGCTGATAGAGTTGAAATAGCAATGGTTACTACTTGGCCAAGAGATTTTCCTGGCTTAGGTACTGGCGCACAAAGATTTGCACAAAGATTAACTGATATGAGTGATGGACGTTTTCAAGTTCAATACTTTGCATCAGGAGAAAGAGTAAAAGCATTTGACTCATTTGATGAAGTTGCTTCTGGTAACGCTCAAATGTATCACGCTGCGGACTATTACTGGAAAGGAAAACATAAAGCTTGGGGTTATTTTACTGCTGTACCTTTTGGTCTCACTTATACAGAATTGAACGCTTGGATCAGATTTGCAGGTGGCCAAGAACTTTGGGATGAGGTAGCAGACGGATTTGGCCTTAAGAACTTTTTATGCGGAAATACAGGAGTTCAAATGGGTGGTTGGTTTAACAAAAAAATTGAATCAGCAAAAGATTTAAAAGGTCTTAAAATGCGTATTCCTGGTTTTGGTGGAGAAGTTATGGCAAAACTTGGCGCATCTCCAGTTTCACTTCCAGGTGGACAGATTTATGAAAACTTAGTGTCAGGTGCAATTGATGCAACTGAATGGGTTGGTCCATGGAACGATGAAATTATGAAGTTCCAAGAAGCAGCTAAATATTATTATTATCCTGGTATGCACGAACCTGGTTCTGCATTAGCAGCTGGATGTAATAAATCTTGGCTAACAAGTTTGTCTAAATCAGATCAAACAATGATAGAGTGTGCAGCAGCTATGGAAAATGATGTAATGATGGCTGAGTATAATGCTAAGAATGGTGCCGCATTAAATCGTTTGATAAATGATCATGGTGTTAAACTTGAGAAGTTTAGTGATAAAGTTTATGATGCATTTGCTAAAGGTGCTGAAGAAGTTTTTGCAGAAGTGCAAGCAGAAAATGATCTATGCGCAAGAACTCATGCAAGTTTTGTTAAAGCTCGTAAAGATATTGGTAGTTGGGCAAACTTGTCAGATTCTCCATATATTCAACAGAGAAACAGAGCTCTTGGAGTTTAATTTAAACTTTAAGTAGAAATATATTTAAAAAGGGCCCTAATAGCAGGGCCCTTTTTTTTGTCTATATTGTTTTTGCTTTAACTGTATTAGTTTGCTTAAAAAAAATGACTTTAAATAATAAATCGCAAATTATTAGAATTATCAGTTATTCAGTTGTTGCAATAACTTTTGCTTTCCTAATAAATAATATCCTCACCTGTTGGTATGATTGGCCTGGAATTAAAAAATTGTATGCAAATTATGAATTATTTGGTTTTAAAAAACTAAATAAACCATTGGATAGTTCAACAATTATGTTTTGTTATCTTCAATTGTTTTTTTATATTATTTCTATAGCAGCTGTTATTTCGTATATTTTGAAAACACTTGAACAAAATTTAAATAAAGACGCAGAAATATTAGCTTCACTATCAGCTTATATTATACGTTCTGCTTTCTGGGCTGTTTTCATACTGGGAGTTGTTGATATTATAATTTCATTTCTTGCGGTTGAGCGGTTATTAGAAGTAATTTTTAATGAAAAAATTAAATTTAAATTAATCAGTGCAGAATTTAGGATTTCATTTATTCATTTTCCATTAATAATAGTTTCTATGGTTGTTGGTTATTTTACTAGAACAACTGGATTTATATGGTTGGCAGTTTTGGTTGTATTTTCTGAGTTTTCAATTGTTGTTTCAAGATTTATTTTCTATTACGAACAGGCATTTATGGGAGATCTTGTTCGTTTTTGGTATGCAGCACTTTTTCTTTTTGCAAGCTCTTATGCTTTAATTAACGAAGGACATGTTAGGGTTGATGTTCTTTACACTGGCTTTAGTGAAAGAAAAAAAGCATGGACCAATACAATTGGCTCTTCGATTTTAGGAATTCCACTTTGTTTATGTATAATTTTTTTAGGTATGAGCAGCAAGGCTAGTATTATTAATAGTCCCTTGCTTGCATTTGAAGTAACTCAACAAGGATCTAGCGGCTTATATCTAAAATATTTGATGGCAGCTTATTTAGCTATTTTTGCAGTAAGCATGCTAATTCAATTTACAAGTTATTTTATGAGCAATTGTCATAAAATATTAGAAAACTCTGAAAGTTAATTTATGGAAACAGTTTTTCTTGTAATTTTAATTATAACAATGATAGCAGCCTTAGCATCAGGGTTTCCGGTTGCTTTTGCATTACCAGGCTCAGCTATAGTTTCTATTTGTCTTGCTGCTCTTTTTGGATATGTATTTGAAGGTGATGCGAGTGCTTTTTTTGCTCAAGACGGGCCAATTGAATGGCTAACAGCCGGTATTACAAATTTTAGAAGTGTTTATTGGGATGTAGAAAGTGACACTCTTATTGCGATTCCATTATTTATTTTTATGGGAATTATGTTGCAAAGATCAAAAATTGCAGAAGATTTATTAGTTACTATGGGACAGCTTTTTGGTCCAATACCTGGAGGGTTAGGTATATCAGTTATTTTTGTTGGAGCATTGTTAGCAGCAACAACAGGAATTGTTGGCGCAACAGTTATAGCGATGGGATTAATTTCTTTACCAGCAATGCTTAACAACAATTATGATAAATCGTTAGCAAGTGGAATTGTTTGTTCTTCTGGAACTCTAGGTCAAATAATTCCTCCATCAATTGTACTAATTATTTTAGCTGACCAACTTGGTAGTGCAACAGATGTAGCAAATACAATTAGACAAGCTGAATATAAACAATTGACCGGCGAGTTTAGTATGCCTGGAGAGTTTGCAGTTCAATCAACAAGTGCTGGAGATATGTTTCTTGGTGCTCTTATACCAGGTTTGGTTCTTGTGGGTTTATATATGTTATATGTATTTGTATATGCAAGGTTGAAACCTGGTTCAGCTCCACCAGTTTCTTACAAAGGAAAATTTGATTTAAAATTCTGGTTAAGAGTTACAACAATTATTATTCCACCTTTAGCTTTAATTTTTGCGGTACTAGGATCAATTTTAATGGGTATAGCAACTGTAAATCAAGCTGGATCTATTGGTGCAATAGGTGCAACTTTCATGGCAGGATATCGTCTTTATAAAGGTAAAAAAGATGCCTACTACCCTCTAATCCTAGGATTTATTTCTTTAGTATTTATTTTTGTTTTAGCAAGCAATTTTGACTTAAATATAAAAAATATTGAAAGTACAAAAAATTTTGTAGCAATATTAGTTACAGCTTTTTTGGTTTTTTGGTTTTTATTTGCAGTCGGATGGAGTTTTTGGAGAGCTTTTAAAATTGAAAATATTTTAAAAAACGTTGTTACGGATACTTGTGTAACGACATCTATGGTATTTATCATTCTTCTTGGTGCAGCGATGTTGACGTCTGCTTTCAGAGCATTTGGCGGTGAAGAATTAGTAAGAAACTTTTTGCAAGATTTGCCAGGGGGTTTCTGGACACAGTTTGTTGTAGTAATGTTAGTAATTTTTTTACTTGGATTTTTTTTAGACTTTATAGAAATTGCAGTTGTTGTTGTTCCAATTATAGCACCAATATTATTAGCCGAAACCTCAGCAAACGTTACTGCAGTTTGGTTAGGAGTAATGATTGGTGTAAATTTACAAACTTCTTTCTTAACACCTCCTTTTGGATTTGCTTTATTTTATCTCAGAGGCGTTGCTCCAAAACATGTTGCAACACTAGATATTTGGAAAGGCGCAATTGCATTTATAGTTTTACAATTAATAGGGCTTGGTATAGTTGGTTTTTATCCAACTTTGGTGAATTATTTGCCAAATAGAGTTTATCTAACCTCAAATGTTGCTCCACCTCCAATGAATCCAAGACTTCAATATTGTTTACAAAAATACAAATTTGCTACTTATAATGAGAATGAACAATTAATAAAATCTAGCATTACTAATTTTCAATCAATCAATTTAAACAATCTTCCAGATGATAAAATTGATATCTTCGAATCACATTTTAATAATGCGTCTTCGACTTTTGATTTAGTTCAGAGAGTTCAGAACACGGAAAGTGAATATAATTTATTTATTAAAAATTATAAAGATATGCATTTTAAAGTAAGGAAAAAACAAAAGAAAATTATTAAAATTGGAAAAAAGATTAAAAAATTAGAAGCAGAAATAAGAAATTTAGATAAAGATGATATGTCGGAAAAACAGAAAATTCAGCTTGAGATTGAGGAATTAAAATTAGAGACAGAAGAATTAAGCAAAGCAATTCCTTCGGATTGGGAAAGAAGAAATCAAGAATTTAAAAAAATTCATAAAGCAAAAAATATTGCAACAAAAAGATATAGAAAAAATGTTGATGAAGCCTATGATGAGTTAGCTCAAATTAAGTTGTTCATTAAAGATGGCAAAGAATTAGAGAAACTTTCAACTGAATTTAATAAACTTAATAACAATATTAATAATGAAGATTTTGATAACGCACTTATAAGCATAGATATTTTGTTTGAAAAACTAGGGGAGATTTCAGGTACAGAAGAACTACAAAACAAACTAGATGATCTAATAACAGCTATTGATAGTGAGGAAATTGATAGAGATAAGATCTTTAATATTAGCAATGAAATAGTTGAATTATTTAATAAGGAAGTTAGTTGGAGAAATAAAGCTGGCCAATCATTAGCTGACAAGTTGGATGAATATGATTCAGTAATTAGCCAATCAATTGGATTAAGACTTCAAGCAAGACTCACTAAAGAACAAGCAAAATTTGTAGCTAGATGTAAGTCGGTTCATAGAGATATATCTTTGAATTTCTAATTTAAATAAATGGAAAAAAATATTCTACCGATCAAAAAAGCTGTCTTAGTTTTTTTTGTATTTGCTTGTGGATATTTTATATCCTGCCTTTTAAGAGCGATTACTGCAACTTTATCTCCTTTATTAACCGATGAATTTAATTTATTAGCTGGTGATCTAGGACTATTAGCGGGGGGATATTTTTTAGGATTTGCATCTATGCAAATACCTCTTGGATATTTACTTGATAAGCACGGTCCTAAAAAAATTGTTTCTTCATTTTTATTAATTGCAATAATTGGTACAGCATCTTTTGCATTGTCTCAGAATTTTGCTGGTTTACTTATATCACGAATTTTAATTGGAGTTGGTGTTAGCGCATGCTTAATGGGTCCTTTAACTGGCTACAGAATTTGGTTTGCAGACGAATACCAGCAAAGAGGAAACTCATGGATGTTAATGATAGCCTCTACTGGATTTGTTTTTTCAACACTACCTGTTCAAATATTATTACCAATTTTTGGATGGAGATGGATTTTTGGAGGAATAACTATTTTAATATTTGTTGTTATAATATTAACATTATTTTTTATTCCTCCATGGAAAAAAGAAGTAGATAATAATCATGAAAAAAATGTTGGATCGTTATCAGATGTTTGGAAAAATAAATTTTTTAGAAGCATAATTCCTCTTGGCTTATTTAATTATGGAGGAATGATTGCTATTCAAACTTTGTGGGCTGGTCCATGGATGGTAAGGGTTGCTGGCTACGATCCTTTGGAGAGTGCAACAGGACTTTTTTGGATAAATACAACTATGTTAATAGCTTTTTTTGCTTGGGGTTATATTTTGCCTAAAATTACTAAATTTGGCCTAGAAACATCAAAATTAATGAAGTTTGGATTACCAATTAGTTATTTATCTTTGTTTGTCATTATTATTTCAGGCGAAAATGCAGGAGCAATACATTTTACAGTTTATATACTTACTTCAATTGTATTGACACTTACTCAGCCTGCTGTGGCGTTATCTTTTCCAACGAGTTTAGCAGGAAAATCACTTACATCATTTAATTTACTTATTTTTTTAGGCACTTTTATAATGCAATGGGGAATTGGCTTAGTCATTGATTTATCTCAATTTTTAGGAAAAGGAGAAATTCAAAGTTTTCAAATATCATTTTTTGTTTATTTTGTAATTTGCGTGTTTTGTTATTTATATTTTATATTAAATAATAAAAATGAATAAAAAAAAAATGTCTTTATTTTATATTTTTGGATTAATATTAATTCTATATTTGATTGTTACTTTAGGTCTTTATATTTTTCAAAGAAAACTTTTATATCATCCTAATTTTAATAGTCATTTAAAAGGTGATGGATTAATTCACAGTTTCGAAAATATAAATATAAGAACTGAAGATAATATTAATTTAAAAGGATGGCTTCATCTAAAAAATCCAAAAAAAAAAATCATTCTTTTTTTTCATGGTAATGCAGGTACATTGGATAATAGAATTTATAAACTTAATTTTTTAGGAAATTTAGATGTAAATTTTTTAATTATCGGTTGGAGAGGATATAGTGGTAGCAGTGGAAAACCATCCGAATTTGGACTGTATCAAGATGCTAAAAGTGTATTAAATTGGTTAAATTCAAAAGGAATAACAGATGATAAGATTATTTTGTATGGAGAGTCTCTTGGTACATCTGTTGCAATTGAAGTTGGTCAAAACAGAGATTTTGCTGGTATTATTTTAGAAGCACCTTTTACATCAATGATAGATATTGGAAAAAAATATTATCCTTTCTTTCCAGTTGAATTACTTTTGAAAGACAAATATGTAAGTAAAAATAAAATTAAAAATATTAAATCGCCAGTATTAGTTATGCACGGTAAGAAAGATAATATTGTACCTTTTTATATGGGAAAAAAAATTTACGATTTAGCTAATCAACCAAAGTTTAAATATTTTCCCGACGATGATGATCATATGATGAATTTTGATAAAAATTTGGTAAATGAAATACATTTATTTCTAAAGAATTTAAATTAAATTTTTTTAACATTAATTAAAATTGTTAATCCTAACAAAAGAAGAAATATTGCAGAAGAAAAACCAATTCTTTGACTATTTGAAATAAAAGTAACCGTACTAACTAGTAGCGGACCAATAAAAGAAGTCAATTTTCCTGATAAGGCAAATAATCCAAAACCGGATGCTTGGTTGTTTTTGTCTATTGATTTTGTAATAAATACCCTACTGGCAGACTGAACTGGTCCAATAAAAAAACCATTTATTGAAGCAAAAATTAAAAAAAATATTTTAGTTTTAATAAAAAGAATTATTGCAGATGAAACAATCAAACCTATGAGAGAAAAAATAATAACAGATTTTGAGGTAAATTTGTCATTTGCATACCCTCCTATTATAGCACCAATAAAAGCAGTTATATTCATTAATATAGATAAAACTAGCAAATCTTTTATTTCTAAATTATATACTCCTACAGCAAATATGCCTCCCATAACTATTATCGCATTTAAACCATCGGCATAGAGCATTCTTGCTAATAAAAATTTACCAAGGTTATTTAATCCATTATTCCAAACTAAATTTTTAATTTTTTTTATACTATTTGAGTTTTCATCAATCTTATTTTTATATTCTTTTTTTAAGGAAAGTAAAAAAGGCATAGAAAATAATAAATACCAAAAACCAACTACTATAGAAGTAGCTCTTACATTTTCAAAATTTTCTTTTTCAAGACCGAAAGGCAACGAATCGTTATCAATAAAAATTTTAATACATACAATTAAAATTAATATTCCTCCAATATAACCTAATGCAAAACTTATACCTGAAGATTTGCCTAGATTACTTTCTTTGGAAATGTTTTTTAGTATTGAATTATAAAATATTAAACTAAGTTCATAAAAAAGATTTGCTAACGCAACAATAATTAAAGTGTAAAATAAATAATTTTCAGAAGGTTGGGCAAACCATAAAAGTAAGGTAAAAAAAATACAACAAATAGTAAATAATCTTAAAAACAATATTGTATAATTTTTTTTGTCTGCAAATGTTCCAATAAAAGGACCTACCACAGCAATTAATATTCCTGTAATTCCTATTGTCCATCCCCAATAAGATTGCCCCAGAATTGGATTGGGTGCAATTTGTTTTGCAAAATATGTTGCAAAGATAAAAGTAATTATAATTGTAGTAAATGCAGAATTAGCAAAATCGTAAAGCGCAAAATTAAGGACTTTTTTCATCTAATTTTATAATCACATTTTACTCACAATTTAAACAAACCATATACAAAATTAAGTTTTACATATTATTTTACATGAAATTTAAAGCAATAATTCTATTTATTTTATTATTGTCTATTCAAAATTCTAATTCAGATAGCAATTTAGCAAAAGTAGATGATATTTTTTATATTGGAAAAATGGACTCTCATAATAATGATTTTGTTCTTTTTTTTAAAACAAGGGAAAAGGCTATTTTAGCCAGAGGAGAAGAATTTAATTATATTACTGATTACCCACAAGACTTATATATGTATGATAGAAAAACAAAAAAAACCGAACCATTAATAACATACGAATGGTTTCCACGACTTGCAAAATTCTATCTATCAAATTATAATTTTCCAGTTTTTCCTGAAGATTTTGCTTATTATTTGATGCAAGATAATAAAACTTTAATAATGGTAAGTGCAGTTAAAAATATAAATCAAAATTTAAAATTTAATATTTCAACAAAAAAACTTGATAAATATCCAACTAAGGGAAAATTAGATTTTATAGTTTCGTCAATTAGTAAAGATTGCGGTTTTTCAAGCATGGAAGATACTTATGAGTGTAATTATTATAAGCCCTTAATATCCCAAAACTTAATTAATTAGTTTGTATAAATGCGTTAGCAAATTTTTCAGCATCAAAAATTTGTAAGTCATCTTCTTTTTCTCCAAGTCCTAGGGCAATAATTGGTAGCTTATATTTTTTTGCAACAGCTATTAAAATTCCTCCTTTTGCTGTGCCATCAAGTTTTGTCATAATTAAACCAGTAATCGGAATAATTTTATTAAATTCTTCAACTTGATTTAAAACATTTTGCCCTGTTGTTGCATCTAAAATTAATATAACTTCATGGGGGGCTTCTTTATCAATTTTTTTAGCAACATTTGCAATTTTTTTATACTCATCCATCAAATTTTTTTTATTTTGTAATCTTCCGGCCGTATCTATTAAGACGTAATTAAAATTTTTTTTTTTCGCAGCATCTATAGCTCTATAAGCAACCGAAGCAGCATCCGAACCTTGAGCTGATTTAACAATTTCTACACCAATTTTTTTAGACCAATTTTCCAATTGTTCAATTGCAGCTGCCCTAAAAGTATCGCATGCTGAAAACAAGATTTTATTGTTGTTTGATTTTAAAATTTTTCCTAATTTACCTATGGTTGTTGTTTTGCCGACGCCATTAACTCCTGAAATAAGTAATATCTTGAGGTTTTCACTCTTATTAAAAAAATTAATTTTTTCTAAAGGCTTCATTAATTCAATTATATATTTTTTTAAAATTATATTTACTTCATTTAAAGTGTCTTTTTTTGGATCAATTTTTTCTGTTGAAATAATTTCTTTTATTTCTAAAGCAGCAACAACACCAACATCGGATTCAATTAAATGTTCTTCAACTTGATCAAGTGTTTTATCATCAATTTCTTTTTTTATAATTATATCTCTGAGACCAGAAGTAAATGTTGAGGCGCTTTTTTTAAAACCTATTTTAAACTTTTCAAAAATTCCCATTAAAGTTTTATGTCTATTTCTTTTATTTTAGAAACAGGTCCTTTCATATGAATATTATTTTTTTCATCTATAAAAATAGATAGTTTTCCAAGTTCAAATTCAACATCAATTTTTTCTTTTACATATCCATTTATATTTCCTGCTATGGCAGTTGCACAAGCTGCAGTTCCACAAGCTTTAGTTGGTCCAGCACCTCTTTCCCATACCTTAACTGTAATTAAATTTTTATTTATTAATTTAGCAATAGTGACATTGCATTTTTCAGGAAAGAGCTTATTATTTTCAATTAACGGTCCAATTTTTTTAATATTAAAATTTTCAATATTATCTACAAAAAAAACAACATGAGGATTGCCCACATTCACTGCCGTTCCTCCTATGTGTTCATTATTATTTTCATCCAATATTTTGATACCCAAATTTTTGGTATTTTTGTTTTCACTTAAAGGAATTTCATTCCATTGAACTTTTGGCGCACCTATGTCAGTTTCAACTAAATTATTATCCAATATTTTTGATCTTATTACCGATGAAGAAGTACAGAATGTAATTTCTTTTTTATTACTCTCTTTATATAATAAATAAGCCACGCACCTAGTGCCGTTACCACATGCTCCAGAAGCACTTCCATCAGAGTTAAAAAATTCCAAATTTGCATCAAATTCTTTATTTTTTTTGATAATAATAAGTTGATCGCAACCAATAAAGTTTCTGTCACAAATTTTAATAATTTGTTCTTCAGAAAATTTTATAATTTTATCTCTTTGGTCAATGATTATAAAATCATTACCCAAACCATCCATTTTGTATGCTTTAATGTCCATATATTAGATGTTTAACTTATTTATTGACTTTTTGAACCTCTATTATAGTTTGGCTCCGTTTCCGCAAAAACAGCAATTTGCGGTGTCTTTAGAAACAAAGATATCGACACTAGTCAGCGAGGGTTCGCCCACTAGTGCGATGACTGCTGGGTGAAATTATGTTTGAAAACTTGACAAATAAATTTGAAGAAATTTTTTCTTCTTTAAAAAAAGCACCTTCACTTGATGAAAAACAAGTTGATGAGGGTCTGAGAAGTATAAGGCAAGCTTTACTAGAGGCCGATGTCTCACTTGCTGTTGCAAAAGAATTTGTAGACAAAGTTAAACCTAAGGCATTAGGACAAGAAATTATTAGATCTACTTCGCCAGGTCAAATGGTGGTTAAGATTGTTTACGATGAACTTGTTAATTTATTAGGAGAAAGTAGTGCTGAAATAAATTTAAATGCAGTTCCACCAGTATCAATTATGTTGGTTGGTTTGCAAGGTTCTGGAAAAACAACGACGACAGCTAAATTAGCAAAATTTTTGGAAAAAAATAAAAAGAAAAAAATTATGATGGTTAGTTTAGACGTTTATAGACCAGCAGCTCAGGAGCAACTTAATACTTTAGGAGAACAAAACGATATTTTAACTTTGCCAGCAATTCAAGGTCAATTGCCAGCAGACATATGCATAAGAGCTCTTAGTGCAGCCAAATTGAATGGTGCTGATATAATTCTTTTCGACACTGCCGGTAGAACACAAATAGATCTTCAAATGATGAGCGAAATTAAGGAAATTGAAAAAATTATTAAACCTAGTGAAGTTATATTAGTGGCAGATTCGCTTACGGGGCAAGTAGCAGCAGAAGTAGCTAAAGAATTTAAAAATACTGTAAATGTTTCAGGAATTATTCTTACAAGAGCGGATGGCGATGGAAGAGGTGGCGCAGCTTTAAGTATGAAGTTTGTTTCTCAAGTACCAATTAAATTTTTAGGTATTGGGGAAAAAATAGAAAATTTTGAAACTTTTCATCCTGACAGAATAGCAAATAGAATTCTTGGCATGGGAGATATTGTATCTTTAGTTGAAAAAGCATCACAAGATTTAGGAGAAGAAAATATTAAGAAAGCTGAAGAAAATCTAAAAAAGGGAAAATTTTCTATGGAGGATTATTTAACACAATTAAGGCAAATGAAAAAAATGGGAGGAATAGAAGGTCTAATGTCTTTTATGCCGGGAGTGTCAAAAATTAAATCACAAATGGATAAAGCTGGTGTTGACGAAAAAATTATAACTCAAAATGAAGCAATAATTTTGTCAATGACCCAAAAAGAACGTGAGAACCCAAAAATAATTGATGGTTCTAGAAGAAAAAGAATTGCTAATGGCTCTGGAACAGATGTGGCCACTATCAATAAATTGTTAAAACAATTTAAAATGATGTCTGAAATGATGAAAAAGATGTCAAAAGGAAATCTGAAAGGTATGGAAGATAAAGGAATACCTCCGGAGCTTTTTAATCAACTAAAATAATATAAAGGAGAAAAAATGTTAAAGTTAAGATTATCGATGGGAGGAACAAAAAAAAGACCAGTTTATAAAATTGTCGTAGCAGACAGCAGATTTGCAAGGGATGGAAGATTTATAGAAAAGTTAGGTTTTTTAAATCCTTTACTCCCAAAAGAAAAAGAAGAAAGAATAGGACTTGAAACTGATAGAATTAAATATTGGATTAGTCAAGGAGCAAAACCAACTATTAGAGTAGCAAGAATATTAGGAGAAAAACAAATTATTCCTATGCCTGCAAATAGCAATAATCCACAAAAAGCTATTCCAAAGAAAGATAGAAAGAAAGCAGAAGCACCTAAGGAAGAAAAGAAAGCAGAAGCACCTAAGGAAGAAAAGAAAGCAGAAGCACCTAAGGAAGAAAAGAAAGCAGAAGCACCTAAGGAAGAAAAGAAAGCAGAAGCACCTAAGGAAGAAAAGAAAGCAGAAGAGAAAAAATAAAAATGTTTTTGGCCAGAATATTTACATTGTATCCAGATTTATTTCCAGGTCCTCTAAGCAAAGGATTGTATGGTAAAGCTATGGAAAAAAAAATATGGAATATAGAAACTGTGAATATTAGAGATTATGCCATAGATAAACATAAAACGGTTGACGACACACCTTATGGAGGTGGATTTGGAATGTTAATTAAGCCAGACGTTCTAGCAAAGGCCATAGATGAAAAATTAAAAACTAAAGAAAAGATTTATTATTTAAGCCCAAAAGGAAAATTGTTTGATCAAAAGTTGGCAAAAGAACTTTCTAAGGAAAAAACAATTAATTTAATTTGTGGTCATTTCGAGGGAGTTGATCAAAGAGTGGTAGATTCTAGAAATATTATCGAACTTAGTATAGGTGATTTCATTTTATCAGGAGGTGAATCGGCTGTATTTGTAGTTATGGACGCAATTTTGAGGCTAATACCTGGAGTTATTGGAAACGATAATTCAATTGATGAGGAGAGTTTTGAAAATGGTCTACTAGAGTATCCACAGTACACAAAGCCTCAAATTTGGGAGAAAAAAAGCGTTCCCAATGTACTTTTATCAGGAGATCATACAAAAATTAAAGACTGGCGTTTATCCAAATCAGAGGCTATAACACGCGACCGAAGACCAGATTTGTGGCAAAAATATAAAAAGAATTAAATTGATAAATATCAACATGAAAACGATTGAAGAAATAAATCAAGCAAGTGTAAAAAAAATTACTTCAGAAAAAAAACTTCCTGATTTTTTTCCTGGAGATATAGTCAAGGTTGGAGTTAGAATTGCCGAAGGCAAAAGAGATAGAATTCAGTATTTCGAAGGTGTTTGTATTGCAAAAAAAAATAGAGATTTAAACTCATCTTTTACAGTTAGAAAAATCTCATTCGGCGAAGGAGTTGAAAGAACATTTGCACTATACAGTCCAATTGTAGACTCAATTAAAGTAATAAGATCTGGGAAGGTAAGAAGAGCAAAACTATATTTCTTAAGAGACAGAACTGGTAAATCAGCAAGAATTGCTGAAAAAATTAAGAAAAAAATAGGAATTGAAGTAGAAATTAAATCGGAAAATGTAATCGAAGGAGCTACGGAACCAATAGTTGAGAAAACAAAATCTGAAGATGTTATAAAAGAAGAAAAGAAAGCAGAAGCACCTAAGGAAGAAAAGAAAAAAGCCAAGGATCCAATAATTGAAGCAAAAAAAAAAGAGAAAAAAGAAGAAGATCCAAAAAAGAAAAAATAATTTTTTTCTAAATGTCTAAAACAATCTACGATAAAATTTGGAATGAACATCTTGTTTATGAACAAGAAGATGGAACATCTTTATTATTTGTAGATAGACATTTGATTCATGAAGTTACAAGCCCACAAGCATTTGAGGGTTTGAGAAATTCAAAAAGAAAAGTAAGACATCCCAGATTAACCTTAGCAGTTGCTGATCATAATGTTCCTACAACCGATAGAACTAAAGGAATTCTAGATAAAGAATCTAAAATTCAAGTTGATACTTTAGATATAAATTGTAAAGAATTTGGTGTTCAAGTATTTGGGATGGAAGACAAAAGACAAGGTATAGTTCATATAATTGGACCAGAACAAGGATTTACTCAACCTGGTACGATAATTGTATGTGGGGATAGTCATACAGCTACCCACGGTGCCTTCGGCGCTCTTTCATTTGGAATTGGAACTTCTGAAGTAGAGCATGTATTGGCAACACAAACTTTAGTTCAAAAAAAAACAAAAAATTTTAGAATAAATGTTAAAGGAGAATTGTCAGTTGGAGTAACCTCTAAAGATGTAATTCTTCAAATAATTGGAAAAATAGGAACTGCCGGGGGAACAGGATATGTGATTGAATATGCTGGGAATTTGATCTCTTCATTAAGCGTGGAACAAAGAATGACAATTTGCAATATGACAATTGAAGGAGGTGCTAGAGCCGGTTTAATTCAGCCGGATCAAAAAATATTTGATTATTTAAAAAATAAGCCAATGTCTCCGAAAAAAGATAAATGGGATAAAGCTGTAGAATATTGGAACACACTTAAAACTGATAGAGATGCTAAATTTGATAAAGAAATTACTTTAGATGGAAAAGAAATTAAACCAATGGTAACATGGGGAACATCTCCTCAAGACGTAGTAACAATTGATGAAAAAGTTCCAAACCCAAGCAATGAAAGCGATCCAGATAAAAAGAACTCAATTGAAAGGTCATTAAAATATATGGGTTTGAAACCCGATACTTCCATGAAAGATATAAAGATTGATAAAGTTTTTATTGGTAGTTGTACTAATGGCAGAATTGAAGATCTTAGAGATGCTGCAAAAATATTAAAAGATAAAAAAATATCAAATCATATAGAAGCATTTGTTGTACCAGGATCTGGTTTAGTTAAAGAACAAGCTGAACAAGAGGGATTAGACAAAATATTTAAAAATTCAGGTTTTGAATGGAGAGAGCCTGGTTGTTCCATGTGTCTTGCTATGAATGCAGATAAGTTAAAACCAGAAGAAAGATGTGCATCAACTTCAAACAGAAATTTTGAAGGACGACAAGGTAGAGGAGGCAGAACTCATTTAGTAAGCCCAGCAATGGCAGCAAGTGCAGCCATAGCCGGAAATTTAGATGATGTTAGAAAGTACCAAAATTAAATGAATAAGTTTACGACATTAAAAAGCATACCCGCATATCTTCCCATGGTTAATGTAGATACAGATATGATTATTCCAAAACAGTTTTTAAAAACAATAAAAAGAACTGGATTAGGAAAAAATCTTTTTTATGAAATGAGATATGATAATAATGGAGCAGAAGTAAAAGATTTTATTTTTAACCAAAGTCCATTTAATAAATCAAAAATTTTGATTACAGGAAAAAATTTTGGTTGCGGCTCATCAAGAGAGCATGCTCCTTGGGCACTATTAGATTTTGGCATTACATGTGTTATAAGTTCAAGTTATGCGGATATTTTTTATAACAATTGTTTTAAAAATGGAATATTGCCAATAGAAATTACTGAAGAAGAAATTAAAGAGGTATCAGATTATTCAAAGAGAAAAGAAGAAATATATGTAAATTTACCTGATCAAAAAATTGTTTTTGGAAATAAAGAGGTTAAATTTGAAATTGATCCATTTAAAAAAAAATGTTTAATTGAAGGTTTAGATGATATTGCTCTATCTCTAGAAAAATCAGAAAAAATTTCTGCATATGAAAATAAATTAAAAGTAAACAAACCATGGATTTTCAATGATTAAGGTAAAAAAAAGAAAAATATTACTACTACCAGGTGATGGAATCGGACCAGAGGTAATTGCTGAGGTAAAAAAAATAATTGAATGGTTTAACAAAAATAAATCTTTAGATTTTGAGATAGACGAAGATCTAATTGGTGGTGTTGCTTATGACAAACATGGAACACCCATCACTGATGAAGTTTTCTATAAAGCTCTAGAAAGTGAAGCAGTTATTTTAGGAGCTGTAGGCGGACCTAAGTGGGACAACTTAGAATTTTCAAAAAAACCCGAAAGAGCTTTATTGAAATTAAGAAAGGAGTTGAAATTATTTGCCAATCTAAGACCGGCAATTTGTTTTAAACAGTTAGTAGAAGCTTCAAGCTTAAAACCAGAGATAGTTTCAGGACTCGATATAATGATAGTGAGAGAATTAACAGGAGGCATTTATTTTGGTGAACCAAGAGGAATTAAGCCAATTGATAATGGTGAACGCAAAGGAATTAACACACACACTTATACTTCAAGTGAAATTGAAAGAGTAGCGAGAGTTGCCTTTGATTTAGCTAAAAAAAGAAAAAATAAAGTTACATCATGTGAAAAATCAAATGTAATGGAGGCTGGCCAACTATGGAAAGAAGAAGTTCAAGCTCTTCATGAAAAAGAATATAAAGAAGTAGAGTTAAAACATATGCTTGCAGATAACTGCGCTATGCAATTGCTAAGAAATCCAAAACAATTTGACGTGATAGTAACTGATAATCTTTTTGGAGATATGCTTTCGGATGAAGCTGCTATGCTAACAGGCTCACTTGGATTATTGCCATCAGCCTCACTTGGCACAAAAGACAAGAATGGTAATTTGAGATCTATGTATGAACCAGTTCATGGTTCAGCACCTGATATTGCAGGCAAAGGAATATCCAATCCAATTGCTACGATTTTAAGTTTTTCTATGGCTTTAAGGTATTCTTTAAATTTAGAAAAAGAAGCAGACGATTTAGATAATGCGGTACAAAAAGTTTTAAATGATGGATTAAGAACTAAAGATATTTTATCCAAGGGTACCAAAGAAGTTTCCACAGAGGCCATGGGAAATGCTATTATTGCGTGTTTGCAAAAATAAGTAATTTAAATTATTTTATTCTCTATTATTATGACTACCTATACTGCCCCTATTGAAGACATGATGTTTCTTTATGAAAAATTAAGAAACAACAAAAATTATAATGAAATCGAAAAGTATAAGGAAATAACTCCCGATCTTGTAAAAAATATTTTAGAAGAAGCTGCAAAAATTAGTCAAAATATAATATTACCTTTAGCTAAATCAGGAGATGAAAATCCGACAATTCTTGAAAATGGAATTGTAAGAACTCCCCCAGGATATAAAGAAGCATATAAAAAGTTTATTGAAGATGGTTGGACCTCTTTATCTTGTGATCCCAAATATGGAGGTCAAGGAATGCCAAAAACTGTAAGTGCCTTTTTTGATGAAATGATATCAGCATCAAGCTTATCTTTTAAACTTTATAGTGAATTAAGTATTGGCGCTTATAATTGTATTAATCATCATGCAACAGATTCAATAAAAAATAAATTTTTACCAAAAATGGTGGAAGGCAAATGGAGCGGCACCATGTGCTTAACAGAACCTATTTGTGGAACTGATTTAGGTTTATTAAAAACTAAAGCAATTGAACAAAAAGATGGAACGTTCAAAATAAGTGGACAAAAAATATTTATTACCTCGGGTGATCACGATCTTACCGAAAATATTGTTCATTTGGTTATTGCAAGAGCAACAGATTCTCCTCCGGGAACCAAAGGAATTAGCTTGTTTTTAGTTCCAAAGTTTGCGGTTAATGATGATGGATCAATTGGCTCAAGAAATGGAGTATCTACTGGTTCTATTGAAAGTAAGATGGGAATTAAAGGATCAGCAACTTGTGTGTTGAATTTTGATAATGCTACTGGCTATATGGTTGGTTCTAAAAACAAAGGATTAAGTTCAATGTTTACCATGATGAATTTAGAAAGAATTGTAGTTGGAATTCAAGGCTTGGGAATTTCTGAAATTGCCTATCAAAATTCCCTAGCTTATGCAAAAGAAAGAAAACAAGGCAAAAGTCACAAGAATCAATCAGATGAAATTATTAAAAAAATTCAAAAAACAATAAAAATTTTTTTACCTTTTGGTAATGACAAAACTGATTTTATTATAGAACATGCTGATATTAGAAAATCATTATTAAACATGAAATCAATTATTGAAGGTGAAAGAGCTTTATGTTTTTGGCTCTCCCAACAAACAGAAGTAAGTCTTTATCATAAAGATGAAAATATTAAAAAAGAAGCATCAGACCTTGTTTCTTTGATGACACCAGTCGTTAAGTCTTTTTTTACTGACATGGGAATGGAAATTACTAGTGATGCTATGCAAATTCATGGAGGTTATGGGTACACTAAAGACCAAGGAATTGAACAATTATACAGAGATAATAGGATTACGCCGATTTATGAAGGAACAAATTCTGTTCAGGCAATTGATTTAGTTTTCAGAAAATTATTAAATAATAATGGAGATATAATAGATAAATATATTAATTTAATTAAAGAAGATCTTAAAATTAGTGGTGAGGAAATTAAACCATTTATTAAGAAAATGGATAAAAATATTGAATTGTTAACTGAATTTAGCGACTGGATTAAAGAAAAAATAAAAAGCTCAAAAGACGATGTTAGTGCTGCTTCCAACGATTATTTAAAGGTTTTAGGCTTGGTAGCTATAGCGCACGCATGGCTAAAAGTCTTAGATGTTAGTTTTAAAGATTACAAAAATAATAAAAAATTTTATGAAGATAAAATTCAAACAGCCAATTTCTTTTTCAATCGTGTTCTTCCAAGAGTGGAGAGTTATTATTTGACTGCAACTAGTGGAAGTAAGTATATTATGGATTTTAAATTTAACTAAAATGAGTCATTACGATACAAACTTAGACAAAAATAATGCTAACTATGTTCCGTTATCTCCATTATCTTTTTTAGAACGAACAAAAGATATTTATCCAAATTATGAAGCTATAGTTTATGAGAGTAGGTCGTATACTTGGTTAGAAGTTTATAAAAGATGTGTAAAATTTGCCAGTGCGCTTGATAAAATTGGAATAAAAACTGGCGATACAGTTTCAATTATGGCATTCAATACACCTGAAATATTCGAGGCACATTATTCAATACCTATGGTAGGTGCAGTTATCAATGCAATTAATACAAGATTAGATCCTAAAACTGTTAGTTATATTTTAGAACACAGCGATGCAAAAGTTCTAATAGTTGATAGGCAATTTCATGAAGTTATCTCTAAAGCTTTATCAAATGTAAAATCTAAAATAATTATAATTGATATAGATGACAAGGAAGCAAATCTTCCAGATTCAAAAAAAATTGGAGAACATGAATATGAACAGTTTCTAAATACAGGGGATGAGAATTATAATTGGAAAAAACCAAAAGATGAATGGCAAGCTATTTCTTTAGGTTATACTTCAGGAACAACTGGAAATCCCAAAGGCGTTGTTTGCCATCATAGAGGCTCTTACTTGATGGCTACTGGAAGCGCAACTGCTTGGAATATGCCTAACAAACTAAATTTTTTATATACGGTACCAATGTTTCACTGTAATGGATGGTGTTATACATGGACAATGTCAATGCTGCACGGACGAGTAATTTGTTTAAGAAATATTGATGTTAAAAAAATATTTGAGTTAATTGATAAATATGATGTCACTCATTTTGGTGGTGCCCCAATCGTTTTAAACATGATAGCTAATGCTCCTAAAGAACATCAAAAAAAATTAAAAAGAAAAGTTCACGTATTAACTGCAGGAGCTCCACCTCCAAGTATTATATTTGAGAAAATGCAAAATTTAGGCTTTGATGTGATGCATGTTTATGGATTGACTGAAACTTATGGACATATTTTACAATGTGCATGGAACGATGAATGGGAAAATTTAGAACAAGAAAAACAAAATGAAATTAGAGCAAGACAGGGCGTTATATATCCAAATCTTGAAGGAGCAGTAGTTATGGATCCAGAAACCATGAAACCTGTACCAAAGGATGGAAAAACTATGGGAGAAATTATGATAAGAGGAAATGTTGTAATGAAGGGATATTATAAAGATAAAGAGGCAACAGAAAAATCAATGAAAGGTGGATGGTTTCATTCAGGAGACTTAGCCGTTACTTATCCAAATGGATATATTAAAATTCAAGATAGATCCAAAGATATTATTATTTCTGGCGGAGAAAATATATCATCAATTGAAATTGAAAATACGATAGCTAAACATCCATCAGTATCGTTAGCAGCAGTTGTTGCAAAACCTGATGAAAAATGGGGAGAAATACCATGTGCATTTGTAGAATTGATTGATGGAAAAAAAGCAACAGAAGAAGAAATAATAAAATTTTGCAAAGAAACTTTGGCAGGATTTAAATTGCCTAAAAAAGTAGTATTTTCTCTATTACCAAAAACTTCAACAGGAAAAATCCAAAAATTTGAACTAAGAAAAAAGGTTAAGGGGCCAAACTGAATTTAGACGTTAATGAGAAGAACGTGTTCGTCTCAATGGGTGGCATGGATTTTGATATAAAAAAACAGTCAATTTTATTGATACACGGAAGTGGATTAACACATATAGTTTGGTCTCTTCATGAGCAATTTTATACTACTCAAGGTTATAACGTTTTATCAGTAGACCTACCAGGACATGGTAATTCAGAAGGTCCATCACTAAAATCTATAGAAGAAATTTCTGACTGGATAAAATCATTAATGAATGTTCTTGATATTAAAAAATTAATTATTATAGGTCATTCTCAAGGCAGCTTAGTAGGTATTGATTTTGCAGCCCGATATCCAGATTTAATTAATTCCTTAGTTTTGGCTGCTGGTTCCTACAAAATGCCAGTTAATCAAGATCTTATTAATTATGCAGAAGCAGGTGATGAAAAAGCAGTTTTACTTATGATGAAGTGGGGTTACGAAGGATCCAAAGCATTTATAGGTGGCAATCCTGTAAAAAAAATAATTAATTCATCTCGTGAAATTAGAGAAGTTTTAGCTGTAGACTTAAATGCTTGCAACAATTACAAAGGCGGCAAAGAATCTTTAGAAAAAATTAATTGTTCAACATTATGCATATTTGGAGACTTAGATAAAATGGTTCCTTTAGAAGTGGGAAACAAAATGTCATCGATGATAAAAAATGCTGAAAAAAAAGTAATTAATAATTGTGGTCATATGATAATTTTTGAAAAGGCATTTGAAATGAGACAAATTGTAAAAGAATTTTTGACTAAATAGCAAGAATGAAAAATTATTTTATTGCAAAATCAAGAAGAGTTAGAAGCACACCCTATACTTCAAGAATTGAAAACCAAGGAGTAACTGCTTATTCAGTATACAATCATATGCTTTTACCTGCTGCATTCGGATCTTTAGAAGATTCCTATCAACATTTAAAAGAACATGTTCAAGTTTGGGATGTTGCTGGAGAAAGACAAGTTGAAATTTTTGGAAAAGATTCTACAAAATTAGTTCAATTAATGACCTGCAGAGATCTTTCAAGATCCAAAGTAGGTAGATGTTATTATTGTCCAATTATAGATGATAATGCTGGTCTAATAAATGATCCAGTAATATTAAAACTTGATGAACAACGTTGGTGGGTTTCTATAGCAGATTCAGATGTTATTTTATTTGCAAAAGGTTTAGCGATTGGACACAAATTTGATGTTAATATAATTGAACCAAATGTAGATATATTAGCAGTACAAGGTCCGAAATCTTTTATACTTATGGAAAAAATATTTGGAAAAAAAATTTCAGAAATGAAATTTTTTGGCTTTGATTATTTTGAATTTGCAGGGGCAAAACACTTAATCGCAAGATCAGGCTGGTCAAAACAAGGAGGTTTTGAAATTTATGTAGAAAATACAAAAGCTGGACTTGTTCTATATGATAAATTATTTGAAGTTGGCAAAGAATTTAATGTAAAGCCAGGATGTCCAAATTTAATCGAAAGAATTGAAAGTGCGTTACTATCTTATGGCAATGATATTGGTAACTGCGACAACCCACTTGAATGTGGATTAGATAAGTATGTGAATTTAGATACAGATGTAAAGTTTCTTGGAAAAGAAAAATTAAAAGAAGTTAAAAAAAAAGGAATTACAAGAAAGTTAATGGGAGTAATAATTGAGACGAAAGAAATAAATGTATCGAAATCCATAGATCTTATTAATGATGAAAATTCAAAAATAGGCGAAATAAGATCAGGAGTTTATTCACCACATTTTAAAAAAGTAATTGGAATTGCAATGTTGGATAAACCTTTTTGGGAAGTAGATCAGACATTTAAAATATCAATAAATGGGGATGTTTTTGAGGGAAAAGTTTGCGATTTACCTTTCATTTAGTATAACTAAATCATCATGAATATAGCAATAGTAGGAGCAACAGGAAATGTTGGAAGAAAAATTATTGAAGTTCTAGAAAAAAAAAATTTTTCTATAGATCATTTATATCTAGTTGCATCATCTAAAAGTGCAGGATCAAAATTAAAATTCAAAGGTAAAGAAATTGAAGTTGAAAATTTAGAAAGCTTTGATTTTTCAAAGGCCAAAATTACTTTTTTTTCAGCAGGAGGAAAAATTTCTGAAAAATATGTTCCGCTTGCAGCAAAACACTCAGTTGTTATAGATAATTCAAGTCATTTTAGAATGGACCCTGATGTTCCTTTAATTGTTCCCCAGGTTAATTCTGATCATCTAAAAAATATAAAGAAAAATATAATTGCAAATCCAAATTGTTCAACAGCTCAACTTGTTATAATTTTAAAGCCATTGCATGATTTATTTAATATTAAAAGGGTAGTCATTTCTACTTATCAATCTACATCTGGAGCAGGAAAAGCACCAATGGATGAATTGATAGAACAAACTAAACTTTCATTAGAAAATAAAAAAATCAGTTCAAAAAATTTTACTAAACAAATCGCATTCAATGCGATTCCTCATATTGATGTATTTGTTGACGAGGGATACACCAAAGAAGAAGTAAAGATGGTTAATGAAACAAAAAAAATTTTAGATAATAAAATAGAATTAACAGCAACATGTGTAAGAATCCCAGTATTGGTTTCCCACGCAGAGTCGTTAAATATAGAATTTGAAAAGTCATTCACTTTAGAAAAAATTGTTGAAGCTCTAGATGGCGCCGATGGATGTAAAGTTATTGATGATAGAAAAGATGGTGGATATATTACTCCAGTAGAGGCTGAAGGAAAAAATGAAACTTTTATTTCTAGAATTAGAAAAGATAATAGCAATAAAAATACAATTAATCTTTGGTGTGTTTCTGATAATTTGTTAAGAGGTGCAGCCTTAAATGCTGTAGAAATAGCTGAAGCGTATATAAAAAATAAATAATGAAAGACAACAATCCTTTATCACCTCATATTCAAATTTATAATTGGCACATATCATCTTTGGTTTCAATTTGTCACAGAATAACTGGAATTGTAAATATAACCATTATAACTTTAATTTGTTTTTGGGTAGCGCTTTTACTTTTAGGAAATTCGAATTATGAATTAATACAGAATTTTTTTGGAACATTTTTTGGTAAATTTATAATTATTGGTACAGTTTGGTCTTTTTCTTTTCAAATTTTAAGCGAAATTAGACATTTATTTTGGGATCTAGGTTTGGGATTTGAATTAAAAACTTCAAATATAACTGGTCTTTTAGTTATTTTTGGATCGTTTATTTTAACAATTCTTATTTTTATTTTAGGAAGAAGTTTGGTTTTATGATTAATGCGACTAAGAAGTGGATATTTTTAAAAATAAGTTCATTTGTACTTGTGCCATTAATGTTATGGTTTTTATTAAATTTAGTATTATTTTACGACAAATCTTATGATGAAGTAGTATTATTTTTTATTAGCCAACCAACAAAATTTTTATTTTCATTATTCATTATTTTTGCTTATTTTTACTCTTCATTAAGCATTAGCGAGGTTTTTGAAGATTATATAGAGAGCGAAAAATTAAAAAATGTCGCAAATAGATTGCTTTATTCATTTGCTATAATAATTCCATTTTTAACTATAATTGTAATTTTTAATTTAAATATATGAGTTCGTATAAAATTATTGATCATGAATATGATGTAGTAGTATTGGGAGCTGGAGGAGCCGGTTTAAGAGCAGCAGTAGGTCTTAGTGAAGCTGGATTGAAAACAGCATGTATATCAAAAGTTTTTCCTACTCGAAGTCATACTTCAGCAGCTCAAGGAGGAATTTCGGCAGCCCTAGGAAACATGGGAGAAGATGATTGGCGTTGGCACATGTATGATACAGTTAAAGGATCTGATTGGTTGGGAGACCAAGATTCCATCGAATATTTATGCAAAGAAGCACCAAGGGCTGTTTTGGAGTTAGAAAGATATGGAGTTCCTTTTAGTCGGACAGAAGATGGAAAAATTTACCAAAGAGCTTTTGGTGGAATGACAAAAAACTATGGCAATGAACCAATCCAAAGAACTTGTGCTGCAGCAGACAGAACGGGCCATGCAATATTGCACACTATGTATGGTCAGGCATTAAAACACAATACTAAGTTTTTCATTGAGTATTTTGCATTAGATCTGTTAATGAAAAATGGAGAGTGCAAAGGTTTAATAGCTTGGAATTTAAATGATGGTACTATTCATAGATTTAGAGCCCATATCACAATAATAGCTACGGGTGGATATGGAAAAACATATTATTCATCAACTTCTGCTCACACATGTACTGGCGATGGAAATGCTATGGTTTTAAGGGCTGGTTTACCTCTGCAGGATATGGAATTTGTTCAATTTCATCCAACAGGAATTTATGGACATGGAACTTTAATATCAGAAGGCGTTAGAGGTGAAGGTGGGTATTTATTAAATTCTAAAGGAGAAAGATTTATGGAGCGTTATGCTCCAAAAGCAAAAGATCTAGCTTCAAGAGATGTAGTAAGTAGATCAATAGCTATGGAAATTAATGAGGGAAGAGGAATTGGAAAAGAAAAAGATCATGTTCATCTTCATTTAAATCACTTAGATCCAGAAGTAATTGAGAAAAGGCTTCCAGGAATTTCAGAGTCTTCAAGATTATTTGCAGATGTCGATGTAACTAAAGAGCCAATACCAGTTGTTCCAACAGTACATTATAATATGGGCGGTATTCCAACTAATTATAAAGCTGAAGTTATAACTGTGAATGGTTCTGAAAAGGTTGTTCCTGGGCTAATGGCAATAGGAGAAGCGGCATGCGTTTCTGTTCATGGCGCCAATAGACTAGGATCAAATTCATTGATTGATTTAGTAGTTTTTGGAAGAGCTGCAGCAAAAAGAGCAGCAGAAGTTTTAAAACCAGGAACTTCCCATGAGAAAATTTCTGAAAACGAAACAGATAAATGTTTAGATAGATTTGAAAAATTAAGAAATGGCAATGGAACAAACAGAACAGCCGATCTAAGACTTGCTATGCAAAAAACCATGCAGTCAAAGTGCGCAGTTTTTAGAACTGGAAAAACTTTAAAAGAAGGTGTGGAAGAAATAAGAAAACCATTTGAAGGAATAGACTCAATATCAGTAAAAGATAAATCTTTGATTTTTAATACAGATTTAGTTGAAACTTTGGAATTTGATAATTTAATCAGACAAGCTATAGCTACTATAGATTCAGCTTATGAACGAAAAGAAAGTAGAGGAGCTCACGCAAGAGAAGACTATCCAAAAAGAGATGATAATAAATTTATGAAACATACATTGATCTGGTGTAAAGGAAGTGAAACAAAAATTTCTTATAGAGAAGTACATAAATCAACATTATCAAATGATGTACAATATTTTCCTCCTCAAGAAAGGGTTTATTAATGGTACAAATAAATTTACCCAAGAACTCAAAAGTACAAAAAGGAGAATATTACAAGGATAGAACTGGATCAAAGAATATTAAAAAAGTTAATATTTATAGATGGGATCCTTCCAGTGGTAAAAATCCAAGAATAGATACTTACGAGGTTGATATGGATAACTGTCCATCAAAAGTATTAGACTTACTAAATAAAATTAAGAATGAAATAGATCCATCAATCGCTTACAGAAGATCTTGTGCGCATGGAGTATGTGGTTCTTGTGCTATGAACATGGATGGAAAAAATGGATTAGCTTGTACTAAGCCGCATTCAGAAATAAAAGGAGATATTAATATTTATCCCTTACCTCATTTGAAAGTTGAAAAAGATTTAATTGGAGATTTAAACACGTTATACAAACAATACCATTCGGTTGAACCATGGTTAAAAAATTCTAAAAAAGATGATGGAAAAGAAAATTTACAAACTACTGAGGATAGAGCAAAATTGGATGGTCTTTATGAGTGTATAATGTGTGCTTGTTGTTCAACATCATGTCCGAGCTATTGGTGGAATGGTGACAAATATCTTGGACCGGCGGTTTTATTACAAGCTTATAGGTGGATTATAGACAGTAGAGATGAAGAAAGAAAAGAAAGGTTAAAAAAAGTTGCAGATGAATTAAAACTTTATAGGTGTCATACTATTATGAATTGCACAAATGCTTGTCCAAAAGGCTTGAATCCTGCAAAAGCGATTGCATCTATAAAAAAAATGCTTGCAACAACTTGATTACTTAATTAAATAATTTTGGCTATGAATTTAATTCAACACTTTGTAAATGGAAAAATAATTTCAGGAAAATCAGATAGAAAAGGTAAAATATTTAATCCTGCAACTGGAGAACAAGAATCTGAAGTAAAGCTTGGTTCAAAAACAGATTTAGATGAAGCAGTCAATGTTGCAAAAAAAGCTTTTGAGACTTGGTCGTTAAAGCCTCCAATTCAAAGAGCAAGAATTATGTTCAAATTTAAAGAATTAATTGAAAAAAATTCTGATGAATTAACTAAAATGATAGTTTTCGAACATGGCAAAGTTTATGAAGATGCAAAGGGTTCATTAATAAGAGGTCTCGAAGTAGTAGAATTTACTTGTGGAATTCCTCAAGTTTTAAAAGGAGAATTTACAGAAAATGTTGGAACTGACATTGATAGTTGGTCAATAAGACAACCACTTGGAGTTTGTGCGGGCATAACTCCATTTAATTTTCCAGCCATGGTTCCAATGTGGATGTTTCCTATGGCCATTGCCTGCGGAAATACTTTTGTATTAAAACCATCAGAAAAAGATCCGTCTATTTCAATTAAATTAGCTGAGCTGTTAAAGGAGGCAGGATTACCAGATGGAGTATTTAATGTAATTAATGGTGACAAGGAAGTAGTTGATGCAATTTTAACCAACAAAGACATTAAAGCAGTAAGCTTTGTTGGATCAACTCCAATTGCAAAATATATTTATGAGAATGCAGCAAAAAATGAAAAAAGAGTTCAAGCTTTAGGAGGGGCAAAAAATCATTGTGTTGTGATGCCAGATTGTGATTTAGATCAGGCTGTTAATGGTTTGATGGGAGCAGCTTATGGATCCGCTGGCGAAAGATGTATGGCACAGTCAGTTGCAGTTGCAGTTGGCAATGCCGGAGATAATTTAGTAAACAAATTATCAAAAAAAGTTGAAGCATTAAAAATTGGCCCAGGTATGGATAAAAAATCTGAAATGGGACCGTTAGTTACAAAAGAGCATTTAGAAAAAGTAAAGGGCTATGTTGATCTAGGAACAAAAGAAGGAGCAAAATTAGTAGTTGATGGAAGAAACTTAAAATTACAAGGTTATGAAAATGGTTATTATATAGGCGGATGTTTATTTGATCATGTTAAAAAAGATATGAGAATTTACAAAGAAGAAATTTTTGGTCCAGTACTTTCTGTGGTTAGGGTAAAAGATTTTGATGAAGCTACCAAACTAATTAACGATCATGAGTTTGGTAATGGAACAAGTATTTATACTAGAGACGGAGATGTTGGCAGAACATTTGCTAGTAAAATTAAAATTGGGATGGTTGGTATAAATATACCTATACCTGTACCAGTGGCCTTTCATAGTTTTGGCGGATGGAAAAGATCATTATTTGGGGATCAACATATGCATGGAACAGAAGGTGTAAGATTTTATACTAAACTTAAAACAATAACTTCAAGATGGCCATCTGGAATAAGATCAAATCCTGAATTTGTTATGCCAACTATGAAATAAAAAAAGATGTCAAAAAAAATATCATTAATCGGCGCCGGTCAAATCGGTGGAACATTAGCGCATTTAATTGGTTTAAAAGAATTAGTAGATGAAGTTGTATTATTTGATGTTGCAAGCGGTATTGCTAAAGGAAAAGCTTTAGACATAGCTCAATCCTCATCAGTTGATGGTTTTAACATTAAATTATCTGGAACAGACAATTATGAAGACATTAAAGACTCTGATGTAATTATTATAACTGCAGGCGTTCCAAGAAAACCAGGAATGAGCAGAGATGATTTATTAGGAATAAATTTAAAAATTATCAAACAGGTAGCAGAAGGTATAAAAAAAAATGCACCTAATGCATTTGTAATATGCATTACTAATCCATTGGACGTTATGGTGATGGCATTTCAAAAATATTCAGGACTTCCTACAAACAAAGTTGTTGGAATGGCAGGAATATTGGATAGTTCAAGATTTAAATTATTTTTATCACATGAACTTAAAGTTCCGGTAAAAGAAATAGAAGCAATGGTTATGGGTGGTCATGGAGATACCATGGTTCCGTTACCTAGATTTACAAAAGTTTCAGGAAAACCATTATTAGATTTAGTTAAAGAGGAAAAATTATCATCAGAAAGATTAGAAGAAATAAATCAAAGAACTAGAGATGGAGGTGCTGAAATTGTTAAATATTTAGAAAAAGGTTCTGCATTTTATGCGCCAGCAGCATCGGGGGTTCAGATGGCAGAAGCATATTTAAAAGACGAAAAAAAATTACTTCCTTGTGCCGTTTATCTTAATGGAGAATATGGTATCAAAAATATTTTTGCAGGAGTTCCGGTGATAATTGGAAAAAATGGCGTAGAAAAGATAGAAGAAATAAGCTTAGATGAAAAGGAAAAAAGTCAATTTATGCATTCAATAGATGCAGTTAAAAAATTATGGGATGCCGCTTCAGCAATTGATAAAGATCTTTCTAAATAATAATGAATATTCACGAGCACCAAGCTAAACAAATTTTAAAAAAATATGGTGCAGTTGTCCCAGATGGAGTTTTTGCACTTTCAGTTGAAGAATTAGTAGAAAAAGCAAGGTCACTAAAAACAGAAAAACTAGTTTTAAAAGCCCAGATTCACGCTGGTGGAAGAGGAAAAGCTGGAGGAGTAAAAATTTTAAATACTATAGAAGAGTTAAGTACCGCAGCTAAAGAATTGCTAGGTAAAAATTTAATAACTCATCAAACAGGACCACAAGGAAGAGAAGTTAAAAGACTTTATGTCGAAACATCTTCGAAAATTGATAAAGAATTTTATCTTTCATGTCTGGTTGATAGGGCAAGCTCTAAGATTGCATTTATTTCAAGTAATCAAGGTGGAATGGATATCGAAGAAGTTGCAAAAAATAATCCTAAAAAAATTATAACCACAAAGGTTAATTTAGAAGATAAAATATCAGATCAAGATTGTGAAAAAATTGTTGAAATATTTAATTTAGATTTGGAAGCAAAAAAACAAGCAATAAATTTAATTAAATCAATATACAAAATGTTTATTGATACTGATGCTAATCTTGTTGAAATAAATCCATTAATTTTAACGAAAGAAAATAAAATTATTTGTTTGGATGCAAAAATGAGTTTTGATGACAATGCATTATTTAGACATCCAGAAATTTTAAATTTAAGAGATTTTAACGAGGAAGAAGAAACAGAGATAGAGGCAAGCAAAAATGATTTAGCTTATATAAAATTAGGTGGCAGCATTGGATGTATGGTTAATGGCGCAGGTCTAGCAATGGCTACAATGGATATAATTAAACTTTATGGAGAAGAGCCAGCAAATTTTTTAGATGTTGGTGGAGGAGCATCCAAAGAAAAAGTGTCAGCAGCATTTAAAATAATTTTGTCAGATAAAAATGTTAAAGGAATTTTGATAAATATTTTTGGAGGTATAATGAGATGTGATGTCCTTGCCCAAGGAGTTGTAGATGCTGCAAAAGAAATTAAAATTGCAGTTCCTTTAGTTGTTAGATTTGCAGGAACTAAATTTGAAGAGGGTAAAAAAATATTAAACAATTCTGGTTTAAAAATTATATCAGCTACAGATTTATCTGATGCAGCAAAAAAAATAGTACAGGCAATAAAATAGAATGTCAGTTTTAGTAAATAAAAATACTAGAGTTATATGTCAGGGCTTTACTGGAACTCATGGAACATTTCATTCTGAACAAGCAATTAAATACGGAACAAATTTAGTTGGAGGGGTAACTCCTAAGAAAGGTGGACAAACTCATTTAGGAAAACCAGTTTTTAATTCTGTTAAAGAAGCAAAAAAAATGACAAATGCAAACGCTACAATGATTTATGTGCCTGCTAAATTCGCAGCTTCCGCAATTATTGAGGCTCTTGATGCTTCTGTTGAACTAATTGTTTGTATTACTGAAGGAATTCCAGTTTTAGATTTGTTAAAAGTTAAGAAAAAATTAGCAAATTCTAACTCAAGATTAATTGGCCCAAACTGTCCCGGAATTATTACTCCAGATGAATGTAAAATTGGAATAATGCCTGGAAATATTCATAAAAAAGGATCTGTAGGAATAGTTTCTAGATCTGGAACGTTAACTTATGAAGCTGTGGCACAAACTACTGAAAATAGATTAGGGCAGTCAACTTGTATTGGTATTGGCGGTGACCCAATTAATGGAACTAATTTTATAGATTGTTTGGATTTGTTTTTAAATGACGAAGAAACTAAATCTATATTAATGATAGGTGAAATAGGTGGTACTGCTGAGGAAGAAGCCGCAGAATATGTCAAAAATCATAAAATTGAAAAACCCATGGTTGGTTTTATAGCTGGAATTACTGCTCCACCTGGAAGAAGAATGGGTCATGCAGGAGCAATAATTTCTGGAGGAAAAGGTGGAGCTGAAGATAAAATAAAAAAAATGGAAGAATGTGGCATAACTATAGCATATTCTCCTGCAGAAATAGGAAAAACTTTATTAAATAAATTGTCTAATTGAAAAATACTTTTCAAATATTATACTAGTATTATTAATGCCTTCTTCAAAAAATCTAGATACTAAGAAGACTTCATTTCTTAATAAATCTAACAGCGAATTTATTGAGCAGATGTATCTTAATTTTATTAAGAGAGATCCAGAATTGCCTCAAAGTTGGAAAGATTATTTTAAAGATTTAGATGAAGAATCAAACTTGGTTATCAAAGAGATCAACGGCCCTTCTTGGCAACGTACAAAAAAAATTGATCAGAATGAAATTTTAAAAAATTTTGGAGATGAAGGTATTTCAAGAAAAGAAAATGAATTTAGTGAAAACAGTGAAAAATCAAAAAAGGATTCTGTTAGAGCTGTTACATTAATAAGAGCTTATAGAACTCAAGGAAACCTTATTGCGAATCTTGATCCATTAGGCCTTAAAACATCGAAATATATAGATGAATTACATCCAGAACATCATGGTTTTAAAAAAAGTGATTATGATTATAAAATTTATTTAGATGGTATTCTAAATAGACAATATGGAACTATAAGAGAAATATTAAATTTTTTAAGAAAAACTTATTGTAGTTCTATTGGTTATGAATTTATGCATATTTCAAACCCTATAGAAAGAAAATGGTTTAGAGATAGAGTAGAAAAAGATGAAAATGCTCTTAAATTTACAAAAAATGGAAAGCTTGCAATATTAAGTAGGCTAATTTACGCAGAAGGTTTTGAAAAATTTTTGCATACAAAATATATTGGTACAAAACGTTTTGGTTTAGACGGTGGAGAAAGTTTAATTCCTGCTTTGGAACAAATTATAAAAATAGGGGGACAAAGCAAAATCAAGGAAGTTAAAATTGGAATGTCGCATAGAGGCAGATTAAATGTTCTAGCCAATTTATTACAAAAATCGTACAAAAGAATTTTTAATGAATTTGCAGGCGAACTTGATGCTGCTGGAGAAGAAAGTGCTGGAGATGTTAAATATCATTTGGGTGCGTCTTCAAATAGAGAATTTGATGGAAACTCTGTTCACATAAGTTTAACAGACAATCCTTCTCATTTAGAAGCAGTTAATCCAGTTGTCTTAGGACAAACAAGAGCAAAACAGTATTTTCATCACGATCTTGAAAGAAATAAAGTTATACCAATTTTAATTCATGGGGATGCTGCTTTCGCCGCACAAGGTATAGTTGCTGAATGTTTTGCAATGTCAGGGCTACCCGGACATAATACAGGCGGAACAATTCATATTATTATCAATAATCAAATTGGATTTACTACGAGCCCAAGATTTGCCAGATCATCTCCATATCCTTCAGACGTGGCAAAGATGGTTGAAGCACCAATATTACACGTAAATGGCGATGACCCAGAAGCAACAGTTTATGCAGCAAGGATAGCTACGGAGTTTAGATTAAAATTTAATAGAGATGTAGTAATTGATATCTTTTGTTACAGAAGATTTGGTCATAATGAAGGAGATGAGCCATCATTTACTCAACCATTAATGTATCAAAAGATAAAAACTCACCCCACTACTTTAAAAATATATGGTGAAAAACTTATCAACGAAGGAACTGTAACCAAAGAAGACTTTATCAATCAAAATAAAGAATTTAAAGAATTGCTTGATGAGCAGTACAAAACTTCAAAAGATTATAAACCAAAATTAGAATGGTTTGAAGGAAAATGGAGTCGATATAGACCAGAAAAAGGAAAAGATAAAAGAGGCAAAAGTGGAGTAAAAGAAGAAAAATTATTAGAAATTTCTGAAAAAATTAATTTAATTTCTAAAAGTATAAATATACACAAAACAATAAAAAAGATTTTTGATTTAAGATATCAAACAATTAAACAGAAACAAAATATAGATTGGTCAACAGCGGAAGCCTTAGCATTTGGTTCACTTTTAGAAGAAGGTTTTCCAGTTAGATTAGTTGGACAAGATTCAGGAAGAGGTACTTTTAGTCAAAGACATTCGGTTTTAAGAGATCAAAAAAATAATTCTCGTTATGTACCACTTAATAATATTTCAAAAAAGCAAAAAAGATTTGAAATAGTTGATAGTTTACTTTCTGAGTTGGCAGTTTTAGGTTTTGAATATGGTTATAGTTTGGTAGAGCCTAATACATTAACAATTTGGGAAGCGCAATTCGGAGATTTTGCTAATGGCGCTCAAATTGTAATAGATCAGTTCATTGCTTCTGGTGAAAGGAAATGGTCTAGAGCCTCCGGCTTGGTAATGTTATTACCTCATGGATATGAGGGGCAAGGTCCCGAACATTCATCAGCTAGATTAGAGAGATTTTTACAATTATGTGCTAAGGAAAATTTACAAGTTATGAACTGCACAACTCCTGCAAATTACTTTCATGCTTTAAGGCGTCAAATACATAGAGACTTTAGAAAGCCATTGGTTATTATGTCTCCAAAATCATTATTGAGAAACAAACTTTGTGTATCCAATTTGGAGGACTTTGGTAATCAAAATTCTTTTCATAGAGTTCTCTGGGATCATGCAACAGAACATAAATATGGTTTTATAAAACCTAAGAAATATAATGAAATTAAGAAAGTAATTTTGTGTTCTGGAAAAGTATACTTTGACTTATTGGATGCTCGTGAAAAATTAAAGAAAAATGATATTATTTTAATAAGAATTGAACAACTTTATCCATTTCCTATAAAATCTTTAGTCAAAGAAATTAAATTATATAAAAATTTTGCCAAATTTTATTGGTGTCAGGAAGAACCTAAAAATATGGGTGCATGGTTTTTTGTGCGAGATTATATTCAATGGACTTTGGATTATATTAAAGCTAAACATAACAAAATTTCTTATTTAGGAAGAAATACAGCTGCCACACCTGCTACAGGTTATGCAAAAAGACATCTTTCTCAACAAAAAGAAATTATAGATGAAGTTTTTAAATAATGAGTGAAAAAATTTTAGTCCCAGCATTAGGAGAGAGCATCACCGAAGCTACAGTTGTAAAATGGTTAAAAAGCAAAGGTGATTCTGTGGAGATCGATGAACCCATTGTTGAACTAGAAACAGATAAAGTGAATTTAGAAGTTCCATCACCAGTAGATGGAATATTATCAGAAATTAATGCAAAAGAGGGGCAAGTGGTTGAAGTAGGTACAGTACTAGGTTTAGTTACTAATGGAAAAATTGAAAAACCAACAAAAGAAGTTACAAAAAAAGAACAAACGATAGAAAAATTATCTGAAATTAATAAACACAGCCCAAAACTTTTTGAAAATAATAATATTGTTAAGTTAGAAAAAAGTTCAGTTATAAAACAGAATCAAGAACAGCCCCTAATATTAAGTAATGAAATAACAACAGAGCCTATAGTAACTAAAAATGAAACAAATCAAACACTGTCTCCATCTGTTAGAAAAATAGTAAAAGAAAAAAATATTGATACAAAAAATATATCTGGATCAGGTAAAGAAGGAAGAATACTTAAGGGTGATTTAATTAATTTAATGAGTTCCATGCCCAAACCTTCAGACAGGAAGGTACGGTACGGTCAAGAAGAAAGAATTAGAATGACTAGACTGAGAATGACAATAGCAAAAAGATTAAAACAAGCACAAGAAACAGCTGCAATTCTAACAACTTTTAACGAAGTAGATATGAGCAGCATTATTGAAATGAGAAAAGATCATCAAGAAGATTTTAAAAATCGATTTGAAATAAAGTTAGGTTTTATGTCATTTTTTGTTAAAGCTTGTATCGTTGGATTAAAAAATTTTCCAGCAATTAATGCGGAAATAGATAATGAAGAAATTGTATATAAAAATTATTACAATATTAGTTTTGCAGTTGGCACTGATAAAGGTTTGGTAGTGCCAGTTTTAAAAAATGCAGATGAATTATCTTTTGCTGATATAGAAAAAAACATTAAATCTATATCCGAAAAAGCTAGAGATGGAAAATTAACAGTTGAAGATCTTCAAGGTGGAACTTTTACAATCAGTAACGGAGGAGTTTATGGTTCCATGCTTTCAACGCCAATTTTAAATGCTCCACAATCTGGAGTACTAGGAATGCACAATGTTATTGAAAGACCAGTAGTAATTAATGGAGAGATTATGATAAGACCTATGATGTATTTAGCGTTATCCTATGATCATAGAATAATTGATGGAAAAAATTCTGTTTCGTTTTTAAAATGTATTAAAGAAAATTTAGAAGATCCACGAAGACTTTTTTTAGATCTTTAGGAAAATATGTCAGAAAAATTTCAAGTAGTCGTAATAGGTGGTGGACCCGGGGGCTATGTTTGTTCTATAAGATTGGCTCAATTAGGATATAAAACAGCATGCATAGATTCAAGAGGCGTCTTAGGGGGCACTTGTTTAAATGTAGGATGCATACCATCAAAAAGCTTATTAAATATTTCTGAAAAATTTTGCAGCATAAAAAATTTATCAGAAAAAGGTATAGAAGTGGGGCCTGTAAAATTAAATTTAGAAAAAATGATGAAAAATAAAGAAAAAGCAATTTCAACACTAACCAAAGGTGTAGAATTTTTATTAAAGAAAAATAAAGTTACTTATATAAAGGGATACGCCAGCCTCAAGTCAACTAACAAAATATCAGTCAGAGATAATGATAATAAAGAAAAAATTGTTGAGACTGAAAAAATAGTTATATGCACTGGATCAGAACCCGCATCTTTGCCAAAAGTTGATTTTGATGAACAAAAAATTCTTTCATCTACTGGAGCGCTATCTTTAAAGTCAGTTCCAAAAAAAATGGTAGTAATTGGGGGTGGATATATAGGATTAGAAATGGGATCTGTGTGGTCTAGACTTGGCAGCGAGGTTCAGGTGATTGAATTTCTTGATCATATAACTCCTGGAATGGATAGTGAGATTTCAAGAGAATTCTTAAAAATTTTACAAAAACAAGGAATTAAATTTCACTTAGGAAGCAAAGTGGACAGTATAAAAAGAGGATCTAAAAGAATGACAGTAAGAGCAACAAATAAGGAAAGTAAAAAAATAGATATTGAATGTGATGTTGTATTAGTTGCGGTTGGGAGAAAACCTAATACAGAAAAACTAAATTTAGGTAAGATTGGAATTGAGCTAGATAATAAAAAAAGAATAAAAGTAGATAAAAAATACCAAACTAATGTAAAAAATATTTTTGCGATAGGAGATGTTATCGAAGGTCCTATGCTTGCTCACAAAGCGGAAGATGAAGGTATTGCAGTAGCTGAGATAATAGATGGACAGGCAGGACATGTAAATTACGATGTAATTCCAGGTGTAGTTTATACATCACCAGAAGTTGCTACAGTAGGTAAAACTGAAGAACAATTAAAAAAAAATCAAGTGAATTATAAAGTTGGCAAGTTTTCATTAATGGCAAACTCAAGAGCTAAAACAATTAATGAGACAGAAGGGTTTGTTAAGATATTAGCTGATAGTAAAACTGATAAGATATTGGGAGCTCACATGATTGGCACTAATGCGGGAGAACTAATAGCTGAAATGGCATTGGCTATGGAGTTTGGAGCAAGCTCAGAAGATATTGCTAGAACATGTCATGCTCATCCAACTTTTTCAGAAGCTTTAAAAGAATCAGCGCTAGCTGTAGATAAAAGAGCAATACACTCTTAATAAATTTTCATATTATACATATATGAAGGTTCCGATTCTTGTACCAAATATTTTTGACCATCCTTTTACTTATGAGAGCGGTGGAATTGACGTAAAATTAGGAGACTATGTTTTAATCCCTTTCGGTAAATCAAAAATAACAGGAGTAGTTTGGAATGAGTTTGAAAGAGAAAATAAGAAAAAATTTTTAATAAAAAAAGTTATTTCAAAATTAAACATTCCTTCTTTAAATAAAAATACTATAAATTTTCTTAACTGGTTTTCACAATACAATTTAATTCCAAAAGGGATGGCATTAAAACTCTTATTGCTTAGTAGTGAAGCCATAGGAGATGTAGAATTAAAAGAATTTAAAAAATTTGAACTTAAAACTAAGAGAAAAAAATTTTCTTTAACAGATGAACAAGCTAACGCTTTAAATAATTTAAACAGTGAAATTGATAAATTTAGGGTTCATGTATTACAAGGAACAACAGGATCAGGAAAAACGATTGTATATTTTGAATCTATAAAAACCATAATTGATCAGGGTTTTCAGAGTTTGATTATGTTACCCGAAATTGGTTTAACTAAACAATTTGAAGAAAAGTTTAGAGAATTTTTTGGTTATTGTCCAGCAATATGGCATTCAGGAATAACAAAAAAAAATAAAAAAATAATTTGGAATGGAATTTCAAAAGGTAAAATAAAAGTAGTTATTGGTGCAAGATCGTCTTTATTTTTACCTTTTAAAAATTTGGGCTTAATAATTGTTGATGAAGAACACGATCAATCTTACAAGCAAGATGAAGGAGTTATTTATAACGCAAGAGACATGGCGATATCTAGAGCATACTTTCAAAACATACCTATAAATTTAATAACAGCAGTTCCATCCATAGAAACATTTGAAAATATAAAATCTAAAAAATATAAAATTTCTAAAATACTAAATAGATTTAAAAATGCATCACTACCCAATTATAAAATCATTGATTTAAATAAATCAAAATTGCTGCCTAAATCTTGGATTTCACAAGATGTAATTGAAAAAGTAAAAAAACATTTAAAAAAAAATGATCAAGTGCTTTTTTTTTTAAATAGAAGAGGATTTGCTCCATTTGTATTTTGTAAAAAATGTTTAAAAAATTTTATTTGTCCCAACTGCTCAATTAACTTAGTTTATCATAAGCACAAAAAGAATTTATTGTGTCACTACTGTGGATATAAAGGAAATTTAAGAAGAAAATGTAACGATAATGATACTTGTGATTTTATATTTAGTGGGCCAGGAGTTGAGAGAATATCGGAAGAATTAAAAAAAATTTTTCCAAATCAAAAACACTTTATTTTTTCAAGCGATACAATGAATAAAAAAAAATCATCAAAAATTTTAGAAAAAATTGTAGATAATAAAATTTCAATACTAGTAGGAACTCAATTAATATCTAAAGGTTTTCACTTTCCTAATTTAAATTGCATTGTAGTAGTTGATATAGATTTGTCATCCCAAGGACATGATTTGAGAGGAGCAGAGAAAAATCTTCAATTGTATCATCAGCTTTCAGGAAGAGCAGGAAGAACAGGAAAATCAGCTACTGTTTATTTTCAAACTTATAATTTAAATAAAGATATGATTGTTGATATTACTAATAAAAATCCTGATATTTTTCTTGAGAAAGAATTAGAAATTAGAAAAAAAAATAATTTACCGCCTTTTCAGAGATTTATTTCACTAATTTTATTATCGAATAACGAAAAAAAATTGCAAAAGAATTCTCTTGAATTTAAAAATTACATTAATAGTAAATTAAATTTTCAAGTATTAGGTCCAGTAAATGCACCAATTTATAAAATTAGAAAAAAATTTAGAGTAAGATTACTAATTAGAGGAGAAAAATCTTTAAAGATTCAAAACTCTTTATCTTTAGCAATAAAAAATTTTAAGTTTGAAAAAGGAATAAAACTGTCAGTTGATGTTGATCCAATAAGCTTTAATTAATGGGTAAAAAATAGCTTTTTTGCATTATGTCTCACTTGAAGACTTAAGATTCATGTGCTAATTAAATTCAACTTTATATAATTCATCTATTATAATTAGGAGATCTAAATTGAGTAAAAATAAAAATTTTTCTGATACGGCAGCTAGCAGATATTCTCTTGCTCTTTATGAGCTTGCTGAAGAAAACAAACATGCTCAAGAAATAGAAAACCAATCCTCTGCATTGATTAAACTTATTAATGAAAGCAAAGATTTTGAATCAATAGTAAGAAATCCTACTAATAAAAAAGAAGACCAAATAAATGCAATAAATGCAATATCCAAACATTATAATTTTAATATTTTGTTAAAAAATTTTTTATGTTTATTAGTTGAAAAAAGAAGGTTATTTTTTTTGCAAACTATTTTAAAAAACTTCGTTGATATTTGTTCTCAAAAAAAAGGAGAAGTGAAAGCAAAATTAGTTGCTGCTAAGCAACTAAATAATGATGAAGTAAATAAGATTAAAGATGAACTATCAAAAGATTTTACTAACAAAATAAAACTAGATTATAGCCATGATCCAAGCTTAATAGGAGGATTGATAATTCAAGTTGGAAGTGTGATGATAGATACATCAATAAAAAGCAAGTTAAAACAATTAGAAAATAAGATGATAGGAACATAAATGGAAATAAATCCCTCAGAAGTTACAAAAATATTAAAAGAACAGATAAAAAAATATGGAGATAAAGCAGAAGTAACTGAGGTAGGCCAGGTTTTATCTGTTGGAGATGGTATCGCTAGAATTTATGGACTTGACAATGTTCAAGCTGGAGAAATGGTTGAGTTTTCTGATAGTTCTAAAGGAATGGCTTTAAACTTAGAAAGTGACAATGTCGGTGTTGTAATTTTTGGAGATGATAGGAATATTAAAGAAGGTGATACTGTTAAAAGAACAGGATCAATCGTTGATGTACCCGTTGGGAAAGAATTACTAGGTAGAGTTGTTGATGGACTAGGTAATCCAATAGATGGAAAAGGTGCATTAGATAAAGGACTAAAACGAAATAGAGTCGAAGTTAAAGCACCAGGTATTATCCCAAGACAATCTGTTTCAGAGCCAGTACAAACAGGTTTAAAAGCAATTGATAGCTTAATTCCAATTGGAAGAGGTCAACGTGAATTAATTATTGGTGATAGACAAACTGGAAAAACGGCAGTTGCAGTTGATACAATTATTAATCAAAAAGAAATTAACCAGTCAGGTGATGAAAAACGAAAATTATATTGTATATATGTTGCGGTTGGTCAAAAAAGATCTACGGTTGCTCAAATTCTAAAAACTTTAGAAGATGCTGGAGCAATGGAATATACAACAATTGTTTCTGCAACGGCATCAGATCCAGCTCCACTTCAGTTTCTTGCTCCATATACAGGATGCACTATGGGAGAATATTTTAGGGATAATGGAATGCACGCTTTAATTATTTATGATGATTTGTCTAAGCAAGCGGTAGCTTATAGACAAATGTCTCTTTTGTTAAGAAGACCACCAGGAAGAGAAGCTTATCCAGGAGATGTGTTTTATTTACACAGTAGATTGTTAGAAAGGGCAGCAAAATTAAATGATGAAAACGGAGGAGGTTCCCTAACAGCATTGCCAATTATAGAAACCCAAGCTGGAGACGTGTCAGCTTATATTCCAACCAATGTTATTTCTATTACTGACGGACAAATATTTTTAGAAACAGAGTTATTTAACCAAGGTATTAGACCAGCTGTAAATGTTGGACTATCTGTTTCGAGAGTTGGTTCTGCAGCACAAACAAAGGCAATGAAAAAAGTTGCAGGATCGATAAAATTAGAACTTGCACAATATAGAGAAATGGCAGCTTTTGCTCAATTTGGTTCTGATTTAGATGCTTCTACGCAAAGATTATTAAATAGAGGTTCAAAGTTAACGGAATTATTAAAACAAAAACAATATTCACCAATGTCTGTGGCAGAACAGGTGATCTCAGTATTTTGTGGAGTTAAAGGCTATTTGGATGATATTGAATTGAAAGATATCAATGAATTTGAAAATAAAATTTTGTCTAAATGCAACTCTGAGAATCCTGAAATTTTAGAAGCAATCAATAAATCTGGAAAACTGGATGAAGAAACTGAAAAATCACTTATTAAAATAATCGAGGAATTAAAGAAAAATATTAAATCTTAATATGCCAAGTTTAGACGATCTTAGAAAAAGAATTAAAAGTGTTAAATCAACGCAAAAAATTACAAAAGCGATGAAAATGGTTGCGGCTGCAAAATTAAGAAAAGCACAAGAAAATGCAGAAAAAGGAAGACCATATTCTGAAAAGATGAATAATATAATATTAAATTTATCAAGCAGCATTACAGATAAAGAAAATGCTCCTAAGCTATTAGCTGGTACAGGCAATGAAAAGGTTCATTTATGTATTGTGTTAACAGCAGACAGAGGTTTGTGCGGAGGGTTTAATGCGAATATAGTAAAAAAAGCAAAATCTTTTTTTGAAAAAATAAAAACAGAAGGAAAAAGTTTAAAAATTATTACCGTAGGGTCCAAGGGGTATGATCAATTGAAAAGGGTTTATGGAAATCAAATAATTGAAAAAGTTTCATTTAAAAATTCAAAAGTAGCAAATTATTTAGATGCAGAGATTGTTGGTAAAAAAATTATTGAACTATTTGAGAAAAATGAATTTGACATCTGTACAATTTTTTACAATCGATTTAAAAATGTAATTACACAAATTCCTCAAGAACAACAAATAATTCCTCTTAAATCTAGTGAAGTTAAAGAAAACTCAGTAGATGACAATTATGAATTTGAACCAGAAGAAGATGAAATTTTATCGAATTTATTACCAAAAAATATTTCAACACAAATATTTAAAGCAATGTTAGAAAATTCGGCTAGCGAACAAGGTTCCAGAATGAGTGCAATGGATAGCGCAACTAGAAATGCCGGCGAATTGGTTGACAAACTAACTATTAATTATAATAGAAGTAGACAAGCCGCCATTACAAAAGAATTAATTGAAATAATCTCAGGAGCAGAAAGTTTATAAATTATGAGCAATAAAGGAAAAGTAACACAAGTTATTAGTGCAGTTGTAGATGTAAAATTTGAAGGGAAACTTCCAGAAATATTAACTGCATTAGAATGTAAAATAAGAGATAGCAAATTAGTTTTAGAAGTTGCTCAGCATCTTGGTGAATCAACCGTGAGAACAATCGCAATGGATGGAACTGAAGGTCTTAAAAGAGGCGATGAAGTAATTGACACTGGATCGCCAATAAAAATTCCCGTAGGGCCAGAAACATTAGGAAGAATAATAAATGTGATTGGAGAACCAATAGACCAAAAAGGACCTGTTAAAACAAAAGATAGCTGGCCAATTCATAGACCTGCGCCACCTTTTACGGATCAGTCAACTGAAACAGAAATTTTAGTGACTGGAATTAAGGTAGTAGATTTATTGGCACCCTATGCCAAAGGAGGAAAAATTGGATTATTTGGAGGTGCTGGAGTTGGTAAAACAGTTATTATTATGGAATTAATTAATAATATCGCGAAAGCCCACGGTGGATTTTCAGTTTTTGCAGGCGTTGGTGAAAGGACCAGAGAAGGAAATGATCTCTATCATGAAATGATCGAATCTGGAGTAATTAAACCAGATGGAGAAGGTTCTAAAGCGGCATTAGTATATGGTCAAATGAATGAACCTCCTGGAGCAAGATCAAGGGTAGGTTTAACAGGTTTGACAGTAGCAGAATATTTTAGAGATCAAGAAGGTCAAGATGTATTATTCTTCATTGATAATATTTTTAGATTTACTCAAGCTGGATCAGAAGTATCAGCTCTTTTAGGTCGAATTCCATCAGCAGTTGGATATCAACCAACTCTCGCAACAGATATGGGCAATCTTCAAGAAAGAATTACTACTACTAACAAAGGTTCAATTACATCGGTTCAAGCTATTTATGTTCCAGCTGACGATTTAACAGATCCAGCGCCAGCAACTTCTTTTGCGCACTTAGATGCAACTACTGTATTATCAAGACAAATAGCAGAATTAGGAATTTATCCAGCGGTCGATCCATTAGATTCTACTTCAAGAATATTAGATCCAAGAATAGTGGGTGATGAGCATTATAGAGTTGCTAGGGAAGTTCAAAAGATTTTACAAACTTATAAATCTTTGCAAGACATTATTGCAATTTTAGGCATGGATGAATTATCCGAAGAAGACAAACTAACTGTGGCTAGAGCTAGAAAAATTCAAAGATTTTTGTCACAACCCTTCTTTGTAGCAGAAGTATTTACAGGCTCTCCAGGAAAACTTGTTGACTTAGAATCTACAATTAAGGGCTTTGATGCAATTTGTAAAGGTGAATACGATCATTTGCCTGAAGCAGCTTTTTACATGGTGGGAACAATAGAAGAAGCTGTTGAAAAAGCTGAAAAAATGGCAAAAGAAGCAGCAGCATAATGAGTGAAGTTTTTCAGCTTGAAATAATAAACCCGGAAAAATCATTTTTATCAAAAGATAAAGTGTCAGAGGTAGTAGTGCCTGCTTTTGAAGGAGAAATAGGAATATTAAAAGATCATATATCAATAATATCCTTTTTAAAACCCGGACTAGTAAAAGTTCTTGAATCTGGCTCTAAGCAAGAAACTTATTATGTAGAAGATGGAATAATAGAATTTAAGAATAATTGTTTATCAATATTAACAAGTAATGTTTTTGATATAAAAAAAATAGATAAAAACGTTGTAAGAGATGCTTTGACCAAGGCAGAAAAAGATACACAAAATACAGATATTTCTGATCAAAAAAAATACTTGCTTGACCAAAAGATTGAAGTCTTAAAATCTTTGACTCTAAATTAGTTTAGTATTTTTTTTACTTCATATTTAACATTTTTATAAACATCAAGTTTAAAATTTACAACTATTTTTGGTAAATCATCTAAGTTAATCCATTTCCAGTCTAGAAACTCTGGGCGCTTAGTATTTATATTAATTTCTGATTCATTTCCAATAAACTTCATAACAAACCATTTTAATATCTGACCTTTAAATTTACCTTTCCAAATAATACCAATTAAGTGATCAGGCAATATATATGTAAATTTTTTATCAATTTCTCGAATAAGTTCTACATTTATTATGCTAGTTTCTTCTTTTAATTCTCTTAAAGCGGCTTCATAATAATTTTCGTTATTATCAACACCTCCTTGGGGCATTTGCCAAAAATTTTTTGGATTATCAATTCTTTTTGCAACAAATACTTTATTTTTGTTATTTAATACAACAATTCCTACTCCATTTCGTAATGGTAAATTTTTGTATTTTTCTTTCATACTTATCCGTTGAAAAGTTTTACTGCAAAGTTTAACTGATTATCAGTTTCGGTGTTAATTACAAAAGCATCTGAACCTTCTCCAATTTCAATATCAGGAGTTACACCTACTTCAGAAATAGACTCACCAGATGGCAAATAGTATTTTGAGATTGTTAGTCTAATTGCTCCTTTATTTTTTAGTGGAATTATTGATTGTACCGAGCCTTTTCCATAACTACTTTCTCCTACAAGAATAGCTCTTTTATGATCCTTTAGTGCACCAGCTACAATTTCTGAAGCTGAAGCTGAACCATAATTAATCAATATTATTAAAGGTTTTCCTTTTGTTAAATCTCCTTTTTTTGCAAACGTTTTTTTATTTTCTGATTTTTTTCTTCCTTTTGTTGAAACTATTTCTCCATCTTCAAGGAAAAAGTCAGTAATTTTTGTTGCTTGATTTAACAAGCCTCCAGGATTATTTCTTAGGTCTAAAATATATCCTTTAAGATCTTTTTTTTTGTTGAATTCTCTAATTTTTTTTTTTAATTGATCAGAACTATTTTCGTTAAAAGATGTTAGTCTTAAATATCCAATATTATTATCTATATATTTTGATTTTACTGATTCTATTTTTATTATTTCTCTTGTGATATTAAAAATAATTGCTTTTTTTACACCTCTCCTTCTAATAGTAATTTCGATTTCTGATCCTACTGGTCCTCTCATTAACTCAACAGCTTCAGTTAATGATTTACCCTGAACTTGAATATCATTTATTTTTACAATATAATCTCCTGCTTTTACCCCAACCCTTGATGCTGGAGTATTATCTATTGGAGAAATAACTTTTACCACACCATGCTCCATGCCCACTTCAATTCCAAGTCCTCCAAATTGACCACTAGTTTCTGTTTGCATATCATCATACATTTTAGGAGACATGTAAGCTGAATATGGATCCAAAGATTGTAAAACACCATTTATGGCGGCATCCATTACATCGCTTTGATTAATGCTTTCGACATATTCTTTGTCAATTTTACTTAAAACCTCACTAAATAGATCTATCTTTTCATAAATATTTTTTTCTGTTTCAGCAAAACTTTTGCCTATAACAAATAAAGAAAATAATAATGTTATTATAAATTTCATATTAAAATTTTTTCTTTTGGGATTAATTCAGACCACATTTTTTCTAAATCATAAAATTTTCTTTTTTCTGGGTTAAAAATATGTACTACAACATCAATTCCGTCTATTAATTTCCAGTCATTGCTTTTACTTCCTTCGATTTTACAATTTGATATTCCATTGCTTTTAAATTTTTCTAAAACAATCTCAGATAATGCTTGCATATGTCTAGAAGATGTTCCGCTAGCAATTATTAAATGATCAGCCATTGAACTTTTGTTTTCTAAATTTATAGAAACTATATTTAATGCCTTATTTGAATCTAAAGTGTTTATTATGATTTTTTTTAGATCAAATATTTTATCCATTAATTATAAAAATCTTATCAAATTTTCCTTAATTGAGAAGATGAAATATTCACCTTTTTAAACTTAATAAAATTCAAACTTCTTTTATTTAATTGCTTATAAGTAATTGATTTTAAAGATTTAGCTCTATAACCCTGTCTGTCAAATACTAAAATATTGCACTTTTTTGAAATAGATTTCCATTTATGCCATTTGTGGAAATTAATAAGATTATCGGCCCCCATAATAAAATAAATATCTGGTTTTTTACTATTTTTTTTGAAGTAATTTATTAGATCAATAGTTTTGTTTGATTTTATTTTTTTTTCGTAAAACCTAATTTCAATAAATTTTTCTTTTTTAGTAATTTTTTTTGCAAAATTAATTCTTGATTTTAAATTTAAACTACTTTTTTTTTTAAAAGGATTTTTTTTGGTTATTGCCCAAATTATATAATTCAATTTAAATCTTTTTATTGACTCTCTAGATATTTTTAGATGACCTTTGTGAGCAGGATCAAAAGTTCCACCTAAAATTCCAATTTTCAAATTTTTAACCAATTTATTTCCTAATTTGACCTTGTCCTAAAAGTTCATATTTATATGAAACTAGTTGCTCTAATCCAACAGGGCCTCTCGGAGGAAGTTTGTTAGTTGATATGCCGACCTCTCCACCAAATCCAAACTCTCCACCATCTGCAAATTGTGTTGAAGAGTTATGAATTGCTATTGAACTTTTAACATTTTTTAAAAATTTATTTGCCGATTTTTTATTTTTTGTAATAATACTATCTGTATGCATGGTCCCATATTTATTTACATGTTCGATAGCACTTTCTAAGTTTTTCACACATTTTACCGAAACGGTTGCACTTAGATATTCAGTAGACCAATCTTTTTCTTTGGCTAAAAAAAGCTTTCCTTTATAATATTTTTTCAAATATCTATCCCCAATAATTTTACAATTATTTATTGCAAGCTTATTCAGTATTGGATTGCAAAATTTTTTAACAATTTTTTTGTGTATTAATATAGTTTCTGTTGCACCACAAATACTAGTATTTCTAAGTTTTGCATTATGTACAACTTTAGTTGCCATTTTTAAATCAGCATCTTTATCTAAGTAAGTATGACAAATGCCTTCTAAGTGACCAATTGTAGGAATTTTTGAAAATTTTTGAACTTTAGTTACTAAACTTTTTCCACCTCTTGGAATAATTACATCTATATATTTAGACATACTTGAAAGCATAAAATCTACGTAATTTCTTTCTTTTTTTTCAATTAATTGAACATAATTAGCATCAATCTTATTTGCTTTTAAAGCTTTTCTGAATAACGAAACTAATATTTTATTTGAATTTAATGCTTCACTACCACCTTTTAGAATCACAGCATTTCCAGATTTAAAGCATAAACTAGAGATGTCCGAAGCAACGTTAGGTCTGCTCTCAAAAATAACTCCGATGACACCCAAAGGTATTGAAACTCTTTTTATCAATAAGTTATTTGGTCTTTTCCATTTTCCTAAAGTAACATCAATTGGATCTTTTAATTTTCTAACATTTTTTATAGCGGCACATATATTATTCAATTTTTTTTGATCAATAGTTAATCTATCAATCAAATTACCCCTGAGTTTTTTTTTTATTGCTAATTTAATATCTTTACTATTTTGTTTAATTATTAATTTTTTATTTTTTTTAATTAAATTGATATACTGATTTAATACCTTATTTTTTGATTTAGAATTAATTTTGTTTTTAGAAGCAATTATTGCTTTTTTTCCAATTGAATACATAAAGTTTTTCATTTTATATCTCTACCATATCATCTTTATGAACAACTTCAGATTTTGCAATATATCCAAGTAGATCTTTAATATTACTTGAATGATGTCCTTTAATTTTATTTATTTCATCAGAAGAAAATGAGCTTAACCCTCTGGCACATTCTTCATTATTTTTATCAACAATTTTAACATGATCTCCTTTATTAAATTTTCCTAAAATATTTTTGATCCCAGCGGCCAATAAACTTTTCCCTTTTTTTAATGCTTGTTTGGCACCATCATCAATTATCAACTCTCCTTTTGGAGAAATCGATCCAACTATCCATTTTTTTCTAGCATCTAGCTTAGAAATTTTTGGTAGAAACCAAGTACAATTATTTTTTTTGATGATTTGTTGGATAGGTCTTTCTAGTAACCCATTAGCAATAGCCATAACACATCCAGATAACTGGCATATTTTTGCGGCATCAATTTTTGTTTTCATTCCACCTGTTCCATGTTCGCTAATGCTATTAGTTGAAATTTTTTCGATTCTATTATCAATATTTTTTATTTCTTTTATTAGTTTTACATTTTTATCTAGTTTTGGATTTTTAGTATATAGTCCGTCAACATCTGATAACAAAATTAAACAGTCAGCACCAGATATTTGAGCAACTCTAGAAGCCAATCGATCGTTATCTCCATATTTTATTTCTGTGGTTGCTGTACTATCATTCTCATTTACGATTGGTACAAAACCTAATTGAAATAAATTTTCAAAAGTTCTTTTTGCGTTCATTGATCTTCTTCGCTGCTCAGTATCATCCAAGGTTAATAATATTTGAGATATATTAATTTTACTTTTAGAAAATGTTTTACTAAAAAGATTCATTAATTCTATTTGACCGATAGAAGCAACAGCTTGACTTTTATCTAATTTTAAATTTTTTTTATTTAAATTAAGTTTTTTACATCCAATTGCGATAGCACCTGAACTAACAATAATTACTTTTTTAGTTTGGTCTAATAATTCTTTTATATCTTTTGAAAATTCAGTTAACCATTTTACTCTGATTTTTTTTGATTTATCTATAAGTAAAGATGAACCAATTTTAATAACAATTTTTTTAGAATTTTTAAGATACATAATTTAATAATTTTGTCTTAATTTTTGTTACAGAATCTTTATTAAAAGTAGATAAAATAATCACTTCATTTTTTTTATTTTTAGAAAAGTTTTTAATTATTTCTTCCACAGTTTTCTTATTTAACAAATCAATTTTATTTAACACTATTACTTCTTTTTTTTTTAACAATTCCTTACTATAATTTCCTAATTCGCCCTTAATTTGATTGTATGATTTTTCCAAATCTTCTTCTGTTATATCGATCATATGAAGTAATGTTTTACATCTTTCTATATGTTTTAGAAATTTAATTCCTAAACCTACGCCTGTATGTGCACCTTCAATTAATCCAGGTATGTCGGCTAAAGTAATTTCTTTATTATCATAAGTGGCAACACCCAAGTTAGGATTAAGAGTTGTAAATTTATAATTTGCAATTTTAGGATTTGCATTTGTAATTGCAGCAAGCAAACTTGATTTTCCCGCATTGGGCAAACCTACAATACCTATGTCGGCAATTGTTTTTAATTGTAACCATATCCAAAATTCTTCTCCTAAAGTTCCTTTTGTAAATTTTCTTGGAGCACGATTTGTAGAACTTTTAAAATTAGTATTTCCAAAACCACCTTTTCCACCATTCGCTACAACAAATTCTTCTTTTTCTTTTTTAAAATCAAACAGTAAAGTTTTATTATCTTCTTCTAAAATTTGAGTTCCTAATGGAACTTTTAAATATAAATCTTTTCCATTTCTTCCAGTTTTATTTTTACTCATTCCATTTTGACCTTTTTTAGCTTTAAAGTGTTGTGTGTATCGATAATCAATTAAAGTGTTTAAATTTCTTTCAGCTATAAGAATTATTGAAGCGCCTTTACCTCCATTTCCACCATCAGGTCCACCAAATTCTATAAATTTTTCTCTTCTCATGCTGGCGGAGCCTGAGCCACCATCACCTGCTTTTACAAAAATTTTTACTTGATCTAAGAATTTCATAATACAACTCTGTATAATTTTTTGTTGTATTGATTAATTGGGTTTTACTGAAACAAATGTTCTGTCTGATTTGCTGTTTTTAAATTCAACCTTTCCTTTGACTAAGGAAAAAATTGTATGATCTTTTCCCATTGCAACGTGTTGTCCAGGAAAAATTTTGGTTCCTCTTTGTCTAACAATTATATTTCCAGGAATTACAAACTGACCACCATATTTTTTTACTCCAAGTCTACGACCAGCACTATCACGTCCATTTCTTGATGATCCACCTGCTTTTTTTGTTGCCATAATAACTTACCTAGCTATTTTTTTTAGATTTAACTTCCTTTTTTTCTATTTTTTTTTCCACTTTTTTAGCCTCAGCTAAAACAGTGCCATCTTTTGAAAAAATTTTTTTTATCTTTACAAGTGAAAAAAGTTGTCTATGTCCATTTTTTCTTCGTGAATTTTTTCTTCTTCTTTTCTTAAATACTAAGATTGTTCTATTTTTTCCATTTTTTAATAGTTCCGCTTCTACTTTAGCACCTTTAACAAGAGGTGATCCGACTTCAATGTTTTTATCGTCACCATAGGCTAAAATTTCGTTAAATTCTATTTTACTTTCAGGTTTTAAATTTTCTAGTTGCTCAATTTTTAAAATTTCACTAGCTTTAACTTTATATTGTTTTCCACCTGTTTTTATTATTGCAAAAGACATTTTGTATCCTAATTTTTATACGGTGGAATATAGACGTAGGTTAATTATAGTCAAGCTGAATAAACTAAAAATTATCCTTTAAATCTCTTAATTTTGAAAAAGTTATGAGAGGAGAGCTGCTACCAATATTTAAATTAGTTTTAATGTTCTCATTGTTGCTCCTTAAAAAAATATTATTTTTTAGTTCATCTTCTATAGTGGAAGGTATGGTTGGTTTATTGTTTTTTAATTTTTCATTTATATCTTTAATTTTTTTAATTAAATTTTGGTTTTCTTTGTCGTATTGAATACAAAACTTTGAGTTTTGTAATGTGTACTCATGACCACAGTAGATTTTTGTTTTAGGTGGTAATTTTTTTATTTTTTCTAATGAAGAAAACATTTGTTCATAAGTTCCTTCAAAAATTCGTCCACAACCTAATGAAAACAAAGTATCACCAGTGAACAAATTATTGTCTTTGTAAAAATAGAAACAAATATGTCCTAGAGTGTGTCCAGGTATATGCATTACTTTTGCTTCAAAATTATCTTCTTTCCATATTTCTTCATCTTTTATCTTGTTATCAATTTCTGGAATCCTTTTATAGTCTTCAATAAATCCAACCACTTTTGATTTGTATTTTTTCTTCAATTCACTGTTTCCACCAACATGGTCGTAATGATGATGGGTATTTAAAATGTAATTTAATTTTAAATTATTCTTTTCTAAAAAGTTTATTATAGGCCTTGATTCACTTGGATCAATTACACATGTTTTTTTATTATTTTCGTCAATAATTACATAAGAATAATTATCTTTTAAACATGGTATTATTTCAATTTTCATTTTATTTTTTAATTAAAAATATTCCCAATTCAGAATTAAGATTTTTTATATTAATATTTTTACTGTTTATTTTTGAAATTTTTTCACCACTTAAAGCTATTGATTTATACAATTCAATTTTTCTTTTAGAACAAAAATTAAAAAAATCTTTTATTGTGCACATATGTAGATTGGGAGTGTTATACCACTCATGTGGCAAAATTTTTGTTACAGGCATAGTTCCCTTTAAAAGCAAATGTATTCTAACTTTCCAGTGGCCAAAATTGGGTATTGTTACTATAGCTTTATTAGCAACTTTTAAAAGATCATCTATAACTTTTTCAGGATTGTAGAAAGCTTGTAATGTTTGACTTAAGACCACGTAATCAAAAGACAAATTTGGAAATTGATACAAATCCTTTTCAGCATTTCCTTCAATTACTGAAAGACCTTTACTTGTACAATTTTGAACATTATTTTTTGATATTTCCAATCCTCTTGTATCAATATTTTTTTTATCTTTTAAATATTGCATCAAAACACCATCACCACAACCAACGTCTAATACTCTGGTGTTATTTTCAATAAGCTCTGAAATTATTTGAAATTCTTTTTTCATATTTATTTTAATAATTTGCCTCTAAAAATTTTTTTATAGAACTTAAAAAATCAGGCACATCTAAAAGAAAAGAATCATGGCCTTTGTCGCTATTTATTTCTATAAATCCCACATTTGCTCCAGCGGCATTTAAAGCAATTACAATTTCTTTATTTTCTGAAGTTGGGTAAAGCCAATCAGAGGTAAAAGAAATTATAAAAAATTTTGTTTTACTATTTTTAAAAGCATTTGAGAGATTTCCGTTATTCTGTTTTATCAAATCAAAATAATCCATAGCTCTTGTTATATAAAGATAGGTATTTGCATCAAAGCGGTCCACAAATGAATTACCTTGATGTCTTAGATAACTTTCTATTTGAAAATCAGCATCAAAACTAAATTTTAAGTCATCTCTTTTTTGAAGTTTTCTGCCAAACTTATCTTCCAAACTTTTTTTTGATAGATAAGTAATATGCGCAGCCATTCTTGCAACCGCTAAGCCGTCGTTTGGTGATGATTCTGTATTTAAATAATTTCCATTATTCCAATTTTTATCAGCCATTATTGCTTGCCTCCCCAATTCATTAAGAGCGATATTCTGAGCAGAATGACTTGCTGTGCATGCTATTGGAATTGCAGTTTTAGTTTTATTAGGAAAATTTGCTACAAATTGTAATACTTGCATTCCCCCCATAGATCCACCAAGAATGCTATATAACCTGTCTATTCCAAAAAACTCTAACAAATTATACTGAGCATTAATCATGTCGTTGATTGTAATGATTGGAAAATTTGTACCAAATGTTTTATTAGTTTTAGGGTCACTACTGCTTGGACCATATGAACCCATGCATCCCCCGATTACGTTTGCACATATTACAAAGAATTTATTTGTGTCAATGGCTTTATTAGAACCAACGGCATAAGACCACCAACCATTTTTATTTGTAATTGGATTAGTTCCAGTTACAAACTGGTCTCCACTTAAAGCATGAAAGACTAAAATTGCATTATCCTTTTTTTTATTCAAAGTGCCATATGTTTCATATGCCAGAGGATAATTATCTATAGTCTTTCCACAATCTAACTTAAGTGGTTTTTTAATAATTATTTTTTTTATATTTTCACCAACATTCATAATTTGTTGCTAATTTATGAACTGTGAGGAAAAAAACTTATTTAGCTGTTTTTTTTAAGCGCTCGCAATTCAGATAAATCAGCGCGCTTTTTTTGTACTAGATCAAATTCCATATGTCAATTTTTTATATTGATTGATAATTCCCAATAAATCTTGATTAATTTATTTATAAGGATAGGTATATGAAATAATAAATATGTCTTTACCAAAATGTAAAAATATAAGCTTCGAATCCTACAAGCCTGGCAAATCTAAATTGTCTAGGATTAAGAATATTATTAAGCTTTCTGCAAATGAGTCTGCTTTAGGCACAAGTCCTAGAGCTAAAAAGGAAATTAATAGAAGAATTAACCTTTCTAACTATCCTGATAGTAAATCAAGCAATTTAAGAATGGGTATATCAAAAAAATTTAATTGTAAATTTGAAAAAATTATTTGTGGCGCTGGATCTGATGAGATTATCCAAATTATTTGCCAAATATTTTTGAAACCAAAAGATGAAGTTATAGTGCCTCAGTTTAGTTTTTTAATGTATAGGATCTATTCAAAGAATGTTGGAGCTAAAGTTTTATATGCAAAGGAAAATAATTATAAAGTATCTATTTCTGAAATAATAAAAAAAACGTCTAGAAAAACTAAAATAGTTTTTTTAGCCAATCCAAACAATCCAACTGGAACTTATTTAAAAAAAAATGAATTATTAGAATTAAGAAAAAAACTTAGAAGTGATATTTTGTTAGTTGTTGATGATGCGTATGATGAATATATGAAAAGAAAAGACTACGCATCAGGATTAAAACTATTTAAAAATAGTAATAACGTTGTTGTATTAAGAACTTTTTCTAAAATATATGGATTGGCATCTTTAAGAATAGGGTGGGGTTATGGTCCCAAAAAAATTATTGATGCAATGAATAAAATTAAACCACCATTTAATACAAATGCAGCAGCTCAGTTAGCAGCAGGGGCAGCTCTGAACGATAAAAATTTTATTAAAAAATCAGTAAAACATAATTTTTTTTGGGCTAATAAGCTTAAAAAAATATTAAATAATTTTAATATAATTACAAATGAAGTTACTGCTAATTTTTTATTATTAAATTTTAATAAATGTAAATATTCAGCAAATTATGTTAAAAAAAAATTGGAAGATAAAGGAATTATTTTAAGAGGAATGCAATCTTACAAAATTAAAAATGCTTTAAGGTTAACAATAGGTAATAGTGCCGTTAATAAAAAGTTGATAAAAATTTTTAATAAAATTTTTAAAAAATAATGAAAAATATTCTTATAATAGGTTCTGGGTTAATAGGCTCATCAGTATTGAGAGCTGTACATGCTAAAAAATTATCAAGAAATATTTATGTTTATGAAAAATCGAAAAAAAATATTTCAGTTATTAAAAAATTAAAATTTGGATGTAAAATAATAAATAAATTGGACGAGGGTTTTAATAATTTTGATTTAATTATCCTTTGTACACCAATGAGCCAATATAAAAATGTTATTACTAAAATTAATAAAAATATTTTAAACAATGCAATTGTAACAGATGTTGGTTCAACTAAAGAATCAAGTTCTAAACAAGTTAGAAAGCTATTAAATAAAAATAAAATTTGGATACCTTCTCATCCAATTGCAGGATCTGAAGTAAGTGGTGCAGAACATGGTGACAAAAATTTATTTAAAAATAAGTGGTGTGTTTTAATAAAAGAAAAAAACACTAAAAAAAAATATTTATCTAAACTTAGAATATTTTGGAAAAAATTAGGTTCAAAAGTTATTTTAATGAACTCAAAACAACATGACATTGTTTTTTCTATGACAAGTCATCTACCTCATTTAATTGCTTACAATCTGGTAAAAACTGCAACAGATTTTGAAAAGCAAAAAAAATATAATATAATTAAATATAGCGCTGGTGGTTTACGTGATTTTTCACGTATAGCAGCAAGTAATGAAATTATGTGGAGAGATGTTTTTTTTAGCAATCAAAAAAATATTATTTCTGCAATTAATTTATTTATTAGAAATTTGAATTTGTTTAAAAAAAATATTAAAAAAAGAGAAAATCAACAACTGATCAAGAAATTAATAAATTCTAAAAAAGTTAGAAAACAAATAATTCAGCTTAAACAAGATATTGATAGACCTGATTTTGGCAGATAGAAGTCTTTAAATTCTTGAAATTTTTCTTACTTTCAAATTTGCTGTTTTTTCAATTAGATCTATAGTTTCTCTAATAGGCATTATAATTACTCTTTTTTTAGGACCGTATGCATGAACTAATTTTGTTGAATTTAAACAAACAGCAACATGACCTTTCCAAAAAATCAAATCTCCTTTTTTAAAATTCTTTCTTTTTAATTTTTTTTTTGAATATTTAATTTGATCTTTGGTGTCTCTTGGATAATACTTGTTATTGTATTGATAGAAAATTTGAATAAGTGCTGAACAATCAATTCCTTTGAATGTTTTTCCTCCCCACATATATTTACATTTTAAGAATAATTTTAAAATTTTTAAAAAATTTTTTTCTTTTTGATTAATTGATTTAATATCTTTGATATTTAACCATTTATTTTTATCAAATTTTATGAATTTTTTGTTTTTTTTAATGATTTGTATTTTACTCAAAAATGACAAAAATTTTTTAGATTTATATTTTGCTGGGTTTTTGGGATATTTAAATATTCTAGATTTTAAGACACTTACTTTATGTGTTGGCTTAAATTTATTAACATAGTTGGATGATTTAATATAACCCACATAATTGTCATATGAACTTTTAATTTTTAAAAAATTTTTTTTTTTTAATAAAATTTTGAATTTTTCTCCATATAAAATTTGCGAACTAATCTTAGATTTATAAGAAGGTTTCTTATATAAATTTAAATGTGAGCTTTTGCAAAAAAAATTACTGTACACCAATTTTTAATTTATGCCTAATAAACCATAAACAAATTAATGAAGGAATAACCATTACAGTCGTCATAACGAAAAATGTTCCCCAGTCACCATTTAGCCAATCAACTAGTGCTCCTGAAGATGACGCTAGGGTTGTCCTTCCGGCAGTCCCAACCGATGCAAGCAATGCATATTGAGTTGCTGTGTAAGTTCTATCAACCAATAAAGATATAAAAGCAACAAAAGCTACAGTTGCAAATGCAGCAGTAATATCATCACATATTACAGCAACTGCAAATAACCATTCAGATTTGCCAGACCAATATAAAACAGCAAAAAGTAGATTTGTTAAAGCCATTAATATTCCTGCAACAAACATTGTTTTTACTGTGCCCGATCTCATTGCAAATATTCCACCTAACAATGTAAAAACAACAGTAGTTATCCAACCTAAAGTTTTTGAGTAAATTGCAATTTGTCCTTTAGAAAATCCAAGTTCTTTATAAAAAACAATAGACATACGTCCAAGAAACGCTTCTCCAATTTTAAATAAAAATACAAAACCTAAAATTCCTGCTGCAATAGCAAATCCATTTTTTTTGAAGAAACTAATTATTGGTCCACCAATTGTACCTGTTATCCAAGCAATGAAGTTAGTTATAATATTACTTGATCCAAGTTTACCTTCTATCATTTGATCAGTTTCTCTTTGTTTTGATTGTCTATCTGTTTCGATTGGCTCATGAACAAACATTAAACCTATATTCATTAAAATTATTACTATACCCAAGATTAAAAAAGTAGCTTGCCAATAATCTGCAATACCCATTTTTTCAAAATATTCTGCAGTGAATAAAGCTATAACTCCTCCTAGCTTATAACCTGTCCACCAACCAACCACAGCCATTGCAGCGCCAGCCGCCATAGATTTTCCTTCGCTTGCATTTATTTGTTCAATTCTTAAAGCATCAACAGTTATGTCCTGAGTGGCCGAGGCTATTGCAATAATTAATCCTACTGTAATTAATAAAGCTAAATTTTGTGTTGGATTAATATAACTCCATACTACCAAGCTAAGCAAAATTGCAATTTGCATCAAGACTATCCATCCTCTTCTATGGCCTAGTTTTTTTGTTAATAATGGTATTTGAATTCTATCGATTATAGGTGCCCATAAATAATTAAAAGCATAAACACCAAAAATTAATCCAGCCCATCCAATTGTTGATCTACTTAGCCCTTCTTCTTTTAACCAAAGACTTAAACTACTTCCTATCAAGACCCATGGAAAACCACTTATTGCCCCTAAGAGCAATATTCTAACCATTCTTATATCTTTATAAACTCTAAGAGAATCTATCCAGCTATCTTTTGTTTCCGTCATAATTTATTTTTGCCAAAACGAAGGCAAGAACAGAACTAGTATAGCAAATAATTCCAATCTACCCAAGATCATTCCTAAGCTTAATACCCATTTTGAGAAGTTTGGTAGTTGAGAAAAGTTACCATTTGGGCCTATTAGGTCACCAAGTCCAGGGCCTACATTAGAAATTGAAGTTGCGGCTCCCGAAATTGAGGTGGTAAAATCTAATCCACTTAAAGATAGTAGAGCAGCAATTATAAAAAAAATAATTATGTAAAGATATATAAATGAAATAATGGAAGCCATAAATTTTTCATTAACATTATTGTTATCGTATTTTATTAAAAATATACCTCTTGGGTAAATAATTTTTTTTAGCTGATTCTTTAAAAAAAGATATAAAATTTGAACTCTAAAAATTTTTATTCCACAAGTAGTTGAGCCTGCGCAGCCACCTATAAACATTAATATTAAAAAGTAAATTAATGGGAAATTTCCCCAACTATCAAAGTTTGTAGTCACATATCCAGTGCCTGTCAAAATTGAGATTACATTAAATGAAACGGATCTTAAACTTACAGCAGAAAAACTTTTATTAAACAATGTTAAATATAAAAATAAAATTAATATTGAAAAAAAAATAATTTTAATAAATGATTTAATTTGTGCGTCAGTATAAAAAATATTTTTTTTACCACTTAAATATTTAATATATGCGATAAAAGGTATACTTCCTAAAATAATAAAAATCATTGAAGTAATTTCAATCTTAAGATTATTAAAATGACCAATCGAATCATTATAATTTGAAAAACCTCCAGTGGCTATTGTTGTCATTGAATGAGTTAAACTATCAAAAAATTTCATTCCAAAAATTTTGTAAAATAATGCACAAAAGAAAGTTAAAACTAAATATATTATTATTATCCTTATTGTTATTTCTTTTGTTTTTGGCAATATTTTTTCTGAGGCATCGCTAGTAGATACTTTTAACAATTGCATACCTCCAACGTTCATAATTGGCATCAATGTAATTGCCATTACGATTATCCCAATACCACCAAGCCATTGGAGAATTGCCCTCCAAACAAGAATTGCTTTTGGAGCTGAATTTAAATCAGTAATTATCGTTGAGCCAGTAGTTGTAATACCAGACATACTTTCAAAAAATGAATCTGTAATACTCAAATTTAGATCTGAAAAAAAAAATGGAAGTGAACCAAATATTGCAACGCTAATCCATGATAAGGAAGTTAATAAAAATGCATGTTGTAAATTTAGTTTTTTATCATTTTCAAAATTGGATAAAAAAAATAGTATGCCAAATATTACCGTAATTATTGAGGCACTTATAAAAGAAGAATCTATTTCTTCAAATATAAATTGTGTAATAATTGGAAAGATCATCGACGCACCAAGTATGATTTGCAAAATACCTAGTATAAAAAAGACTGTTTTGTAATTAGACATTTTAAATGAACATTATTTTATGGTAAATAAATTTCAACTCTATAAGAATTGATAAAAACGAGAATTATTTGACTTTTTGCTATTAAAACAAGTGATTGAAAAAATAAATATAGAAAAAACCAATGCTTGGCCTTTTGTGGAGGCTAAAAAAATTTTAAAAGAAAGAAAAAAATTTATTGAAAAAAAAGGTAAAATAGTCTTGCAGACAGGTTATGGCCCTAGTGGATTGCCTCACATAGGTACCTTTGGAGAAGTAGCAAGAACAACAATGATTGTTAATGCATTAAACAATCTAACAAACTTGCCAAAAGAAATAATAACTTTTTCGGATGACTTGGATGGCTTAAGAAAAATACCAGATAATGTTCCTAACAAAGAAGTGTTAAGTAATAATCTTCACAAGCCCCTAACATCAATCCCAGACCCTTTTGGGGAATATAAAAGTTTTGGAGAACATAATAATGAAATGTTAAAAAATTTTTTAAATAAATTTGATTTTAAATATAATTTTAAAAGTTCTAGTGAACTTTATAAATCGGGATTTTTTAACCCGACTCTTAAATTAATCCTAGAAAAATATCAGTCTATCATGGAGATAATGTTACCAACTCTTGGAAAAGAAAGACAAAAAACTTATAGCCCCTTTTTGCCAATATGTCCCGAAACAGGAATTGTTTTAGAAATTCCAATTTTAGAAATTGATAAAAAAAAATCAAAAATTATTTTTGATAATAATGGCAATAAACTAGAATCTAGCATCTTGGATGGAAATTGTAAATTACAGTGGAAAGTTGATTGGGCCATGAGATGGTATGCGCTCGATGTAGATTTTGAAATGTATGGTAAGGATTTAATAGAAAGTGCAATTTTATCAACTAAGATAATTAAAATATTAGGAAAAACAAACCCGGCAGGATTTGCTTATGAATTATTCTTGGACGAGAAAGGGGAAAAAATTTCTAAATCTAAAGGAAATGGAATTACGATAGATCAATGGTTAGAGTATGCCTCTCCTGAAAGTTTGTCACTTTTTATGTATCAAAATCCTAAAAGAGCAAAAAAATTATATAAAGAAATTGTTCCAAAGGCAGTTGATGAATATTTAGATTTTATAGAAAAGGGAAATACACAAGAAGAATTACAACTATTAATGAATCCAGTTTGGCATGTTCATAGTGGTAAAATGCCAAGAGAAAAAATTATTATGACTTTTTCAATGCTTCTTAATTTGGTTGAAACGAGCAATGCAGATTCAAAAGAACTCTTATGGAAATTTGTAAAAAAATATAAACGTAGCATATTAGAAAAAAATCATCCTATTTTTGATAAACTTATTGGCTATGCGATTAAATATTTTAAAGATGTAATTAAAAAAAATAAAAAATATAAAAAACCAAATGTCGAAGAAAAGAAAGCTCTTGAAGCATTAATAAGTGCTTTAGAAAAATGCAATGATGATATGCAACCCGAGGATATACAAACTCAAATTTATACTGTTGGAAAAGAAAATGGTTATAAAGAAAATTTGAGAGATTGGTTTAAATTGATTTATGAAGTAGTTTTTGGAGATGAAAATGGTCCAAGGATGGGTTTCTTTATTAGTTTTTTTGGAGTTAATGAGACAAAACAATTAATAAAAGATAAAATTAACTGATGTTTTCTAAAATAAGATCTTTAATATTTAAACTAGATCCTGAATTAGCACATACTTTAGCAATTAAAGCTTTAAAGTTTAATTACAATCCAATTCATAATATTCAAAAAGATAGTTCTATTGAAACTAGTATATTTGGAAAAACAATTATTAATCCCATCGGTATAGCAGCGGGATTTGATAAAGATGCAGAAGTTTATAACCCTTTATTTAGATTAGGTTTTGGTTTTGTTGAAGTTGGGACTATTACACCTTTAAAACAATCTGGGAATCCAAAACCAAGAATATTTCGTTTGGAGGAAGATGAAGCATTAATTAATAGATTAGGGTTTAATAATTCTGGAGCTGATATAGCAAGTTCTAGAATTAGGTCAAACTATCCAAAAGGGTTATTTGGAATAAATATTGGACCTAACAAAGATACAAAAAATAGGTTAGAAGATTATTTAATATGTCTACGAAAATTTCATAAACTCAGCGATTATTTAACGATAAATATTTCTTCACCAAATACTGAAAATTTAAGAAGCCTTCATAATCAAAATGAGCTAGATGAATTATTAAATGCAATACAAGAAGAAAAACAAGCTTTAAAATCTAAGATATTAATTGCAGTAAAAATTTCTCCAGATATTGAAGAATTTAATATTACAAAAATTGCCGATCTACTTATCAAATATAATACAGCCGCAGTTATTATTTCAAATACTACAGATGGAAATAGGGAAAATTTAATAAATATTAATAAATTGGAAAAAGGTGGATTATCCGGAAAGCCTTTGGAAAAAAAATCCAATATATTAATTAATAGATTTTATAAAATTTTAAAAAATAAGATAAAAATAATTGGCGTAGGAGGTGTTGACTCTGGAAAAAGTGCTTATGAAAAAATTATTAATGGAGCCAGTCTAGTTCAATTATATACAGGCATGATTTATAAAGGCCCAAATGTTGCTTCTAAAATTAGTAATGAATTAATAGATATTTTAAAAAAAGAGGGAATAAAAAATATATCAGAAGCAATAGGTACTAAAAATTAATCTTGACTGAGAAGTTTGGAGCGCCTATACAGTCATTAATTTTATGTCTAGAAAATGCGAACTTACCGGAAAAGTACCACTTAAAGGTCATAAAGTTAGTCACGCTAACAATAAGACTAAAAGAAAATTTTTACCAAATCTTAAAAAAGTAAAATTTAAAAGTGAAATTCTAAATAAAAGTCTTAGATTAACAGTATCAAATGCCGGCGTAAGATCTGTAGACAAAAAAGGTAGCTTAGATCAGTATATAAAATCTACAAAAGCAAGATATTTATCTTTAAGACTTAAAAAATTAAAAAGATCTATACTTACCAAAATAGCATAATGTATCGTTTATTTTTTATCCTCTCATTTTTAATGGGAGCGATTGTATTAGGTTCAAATTATTTAGTTCAGTTTCCAGTTAAATACTATGGTTTAGAAAAAATATTAACCTATGGAGCATTCAGTTATCCAATTGCTTTTTTAATTACAGATTTGGCCAATAGATCTTACGGCAAAATTGTAGCTAGAAAAATTGTTTACGTAGGATTTTTTATAGGTGTTTCTTTTACACTTTTTTTTTCAACAAATTTTTCAGATTTAATTTCAATAAGAATTGCAATTGGATCTGGTATAGCTTTTATAATTGCACAATTATTAGATGTACAAATTTTTGACAAACTAAGAAGAAAAAAATGGTTCGTTGCTCCTTTAACATCTTCATTTATAGGATCTACAATTGATACTTTTTTATTTTTTTCAATTTCATTTTATGGAACTGGAATACCTTGGATTACTTTATCTTTAGGAGATTTGGCAGTAAAAATTTTTGTGGCTTTATTGATGTTAATACCTTTTAGATTATTATTAGGTTTCCTTAAAGCTGCTTAAAAAAAAATTTATAAGATAAAATTTTATAAACTAATTTAGCTACCAAAAAATTGTAAGAATTAAATGCTTTAATTGGAGACAATTCATTTATATCAGCACCAACAATATTAGAATTTTTTGCTGCTATTTTTATAATATTTAATGTTTCATCCCAAAATAAGCCGCCTGGTTCAGGCGTTCCAGTTGCAGGCATAATGCTAGAATCTAATCCATCAACGTCAAATGTTAGATAAACAGTTTTATTTTTTATCATTTGTATAAATTTATTTAAATTCCACTTAACTTTATCTTTTGCCCAAAATATTTTAATTCTAGAAGAATTTTTTTTTAGGTATGAAATTTCACTCTGAGATATATTTCTTATGCCAAAAGATATCACTGATACATTTTTGTGATCAAGACACCTTCTAATTGCTGATGCGTGTGAAAATTTTTCACCATTATAACTTTGTCTTAAATCAGCGTGTGCATCAAAATGTAACAAACATAATTTTTTATATTTTTTAACAAATGGAGCAATACATCCGGGAGTAATAGAATGTTCGCCGCCAAGAGTTATTGGAAAAAGTTTTTTATTTAAAATTTTTTCATTAGTGTCCGAAATTTTTTTTAAGGCCTTATTAATATTTTTGTCAATTTTAAATGGTTTTAGAGTCTTTATTCCAATTTTTTTGTATGGTTCGCAATTTAATTCTTCATCATATAGTTCTACCTGATGAGAAGCTTTGATAATTTCTTTTGGTCCATTTCTCGTGCCTCTTCCATAACTAATAGTTTTTTCTAAACCGAAAGGAACAACAACAGCTTTTTCTTTAAGATTAAATTTATTATCAACTCCAAGAAATCCTTTTTTATTTGATAGATAGTTCAATTTTTATCCAAAGATTTTTGAAAAATTTTTTCTACTTCTTTTTTTCCAATTGCCTTTGTGGTAAGCATCGCTTGCAATTAAAGGCAAAACACTTGTAGCTTCAGCAAAAACCATTTGTTCTTTAGTTATATCAACTTTTCCCCATGAGCTTGCTTCTTTTAAAGTAGAGCTACTACAAGCTCCATCTCTAGAATCTGCAACAGTTATTTGAATAGCATATTTATGCATATCTACATCTTTACCTAAAAGTTCTGCACAAATAACAGTGTCTTGTATGAAATTTTTTGGAACACCTCCACCAATCATAAATAACCCTGAATTTTTTGATCTAATTTTTATTTCTGTAAGTTCACGAAACTCTCTCACGGAATCTATTGTTAAATGTTTTTTAGGGTTTTTTTCTTGGTGCATTACTAAGCCAAATCCTGCGCTGGAATCTGTAAAGGCTGGGCAAAATATTGGAACTCTATTGTCATAAGCAGTTTCAATCAAAGAATCTTTTTTTTTAGAATTAGTCTTTAAATATTTACCTATTTCATTAATAAATTCTCTTGAAGTGTAGCTTCTTGGTTCCAACTTATCTGCAATTTTGCAAATTGTTTTATCACACATTTGCAACTCATCTTCATCTATATATGTATCATATATTCTATCGATATAATTTTTTCTTAATTTTGTATCATCTTGAAATTGTGAACCTTGATAATGTTTAAAACCAAGCGCTTCAAAGAAGTCCATATCAATAATTGAAGCTCCCGTAGCAACAACAGCATCTACCATATTATATTTAATCATATCTCTATAAACATGCATACAACCAGCAGCAGAAGTAGAGCCTGCCAAAGTTAAGAAAATTGTACAATTTTTGTCCTCGATCATTTGATTAAATATGTTTGCAGCATTTGCAGCTTCTCTTGAAACAAAAGACATTTTTGCCATAGAAGAAATTATTTTTCTTGCATCAAATGAAGCAATATCTATGTGTTCAACTTCTTTACTAAGAAAATCTTTTTTGCTGTTGTGACCTAGATTTTTTTTATCTGACATTTAAGCAACAAGAAACTCTTTGGTAGCCTCTTTGTTGTACATAGTCATTATAGGATTATCTTCAACTTCGTAAATTTCATCAGAATAAAAACCGTTAAACTCGGTCCTAAAAGTTAAACCATAAGCACCAAGTTGACCTAATTCTATATAATCATTTTCTTTAATATTATTTGGAAGGATAAAAGGGCCTTTCATATAATCCAGACTATCGCAGGTTGGTCCATAAAAGTCGAATGATGTTAATTTTTTTGAAATTACTCTTCCGTTTGTAATTAAACGAGAAGGATAAACTATATTTGGTACTCCGGCATCAAAAAGAGTTCCATATGTACCATCATTAATATGAAGTTTTTGTTTCTTTCTCAAGTTTACCCTAACAATTGTTGAACCACTTTCTGCCACCATTGCTCTTCCCGGTTCACAAAGAATTATTGGTAATTTATCTAGTTTTAAGTTTTTTAGACTCTTTTTAATTTCTTCAAAATAATTATCTAAAGGTTGCGGAACTAGGTCGGGATAAATTGTGGGGAAGCCCCCTCCAACATTTATGTAGTCAGGAACAATTTTAGTTTTTTTAATTATATTTCCTATTTCTGCAATTCCTTTAGTGTAAGAAATAGGATGCATACATTGAGATCCAACATGAAAACTTAAACCAATTTTTTTTGTATACTGTGCAGTTAGTCGTAGGAGACCACTAGCCTCTAAACTTAATGCTCCAAATTTTTTTGACAAATCTATTTCAGCATGTTCGTTTGAAACAGAAACTCTTACAAATAATTCCAAATCTTTGGCATGATTTGTAGATTCAATAATTTTTATCAATTCATCTTTTGAATCTAATGAAAAAGTTTTAAGTCCAAATTTAAAATAAGCTTCATTTATATCCTCTCGACTTTTTACGGTATGCATATATGAGCATTTCGCTGTAGGACTTATTTTTTTTATATCTTTAATTTCTTTTATTGAGGCTACATCAAAATCTTCAATTCCACTTTGTAAAATTGTTTTTAATACTTCAGAATTAGGATTTGTTTTTACAGCGTATAATATTTTTCCTGGAAATTTTTTTTGAAAAATTTTCGATGCTACTTGTATCGGCTTTTTTCTGATACAATAAACTGGTTTTACAGGTCTTAGTTGACTTACTAGTTCGTCAACTGTTTTAAATTTTTGCATTTCATATGCTCCCTAAAAAAATTTAACAAAAAAAATTTTTCAATAAATCATTGAAAAACTTTATATATTCAGCAGTTAAGGCAATAAATAATTAATGTAAAGTAAAAAATTAACTTGAAATATGGAAAATAGTTAGGATATAGATAGTTAAAATGTCTGAAAAAATCTCCATGAAAAACATTAAAGATTATAAGGAAAAGTCACTACTCATAGTTGATGACGACAATCCATTTAGAGAAAGACTTGCAAGAGCAATGAAAAAAAAAGGGTTTGTTGTAACTCAAGCGGAGAGTGTAAAAAAAGGCATAGATTCTTTAAAATTAACAAAACCTGCATTTGTTGTAGTTGACTTGAGACTAAATGATGGAAGTGGACTTGAGGTTGTAAAAGAAATCCAAAATTTAAATAACAATAGTAGAATTATAATTCTCACGGGTTATGGAAATATTCCAACAGCTGTTGCAGCTATAAAGCATGGTGCGATTGATTATCTAGCAAAACCTGCAGACGCAGATGACGTGGAAAAAGCACTTTTAGCAGATCCAAAAGCTAAAGCACAACCTCCAGAAAATCCAATGACAGCAGACAGAGTCAAATGGGAACACATTCATAGAGTATTTGAGCTATGCAACAGAAATGTATCCGAAACAGCTAGAAGACTTAAGATGCATAGAAGAACTCTTCAAAGAATACTTTCAAAAAGATCACCAAGGTAGATTTGAATAGAATACTTTATCTATTATTAGTTATTCCTAAAAAAACATCTTCTAGATCTCCATCATCAGTTGATATGTCCAGTATTTTTACGTTATTTTCTTGAATTAAGTTGATTATTTCTTCCATTTTAACTTTATTTTTTTCATATGAAAAACTAATCTCATTTTCTTTAAAAGACAAAACTTTTAGAGAACTTAATTTATCATTATCAATATTGATAGGACCATCTAATTTAAAAGCGACTTTTTTTGTTTGAATTTTATTTAAAAGATTTTTAGTACTATCAAGAGCAACTAGATTTCCTTTACTGAGTATTCCAATTCTGTTACACATTTCTTCAGCTTCTTGTATATAATGAGTAGTTAATATTATTGTAACACCTTGACTATGTAATAATTTTAAATTTTCCCAAAGATTTTTTCTGAGCCCAACATCTACACCTGCTGTAGGTTCATCCAAAATTATTATAGGAGGTTGGTGAACTAAAGATTTAGCTATCAATAATCTTCTTTTCATACCACCAGATAAACTTCTAGCGTAGCTGTTTGCATGATCTTTAAGTGATACAAGTTTTAAGATTGTATCTGTAATTCTATCTTTTTTTTTTACTCCATAAAGACCTGCTTGTAGTTCTAATAGTTTTCTCGGAGTAAAAAAAGGATCAAGATTGACTTCTTGAGGCGCAATACCAATGGATGCGCGAACTTGTCTTGGATTTTTATCAAGATCAAAACCCCATACATTAACTTTACCAGAAGTTTTTATGACAATCCCAGCCAAAATATTTATAAAAGTTGTCTTTCCTGCACCGTTTGGACCCAACAGTCCAAAAATCTCACCTTCTTGCACGCTCAAGTTTAAATTATTTATAGCATGTATTGGTTTACCATTTTTTTTTGAATAAATTTTATTTAAATTTTTGACAGAAATTACATTTTTTTTTTCCATTAGAAATTATACATTTATAACATTCAAGAGAATTAAGATAACATTATTTAAATGGATAAAATAAAAAAAACAGATCATTTTTATTTGATTGATGGTTCGGGCTATATTTTTAGAGCGTATTATGCACTGCCACCTTTGAGCCGAAAAAGTGATGGCTTGCCAACTGGTGCTGTAAGCGGTTTTTGCAACATGCTTTTCAAGCTATTGGAAGATTCAAAATCAAATGACAACAATCAAAAACCAACTCATTTTGCAGTAATTTTTGATTCAGCAAGAAAAAATTTTAGAAATGAAATTTATTCAGAATATAAATCCAATAGACCTGAAGTGCCTGAAGATTTAGTTCCACAATTTGAATATATAAGAAAATCTGTTGATGCATTTAATTTACCATCGGTAGAACTAATAAATTATGAAGCTGATGATTTGATAGCAACCTATGCAGAGCAAATTTTAAAAGAAAGTGCAAAAGTTACAATAATTTCATCTGATAAAGATTTAATGCAATTGTATAAAAAAAATGTTCGTATTTATGATCCAATGAAAAACAAATTTATTTTACAAGAAGATGTTTCAAATAAATTTGGCGTGACCCCAGATAAAATTATTGATGTGCAAGCACTTGCTGGCGATAGCAGTGATAATGTTCCTGGAGTTCCTGGAATAGGTGTAAAAACAGCAGCTGAATTAATTAACAAATATGGATCATTGGAAAAATTATTAGAAAAAGCAGAGGAAATAAAACAAAATAAAAGAAGAAAAACTATCATTGAAAATAAAAACAAAGCAGTATTAAGTAAGAAATTGGTTACGTTAAAAAAAGATGTACCAGTTGAAAAAAATATTGAAGAATTCATTTTAAAAAAAATAGATAAAAACAAACTGTATCGTTATTTAAGAGAAATGGAATTTAACAGATTATTAAGTTCGACAATTTCAACTTATGGAGATCCAGAATTTTCAAATGATTTAAAAAATAAAAGTTTAACAAGGAAAATTGATAAACAAAAAAATATAAATAAAAAAAATTATTTTTTAATAAGAAACGATAAAGAACTTGATGAGTGGATTAAGGAAGCCGAAGAGTATGGAGAAATTGCAATCGATACTGAAACAAGTTCACTTGATCCACATCAGGCAAAATTAATAGGAATTTCACTTAGCACAAAAATTGGAAAAGCATGTTATATACCAATTGATCATAATAATGGTTCTTGCTTAAATAAAACAAATGTTATCAGAAAACTAAAACCTATTTTGGAAGACAAAAGCATAAAGAAAATAGGTCAAAATATTAAATTTGATTTTATTATCTTATATAAACAGGGGATTCAAATGAACTCAATGGAGGACACAATGTTGATGTCTTATGTTTTGGATGCTGGAAAAAATAGACATAATATGGATACCTTGTCCGAAATTCATTTAAATCATAAAACAATAGCATTTAAAGATTTAGTTGGTTCGGGAAAGAAACAAATAAATTTTAGTGAAGTGGAAATAGAAAAAGCAATGGAATACGCTGCAGAAGATGCTGATATTACATTTAGATTATATAAAATATTTATAGAAAATCTTAAGAACGAAAAACTTACAAATATTTATGAAATTTTTGAAAAACCATTAATTAAAATTTTGGCTTTTATGGAAATTTATGGAGTTAAAGTAGATAATAATTTTTTAAAAAATTTGTCTGAAAAGTTTGAAAAAAAAATAATTGAATTAGAGAAAAAGATTTTTAAAATTTCTAAAAAAGAATTTAAAATAGGCTCAACAAAACAACTTGGCGAAATAATGTATAATGAACTTAAAATTTCATCTTTAAAAAAAACAAAAAAAGGAAGTTTTGCAACGAACGCTAATGTACTAGAAGATCTTGCTTACAAAGGTCTGGAGCTTCCTAAATTAGTTTTAGATTGGAGGCAAGCATCAAAGTTAAAAAATACTTACTCGGATTCTTTGCCCGAATATATAAATCCCCAAACAAAAAGAGTTCATACTTCTTTTTTACTTGCAGCTACTACAACAGGAAGATTGGCGTCTAGTGACCCAAATCTACAAAATATACCAATTAAATCAGAAGATGGAAAAGATATAAGAAAAGCTTTTATTGCTGAAAAAGAAAATATATTAGTTTCAGCAGATTATAATCAAATAGAAATGAGAATTCTTGCAGATTTAGCTGATGTTAAAGAACTAAAAAAAGCTTTTAAAAACAATGAAGACATACACACCCTAACTGCTAGTCAAGTATTTAATATAGATATTAAAAAAGTAGATCGAAATACAAGGAGAAAAGCGAAAGCAATTAATTTTGGAATTATTTATGGAATTTCTCAATATGGTCTAGCCAAACAAATTATGGTTTCAAATAATGAAGCTGAAAAATTTTTAAATTCATATTTTTTAAAATTTCCAGAAATAAAAGAATATATGAATGCTACAATTAAGTTTTGTAGAAAAAGTGGATATGTTTCAAATATATTTGGGAGAAGGACACATCTTAGAGGAATTAATGACAAAAATTATAATGTAAGAAACTTTCAAGAAAGAGCAGCAATTAATGCACCAATTCAAGGATCTGCATCAGAGCTAATGAGACTTGCCATGATCAGATTAAATAAAAAATTTAATGACTTAAAAGATATAAAATCAAAAATGTTATTACAAATTCATGATGAGTTAATTTTTGAAGTTCCAAAAATTGAATTGAAGAAAATTAATAATTTAATCCAAGGAGAAATGACAAGTGTAATAAAAAGCGATTTTCACTCTTTTTCTATACCTTTAACTGTAGATATAAATTTTGGCAAAAACTGGGGAATACTTCATTAATTAGTAGTACTTGCCCAATTGAGAACAATTTAGTATTTTTATATTAGTTGGAAATGAAACAAACAATTGCGCTAATTGATGATGATAGAAACATACTTACAAGTATAAGTATGGCCTTAGAAAAAGAAGGATTTAATGTACAAACTTATCTTGATGGAGAAAGCGCACTAATTGGTTTGTCAAGAACACCACCTGATTTAGCGGTTATTGATATTAAGATGCCAAAAATGGACGGAGAAGAGCTTCTAAAAAAATTAAGAAAAAAAACAACTTTACCAGTAATTTTTTTGACTTCAAAAGATGAAGAAGTAGATGAGTTACTTGGTTTAAAGTTAGGAGCAGATGATTTTATCAAAAAATCTGGAGGTTTTTCAACAAAGATATTAATTGAAAGAATTAGAGTTCAATTAAGAAAAAAAAATGTAAATTTAGAAGATACAAAAAATATTATTCAACATGGAAAATTAAAACTAGATCCATCACAATTAGAGTGCGAATGGGATGGAAAACAATTACCAGATAAATTAACAACGACAGAATTTTTGATAGTTAAAGAATTGGCAAAAAGACCAGGAATTATTAAAGAAAGATCTCAGTTAATGGATATTGCTTATAGAGAAGACACTGAAATTGAGGACAGGACCATCGACAGCCATGTAAAAAGAATAAGAAAGAAATTTAAAAAAATTGATATTAATTTTTCCGCAATTGAAACTAGATATGGCAGTGGGTATAGATGGAATGTTAGTTAATGTTAAGTCCTGTTTTAAAAAATTTATCGATATTAAAAAAATTTTTATTTATTAATTTAGTAGTTTTTATAATTATTGGTCTTGGTACAATCTTTTATCTTAAAACAGTTCAGCCTAATTTAATTAAAAAAAAAATAGCAAATCATATACAAATCATTGACAACACAATAGATCATATTCAGAGATTGAACGTTAATTTTAATGAAGACGATATTAGGAAATTTTTATTTTCAACAAGGTTTTTATTTCAGAATTTAGATAGAGTTATATTTTTTGATAAAAAGCTTAATTTAATTGGTGATACTGACACGCTAGATCTTGACCCTAGGTCATTTTCAAAAAAATCAAATATTGTTGCGCAAGAAATTTCAGACAATGAGAATAAAGTTAATAATAAAACAATAAAAAATAAAAAAAAAAATAAAAAAATTTATTTAAGTGAAATTTTAATAAATTATTCAAATTCTAAAGATTTTGGTACACCATATACATACACAGAAGAAACTTATAATCAGTTTTTTTTAACTACAATTAAAAATGTAAATTCAAACGGAGAAAATGTAGGCTTTTTGGCAATTTCTGAAAATGCAAATGAAATAAGAGCCGCAATAAACGAGAGAAAAAGCTTTATAATTAGAACAGCTTTTCTTGTTGTTATTGTAATATTGATCTTTTCTTTAGTATTAAATAGATATTTTTTAAAACCTATTAAAAATTTAGTTAGTTATACAAAAATTATTAAAGAGAAGAGAAAGAAAAAATTAAATATTGAAATGTTAAAGAAAAGAAATGATGAAATAGGTGTTTTATCAAAGTCTTTAGATGATATGACCAATGATTTATATAAAAGAATTAATGTAGCAGAAAACTTTTCTACAGATCTAGTACACGAAATAAGAAATCCATTAGCATCATTAAAAAGTGCATCAGAAATTATTGGTGAAACAGAAGACCAAAGTAAAAGAGAAAAATTGGTAAAAATACTAACGCACGATGTAGAGCGTATCGAAAGACTTATTACAGATTATTCTCAAATGCTGAAAGATGAAGTGGCATTAAGCAAAGAACAAATGAATAAAGTAGATTTAAAGTCCGTTGTTGAATCGGTTGTTGATGATTTTAACAGTATTTATGAAGAAAAAAGAGGTATAATAATCGATTTAAACTTTGATGCATCAATAAGTAATTTTAATATTTTAGGCATCGAAAATAGAATTGAACAGATACTGGCAAATCTTCTAGATAATGCAATTTCATTTAGTGAAGATAATAAAAAAGTTAAAGTAGAAATCTTAAAAGATCAAAGTGGTAAAGTAATTTTAAGAATTGTCGATCAGGGACGGGGTTTTAAAGAAAAAAAGTTGAATAAAATTTTTGATAGATTTTATAGCAATAGGCCTGATAAATTTGGAGAGCATTCAGGTTTGGGATTAAATATTGTTAAAAATTTAGTTGAGTTACATGGCGGTACAATAATTGCATCAAATAATCCAGATAAAATTGGAGCTAGAATAGAAATTTATTTTCCAAGAGTTTAATAGTTGATTATTTAGATTTATGTTGTTAATGAATATTTTCATGGAAGATTATAAAATAAAAAATATCAAATTAGCAGAATTTGGAAGAAAAGAAATTTCACTAGCAGAAACTGAAATGCCAGGGTTGATGGCATTAAGGAAAGAACATAAAGAAAAATATCCTCTTAAAGGGGCAAAAATTCTTGGATGTTTGCACATGACAATTCAAACAGCTGTACTAATAGAAACTCTTGTAGATTTAGGGGCTGATGTAAGATGGTCTTCATGCAATATTTTTTCAACACAAGACCATGCTGCGGCTGCAATTGCTAAAGCAGGCATACCTGTATTTGCATGGAAAGGTGAAACTGAAGAAGAATACTGGTGGTGTATTAAACAAACTATTGAAGGAAAAAAAGATTGGAAAGCAAATATGCTTTTAGATGATGGTGGAGATTTAACAGCTATAATGCACAAAGATTATAAAGATATGCTGAAATCAGTTAAAGGTGTTTCTGAAGAAACAACTACAGGAGTTAAAGCATTAAAAAAAATGGAGTCACAAAATAAACTATTAATTCCAGCAATTAATGTGAATGATTCAGTAACAAAATCAAAATTTGACAATTTGTATGGATGTCGAGAAAGCTTGGTAGATGGCATTAAAAGAGCAACGGATGTTATGATGTCAGGAAAAGTTGCAATAGTTGCAGGTTTTGGAGATGTTGGAAAAGGTAGTGCTGCATCTTTAAGACAAAGTGGAGCAAGGGTAATGGTAACAGAGGCCGATCCAATTTGCGCGTTGCAAGCAGCCATGGAAGGATATGAAGTTGTATTAATGGATGAAATGATTGAACACGCTGATATTGTTGTTACTGCAACTGGCAATAAAGACATTGTGACAGCTGATCATATGAGAAAAATGAAAGATAGAGCAATTTTATGCAATATTGGTCATTTTGACAATGAGATCCAAGTCGAGGCATTAAAAAATTATAAATGGACAGAAATAAAACCCCAAGTACATGAAATAGAATTTTCCGACAAGAAAAGAATTATTTTATTGGCAGAAGGAAGGTTAGTAAATTTAGGATGCGCTACAGGACACCCAAGTTTTGTAATGAGCGCTTCCTTTACTAATCAAGTAACAGCTCAGATAGAATTATGGAATAATTCTGACAAATATGAAAAGAAAGTATATGTATTACCAAAACATCTTGATGAAAAAGTAGCAAGATTGCATTTAAAAAAAGTTGGAGCTAAATTAACGAGACTATCAAAAGAACAAGCTGATTACATAAGCGTAACGCCAGAAGGACCTTATAAGCCAGATACATATAGATATTAAACTGGTATTCGGATGAAAATTTCATCTATTCGTGAAGTAGAAAAAATAGCAGATAAAATAAAAAAAAAACTATTACCAGGAGATGTAGTTTTTCTATATGGAGAAATAGGAGTTGGAAAAACTACTTTTGCGAGACTGCTAATAAATAGTTTTGAAAATGAAAAAAAATTAAAAAAGAGCGAAGTTTTAAGTCCTACCTTTAATATTGTTTTTGAATATAAAATTAAAGAATTTACGATTAAACATTTTGATCTATATCGGCTTAAAAATGATAATGATGTTAAAAATATTGGATTATATGAAAATTTAGAACAAAGCATAACTTTAATTGAGTGGCCAGAATTGATTAAAAATAAACCAGAAAATCGTCTTGATTTATTTTTTGAATATAAAGAAGACTATAACGAAAGATCTTTAATTATAAAAACTAATGGGAGATTAAAAATTCATGAATTTTAGTAAAAGCAAAATGACATCAATTAAAAGCGATGCTTCTTTTAGAAAATTTTATAGAAAAATAAAAAATAAAAAAAGTTCAATAATTGTATATGCTAAAAAAGAAAAAATTAAAAACTTACTAAATTATGACTCAATTAATAAACTTCTGCTTAAAAATAAAATTTTTGCTCCCAAACTTCTTTCGGAAAGTTTCTCTAAAAATTTTATTGAAATTGAGGATCTTGGAACAAAAACAATCTTTGATATTTTTAAAAATAAAAAAGTTAACAGATTAAAAGTATACAAAAAAATATTAGTAATTTTAATAAAGTTACAAAACATTAAGTCAAGAAAGATTAAGAATTTTAAAAAAAAATATTATAAAATTCAAAATTATTCTAAAAAGCTTGTTTTTAATGAAGCAAACTTGTTTTTAGATTGGTATGTTCCGCAAGTTATAAATAGAAATAAAAGATCCAAAGTCAAAAAAGAGCTTAAAAAAGTTGTAACATCTTTAATTAAAAAAATTCAATTACCAAATAACACTTTCGTTCATAGAGATTTTCACATATCAAATTTAATGATTAATAATAATAAAATTTTCATAATTGATTCTCAAGATGCTGTATATGGGAACATTGCTTATGACTTAGCTTCTTTAATAGATGATGTTAGATTAAAAATGTCAAAAGATTTAAAAAACATGATTTACAAAAATTATTTAAATTTAAACAAAAAAAAAATAAACAAAATAAAATTTAAAAATGATTTTGAAATTTTATCTGTATTAAGAAATTTAAAAGTTATAGGTATTTTTACCCGTTTGGCTCGAAGAGATAATAAGAAAAAATATTTGAAACTAATACCTTATACATGGAAGTTAATAGAAGATAGAATGGATAATAACGATGTATTTATAGATTTAAAAAAAAAATTAGAAGATTATTTTCCAAAAAAAATTAGAAAAAAAAATGAAAGTTAAAACTGCATTAATATTATGTGCTGGACGAGGAAAAAGACTTAATCCACTAACCCTAAAAAACCCCAAACCTCTTTTGGAGTTAAGCAATATAACTCTCCTAGAAAACACAATTAATTTAATTAAAAAATTAGGAATAAAAAAAATTTTTTTAAATACCTTTTACCTTAAAGATCAAGTAAAAAATTATTTAAATGATAAAAATTTCAATATTGCAATTGATATTATAGAAGATGGAGAAGAAATTTTAGATACAGGCGGAGGTATTAGAAATATGATGAGTAACTCAGACGAAAGGAATTTTTTTGTTTTTAATCCGGACACTATTTGGAATTTAAATTATTTAAACTGCATTAAAGATATGGATAAATTTTTTGAAAATAATAAAATTAAAAATATTTTGCTAGTCGTGAATAAAAAACTAAGTTTTGATAAAAAACTTAATGGAGATTTTAATTTAAACAAAAATTTATTAACTAAAAACCCAGAAAACGAATATATTTACACAGGATGTCAAATAATTAGTAAGACATTATTGAATGATAGGGAAAAAAAAATTTTTTCAATCACAGAAATATGGAATGAATTAATTAAAAAAAATAATTTATTTGGTTTTGATTGTGGAAATAAATTTTACCATTTAACAAATTTAGAAATTTATAATCAATTAAAAAAATAAAGTTTGACTTTAACTATAATTAATATATTTAATAAACTACAAACTTTGCTACTTGTTTAGATGCGAGTTCCTCTTCAAAAACTTTCATACAAATAGTGGATCAAAAAGAAGGAAAAATATGAATTTAGCTATTTGGGATATTGAGTCATCAAACGCAAATACTGATTTTGGAAGTATTATTGAAGTTGGTGGCATTTTAGTTGATGAAAATTTTAAAGAAAAAGATCGATTTAATTTAAGGTGTCGACTTCCAGAAGGTGAAATTCCTCAGTGCATGGCTTTGATCGTAAATCGTACTAGTGTTGAGTTATTAACTAAAGTTAATCTTAGCCACTATCAGATGCTGGGAGAGTTAGAAAAAATTTTCAAAAAATGGAGTCCAGCAATATTTTTAGGTTGGTCGAATATTGGATTTGATGACGAAATGATTAGAAAGGAATTTTTTAAAGGGATAAGATACCCATATATTACAAACTCCTCTCCAAATAAAAGACATGATGGCCTAAATATTGCAAGAGGCGCTTATGCAGTAGATAACAATGTTTTAGAGACTGAAATTAGTGAGAAAGGTAATGCTGTTATGAAGCTCGAGTCACTTGCAAGGACCAATGGTCTAGAAGTTTCAGGAGCTCACTCAGCATTGTTTGATGCAGAATTAACATTAAAAATATTAAATTTAATAAAAAATAAACAGCCTCAAACATGGAATGAATTTTTTAAAACATCAAGTAGATCTGATACTGAGGCAATTATTAAAAAGGAAGATATCATTACATTAAATGAATATTTTTACGGCAAATCAAGGTTATATCTCTGTGCTCCACTTCATTCTAAAAATTGTATACATCCAATTTATCAGTGGGGCCAAGCTATAGACTTAAGAGTTGATGTTGAGCCATTATTAAAAATGTCCGTTAATGAATTAAAACAAGAAATGAAAAAAACACCAAAATTTTTAAGAACAATAAGATCAAACAAGGCTCCCATAATTTTAGATAAAAGTTATGCCACTAAAGTAGAGCCATACAATGCAATCGATAAGAGTTTAATTATGAAAAGAGCCGAATTAGTGAAACATAATGAAAAATTTTCTCAAAAAATCATAACAGCTCTTAGAGAAATTGCCGAAGAAAAAGAGCAATCAAAGTCACAAGAAGATATTTATGCAGAAGAAAGTATTTATACCAAATTTACTTCAGCAAAAGATACAAATCTATTTCCACTTTGGCATGCTGCATCGTGGAAAGATAAATTAGGTATGTTGGATAAATTTGAGGATGATAGATTGGTTGGATTTGGAAAAAAAATTATATATCAAGAATCCCCAGAAACTCTTCCAAAAGAAATCTTCAAAAGCATCAAAAGAGAAATAGCGAAAAGAATCTTAAGCGAAAAGAAAGAAAAATGGTGGACTTGTAAAGAGTTTTATTATGAATGCGACAATTTACGAGATAAATATACAAACGAAAATGATAAAGAAAAACTAAAATTTTTAGATGAACTGAATGAATTTGTGATGTCAATACAAAAAAAATATGAAAATGTTTGATGTGAATAATTTAAAAAAATTATTTTTATCAGTTGAAATAAAATTATTTCTTTATATATAGAACTTATGACAACAGTTAAAGTTACAGATGAAAATTTTGATGCAGAGGTTATTAAAGCTGCCAAACCCGTCATAGTTGACTTTTGGGCCGAATGGTGCGGCCCATGTAAAATGATCGGTCCCGTGTTAGAGGAAATCTCAGGTGAGATGTCCGATCAAGTTATAATTGCTAAACACAATATTGATGATGAGCCGAATACTCCAACTAAGTATGGAATTAGAGGAATACCTACAATGTTACTATTTAAAGAAGGAGAATTAAAGGCTACCAAAGTTGGAGCGACAACGAAATCCAATATTGTTTCTTGGATAAAAGAAAATATTTAATTTAAATTTAAGACTTCACCTACCAAATATAAACTTCCCACAATCAAACAGATATTGTTTTGATATTTATTTATTAATTGGATGCTTTCTTCGATACTGTTGTTCAAATTAATTTTTTCTTTAATTCCGTTTAATTTGTTTTTGAAGTCTTCCTTTGAAATTGACCCTTCTTGGTTCGGTATATCTATTAAAGTAATAGATTTTACATTATTTTTTAAACATTTAATAAAACCTCGATGATCTTTGTCTTTCATCATTCCAATTATTAAATGTACATCTTGATTTTGTTGTTTTATCCAGTTTGCAATTGCTTTTGCAGCATTAATATTATGGCCTCCATCACAAATCAATCTATTTGATCCTATAATTTTTTTAAGTTTTCCAGACTTAATTTCTTGAAGCCTCCCTTTTAAATCAATTTTTATTATTGCATTTTTTATATCCTTATCTTTTGTATTAAATAATTTTCTAGATGTAGCAATAGATGTGCTTATATTTAAAAGTTGATGATTCCCCAATATATTTGGCTCAGGTAAAATTATTGATCCCTCATTGTCTTCGTATTGAATAAAAGAATTTTCTGCTTTTAAAATGTTAAAATCTTTTCCAAAAAAATATTTTTTTGACTGATTATTACTCAAAGCGTTTTCTATTTTTGATGTTATTTTTTTATCATCTTGTTTATTAACAAATATATTTGAGTTTAATAAATTTACAGTTTTTTCATGGATTATTCCTTCTATTGTTTTATTTTGAATCCATTGTAAGTGATCTAGTCCGACAGAACCTATTATAGAAGCTAGGTTTTTTTTAAAAACATTAGTACTATCAAATTGATGAAAAAGACCTGCCTCAATTAATGTTATATTGTTTTTAAACTGTTCGCAGTATTTTAAATATGTACATGTTAAAATTTCAAAGAGTGTTGCTTGGCCATCGCCTAAAGTTTTTTCAACATCTTCAAGTAAACTAATAAGAATTTCTTCACTTATTTCTTTATCATTGAATACAAATCTTTCCGTATAAGATTGAAGATGAGGAGAAAGGTATAAATTGCATTTATAACCTGATTGATTGAGTATGGCCTTTAGGCTTTGGCAGATACTATATTTAGAGTTTGTACCTACAACGGAAATTACATTATTTAATCTATCTTGAGGATTTCCCAATTTGTTTAAAAGATTAAAAGTTCTACCTAATGAAAGATCTAACTTTTTATGATGCTTTTGCTGTAGTTTTGAAATTAGCTTCTGAAGTTTCATCTGATATTTTAGTAATTATATCAGAATTTTTCTTTAACAATATTGATAAAAGGGAACTTATTTTTTCTTGTAAATCTTTTCTTTCAACAATTAGGTCAACAAATCCACATTCTTGAACATATTCTGCACGTTGAAAATTTTCTGGTAAATCCTCTTTTACCGTAGCCTGAATTACTCTACGTCCAGCAAATGCAATTAAAGAATTTGGTTCTGCAAGAGTAATATCTCCCAACATGGCAAAAGATGCCGTGATTCCACCAGCTGTCGGATCAGTAAAACAAATTATATAAGGAATGTTATTTTTCTTTAATTCATTGACAGCCAAAGTTGTTCTTGTCATTTGCGTAAGAGCTATCGGCGACTCCATCATTCGTTGGCCTCCGCCACAAGGAAAAAATACAAATGGGTTATTATTGTCTATAGCATGTTGAATACCTGTAATGATAGCTTCACCCTCTGCTGAGGCAATACTGCCACCAATAAAATTAAAATTAATTGTGCCAGCTGTAATATTTATTCCATTTATATTTCCCCTTGCTATCATTACGGCACAGTCTTGGTTAGTTTTTTTCCTAGCCTCTTTTAGTCGATCAGTATATTTTTTTGAGTCTTCGAATCCTAAAGGATCATCTTTAGGTATGGGTGTCTTTATTATTTCATAATTATTTTTTCCAAAAAAAATATCAAATCTTTGTCGACAACTAATTCTATGATGTTTGCCACAAGAATTACAAACCCAAAAACTTTCTTCTAGTTCTTTTTTTAAAATTGGTCCTTTGCAACAAGATGTCCAATCACTACTTTCAATTTCTTCTTTAGTTGGTCTTTTCTTTAATACTTTTTTTATTTTTTCACCAATATGAAGAACACGTTTTATCCAATTCATGATATTTTACTTTTCAATCTTGATACCATCCTAACAACATTTGTGACAGGATTTTGTCTTTTTTTTAAAGATTCTGAAATTTTTTTACATAATGCACTTCCTATCACTAAACCATCAGCTTTTTTTAGGCATGCAATGGTTTTTTCAGTTATTCCAAAGCCAATTACTACATTTTTTGACCTATTTATTTTTTTGATAGCCATATAATTTTCTAAAATTTTTTTTGGAGAAACTTTAAGTTTACCCCCTGTAGTTGACAACATGCTTATATAATAAATCATATCATGTGAGTTGCTAATAATACTTTTCATTCTTTTTTTTGATGTAGTTGGAGACAAAAGCTGTACAAAAGTGATAGATTTTTTTTTGCATTTATTTGCAAAAATTTTGTTATCAGGCCAAGGTAAATCAACCACTATCAAACCATTCACTCCAACTTTTTTACATTTGTTTAAAAAATTATTTTCCCCATATTGATATATCATGTTGTAATAACCCATTAAAATTAGAGGTTTAGCATTTTTATTTTTTTTGAAATTTTTAACGATTTGAAAAATATCTTTCATTTTAATTCCATTATTAATCGCTCGATAAGAAGATGTTTGAATTTGCCCACCATCTCCAATTGGCGTATTGTGTGGGAAACCTAATTCACATATATCCACATATTTTGAAATTGAATTTAGTAACTCGAGAGATTTTTTTTTTGTATTGTCTCCCGCAACTGTATAAGTTAATAAAGCAGGCCTTTTTTCTCTTCTAGTTTTTTTAAATGCTAGGCTGATTGATGATATTGTCATTTTTTAAATTCCTAATCTTTGCTTTAGGATATCTCTGTCCTTCTGGGCATCTCCACAAGAATTTACAATTATGATTGTATCCTTGCTTAATCTTGGGGCTATTTTTATTGCTTCGGCAAATGCGTGACTTGGTTCTAAACTTGGATTTAAATTTTCATATTTTGTCACTACTTTATAGGCATTTAAAGCTTCCTCATCACTAGCTGCAGTATATCTTGCTCTTTTTGCATCTTTTAAAAAACAATGCAATGGAGAAACCCCTGGATAATCTAAACCAGCACTAATAGATTCAGTTTCTTCTATTTGACCTTCTACATTCTGATTTACATATTGAGCTGCACCATGTAAAATTCCAATTTTTGACCCATAAGTTAATGGTGCGGCATGTTTTTTACTTTTTTTTGGTCCACCAGCTTCAATGCCAACAAGCTCAATTTGTTTTTTATCATAGTGCATAAATTCATTCCAAAATCCAAAACTTGAAGAACCTCCTCCAATACAGTTTAGCAATTTTAATTTTTTTGGAACTGTCCCAAATTCATTCTTAATTTGAATTAAAAGCTCCCGGGAAATTTGCGATGTACTCCATCCACAAATTTTGACAAATATATTTGGACCGACTGTACTGCCAACAGCCATGTGGGTTGTATCGCAATTTGACACCCAATATCTCATACATTCGCTAACAGCATCAACAAGGGTTTGACTGCCTGAATAAACCGGAACTATTTTGGCTCCATTTTTTCTCATAGCATCACAATTTGGTTTTTGTCTTTTAATATCTTTTGTGCCCATGAATATCTTACATTTTAATCCAAATTTTTTTGCAGCCATACTTAACATTTTGCCTGCATATCCAGCCCCAGTGTCACCAACTATGTATTTTTTTCCTGCTCTTTTGGCGATAAGACTATGAACAGTAGCATTGTAAATTTTATGAGCTCCACCATTCGCTTCTGACACAATCTTTGCCCAAATCTGGGCTCCATTTAAATGATCTGTTAAATTTTCTAGTTTAATGAATGGAGTAGGGGCTCCAACCCAGTTTTTAAAATAGTAATCTCGTTCTTGGATAAATTTTTTATCTTTCCTTAATTTCCCAAACAAAATTGCAAGATCTTCGACGGGTTTTTTTAAAGTTTCAGGTATAAAATTTCCTCCAAACTTTTCTCCCCAAAAACCATTTTTATCGTGTTGATCGATTAAAGGTATACCTTTTTTAATTTTCATTGTTAAGTTTTTTCAAATTATTCAAAAAATTTTTAATTTTTGATATATCTTTTACTTTATTTGTTTCTAAAGCACCAGAAACATCAACTACATCAGCTAAATTAAAAATTTTTTCAAGTTTATCAATGTTAATATTTCCAGCTATCATTTTCGTAACATTGCTTTGGATTGAATTTATCCAATCAAAATTCCAGTCCAAACTTAGTTCAAATCCCGAACTATCCCAGAGAATAATATCAGCAATCCTTTCATACTGTTTATAATTAAAGATATCTTTCTTATTTTTAACTTGAATGGCTATAATTATTTTTTTATTAAATTTTAATTTAATATCAGAAATTAATTTTTTATTATAATTTCCATAGACTTGAAAATAATCTATATTTAATTTTGAAAATTTTTCTAACTCTTCATTTTTTGGATTAACTAATACGCCAACATATTTTGTATCCTTTTTTTCTATATTTGTTAATTCTTTTGCTTTTTCTAATTGAATAAATCTATGGCTTTTAGGATAGTTTAAAATGAAACCACAATAATTAGCCCCAAGATCAACGCAAGTTTTTACTTGCTCGGCATTTGAAAGGCCACATATTTTTACTTTCATTAATTTAATTTAATGATTTAATTAATCTTTGTATATTTTTTTTAACATTTCCTTTAGTAATGCTTCTGCCAATAACAATTGAATTTGATCCATTTTCAAAAGCTTTTTTTGGAGTCATGATGCGTTTCTGATCTTTATTTTTATCGCCCGCTAATCTGATACCAGGAGTAATGATTTCTTTTTTAAAAATTTTCTTAACATAAGGAACTTCATGAGCGCCACAAACAAAGGCATCTAAATTTGCTTTTTTGGCCAACCTAGCTTGTTGAATAACTAAACTTTTAATTGATCTTGTATGACCAGTTTGTTTTAATTGTTTATCATTTAGCGATGTAAGCGTACTAACTCCAACTATTTTAGTCTTGCCAGAAACTTTTTTTGTAGCTTTTAACGCATCTAGACCCGAACTTATATGAATTGTTAAATAATTTACTTTTAAATCTTTAATAGCTTTTACAGTGGAAACGCAAGTATTTGGGATATCATTTAATTTTAAATCAGCAAATATAATTTTTTTTTTTATTTTTGAAACATAGGATCTACCATTTTTTGTATTAAGAAACTCTAAACCAAATTTATATCCAATTTTTAACTTTTTTGTCTGAGTAAGTTTAATTATCTTTTTAACTTTTGAAATATTATTAGCATCACAAGCTATAAAAATTTTTTTATTCATTATTATTTATTTTTTTAAAAAGTTTTTTACTCATTTTAAATCGTATTTTTTTTTTTTCTGGAGTTTCAATTTTCTCACCAGTTCTTGGATTTCTTGACAGTCTAGCTTTTTGAGTTTTTATTGACCAGGTACCAAAGCCTCTTAATTCAACGTTTTCTCCTTTATTTAACGCCGACTTAATTTCATTAAGAATGATATTTAAAGATTTTTCTAAATCTTTTTTTAAAAAATTGGGGTAATTATCAGATAATTCTTTTAGAAGCTTAGATTTTACAATAGCCAACTTAGATTACTTTTTTTATTTTTTTTTTTTTTTTTTTTTTAATTCATCTGATAAAGACGAAAATGGAAGATTTTTGCCTGAAAGTGGTGAACTAAATTTAGAAACTGCTTCTTTATTTTTTAATTCTTCTAACAATTTTATACTAAGTGAGACTTTTCTTTTGCTAAAGTCTAATTCTGCGATTGCAGCATCAATACGTTCAGAACCAACGAATCTAGAAGGTCTGGCATCAGCAGAATTAATTGCAATTTGTGATTTTTTTATTACAAAATCTAATTTACACCCCTCTGGTTTGACCATAAGACCTTTAGCATCAGAACTTACAACCTTCACAGTAATTGCATCATTTATCTTCTTATCCTTAAACCAATCAAAAGGATCTGCTTTAGTTTGGCGTAACCCAACCCTAATTTTTTGTTGATCTTTTTTAATTTCTAATACTTTTACTTTAAGTTTATCACCTTTTTTGTACTTTTTTAATTCAACTTCAGAATTTTTTTCATATGTAAGATCATTACAATGAAGAAATGCATCAATTTCTAAATTATCTATTTTTAAATATAAAGCATATTCGCCAATTGTACTTACAACACTTTCAACTTCAGTTCCAACTGGGTATTTTTTTTCCATCAATTCATATGGATTTTCTTTAGTTAGACGGTGAGAAATAGCAACTCTTCTTTTTCCTTTGTCAATTTCAGTAATTACACATTCAATTTCATCGCCTACTTTAAACATGTTTTTTGCAGAAGGATTTTTCTTTGTCCAACTTAATTCACTAGAATGTAGCAAAGTAGAAAGTCCAGGCTCTAATTCACAAAATGCTCCAAAATCCATTATTTTAACAACTTTTACTTTATATGGTTTACTTAATTCATAGTTAGAAATGTGTTCAAAAGGATCGGGAGAGAGTTGTTTTATACTACAGCCAACTTGTAATTTTTCTTTATCAACGCTAATAACTAATAAGTCATGTTTTTCTCCAATATTAAAAATTTCATCAGGGTGATTTATTCTTGAGTAACTTATCTCTTGTAAATGCACTAGTACGTCTAATTCAGAATTCACATCAAAAAAGCACCCAAAACTAGAATAACCTTTAACTACTGCATTTTTAATTACATCCCCAACCTTATATTTTTCAATAATTTTTGCTTTATCTTCTTTTTTACTTGTAGAAATTATTTGTCGTCTTGAAACACAAGCATTTCCTCTAATTTTGTCTAATTTAATTAACGCGAATTTTTGAGGCTCATTCATTAAATGAGAAATATCTTTTAGTGGCTTATCTGAAATTTGAGATCCAGGACAAAACATTAATGATCCAGTTTCAATATGTTCAACTATAACACCACCTTTGCATTTTGATGTAATTTTACCCATTATAGGTTTATTTTTTTCATAAGCTTTTTCCAATTCAAACCATCCTTTAATTTTTTGTGCTTTTGATACTGAAACTATAACTTCGCCATTTCTATCTTCAATTCTTTCAAGTAAAACTGAAATTTTATCTCCAACATTAATATTTTCATAAATTTTTATATTTTTTACTTCGTTAATATCTAACATCGGCTCTGATTTTAAACCTTCAATAAATAAGAATATGAATTTTTCTGTAATTTTGGCAATTTTTCCCTCTACAATTTTACCTTCTTTTATTTTATTCTTTGATAACTGGCTATTTAGCAACTTAACAAATTCTTTCGATGCAGGAGTTGTTATTTCTTTATAAATTTCCATTAATTATTAATTTTTTATCAATTATTTTTTTAATTTTTAAAAAGCATGCTTTTTTAGATAAATTTGTAGTATTAATCAAGATCGAATCTATTGTTTTTTTAAGGGGCGATATTTCTCTGTTATAATCACTTTTATCCCGTTTTTTAATGCTTTTAAGCACTTCGTTATATGGTATTTTTTTGTTAAGTCTTTTTAGTTCTAAATATCTTCTTTTTGCCCTTGTTTCAATGCTTGCAGTTATGAAGAACTTAAAATCTGCATCAGGAATAATTTTATAAGTTATATCTCTTCCATCCAAGCAAGATCCATTATATTTTTTTGGTGGATTATATGCACATTTAATCTGAAAATTATGAACTAATTTTCTAATTTTTTTATCTTTTGCAATAATTGATGCCATTGTTCCAGCTTCATTAGTTAATAATTTTTTTTCTTGTAAATCAGCCATTTTTAAATTTTTCATTTTTTTAATTATAAAAGAAGAATCAAATTTTTTTGAATTTTTAAGTTTATAATACCCTAAAAATCGATAAATTTTTCCAGTATCTAAATATAATAATTTATAATGTTTTGAAATTATCTTAGCTTGCGTTCCCGCACCAGCAGCAGCTGGACTATCTATAGCAATTTTTATATTTCTTTTTAACTTCATAGATTTATTTTTGATCTTAGTTCTTTTTTAAGAATTTTGAAAAATGATGGAAATGAGGTTTTAATTGATTCTGGATTGTGTATCTTCCACTTTCCACCAAGGGTTAGTGCTGCGATAGTGCTCATTGCCATCACTCTATGGTCTTTTAAATAATTCTTTATTTTGTATTTATTATTTAATTTTAAGTTTGGTTGTCCCCAGATTTTAATTCCATGATTTTTAATTAATTTATTTTTAACACCCATCATACTTAAAATTTTTGAGCCCCAATCTAATCTTCTAGATTCTTTTTTGTTCAATTCTTCAAGATTTTTGAAGTAAGAAACTCCCTTAGCTTTAGCAGCAACAAGAAAAATTATCAGAAATTCATCGATGGCACTAGTATTTAATTTAGATGGACAATTTATTGATTTTAAATATTTAGCACTTCTTACATGAATATCAGCAACTATCTCACCTTTATAATTTTTTTTATTTTTCAAATTTATTTTTGCACCCATTCTATTAAGTATTTCTATAACTCCAGTTCTTGACTTATTTACACCCACTTTTTCTAAAATAAGCTTACTATCTTTTGACAATAAGGTTAGCACAATAAAAAAAGCACTAGAACTTATGTCTGAAGGAATGTTATAATTAAAGGCTTTAAAATTTTGCCTACCTTTAACTTTTATGATTTCAAAATTTTTGATTTTTTTTATTTTTATAGGAATTTTTAAATGTTTAAATAAAAGTTCGGTATGATTTCTTGAAGATTTGCATATTAGTTTTGTTTCACCAGGCGCTAATAAAGCAGCAAGCATAACGCCGCTTTTACATTGGCTAGAACCTTTAAGTTCTAAATAATTTATTGGTGTTAAATAATTGCTACCTTTTATATATAAAGGTAAAGTATTTTTATTTTTTGGATAAAAAGTTGCACCAAATTCTGTAAGAGGATCAATTATTCTTTTCATATCTCTCTTCGATAGTGATTTATCTCCTATTATTTTTATTTTTTTTGGAGAGTTAATTAGAAGTGAGCTTAGCAGTCTGACACAAGTTCCTGAATTATTTCCATTTAAAGTTAAATTATCTTTATAAACATAACTATTTAATCCATTGCCATTAATTATACAAAAATTATTTTTTTTATCCCATTTAATTTTTACTCCAAGTTTTTTTAGACAATTAATTGTACTTATAACATCTTCAGATTTTAACAAATTGTAAGCTTTTGATTTTCCAATGGCTTGAGAAGCCAGGAGAGCAAAACGAATACTTAAGCTTTTATCACCATCTACTTTTATTTTTTTATTATATTTTTTTATCGTATGATTAATTATAATGGGTTTTGGCATTTTGATTTTGTATTAATTAAATTTAAATGAATCGCCGAAATATTGAGTCCTTGCAGCAATATTGTTCATAAGTTGAGAAGGGGTACCTTGAGCTATGACTTTTCCATTAGAAAGTATTATTGACGAGTCAGCCACAACCAAAATATCCCTTGCCGCATGATCACAAATAATGATTGAAATTTTTGGATTTTCTGTTTGTAAGTTTACTATTATTTCTTGAAGCATTTTGATTGTAAGCAGATCTAATGCTGAATAAGGTTCATCAAGCAACAATATTTGAGGGTCGCCTAATAGTGCTAATGCAATAACACATTTTTTACGCTGTCCACCAGATAACAATTTTGCTTTTACATCTCTTACCGAATCCAGTTCAAATTTTGAGATTAATTTATTAATTTTTTCATTTCTAATTCGATCATCTTTTAATAAAATTTCACCAACGCACTTTAAATTTTCATACAATGTAAGATCAGAAAAAAAACCACCATATTGAGGACAGAAACCTATTTTAAATTTTGTAGTTCTTTCATAAATTGGGTAATTCGTTGCATCAACGCCATTAAAGAATATTGATCCGTAAGCAGGTTTTATTAAACCAGTAATTAAATTGAAGATGGTAGATTTTCCAACTCCATTTGGACCTAGTAATCCCAAAATTTGTCCTTGATTAGCTTCAAAATTAATATTGTCTAAAATTTGTCTTTTACCAAATGATAAAGAAATTTTTTTAAGCGAAACTATAGGTTTTTGCTTTTTGAAGGATTTAATTCTAAATTTTTTTATTACAGCCATAATTATTTTTTATTTGTAATTTATCATTTTAATTTTTTCAGATTTATTATCCATAAAAATTTTAGTATTCTTTGTTATTAAATCAATTTCTAATCTATCAGCAATTAATTGCGTTCCTGGTTTGTTATAGACTATATTTTTATACATCGAAGCTTTATTATTATTAAATGATATATCTAAATTTTCACTAGTTGCTTTATGAATTAAATGAGTTAATTCGACATTCACAAAAAAATTAGTTTCATGATCTATTTTATTATAATTTGCGTATTTCGAAACTATTTTGATTGCTGGAGAGTCTTTTAGATAAATCAAAGCTTTCACATCGGTCATAAACATTTTATCTGAATTTTGAATATCAATTTTTCCAAGTTTTGAAAAAAGTTTGTAGTAATTACCGGATCGATCAGAAAATGAATAATTTATATCTTCTATTAAAGTCCCAGTTTCTTTCTCAATTTTTATATTTATAATATCATTTTTTTTTACGCTTACTTTTTTTTGATTTTTTTCTTCTTTAAAATAAAGTAAGAAAACAGATAAAATTATTCCAAATAGTATTGCTAATAATAATAATTGAATTATTATCTTCTTATACATTTATTGAACATTTTCTATAACTTTGTGTATATGTAGCACTCCGATAGTTTTGTTTTTTTTGTTATTTTTATGAACAAGAAGGCTAGTTATATGTTTGCTATTCATCAATTTTAAACATTGAACAGCAAGCATATCTTTATCTATGCTTAATGGTTTTTTAGTCATAATGTCTTTAACTTTTAAATCATGTAAGTTTTTGTATTTTTGACTGGCTCTTTTTACATCTCCATCAACCAAAAGTCCGCTTGTTAATCTTTTTTTATTTCTAACAATAAGAAGTCCTAATTTTTTTTGAGAAAGTATTTTCAAAGTTTTATTCATTTTGTAATTTTCGGATACAAAAGGTGGTTTAACCATTAAGTCACCTGAACTTAAAAGTTTTTTTGATAAAGTTCCGCCGGGATGAAATTTGCGAAATACTTTAATACCATGTTTTTTATATTTCATTACAGCAATTACCAAAGAACTTCCTATTGATGCTTGTGTAATTAAGCTGCTACTGGGCACAATAGCTCCTTCTCCAGCTTCTTTAACTTCGGGAATTAATATTTTTATATTGGCAGATTTATATAAAGAAGAATTTTTTTTAGAAGTTATTCCAATTAATGTTATGTTGTGTTTTTTAGAATATGAAATAATTGGATTAAGTTCAGAAGATGAACCTGAATTACTAATAAGTATCAAAATATCTTTTTTTATAGATGTTGATATTGCGCCAAGATCGCCATGAGCAGCATCTGCTGCAGACTGCAACGCAAAAGAGCTTGCTCCAATTGAATTTAAAGAGGAAGCAATTAAGTTTGCCAAATGTCCAGATTTTCCAACTCCAACTAATATACATTTAGATTGACAATCACCAATTGCTTTTACAGCTTTGTTAAAAGAACTACCAATTGATTTTTTTAATTTGTTTAAGGCTGATATTTGTAGATCTATTGTTTTTTTTGCAGATTTGTTGTATCTATCTTTTTTCATTCATGACTCCAAATATCAATATTTTCATATCCGGCCAAATCAAGATTTACTCTTACTTTTAAATATTTTAAAGCATTTTTATAAAGTTCCATTCTTTTTTCTCTAATTAAAATTTTATTTAGTTCTTTATATATTTTTGAAATATATAAAACATCGTTGCTCGAATATTTTAATTGTTCTGGGTCTAAATTTTTTTTCCCAAAATCTGAAGATTGTTTAGCTTTTGATATTGAAATACCACAAAATTCTTGCACCAAGGCTTTGTAAGAATGCTGACTCGAATATCCTCTTGCCAGTTTACTTTGTAATTTAGTACACTCAACGTTTTCAACATCTATTTTAAGAGCCCATTTTATCATTTGTAAATCTTTACGTGCATAATGAAAAATTTTTTTAACACCTTGGTCAGTTAATAATTTAACTAAATTTGGTGATTTATAAATTTCTCTATTAATAAATTGAACTATGTGTACATCTTTGGACCCTTCAGAATGCAATTGTATAAGACATAGTTTGTCTTTAGGTGGATTTAAACCTGTAAACTCGCAATCACATGCGACCACAGAACCTAATTTTAAATTTGCTGGAAGATCATCTTTATGTAGTTTAATATTAGTACTCATTGTTTATGTTTATTTATATATATTTATTGTGATATGAAACCTAAAAATTGTCTAATTTTTGGCGCTTCAGGATTAATTGGTCGTCATTTAATAAGAAAGTTAACAAAAAATAATTATAAAGTAACTGCTGTAACGAGAAATATTCATCAAAAAGGATATTTATTAAAAACTCAAGGCAATGCCGGATATATTGATGTTGTTGAAGCTAGCATTTTTGATGAAGACAAAATGGATAGTTTAGTTAAAAATGCAGATGTGTGTATAAATTTGATAGGGATTTTATATCAGAAAGGGAAGATTAATACATTTGAAAATATTCATGAAAAATTTCCAATTTTTTTGTCAAATTTGTGTAGAAAATATAATGTTGAACAATTTTTTCATATATCAGCACTTGGAATTGAAAATGCCAAAGATAGTTTATATGCTTCTAGTAAGCTAAAAGGTGAATTTTTTATAAGAAAAAATTTTAAGGAAGCAAATATATTAAAACCTTCTGTAATTTATTCTGTTGATGATAATTTTACAACCAACTTTATGACGATTTTTGCTTTATCACCAATTTTTCCCTTATATTATAACGGCTCAACTTTGTTTAGACCTATTTATATTTCAGATCTTACAGAAATAATTTATCAGATGATTACTAAAAATATAAAATCCACAACTCTAGAATGTGTTGGTTCTGAAGAAATTTCTCTAAAAAATATTTTAAAAAGATTGTTGAAATTAATTGGCAAAAAAAGAATACTAATGCCTATACCTTTACCGGTCGCACAATTATCAGCATTTTTTTTTCAATTTTTTTCTAGGCCTTTAATAACAATTGATCAACTTAAGTTATTAAAATATCAGAATATTCCTTCTGGAAAATATAAAACTAACTTTGATCTTAAAATGCCTAACAATACAAACTTTGATGACGAAGTAAAGAAATATTCATTTATGTGGAGAGAGGGCGGACAATTTTCTACAGTCGAAAAAACAAAAAATTAATATAATTAAAAAGTTTTAAAAAGAACAAACCAAGTTAAACATTTTTGAATATGTTTGATTTATTATAACAATAGAACAATATAATAATTATACTTTAAATCTAGGTAAAAAAACTTTGAAAGTAAATAATTAAATAAAAAATGATTGGTATAATATTCTAAGCTGACTTAATTTTTTTCTCAATAAACTGAGGAACTTCATCATCTTTTTCTACAACATCTTCTTTTTTTGTTTTAGGTTGAAATATTATCATAAGATGAAGTGGACAGTAGCTGAATTTTTGTTTTGAATTACTAACTGTTTTCCTTCCACAAAATGTTGCATTTGGTTCATTTGGATGCATATCATGATCCATGTATTTACAAGTATCTTCAGTTAATTCTTCCAATGTTAAATTTTTTGCAGGTTCAAAATTTTTTTCTATTAAAAGAGATCTGAATTTGTTTCTTCGTCCTCTAATTTTTGTTTTTTGAAATTTTTCATTGTTTCTTTTTGAAATTGCTCTACTGCCAATACTGCCACTATTTAATTTTTCCGAAAGAGAAAGTCTATGGGCCTTACCAATTACTGCATTTCTACTTACACCTCCAATTATCTCAGCTATTTGGCTTGCCGTACTTTGACTTCCCCACAACTCTTTCAATTTCTTTACTTTTTCTTCTGTCCAGCTCATAACAACTATATATAGTATATTTAATGGATAGTTTACAACATAGAGTACACACAATAATTATTTAAAAACAAGCTAAAATATTGTTTTTTCCACAAAATTCATAAAAAAACGTTATGAATATTTAAATATGTCAGAAATACAAAAAAAATATCAAATTGGAGTAAGAAAATTTGGACTAATTAACTGGGTGGGTGCTTACAATTTATACGCTAAAGAAGTTTACAGATTTTTTAATGTTTGGGTTCAAACTTTATTTTCACCACTTATCTCTAGTTTATTGTTCTTATCGGTCCTTTCACTTGCAATTGGAAATGAGAGAGGAGATGTATTAGGCTTTCCTTTCATAAGTTTTTTAGCACCAGGTCTTATAGCCATGTCAATTATTCAACAAAGTTTTTCTCATTCATCTTCTTCTTTAATGATAGGCAAAATACAAGGAATTATAATTGATACCTTATTAGCACCTCTTTCAGCAGCAGAAGTTACTTTAGCGATAACATTGGCAGCCGTTACAAGAAGTATAATTATAACAATAATATCAATTTTGGTATTTTCTTTGATAATTGAGTTACATATTTATAGCATACTATATATATTTATCTTTGCTTTTTTGGGATCGTTTATTCTTGGATCTTTAGGTATCATTGCAGGTCTTTGGGCAGAAAAATTTGATCACATGGCAACTGTTACTAATTTTATTATAACTCCACTATCTTTTTTAAGCGGTGTTTTTTATACAGTAGATAGACTTCCAAACTTTTTTAAATCTATAAGTCAAATTAATCCCTTTTTTTATATGATAGACGGTTTTAGATTTGGTTTTTTAGGAATTTCCGACGGTTCAATTAATTTTGGATTAATTTATTTAACCATTTTGTCAATTATAATGTGGTTAATATCTTATTATTTATTTAAGAAAGGATATAAAATTAAATCGTAAAAAATGATGAGTGCACTTGCTAAAAATTATAATAGAAGAAAAATTGCGTTTAAAAAAGGAAAAGGAAGTTTTCTCTATGCTAATAATGGAAAAAAATATTTAGATTTTGTTCAAGGAATAGCAGTAAATTCCTTGGGACATGCAAATCCACATTTAATTAAAGCAATTAGCAAACAATCAAAAAAACTGTGGCACGTATCAAATGCCTTTATTATACCAGAAGGCGAAAGATTAGCTAAAAAACTAACTCAAAAAACATTTGCAGATTACGTTATGTTTCAAAATAGTGGAACAGAATCAACAGAAGCAGCAATAAAAATTGCAAGAAGATTTTTTTATTCAATTGGACAACCAAAAAAAAATAGAATTCTTTGTATAAAAAATTCATTTCACGGAAGAACATTAGCAGCAATTTTTGCAAGTGGTTCAAAAAAAATGACAGAAGGTTTTGGGCCAAAAGTTGAAGGGTTTGATCATTTTGAATTTGATAATCTAAAATCTTTAAAAAAATCTATAACAAATAGAACAGCAGCAATTATGGTTGAAACAGTCATGGGAGAAGGAGGAATTAAAGTCATTTCAAAAAAATTTTTGAAAGAACTTAGAAAAATTTGTAATAAGAAAAAAATTTTATTAATTCTTGACGAAATTCAGTGCGGGATAGGAAGAAGCGGAAAATTTTTTGCATATGAATATTCAAATATAAAACCGGATATTGTTCCAATAGCAAAAGGAATTGGAGGAGGATTTCCAATTGGCGCTGTTTTAATGAGTAAAAAGGCAGCATCCGGAATGATTCCTGGAACTCATGGTTCCACTTTTGGAGGCAATCCACTAGCAATGAGTGTAGGGAATACAGTTTTAGATCAGATATTTAAAAAAGGATTTTTAAAGAATGTTCAAAAAATTTCTAAATATTTTCACTTTGAATTAAAAAAGATACAGAAACAATATTCAAATATTATTAAAGAAGTAAGAGGAGTGGGACTATTGATAGGATTGCAGCTTTATAGTGATCAATCAGAATTTATTCAAAAATTAATTGATAATAATCTTTTAACCATAAAAGCTGGAGAAAATGTAATAAGAATACTTCCACCACTTACAGTTAAAAAAAAAGAAGTTGATTTAGCAATTAAAATTATAAAAAAAGTTTGCAAGGAATACAAAACTTAATGAAACATTTTATAAATCTTAAGGATATTCCCGCTTCAGATCTTAGAAAAATTATTTCAGATGCAAGGAAAAGAAAAAAGAAAAGAAAAAATCTTAATGTTTTAGATGTAGATAAAAATAATCCTTTAAAAGGAAAACTTCTTATACAAATGTTTGAAAAATCTAGTTTAAGAACAAGACTGAGTTTTTATCTTGCTATTAAACAATTAGGTGGAGGAGCATTAACTTTAAGACCTAACGAATTACATTTAAAAAAAGGAGGAGAATCATTGGCTGATACTGCAAAAATTTTATCAACTTTTGGAAATGCTTTTATGTTGAGAACTGATAGTGATGCAAAATTAGATGAATTTAAAAGTCATTTAAGCATTCCAATTATTAATGGTTTAAGCCCATCTTCACATCCAACTCAGGTTCTATCAGATATATTCACTATTGAAGAAATTAAAAAAAAACCTATTTCAAGACTAAAAATATGTTGGATTGGCGATGGAAACAATAATGTTATTAATAGTTTGATTGAAGCATCAGTTAAATTTTCATTTAATTTAAATATTGGATGTCCAAAAAGATATAAACCAAATAAAATTGTATTAGATTGGGTGAAAGATAATAAAAGAAAAATTTATTTATTTAATGATACAATGAATGCAGCTAAAAATGTCGATGTAATATTTACAGATAAAGTTGTATCTATGAATAATAAAGTTAATAAATCAAAAAAGATTAAAGATTTTAAAAACTTTAAAGTTAACTCTAAAACTATGAGTTTGGCTAAAAAAGATGCAATTTTTCTTCATTGTTTACCAAGAGGATCTGAAGTTTCAAACGATGTTTTTTTAGGAAAACAATCAAAAGTTTGGGAACAAGCGCTTAATAGAGCTCATGTACAGAAGAGCATTTTATTATATTGTTTAGATAAACTAAGGTAGCTGCAAAGGAATATCGCTATTTTCATTAAGATATAGTATCACTGAAGCTCTATCTTCTTTTTTTTTTAAACCAGCAAACCCCATTTTATTACCTTTAATCCATGTAGGTGGTTTGAGTAAAAAACCATTTAACTCTTCAAAAGTCCATTCTTTACCATAAGAAATTAAAGCTTTAGAATATTTGTAATCAGGTACGCCAGCAACAGATCTTCCCACAACGGAATATAAAGCTGGTCCTATTTTATTTCTACCATCTTGCTTGATGCTATGGCATGCCGCGCATTTTTTAAATACTTTTGCTCCCTGATCTGCCGTACCTAAGGCTAGAAGAGCCGATATGTTCCCTTGATTGCTAGCACTAGCTTGAGTAGCTTCAGCACTTCCAACTTTAACTTCAACTTTGTAGCCTTGTATGACTGGCTTTTTTACATGAAATGTTATGTCAGATAGCTTATCTATTCCGAACATAAGCAATACAGCAACCAAAATTGCAGTAATTATCTTATTTATTTCAAATGAATCCATTTTAATTTTTTAAAAAATAAACATATAACATGTAAAATTGAAAATTACTTAAGTTTTAATTTGTTAATTTGCGTCCGTTGGACGCATAGGCTAAAAATATTAAAAATGAGCAAAGTTTTAATTTTAATACCATCTAGAATGGCCGCCCAGCGCTTGCCAGGCAAGCCTCTTTTGGAGATTAAAAATATTCCTATAATTTCTCATGTGGTAAAAAGAGGACAAGAAACTGGGCTTGGAGAGGTAGTAGTTTGCGCCGAAGATAAAGAAATTATGTCTGCAGTAGAAAAAGATGGCGGAAGAGCTATTTTGACAGGAAATTATCATAAAAATGGTACCGAGAGAATCTATGAAGGTTTACAAAAATTACAGACCGAAGACGTAGATTATGTAATATCTTTACAAGGAGATGAACCAGAAATTAATCCAGGCGACATAAAAAATTTGTACAGACATGTGATTGAAAATAATTCAGATATTGGAACATTAGCAGCAGAAATTAATGAAGATAAAATTTTTAATAATGAGAATGTTGTAAAAGTAAAAACTCAAGAAAAATTAAAAAATAATAATTTTGTTGTAGCAATAGATTTTTCAAGAAATAATCTATCAAAAGAAAGCTCAAATGTTTACCACCATATAGGAATTTATTGTTATAAAGTTTCAATTTTAAAAAAATATGTTAATTTGGAACACACGAAAAATGAAATTGAAAATCGACTGGAGCAGCTTCGTGCTCTTGATAACAATATAATAATAAATGTAGCCTTGGCTAAATCTGCACCTATTGGCATTGACACGAAAGAAGATTATATAGCTTTAAAAAAAATTATGGAATATAAGTCTTAAATTATGAAGATAGCGTACCAAGGAATTGAAGGTAGTTATAGTGAGAGCTGTGCAAAAGAATTATATCCTGACTGCAAGACGATTTCTTGCAAAACATTTGATGATGTTTTTAATAAAGCTAATGAAGACGATCAAGTCATGGCTATTATTCCAGAGACAAATAGAACAACAGGAAATATAGGTGTAGAATATTTAATTTTTAAATACCGTTTAAATATATATAAGGAAAAATTTTATCCAATTAATCACCATCTTCTGGCTTTGCCTAGATCTAATATTCAGGATATAAAAAATATTTTTTCTCATGCACAGGGTTTAAGTCAGTGCTCAAATTTTATTAAGAAAAATAATTTTATAGAAAATGTTCGCGCAGATACTGCTGGTAGTGCAAAATATATATCTGAAACCAAAATTAAAAATGAAGCAGCAATAGCATCAAAAGAAAGCGCAAAAATTTACAATTTAAAAATAATAGCATCGAATATACAAGATGAGAAAAGCAATGTAACCAGATTTCTATTAATGGGAAAATCAGTTAAACAACCAGAACTAAAAAAAGAAAAATATATAACTTCTTTTTTATTTAAATTAAAAAGTAAACCGGCTGCTCTATATTCTGCATTATCAGGATTTGCGATTCAAGGAGTGAACTTAACTAAGCTACAAAGTTATCCAGAAAAAAATTCATTTTCATCTTATTTTTTTCTTTGTGATTTAGATGGCCATATAGAAGAACCAAAAATACAAAAATCATTAGAAGAACTCGGATTGCATTGCGAAGATTTTCACGTATTAGGTGTTTTTATTTCAGATAAATTTAGGGATAAATAAATTTATTTTTACTTTTCTTGTGGAATAGAAAACTTTACTGTTATAATAAGTTTGGAGGCCAATCAGGTGAAAGTGCCATGAACTCCCCCAGGTTTGAAAAAGAGCAAGGGTAATGAGTAATATTCAGGTTGGTTGGTCTCCTTTATATCATGAATAATAATAATAAAGTTTTAGCTTTAAAGTACAGACCACAAACTTTTGAAGATTTAATCGGCCAAGATGTGGCGGCTAAAACTATATCAAATTCTTTAAGAGCAAAAAAAATTCCAAATGCATATTTATTTACTGGAATTAGAGGTGTTGGGAAAACAACAATGGCAAGAATAGTTGCAAAAGCTCTTAATTGTGAAAAAGGAATAGAAAATCTTTGTAAGGAAAAGATGTGTGAACATTGTGAAGCTATAACAAATTCAAACCACATTGACGTTCTTGAAATGGATGCTGCCAGCAAAACTGGAGTTGACGATGTTAGAGATTTAATTGAGTTTTCTAGATATGGACCTACATCAGCAAAATATAAAATTTTCATTGTTGACGAAGTTCATCAAATGTCAAAGGCAGCTTTCAATGCATTGTTAAAAACTTTAGAAGAGCCGCCCCAATATTTAAAGTTTATATTTGCATCAACAGAAATTAAAAAATTGCCAGTCACCGTTGTGTCAAGATGTCAGAGATTTGACTTACCCAGAATTAAGTCAAATGAATTATTTGTTTTTATTAAGAAAGTTAGTGAGAAAGAAAAGGGAAAAGTTACAGATGACGCATTAAAGTTAATTGTTAAAATTTCCGAGGGCTCAGTTAGAGATGCTCTTTCACTTTTGGATCGTGCTCTTGTTAGTTTAGAAAAAAGTTTAGAATTAGATTTGGCCACTGCCCAGAAAATTTTTGGATGTTTTGATAAATCAAATTTAATTGAATTATTTGAACATATATTTCTGGGAGAAGAAAAAAAAGTAATAGATATTTATAGATCTATTTATAATCTGGGAGTAGAGCCAAAAATATTTTTAAATGATTTTTTAGAATTACTTTATTATTTAAAAAATATCTCTTACTTAAAAATTGGTGGAACAAATTTTAATTTGAATGATACAGAATTTAATAGGATAAAAAAATTAGCCAATTCAATTAATAATGAAATTTTATTATTGTTTTGGCAATTTACAATTAAAACTTTAGAAGAAGTAGAGGTTGTATCGAATCAACACATAGCAATGGAGATGTTCTTAATAAGGTTAATGCACTTAAAGGGAATATCAAATTTTAACTTAGCAGAGTCAAATAATAAAAAATCTAACGAAGATAATATTGATAAAGTTTTAGAAAATACAACTATGGATAATAAAAAAAATAATGATGATTTAATTGATATTAAAAATAAAACAATAGGACAAATAAAAAATATTATTCAAGAAAAAAAACAAACAGAAAAATCAATATTTGAATTATCAAATCAAACAAAATTACTAATAAAAAATTTTGAAGATTTAATTAATCTTTGTTCCTCAAAAAAAGAAATTAAATTAAAACATGAATTAGAAACCAATGTTAATCTAGTGAGTTTTGAAAATAAAAGAATTGAAATTTCCTTTAACGAAAAATTAGATAAAGCGTTTATAAAAAATTTGTCATCTAAATTATATGAATGGACAAACGATAGATGGATTATTTCACTGTCAAAAGAAAGTGGAGAACCATCAAAAAAAGAAAGGGAAACAATTTTAAAAAATGAACTTTTAGAAAAAACGAAAAAAAGCGAAGTTTACAAAAAAGTATTAGAAGCTTTTTCTGATGCTGAGCTAATTAATATTGAAAAAAATGTAGAGAAAAATAATGACTGATTTTGCTAAAATTTTAGATAAAGCCAAAGAATTAGAGGCCAAGATGAAAGAAAGTCAAGAGAAGATAAAAAATATTCAAGTTCAAGGAACTTCCGGAACTGGCTCAGTAAAGGTTACACTTAATGGAGATGGTGAAATGGTTAAATTAGAAATATCTCCTGAAACAGTTAAAGAAGAAAAATCTATTATTGAGGATTTAATAGTTGCTGCACACAATAATGCAAAAGCTCAATTAAAAACAAAAACTTCTGAAGAAATTTCAAAAGCTACAGGGGAGTTTGGTATTCCTGGATTTAAATGGCCAATCTAATTTAATGCAAAATATAGATGAAATAGAAGAATTAGTTAAATTAATTTCAAAATTGCCAGGCTTAGGTTCAAAGTCAGCAAAAAGAATAATATTAAAACTAATAAACTCCAAAGATGAACTTATGAAACCAATGGCAAATTGTTTGGTAGAAGTTTATAAAAATGTTTCAAGATGTAATTCATGTGGAACGCTAAAATCTAACTCAATTGGGTGCAATAATTGTGAAAAAAATAAAAAAAAATATAATAAAATTTGCGTAGTTGAAACTATTGCCGATCAGTGGAGCATAGAAAATTCAAATATATATCAAGGTTATTTTCATATTTTAGGAGGAACACTTTCTTCTTCGAATAGCCAGAGAAAAGAAGATCTTTTAATTTCCTCTTTAGTTAAGAGAGTAAAGAAAGATTCAATAGAAGAAGTTATAATTGCAACTAGTGCGACCGTTGAAGGACAAACTACAGCTTATTATATAAAAGATAGTCTTAAGGATACAAATGTTAAAGTTTCAAAGTTGGCGCAGGGGTTGCCAGTTGGTGGAGAAATTGAAAGTTTAGATGATGGAACCTTATTTTCTGCTTTTAAAAATAGAAGTCGTATAGAAAATAATTCTGATTAATTTTTTTTAATAAGTCTATTTAAATGAAGAATGGGTTCTGTATAGCCTGATGGCTGAAACCTTCCATGAAAGATTAACTTGCAGGCTGCTTTAAAAGCAATTGAAGTTTCAAAGTTTGTAGACATTTTTGTATAACCAGATCGACCAGAACGAAAATAGGCAGGATCATCTATGTTTTGATTGTCAACAACTCTTGCCATTTTTTTCATAATTTCTAAAACTTGTTTTTTACTGCATACACCGTGATGCAGCCAATTAGCAATATGCTGTGAAGAAATTCTTAAAGTTGCTCTATCTTCCATTAAACCGATACCATTGATATCGGGAACTTTAGAACAACCTATCGATTGATCTATCCAACGGACAACATAACCCAAAATTCCTTGAGCATTATTTTTTAATTCCGTGGTAATTTCTTCCATCGACCAATTTGGTCTATCAGCAATAGGAATAGTTAATAAATCTGAAAGTTTTGCCGGTTTTCTTTTTGACAATTCTTTCTGTCTAGCAAATACATCAACTTCATGGTAATGGAGTGAGTGTAATGCTGCTGCAGTGGGACTTGGTACCCAAGCACAATTAGCTCCCGCCAAAGGATGAGCAATTTTTTGTTTAATCATTTCCGCCATTAAGTCAGGTGCAGCATACATGCCTTTTCCAATTTGACATTTACCGGAGAATCCACACTTAAGTCCAATATCTACATTGTTATTTTCATAAGCAGAAATCCATATTGATGACTTCATATCTCCTTTTTTTATCATTGGACCCGATTCCATTGATGTATGCATTTCATCTCCTGTCCTATCCAAAAATCCAGTATTTATGAAGAAAACTCTATTTTTTAAAGATCTAATACATTCTTTTAAATTTGTAGAAGTTCTCCTTTCTTCATCCATTATCCCACACTTGATTGTAAATTTTTTCAAATTTAGCAATTTTTCAACTTTTTCGAAAACTAAGTCAGCGAAGGCAGATTCATCAGGGCCATGCATTTTAGGTTTAACTATGTAAATAGAATTTTTCCTTGAGTTTCTTTTTTTTTTAAAATCGTGAAAACAAGCAGCAGATGTAATAAAAGCATCAAGAATACCTTCTGGACACTCTGAACCATCTTTTAAAAGAATAGCAGGATTGGTCATAAGATGACCAACGTTTCTATTTAGCAATAATGCTCTACCACGCAATGTAATTTTTTTTCCTTTGGCCGATATATAATTCCGATCAGGATTTAATTTTCTTAAAATTTTTTTTTCTTTTTTTTGAAATTCTATTTTTAAATTACCCTTCATTAATCCTAGCCAATTTTTGTATCCAATAAGTTTATCTTCAGCGTCTACAGCAGCTACGCTGTCTTCATGATCACAAATTGTTGAAACTGCAGATTCTAAAATAATATCATGTATTTTGATTCTATCTTGATTACCTTCAGGATTATTGATTTTCATCTTTCCATTTTGATCAAACAAAATATTTATATGAAGATTGTTATTTACGAATAGAAGAGACGACAAGTAATTTAACTTTTTATTATAACCTACAAACTGTTTAGGATTTTTTAATTTTATATTTAATTTATTTTTTTTAATTTCTGGAATTTCTGTTAAATCTTTCCAGCTTGTATTTTTTAAAGGTATGTATCTATCTAATAAATTACGAGCATACTCTATTACTTTTTGTCCTCTTATTGGGTTATAAGTTTTACCTCGTAAAGCTCCTTTAGTTTCGGGTATTACATCAGTACCATATAAAGAATCATATAAACTAACCCAACGTGCATTTGTAGCATTTAATGCATATCGGGAATTTGAGATAGGCACTACCAATTGTGGACCACAAATACTTGATATTTCAGCATCCACATTTTTTGTTTTGATTTTAAAATTTGGACCAGTTTTTTTTAAATAGCTAATTTTTGTTAAAAAATCTTTATATTTTTTTGTATTAATTTTTTCACCTTTTCTGTCTTTATGCCAATCATCTATTTTTTTTTGTAATTTTTCTCTTATTTCTAATAATTTTTTATTTTTGGGAGCTAATTCATGGATATATTTATCAAACCCATTCCAAAAAAGTTCTTTTTTAATTTTAGTTCCGGGCAATAATTCTTCATTTACAAAATTTAGCAATTTTTTAGAAACGGATAAATTTTTAATTTTTATATACTTTTCTTTCATACCAACCCTCCAACCCCATCTGTCTTTTTACCTGAGAGATTTACTCCTTCGGTGAGATTTAGTCTTCTTTCCAGAGTTAATATGTTTAAGGTCCTTTTGCCTGAGAGTTTCCGGGGTGGTTGCTCCTTCGGCGCTACGAAAGTAGTCTCTCCCTTAAAAATAAGCCTTATTCTATTATGTTAATTGACAATAATCTAATAAATATTTGAACATTTTGTGGCCTTTTTTTGCTATTAATTAATAAATACTTTTATTTGAAAATGAGAAACTATTTAAATTTTGAAAATGATATAAAAAGTCTTGAAGTAGAATTAGACAAGCTAAAAGATCCCTATAATAACGAGGGTCTATCAGAAGTTGACACTAAAAGAATTTCAGAGATACAATCTGAAATTAATAGCAAGTTAAAGGAAGTATATTCAAATTTAAATTCGTGGCAAAAAACACAGGTTGCTCGACATGAAGATAGGCCCAAAGCAAAATTTTTTATTGAAAATTTATTTGAAGAATTCATTTTATTAGCTGGAGATCGTTTTTACGGAGAAGATAAATCGGTATTAACTGGATTTGCAAAATTTAATCAGACCTCAGTTTTAGTTATTGGCCAAGAAAAAGGAGAGGACTTAAATACAAGAATTGAAAGAAATTTTGGAATGATGAGACCAGAAGGGTATAGAAAAACAATTCGATTAATGAAATTAGCTGACAAATTTAATATTCCTATTGTTTCATTCATAGATACCCCTGGAGCTTATCCGGGTGTTGGTGCCGAAGAAAGAGGTCAGGCGGAAGCCATTGCAAAATCTATTGAATGTTGCATGGAATTAAAAGTTCCAACAATTTCGATTATTATTGGAGAGGGTGGATCAGGAGGAGCCATTGCATTGGCTTCATCAAATAAAGTTTTAATATTTGAGAATGCGATTTATTCAGTAATTTCTCCAGAGGGATGTGCCACAATACTTTGGAGAGACCCAAAAAAAACTTTGGAAGCAGCAGAAGCCATGAAATTATCATCCAAAGATCTTCTTGAACTGGGAGTTATAGATGAAATAATTTCTGAACCTATTGGTGGCGCTCATAGAGATAGAGATTTATGTCTAAATAATGTTAGAAAATCAATCCAAAAAAATTTAGATGCAATGGAATCAATGAGTAGAGATGAAATTTTTTATCACAGAAAAAACAAATTTTTATCTGTGGGTAGAAGCAAAGGTTTTGCAAGCTCATTAGAAGTAGACAAAAATTTAACAATGAAAGAAAGTTTATTACAAAAAATTATATTAAGATTTCAGAAATTTAAACTTCAAGCAGTAGCTGTATTATTATTAATAGTTGGGCTAATTTATTTTTTTTTATAAAGAGCCATGACAATGTTTGTATTTTTTTCCTGAGCCACAGAAACATGGTTCGTTTCTTTTCATTTTTTTTTTAATATTTATTGGCTCTTCTTTTTTTTCTGTATTTTTAATAGGCTTATGGCCAATACTAAGATTAATTAATACTGCAACCAAATCTCTTTTTAATTTTTGCAATAAATTTTTAAATAAATCAAAAGCCTCCTTTTTGTATTCTATTAAAGGGTCTCTTTGACCATAAGATCTTAATCCTATCACTTGCCTTAAATGTTCTAAATATTGAATATGAGATTTCCAATTTATATCAATAATTTGCAAAAAAAATCCTTTTTCAATTTCTCCGGCTTGATCTTTTCCTAATAGTTTTATTCTTTCATTTCTTTTTTCTTGAAATTTATTATTAATTTTTGAATAAAAATCTTTTTCGTCCAATTTAATAAATTCATTTATTTCTTCATTTGTAAAACTTTTTCCAAAAATAGATATAAATTTTCTATTAAAATCATTAGCTTTAGGATTAGTTAAATATTTTTTTTTATCTTCTATAAGATCTTCAATTATATCTTGTAAAAAATCGTTTGAATAATTGAATATTTCCTTGTTGTTCATTACATTATTTCTTTCAGAAAAAATAACCTGTCTTTGATCTGATAAAACGTTGTCAAACTTTAAGAGTGTTTTTCTAATATCAAAGTTTCGTGCTTCTACTTTTTGTTGTGCTCTTTCTAGAGCTTTATTTATCCAAGGATGATCAATACTTTCTCCGTCTTTTAAACCAAGTTTTTCTAACATTTTACTCATTGATTCAGATCCAAATATTCTCATTAAATCATCCTCAAGACTCACATAAAAAATTGAATTTCCTTCATCACCTTGTCTACCCGATCTTCCTCTAGCTTGGTTATCAACTCTTCTAGATTCCATTCGCTCTGTACCTATTACGAACAAACCACCTAAGGATTTAACATTTTCTTTTTCTTTGTTAAGTTTTTCTTCTTCAGCACTTCCTTTTTTCCCTCCCAGTTGTATATCAACACCTCTTCCAGATATGCTTGTTGTAATAATTACAGAACCTGTTTTACCCGCGTTAGCTATTATTTCTGCTTCACTTTCATGATTTTTTGCATTTAATATTGTATGAGAAATACCTTTAGATTTAAGAAGTTTTGAGCAGTGTTCAGATTTATTAATGCTAGAAGTGAAAACAAGAACTGGTTGTCCTTTTTTGTTACACTCAGAAACTTTTGATATAATGGCATTGTTTTTTTCAATTTCAGTTCTAAAAATTTGGTCATTCCAATCTTTTCTTATCATTTTTTTATTTGTAGGAATAACAATTATTGAAAGGCTATATATTTCAAAAAATTCTTCAGCTTCTGTTGCTGCGGTTCCAGTACATCCAGAAATTTTATTATATAGTTTAAAATAATTTTGATAAGTGGTTGAAGCAAGAGTTTGGTTATCTTGGTTGATTTTAATTTTTTCTTTTGCTTCTAAAGCTTGATGCATTCCATCTCCAAATCTTCTTCCTTCCAAAATTCTGCCAGTTAATTCATCTACAATTTTTAGTATTCCATCTTTAACTATATAATCTCTTCCTTTTTCGAAAAGATGATTAGCTCTCAAAGCTTGATTAACATGATGAACCAGCTCTAAATTTTTTGGATCATAAAAGTTATTGTTTTTTAAGACACCTGCGGATGAAAAAATTCTTTCAACACTATCAATTCCTTTATTTGTTAAAAGAACATTTCTATCTTTTTCGTCAATTTCATAATCATTTTTTGAAAGTTGTTTGACTAATTTATCAATTGCTAAATATTGATCTGTTTTGTTTTGCACAGCTCCAGATATAATTAATGGTGTTCTAGCCTCATCAATTAGACATGAATCAATTTCATCTACTATGCAAAAATTAAGTTTTCTTTGTACAATCTGTTCTTTAGAAAATTTCATATTATCTCTTAAATAATCAAATCCTAATTCGCTATTTGTTGCATATGTAATTTCACAGTTGTAATTTTCTTTTCTCGCTTCATCATTTTGATCGTTATTGATATAGCCTGACTTCATTCCTAAGAAGTTGTAAATTTTACCCATATTTAAACAGTCTCTTTTTGCTAGATAGTCGTTTACTGTCACAACATGCACACCTTCCCCAGTAAGAGCATTAAGGTATGCCGTTAAGGCAATAGATAGAGTCTTACCTTCGCCAGTTTTCATTTCAGCAATTTTTCCTTCGTGGAGGACAACACTCCCTATAATTTGAACATCGAATGGTCTTTCATTTAATGTTCGTTTTGCAGCTTCTCTAGCACAGGCAAAAACTTCAGGAAGCAAATTATCTAAAGATTCTCCTTTTTTTATTCTTTCTTTAAATTCAGCAGTTTTGACCATGAAATCTTTGGTATCTAGATTTACAAAACTTGGCTCTAATTCATTAATTTTAGAAACAATTTTACCATATCGATCAAGCTTCTTTTGATTAGGAGATTTCATTAATTTAGATATTAAATTTAATGGGTTAAGCATTTTGCAATTTTTTTATATATATTATTTATGTCTATGTTTTAATATAGGTATTAAATAATTTATTTAAATACTATGCCAATTAATATAAAAAATTTTCTTTTGTCTAAAAATAAAAAGTCAAAAACTAGTGACTTTCAAGATCTAGAACATATAGATGGCGTTGCAATTTCTGCAATATCAGCAAATCTTTATAAAGAAACAAGAGATGATCTGGTTCTTTTTTATTTTAGAGATGGAGCCAATTATGCGTCAGTTTATACTCAATCAAAGATAATTTCTGAAAATATTAAGTGGAACTTAAATTTAAAAGCCAACTCGATGAAAGCTTTGCTTGTAAATGCTGGAAACGCTAATGCTTTTACAGGAAAGCTAGGCTTTAAAGGAATCGCTCAAATTGCAGAAGAGCTATCTAAAGGACTTACAATTAAAATGTCTGAAGATGATGAAAAAAAAAATTTTGTTAAATCAAATGAAATACTGTTTGGCTCAACTGGAACAATCGGAGAAACTTTTCCTGCTGAAAAAATTAAAAATTCTTTACCAGATTTATTAAAAAAAATTAAATATACGCAAAATAAATACCTATGGATGAAAGCAGCGTTAGGCATTATGACAACTGATCTTGTGCCAAAATTAGCAATGGAAGAATGTGTAATTGGAAATTCCGAAGTAAAAATTTATGGTATAGCCAAAGGAAGTGGAATGATTTTCCCCAATATGGCTACGACCTTGGGGTATGTTTTTACAGATGCTGATATTTCATCAGGTATATTAAAAAAATTACTAAAAAAAAATATTGAAACAACTTTTAATGCTATAAGTTGTGATGGAGATACTAGTACAAATGACATGATCACATTTTTTGCAACAAAAAAAATTAAACATCCAAAAATTAAAAGTATAAACGATGAAAAACTTAAAGAATTTGATAAAAGTTTACACTCTGTGCTGCTTAGTTTAGCAAAAAGAATAGCTGCTGATGGAGAAGGAGCTTCAAAATTTATTTCTGCAAAGGTAAGAAAAGCAAGAACTTTTATTGATGCTAAAAAAATTGCTTTTTCAATTGCAAATTCTCTTTTGGTAAAAACAGCAATTGCTGGGGAAGATCCAAATTGGGGAAGAATTATAATGGCGATAGGAAAAGCAAATGTTGATTTAGATTTAAATAAGTTAGCTATTAGTTTTGGAGATATTAAAGTAATTGAAAAAGGTCAACTATTTTCGGACTATAAAGAAGTTGATGTTGCAGAATATTTGCGTGGAGAAAAAATAGATTTAATAGTGGATTTGAATATTGGAAATAAAGATTTTACTGCTTATACAATGGATCTAACAAAAAAATATATTGAAATTAATTCTGATTACAGAAGTTAGAAGATCTTGATTAATTTCAATAAACTATTACATATATAAAATGATAAAATACAAATTAATTTGTAATGATTGCAATAATGCCTTTGACAGTTGGTTTTCATCATCAAAAGAATATGAAAAATTAAAAAAATTAAGACATTTAAATTGTCACAGATGTAATTCACTTAAAGTTGAAAAAACTTTAATGACGCCAAACGTTGTAAACTCTAAAGATAAAATTTTATCAATTTCAAAAGATAATAAATTTTCTAAAATAAAAAATAAAATTAAAGAATATCAAAAATTTATTAAAAAGAACTTTGATTATGTTGGAGATAATTTTACTCACGAAGCAAGATCGATACATTATAACAAAGACAGTAAAAAAAAAGGAATTTATGGCAAAGCTAATTTTGAGGAAATATCTGAACTTAGAGATGAAGGAATAGAAACAGAAATAATTCCATGGTTTAAAGATAATGAAAATTAATTTTTTCTAAAATTAGCTATATAGTTTACTGATTTATCGTTAGTGAGATTCCACTTATCTAAAATTGGATTAAATTTTAATCCGCTTAGATCTATCAATTTTAATTTATAATTTTTTGCAATATCTATTAAATTATCAGGTTTAACAAATTTATCCCAATCATGCGTTCCAATGGGCAGCCAATTCAATATATATTCAGCCCCAACAATTGCAACTGCATAAGATTTTAATGTTTTATTTAAGGTAGCTATAAACATTAAACCATTTTTTTTTAAAAATTTCGAACTTTGTTTTACAAATAAATTAATATCATCAACATGTTCAACAATTTCTAACATTAACAATACATCAAATTTTTTTTTTATTTTTAATTTTTCTGGCGATGAGCAAATATATTTTATTTCAAGATTATTTTTTTTTGAGTAAATTTTTGCTACATTAATATTTTTTAAAGAAGCATCTATTCCAACTACATTAGCGCCTAGCTTTTTCATTGGAACAGAAATTAGACCTCCTCCACAACCAACATCTAATATATTTATATTTTTTAAAGGCATATTTTTAGGTTTCATTTTGAAGTGTCTAATTATGTTTTCTTTTATATATTTTATTCTGATGGGATTAAATTTGTGCAGAGGTTTAAAACTACCCTCGGGATTCCACCATTCAGCAGCCAATTTATTGAACTTGTTAATTTCTTTTTTATTTATAGTATTCGTTTTCATTCAGCTGTTGACATTACAATCAAGATGTATTTTATCAATATAATTTAATTATTAAAAAAAATAATTATCAATGAAAATTGTTGTTTTAAAATTTGGAGGTACTTCGGTAGGTACCACGGAAAGAATTAAGAAAGTAGCCAATATAATTGTAGGCTATGTTAGAAAAAGATTCAGGGTAATTGTAGTTTCATCTGCAATGAGTGGAGTAACAAATAATTTGATAAAAAAATCAAGAAATATTAGTAATAATTTTAAATCTTCAGAATATGATGTGCTTGTTGCAGCAGGAGAACAAATGTCATGTGCTTTGATAGCCGGAAGATTAAATCATATTGGATATAAATCACAGTCTTGGATTAGTTGGCAAATTCCAATATTAACAGAAGGGCAGCATAGATCTTCTAGGATAAGTAATATTAATAAAAAAAAAATTCTTAACTACTTAAAGTCTGGTGGTATTCCTATTATTACAGGTTTTCAAGGAGTAAATAATAATAACAGGATAACAACCCTTGGAAGAGGCGGTTCTGATGCTTCGGCAATTATGTGTGCAAAATTTTTTAAGGCAAAAAAATGTGTTATTTTTACAGATGTAGAAGGCGTTTATACAACTGACCCAAGCAATTTAAAAAATGCAAAAAAAATAAAAGCTATATCTTATGAGGAAATGTTAGAAATGGCATCACTAGGAGCAAAAGTTATGCAGCCACACTCTATACAAGACGCAAGATTAAATAGGGTTGAAATCGAAGTAAAATCTTCATTTATTAATAGAAAAGGAACTTTAATAACAAAAAGAAAAAATATATTTAGAAATAGAACAATTACTGGATTAACATCTACAAAAAATGATGCAAAAGTAACTCTTGTTGGAGTTAAGGATAGACCCGGAGTAGCAGCTACTGTTTTTAAACCTCTTTCTCAAAATTATATCAATGTAGATATGGTTGTTCAAACTTCTTCAAGTAATAACAGAGAAACTGATATAACTTTTACTATTAAATTAGAAGATTTATCTAAAACTTTAAGACTTATAAAACTAAACAAAAAAATAAAATATAGAGACTTAATAGTGAATAAAAATGTATCAAAAATATCAATTATTGGTGTTGGAATGGTGACTACGCCTGGTGTAACATATAGAATGTTTCAGACATTGGCAAATAAAGGAATTAATATTTTGGTTATAGCAACTTCGGAAATAAAAATATCTGTTCTAATAAATAAAAAAAATATAAAGAAAGCAATATCTGCACTTCATAAAGAATTTAAATTAAATAAGTAATAAAATGAGTCTTAGACCATTTAGAGATATTCATAGAAGAAAAACTAAAGAAATTAATGTCGGTGACATTAAAATTGGAGGCAATAATCCAATTTCAGTACAGTCGATGACAAATACACTTACCAAAGATGTGAAAGCAACCATAAAACAAATTATAGAGTTAGCAAATGAAGGGGCTGACCTTGTTAGAGTTTCATGTCCCGATGAAGACTCTACAAACGCTTTAAAAGAAATAGTCAAACATTCTAGTGTGCCTATTATTGCGGATATTCATTTTCATTATAAGAGAGCTTTAGAATCAGCGGATAATGGAGCGAAGTGTTTAAGAATAAATCCTGGAAATATAGGTGATAAGAAAAAAATTAAAGAAGTAATTTCTGCAGCAAAAAATAATAATTGTGCAATAAGAATAGGAGTAAATGCTGGCTCACTTGAAAAAGACATATTAGAAAAATATAAAGAACCTTGCCCAGAAGCATTAGTTGAAAGTGCTTTGAGAAATATTAAAATTATTGAAGATGAAGATTTTTTTAATTTTAAAATTAGCGTAAAATCTTCTGATATTTTTTTGTCAACAAAAGCATATCGACAACTATCCAAAGTTATTGAATATCCATTACACTTAGGCATAACCGAAGCAGGTTCATATTTACCAGGCAGCATAAAATCTTCAATTGGATTGGGAAATTTGTTGTTAGATGGTATTGGAGATACAATTCGAGTTTCTTTATCAGACGATCCTGTAAAAGAAGTAATAATTGGCAATGAAATATTAAAATCATTAAACCTTAGAAATAGAGGAGTAAAAATCATATCATGTCCTTCATGTGCTAGACAGGCATTTCAAGTTATTGATACAGTAAAAATCTTAGAAGAAAAACTTTCTCATGTTAAATCTCCAATTACATTATCTATAATTGGGTGCGTGGTTAATGGACCAGGAGAGGCAGCATCTACAGATATTGGAATTACAGGAGGCGGCAAAGGAAGCAATATGCTCTATTTAAAAGGTATACAAACGGAAAAACTTTCAAATAACGATATTGTTTCAAAAGTAGTTGAACTAGTAGAAAAAAAAGCAGCAGAAATATAAAATACAATTTAATGATTCCAATAAACAAAGTTAGAGACTTAATCTCCAAGCACACATTACTTGAAAAAGAATTATCTACAGGAGAAATTGACAAAAAAAAATTTGCAGAAAAATCAAAAGAATATTCTGATCTTAACGATATAGTAAAAGAAGCTAAAGAATATAGCTCTTTTGAATCTGAGAAAAAAGATTTAGAAAAAATAATAAACGATAATAATAACGACACAGAAATGATAGAATTAGCTCAGTTAGAATTGGAAGAATTAATTAAAAAAAATGAAGTAAATGAAAAAAAAATTAAGTTATTTTTATTACCAAAGGACGAAGCAGACTCAAAAAATGCAATTATAGAAATCAGAGCCGGTACCGGGGGACTAGAAGCAAGTCTTTTTGCATCAGATTTATTTAAAATGTATGAAAAAGTAAGCAATCAAAAGAAATGGACATTAGAAATAATTAGTATTTCGAAAAGCGACGCTGGTGGTTTAAAAGAAGTAATAGCAGCTATAAAGGGAAAAAATATTTATTCATCATTAAAATACGAAAGTGGAGTTCATAGAGTTCAGAGGATACCAGATACCGAAACTCAAGGAAGAGTTCACACTTCAGCCGCAACCGTTGCTGTTTTACCTGAAGCAGAAGATGTTGATGTAAAAATTGAAGATAAAGATCTAAGGATTGATGTGTTTAGAAGCAGTGGTCCTGGGGGACAAAGTGTTAATACGACTGATTCAGCAGTTAGAATTACTCATATTCCAACAGGGATTGTTGTTAGTCAGCAAGATGAAAAATCTCAGATAAGAAATAAAGAAAAAGGATTAAAAATCTTAAGATCTAGAATTTATGAATTTGAAAGAAGAAAAAGAGATGAAGAAAGATCAAAAGATAGAAAAAGCAAAATTGGAACTGGCGACAGATCTGAGAGAATCCGTACATATAACTGGCCCCAAAACCGCGTAACAGATCATAGGATAAATTTAACGATAAACAAATTGACAGAATTTATGGAAGGAGAAATTTTTGATGAAATGATTGAAAATTTAATCTTACAGGCACAAGAAGAAGAACTTAAAAATATAAAATAATATGGATTATAAAACTATTTTAAACCGAGCATCTGATTTATTAAAAAACTTTAGCATAAAAAAAACAAGATTAGATAGTGAATTATTACTTTCTAGTTCACTCAAGATTTCTAGGGAAAGCTTATTATTGAATCTTAATAAGGAGATTAAGCTTAATGAGAATAAAAAATTTAAATTATTATTAGAAAAAAGAGCAAAAAAAATGCCAGTAGCATACATTCTTGGTTATAAAGATTTTTGGAAAAGCAAATTTTTGGTTAATAATTCTGTTTTAATTCCAAGACCAGAAACAGAACTTATTGTTGAAGAATCGTTAAATTATTTGCCTAAAAGTAGATATAAAAAAATACTTGATATCGGAACTGGGTCTGGATGTATACTAATATCCATTTTATTAGAACGACCAAAATCTATTGGCGTGGGACTGGATATTTCAAAAAATGCTATAAAAATTGCAAGAATCAATGCAAAATTACAACATGTTTATAATAGAATAAAATTTGTTAATACAAATGTTGACAAATATAATTCAGACAAATATGATTTAGTCGTATCTAATCCTCCATATATAGAAAGAATAAAAGTTAGTAGATTAGAAGAGGATATAAGGAATTTTGAACCTAAATTAGCCTTAGACGGAGGTAATGATGGATACTCAAAGATAGAAAAAGTGATAAAAAAGAGCACAAAATTATTAAAAAGAAATGGAAACTTGATTTTAGAAATTGGGTATGATCAATTCAGTTACGTATCACGGTTACTAGAAAAATATGGTTTTTATATAAAAAAAATTTCTAAGGATTTATCTAAAAAAAATAGATGTGTAGTTGCACAAAATGTTAAATTATGAACAGTTATAAAAATAATTATAAAAGAAATAGATTTAGATCGAATGGAGATAGAAATTTTAGAAAAAGAAATGGAGAACCAAAGAAATTTAACCCTGAATATTCTTCAAGTATAAATTTTCAAAGAAAATCTCCAGGTAGAAACAATCATAATGCATACAGATTAGTAGAAAAATATAATGATCTAGCAAGAGAAGCGATGTCTAAAGGCGATAAGATTTTATCGGAAAATTACTTTCAGCATGCGGATCACTTTGCAAGAATTTTGTCTGAAAAAGAAAATCATAAATCACAAAAAGCTAAAGAGAACAACGAAACAATTTCTGAACATGATAAACCGCCATCTGAACAGGAAGACATTCAAGAAAAACAAATACCAAAGAGTTAGTTTTGTTCGTGAATTATTTCAGACTTTAATACATTTGTTTTAATTTTATTAACTTCGAACAATTTTCTGTTTTTACCAGTCAAGATTTTTCCTGATGGAAGTTTTAATTTTTGAGAATTAATTTTTTTTCCATTTTCAACAACTTCATAATGAAGGTGAGGACCAGTTGACATTCCAGTAGAACCCACATAACCAATAATTCTTCCCTGTTTAACTCTTGTCCCTTCTTTAATTCCTGATGCAAATTTAGATAGATGAGCATAAATTGTTAAATAAGTTGAGTTGTGTTTAATCTTGACACATTTTCCTCCACCTCCGCACCATCTGGCTCTAATAATTTTACCATCACCCGAGGCCATTACAGGAGTTCCTTTCGTTGCAGCAAAATCAGTTCCTCTGTGCATTTTATTATAACCAAGTATTGGATGTTTTCTCATTCCATAATTTGAAGATAATCTAGCACCATTTATAGGTGTCTTCATTAATGCTTTTCGTGCACTTTTTCCATTTTTATCATAATGACCTTCAAATTTTTTTTTATCAAAATAATATAATTCATTTTTTTGCCTCCCTAGTATCATGTTTGCATATAATATTTTTCCAGTTTCAAAAACTTTTTCATTATCATCTTGAAAAATTTCATACAAAATTTGAAAAGTATCATTTTTTCTTATATCTCTTTGAAAATCGATTTGAAAACCATATATTCTTGCAAATTCAATAATTATATTTGGCTGTATTTCTAAATCAATTGCACTTTTATATAAACTTTTAAGTATTTTTGCTTCTTTATAAACAATTTTTTTATTTAGATCTGTAACTATTTCTTTATATCTAAATTTATCATCATTCAAACTTTTAACTAATTGAATTTTTTTTGTTCGAGATACTGGAAATAAAAGTTTCATTATTTTGTTTGAATTTCCCAAATCTAATGTAAATTTTATTATTTGGTCTTTTTTTAGTTTATTTAAATTATTTTTTTTTGATATTATTTTTTTTACAGTACTAATTTCATTATTGGGTATATCGTATTTTTTTAAAATGCTATTAAAATTTTCACCATATAATATTTTATGTTCAATATTTATGTATTTTGGATCTAAATTGTCGATAACATTATGCAGTGTTTTTTCAAAATAAATATTATTTAACACATCAAAAAAATGTTTTTTTTTTTGATCTTTTGTGTAGTTAAATATTTGTATTAATATGATTACAGATAAAGTTGTGCAGATTAAAAAAACTAATTCTAAATTTTTTTTTATAAAAACGTTCAACTTTGGAAAGTTATTTTTACCGATTCTTCTTAATTTTATTTTCATTTTCGTTTTCAATTATTAATTTAGCTGATTGTAAATATCAAAAAAAACCTTTATTTTTCACCTTTTTTTATAGTTTTTTCTTGTTTCTAAGCCTTGATTTCCCTTGATTTTAGACTATAAGCGTCACACTTTCTCAATAAAATTATTGTGAATTATTAGGCTTTTTGCCTAATTAGCTATTTTGATTGTAAAAATTTAAGAAGAGAAGTGTGGACGGTTAAGGTTACCAAAATTTGTCGTACACACTTCAACATTATATAAATTTTATTCTTAGAATTTATATAGAAGCTAGTGTGCGCCGTTTTTAAACTTG
>Ga0187833_10000043_pt1 | contig 115346 bp, 100 predicted proteins | sample ETNtaG_37_FD_167968 | JGI IMG/M metagenome (GOLD analysis project Ga0187833, IMG submission 167968) | Marine microbial and viral communities from oxygen minimum zone, Eastern Pacific Ocean - ETNP2014_SV_400_PacBio MetaG (Illumina Assembly) | ecosystem: Environmental > Aquatic > Marine >... | reverse complement strand
CGAGGCACCCGCCGAGGAACCCTCAGACGAGGCACCGGCCGAGGAAGAACCCGAAACCGAGGCACCCGCCGAGGAACCCTCAGACGAGGCACCGGCCGAGGAAGAACCCGAAACCGAGGCACCCGCCGAGGAACCCTCAGACGAGGCACCGGCCGAGGAAGAACCCGAAACCGAGGCACCCGCCGAGGAAGAACCCGAAGCCTCCTGAGGACACGGGTGGGTCCCGAAAGTAGGGTCCGGCCCGTGGAGGCCTCCACCATCCCCGAACTGGTCGACGCAGCCGCCAGGCGGTTCGGCGACCTTGAAGCCGTCGTCGACGGCGACCTTCGCTGGTCGTTCGGCGACTACCGGAACGAGGCCCACAGGGTGGCCGAGGCACTGATCCGGCGGGGAATCCAGCCGGGCGAGAGGGTCGCTGTCTGGGCACCAAACTCTGCTAGGTGGGCCGCAACGGCGCTCGGCATCCACTGCACCGGCGGTGTGCTTGTTCCGCTCAACACCCGACTCGGCGGCGGTGATGTAGCGGGCCTTCTGGACCGAACGTCGGCACGCATGCTGTTCACGGTTACCGACTTTCTGGGTACCAACTACGTAACGATGCTCGCCGGGGCAGGTGGCGCCGACGGCCTGGAGGAAACCATCGTCATGAGCGGCCCGGTGCCCGAAGGCTGTACGGGCTGGGGCACGTTCTTGGCCGATACGCCTGAGTTGGGAACGCAGACGGCTTCGGTCAACCCAGATGACCTCTGCCACATCCTGTTCACCTCCGGGACCACCGGGTCTCCCAAGGGGGCCATGCTCCGCCACGGCGCGGTGTGTCGGTCGTACCGCTCGTGGAGCACGGCTATCGGGTTGCGTGAGGGCGACAGGTACCTGGCCGTCAGCCCCTTCTTCCACACATTCGGCCTGAACGGCGGGATCCTGGCGTGCCTCATATCCGGAGCGACCCTCGTCCCACAGGCGGTGTTTGACCCACAGGCCGTCACTGACCGTGTTGCCGAGGAGTCGATCACCGTGCTGCCCGGCCCACCAACCATCTACAGGTCAATCCTGGACCACCTGGGTGGACTCCCTCTGGACACCTCGACACTGCGCCTTGCCGTCACCGGAGCGGCACCCGTATCGGCAGGCCTGGTGGGCGAGATGCACGACCTTCTCGGCTTTGAAACGGTGCTCACCGGGTACGGGCTGACCGAGGCATCAGGGGTCACCACCACCTGCCATCACGACGATCCGCCGAACCTGGCAGCCACCAGCTCCGGTCGAACCCTGCCCGGTATTGACCTGAAGGTTGCAGATGACAACGGCGGACCTGTGCCTGCCGGCAAACCCGGACAGGTACTCCTCCGCGGCTACAACGTCATGGCGGGCTACCTCGACGACGAGGCAGGGACGACTGCAGCAGTAGACCCCGACGGCTGGCTTCACACCGGAGATATCGGGGTGGTGGACGATGCGGGCAACCTGACGATCACCGGCCGGTCAACCGACATGTACATCTGCGGGGGCTTCAACGTCTATCCAGCCGAGGTCGAGGCTGTCATCGCAACACACCCGGACATCGATCAGGTGGTTGTCACAGGCGCCCCCGATGACCTCATGGGTGAGGTCGGAATGGCATTCGTGGTCACGGCAGCCGGCAGGCAGGTTGACCCGGCTGTGATCCTGTCGTGGGCTCGGGAAGAACTCGCCAGCCACATGACGCCGCGACACGTGGAGGTCGTCGACTCTCTTCCGACCAATCCGGGTGGCAAGGTGCTTCGGCACCAGTTGCGCCAGGTGGCTGCTCAGATAATGGCCAACTGACCGACCACACCCCTCGGATCGCTCGAGCACCGGCCCCGTGGGCTGGTCGGCTCACCAACCGACGGGCACCGCACCGATACCCTGCTGACGGTCATGTCCAGCCAGCATCCTTCCGAAGACGCCTACCCGGAAGTGGGCAAGGCCGACTTCCCGAGCCTCGAGGCACGGATTCTGGAGCGCTGGGCCACTGAAGGCACCTTCCAGGCCTCGGTAGATGCCAGATCGTCCGACGACGAGTTCACCTTCAACGACGGCCCCCCGTTCGCCAACGGCCTCCCCCACCATGGTCACCTCCTCACCGGCTACGTGAAGGACGTCGTTCCCCGCTACCAGACAATGCGGGGGAAGAAGGTCACGCGCAGGTTCGGCTGGGACTGCCACGGGCTACCCGCCGAGATGGAAGCCGAGAAGGAACTGCCGGTTGCAGGCAGGGCCAGCATCATCGACTACGGGATCGAGGCCTTCAACGCCCACTGCCGTTCCTCGGTCCTGCGCTACACCGACGAGTGGGAACAGACTGTTACGAGGCAGGCCCGCTGGGTCGACTTCGACCACGACTACAAGACCATGGACCGCGACTACATGGAGTCGGTCATGTGGGCGTTCCGCCAACTCTGGGACAAGGGGCTGGTGTACGAGGCGTTCAGGGTCATGCCCTACTCGTGGGGGGCCGAGACCCCACTCTCCAACTTCGAGATCCGCCTGGACGATGCGACACGCCCCAGACAGGACCCCGCTGTCACCGTCGGCTTCGACCTGGAACCATCCGATGGAGACCCAGGGCCGATGCGCCTGCTGGCCTGGACGACAACGCCGTGGACCCTTCCGTCGAACCTGGCGATTGCCGTGGGTCCAGAGGTCGCCTACTCGATGCACCGGAACTCCGACGGGACCGTGTACGTGCTCAGCTCTGGCGCAGTGGGACGCTACGCAGCCCAACTCAAGGGAACCGATGAGGTAGGGACCCTCACAGGCGCTGACCTGGTCGGCAGGAACTACCGGCCGCTGTTCGGGTTCTTCTCCGACCGAACCGATGCCTTCAGGGTGCTCTCATCTGACTTCGTGGATGCGGCCGAGGGCACCGGCGTGGTGCACATGGCACCCGGCTTCGGTGAGGACGACCAGACCATCTGCGAGGCGAACGGAATCCAGATCGGCCGGGTGGTGCCGGTCGACGACCAGGGATGCTTCACCGACGAGGTGGCCGACTGGGCCGGCGTCAACGTGTTCGAGGCCAACCCCGACATCATCAGGTCCCTCAAGGAGAGCGGTCGGATTCTCCGGCACGACACCTACGAGCACAACTACCCCCACTGCTGGCGCACGGACACGCCGATCATCTACAAGGCCATCTCCTCCTGGTACGTCAAGGTCACCGACATCCGCGAGCGGATGATCGAGTTGAACGCCGACATCAACTGGGTACCCGATCACGTCCGGGACGGCCGCTTCGGCATGTGGCTGGACGGCGCCAGGGACTGGTCAATCAGCCGCAACCGGTTCTGGGGTTCCCCGATCCCGGTATGGAAGAGCGACAACCCCGAGTACCCGAGGACCGATGTGTACGGCAGTCTCGACGAGGTCGAGGCCGACTTCGGCGTGAGGCCAGACGACCTGCACCGTCCGTTCATCGACGACCTGACCCGCCCCAACCCCGATGACCCCACCGGGGCGTCCACTATGCGACGGGTCCCCGAGGTACTTGACTGCTGGTTCGAGTCCGGGTCCATGCCCTTCGCCCAGTTCCACTACCCGTTCGACAACGAGGCCTGGTTCGAGGACCACTTCCCCGCCGACTTCATCGTCGAGTACATCAACCAGACCCGCGGCTGGTTCTACACGATGCACGTCCTGGCCACGGCGCTGTTCGACCGGCCTGCATTCGAGAACGTGATCTGCCACGGAATCCTCCTGGCCGAGGACGGTGCCAAGCTCTCCAAGAAACTCCGCAACTACACCGAACCGTCCCTCGTTTTCGAACAGCAGGGCTCCGACGCGCTGCGCTGGTATCTGATGTCGTCGAACATCTCGAAGGGAGGCGACCTCCGCATCAGCGATCCGGGTATCACCGACGTGGTCCGCCAGGTTCTGCTGCCGGTGTGGAATGCCTTCAGCTTCTTCACGCTCTACGCCAATGCCGACGGCCACCGGGCACAGCTCCGGGCCGACTCCTGGCAGTTGCTGGACCGTTACCTGCTTGCCAAGACCCGCACCCTGGTCGAGTCGGTCACCGAACGCATGGATGCCTACGACCTACCTGGCGCAACTGCCGAGATCAGGGGCTTCATCGACGCCCTCAACAACTGGTACATACGACGTAGTCGCGACAGGTTCTGGGCCAGGGCCTCAGAGTCCAACGACGACGACAAGCGCGACGCCTACGACACCCTCTACACGGTCCTCGTCACGTTCTCGAAGGTTGTCGCCCCGTTCCTGCCGATGGTCATGGAAGAGGTCCACACGGGCCTGACGGGCCTGCCGAGCGTTCACCTCACCGACTGGCCAAACCCTGCTGAGCTTCCGTCTGACCCCGACCTGGTTGCCCGCATGGACCGCGTCCGCGACGTGGCGTCGACCGCGCTGCGGCTGCGTGAGGACAACGGCCTTAGGGTGAGGCTTCCGCTCACCTCGCTAACCGTCGCCGGTGCCGACAGTGAGGCCCTTGCCGGCCTCACCGATCTGCTGGTCGACGAGGTCAACGTCAAGGCCGTCCACCTGACCGACGACCTCGAGGGCCACGCCACCTTCACCGTTCGGCCCGACGGAAGGGCTCTCGGACCCCGGCTGGGAGACGACGTCCAAGCCGTGTTCGCCGCCGCCCGCTCCGGAGAGTTCTCCCTCAACGACGACGGCACCGTTGACGTCGCTGGCCACACCCTCAGTGCCGACGAGTTCGACCTGGCGCTCGAGTCACCTGAGGGGGTGACGGCAGCCGCCCTCGGATCTGCCGATGCAGTCGTCGTGCTCGACGCCGAGGTGACGCCCGAGTTGGTGGTCGAGGGGCTGGCACGAGACGTCGTCAGGCAGGTCCAACAGGCGCGTCGCGACGCCGACCTCGTCGTGACCGACCGCATCAACCTTCGACTCAGCGGAGACGAGGCGGTTCTCGACGCTGTCAGGATCCACCAGGATTACGTGGCCGGGCAGGTGCTCGCCACCGAGTTGAGCCTGGGCGAGGTTCCGGCAGACGCCGTAGATACCGAGGTCGAGGGCCTCGCTCTCCGGATCTCGCTCTCCTCCATCTGACGGGCCTGAACCCGACACCAAACATCGCGTGCTGAGCGCGACAAGCGGTGATCCTGACGCTGCTCGAAACTACATCCCCGACCTTGACGAGCGGGAAGCCGCCTTCGCCTACATCTACTTCCTGCGCTCCAAGGGATACCTGAACAGCCTGGCATCTGGAACCAACTGGATGTTCCGTGACGAAAGCTGCCGCATGAACCTTGCCTTCGAGGTCGTCAACACGGTGAGGGTCGAGCAACCCCACCTGTTCGTCGACGACCTTCGCTCACGCATCCAGACGGTGATGGACGAGGCGATCGACTGCGAGTACCAGTTCGCCGAGGACCTCCTCGGCCAGGGCGTTCCCGGCATGTCAACAGCCGACACGTGCACCTACCTGGAGTTCGGGGCCGACCAGCGCCTCGCCCAGCTCGGCCTTCCAAAGACCTATTGGCTCCAAGAACCCGTTCGGCTTCATGGAACTCCAGGACGTCCAGGAGTTGGCCAACTTCTTCGAGCGCACGGTCGCCGCCTACCAGGTCGGTGTCGGGGGCGACGTGGCCTTCGACGAGGACTTCTAGGGATCCTCCGCGTCCGATTCCCCATCCGGGGCACCACGGCGACGACGCAGGGCCAGGACGCCTCCAACGGCGGCAATCCCAACGGCGACTGCCACCCCGGTACCGGCCCTCAACCCCGGAGAATCATCACGGGAGTTGTCCTGCACTGCCCCGGCAAGTGTTGAGAGTGGAGCTGGAACCGTGGAAGGGGGAGCCTCGGTAGCAGGCTTCTCGTCGGTCGCGGTACCTACAGCAGTTGTCGGGGCAACTTCGGGCCGTACCGTGGTAGCTGGGAGCGCCGGGCCCATGGTGGGGCCAGGGACCTGCGCAGTGGCGGCATCCGTGTCAGCCGGGATCCCACGAAACGGACCAGTCACCTCGTAGGTGACCCCGACCATGAGCCCCTCGGGGGCGTCACCCCAGTCGACGTCGGGGATGACGTCGCGTGTCAGGCGGTTGCCGGGGCCCCGAAGGGAGCTGAAGTAGAGGCGCTCACCCGCCGGATCAAAGCACGGACCGGAAACCTCGGAGAGCCGGTGGGTCGGGTCGGCAAACCTTGCAAACGGTGCCACGTCGCCCTCGACACCAATCAGGACCAGTTCCATGTCGCCCCTGTCCTCGGCCACGTACAGGTCACCCGAGACAGGCGCCACGGTGAGGTCCGCTATGCCGGCCAGTGGCTGACGGTTGCCCACGCCGTCCCAGACCAGCTCGTAGCGGCGATTCACCAGGTCAACGGCGTGGACCCGGTTGTCGAGGCTGGTCGTGAGCCAGAGCCAGCCGTCCTGACACCAGACACCACCACCCACGGCCGTCACGAAAGCCCCGGGTACCTGCTGGCGTGAGGGAGCCTCCCCGCCTGAGGGGTCTGCCACCGGACCCCAGCCGACCGTGCCGTCGGCATCCAGGATCATCGCCTCCAAACGACCCGCTGACAGGTCACCGAACTCGTCGGGAGTAAACTTGTAGAGCAGGCCGTCACGCTCAGCCTCCGTCAGGTAGACCACACCATCGACTGGGTTCACCGTGGCTGACCCGTGGCGACGACGCCCCAGTGCGGCACGGGCGACCGCCGGCTCCGATCCGGACGGATCACACTCCCAGACGATGCCCTCACCTTCGAAGTCCTGCTCGCACGACATCCATGTGCCCCACGGCGTCGGACCACCATCTCTGTTCGAATGGCTCCCTGCGAGAATCCGGTAGGCGTCAAGCACCTCTCCGTAGGGGTCGAAGTGGACTGCCGAGGCACCGCCCATTGGCTTCCACGGTGTCAGGTAGTCGTAAACGGCGCTGTTGCAGGCGTAGAACCAGCCACCCGTACCATCGGCGAACGTACCGGCACCTCCCGGGAAGAGAGGCCACTCGTAGCCGCTGGCTCCCACCGGGTCGCCGCTCACTGCCACGACCCGCGACGAGAATCCTTCGGGGAGGACCAGACCGTTGCGATCCGGTAATCGACCGGCGGTCGACCCGTACGGGCCCACCCCCGGCTCGGCGGCAACGGCCATCCCCCCGCGCACAATCAGGCCAGCTCCTGCAGCGAACGCCAGGCCCCCCTGCAGCAGGGTCCGCCGGTCGAGTCGACCATCCGGACCCATGGGTCCCTCAGGAAGTGGCCGGAAAGGGGCCACCCAGGGCGTCCAGCAACCTGTCTGCTGCCACCGAAGGGGTTACCTCGGCGTCCAGGACGCTGCGCTCAAGTTCCGGGAGGATCTCAAGGACCGCCGGATTCTCCCTCATCGCTGCCAGGAGCCGATCCTCAAGCATCGACCACATCCATGCCAGCCGCTGTTCACGCCTGTTGTCGTCCCACTCCCCAGAGGCCTCGAGGGCCTCACGGTGGGCTCCAACCTCCTGCCAGATCACGGCCAGGCCCTCACCGGTCACCGCACTGCAGGTGACAACCGGTGGAGTCCACGAAGGGCTCACCGGGTGGGTCAGGCGCATGGCAGCCGAATAGTCGCGTGCGGCTGAGCGGGCGTCTGCCGCGGTGTCGCCATCGTCCTTGTTGACGGCGATCATGTCGGCCAACTCCAGCACACCCTTCTTGATGCCCTGGAGTTCGTCACCGGCACCCGGGAGTATCAGTAGCAGGAAGAAGTCGACCATCGACGCGACCGCAGTCTCGGACTGGCCCACCCCGACGGTCTCAACCAGCACCACGTCGTAGCCGGCCGCCTCCAGGAGGACGATTGTCTCGTTTGTGGACCTGGTAACGCCGCCGAGGGTTCCGGAACTGGGCGATGGACGCACGAAGGCGTTCGGATCGTTGGCCAGGCCCTGCATACGGGTCTTGTCACCGAGGATGCTCCCCCCGGTCACGCTGCTGCTGGGATCCACCGCCAGTACTGCTACCCGGTGGCCCGCTGCGGTCAGGTGGCTTCCGAGGGCCTCGATGAAGGTGCTCTTACCGACACCGGGGACACCCGTGATGCCGATCCTGTGGGCACCGCCGTCGTATCCACCCAGGCCCGACAGGAGGGCGCGGGCATCAACCCTGTGGTCCGGTCGGGTTGATTCGAGCAACGTGATGGCCCGGCCGATTGCGGCACGGTCGGCAGCCAGAATGCCGTCCCTCAGATCTGCCAGGGTGCCCTGCAGGTCGGCGGTCATCCCAACAGCCCGAGCAGGTCGGCAGCTGCCTCTGCGACAACGGTTCCGGGAGGGAAGATGGCTGCAGCCCCGGCGGCGATGAGGGCATCGTGGTCCTGGTCCGGGATTACCCCGCCGACCACCACGACTATGTCGTCACGTCCGAGATCGGCAAGCTGGCTCCGCAACTCTGGTACCAGGGTCAGGTGGCCCGCAGCCAACGAGCTCACCCCGACCACGTGGACGTCGTTCTCGACAGCCTGCATGGCCGCCTCGGCCGGCGTGGAGAACAGCGGCCCGATGTCCACGTCGAAGCCCATGTCGGCGAACGCTGTGGCGATCACCTTCTGCCCACGGTCGTGTCCGTCCTGGCCCACCTTCGCGACGAGGATCCGAGGTCGGCGACCGTGGTCGACCTCGAATGCCTCAACGAGAGAGCGCGCGCCTGAGACCTGGTCGCCGTCACCGACCTCGCTGTTGAAGACCCCAGAGATGAGTTTCACCTCCGCTATGTGACGCCCGAAGACCTTCTCCAGGGCATAGCTGATCTCGCCGACGGTAGCCCGGGCCCGGGCCGCGTCGATGGCTACAGCCAGGAGGTTGCCGTCACCAGAGTCGGCACAGGCGGTCAGCGCATCAAGGGCTGCCGTGCAGGCAGCCTCGTCGCGCTCGGCACGCAGCCTCGCCAGCCTTGCCACCTGGTCAGATCGGACCTGGGCGTTGTCCACCCGGAGTACCTCGATGGGAGGCTCCTCGTCGGGACTGTACCTGTTGACGCCGACCACCGTCCGACGACCGGAATCGATCCGGGCCTGTGTTCGGGCAGCGGACTCCTCGATGCGCAGCTTGGGTATCCCGGCCTCGATGGCGCGGCCCATCCCACCCCTCTCGACCACCTCCGAGATGTGCTCCATGGCCCTCGCCGCCAGATCAGCCGTGAGGCGCTCGACGTGGTAGCTGCCACCCCAGGGGTCAACGACCCGACATGTGCCGGTCTCGTTCTGCAGGAACAGCTGCGTGTTGCGTGCGATCCGTGCCGACGCATCGCTCGGAAGCGCCAGGGCCTCGTCCAGCGAGTTGGTGTGGAGCGACTGGGTGCCCCCCTGGGTGGCGGCCATTGCCTCGACGCAGGTACGAACCACGTTGTTGTGGACGTCCTGCGCGGTGAGGCTCCAGCCCGAGGTCTGGCAATGGGTTCGCAGTGACCGTGAGCGGGGATCCTGCGGGGAGAACTCGGACATGAGCCTCGACCAGAGAAGGCGGGCGGCACGGAGCTTCGCCACCTCCATGAAGAAGTCCATGCCGATGCCCCAGAAGAAGCTGAGCCTCGGTGCGAAGTCGTCCACGTCGAGGCCCGCCGCGATAGCGGCCCGGACGTACTCGATGCCGTTTGCCAGCGTGTAGGCCAGCTCCAGGTCGGCGGTGGCTCCCGCCTCCTGCATGTGGTAGCCGGATATGGAGATGCCGTTGTAGCGGGGCATCTCGGAGCTGGTGTGGGCGAGGATGTCCGAAACGATCCTCATCGACGGCGTCGGTGGGTAGATGTAGGTGTTGCGGACCATGAACTCCTTGAGGATGTCGTTCTGGATGGTTCCGGTCAGGCGGTTCTGTGGGACCCCCTGTTCCTCTGCCGCAACCACAAACAGGGCCAGGATCGGGAGCACGGCGCCGTTCATCGTCATGGACACGCTCATCTGGTCCAGGGGGATGCCGTCGAACAGGATGCGCATGTCGAGGATCGAATCGATGGCGACGCCCGCCATGCCGACGTCTCCACCCACGCGTGGATGGTCGCTGTCATAGCCCCGGTGGGTGGGTAGATCAAAGGCCACCGACAGGCCCTTTTGCCCGGCAGCAAGGTTGCGCCTGTAGAAGGCGTTGCTCTCCTCGGCGGTCGAGAATCCGGCGTACTGGCGGATGGTCCAGGGGCGGCTGGCGTACATGGTCGGGTACGGGCCCCTGACGAACGGAGGCAGGCCGGGCCATGTGTTGACGAAGTCCAGGTCGGCGATGTCGGCCGCGGTTGTGAGGGGACCAACCGGTACCTGTTCAGGCGTGTCCGACTCAAGGTCCAGCGGACCGCTTCCGGTCTCCTCTGCAAGAAGGTCCGCCCAGTCGACTCCGGAGGCCTCCTCCGGGGCACCGAGGTCCACGTCAGTGAAGTTCGGGATCGTCACGGTGCCACCCGCCCTTCGAAGAGATCAGCGGGTCGGCGCATCGGAAGAGGACCATCCGGTGCAGCAGGTGCCTCGGGCCGGACGAGGGGCACCTCATCGGGGTTCGGGAACTGTGACACACCTGTTACCACCTCGGCCCCCGAGGCCAGCCCGGCCTCCCTGGCAGTCCAGGCGACCTCCGCCTCAGCGGCAATCCGTCCACTGGCTACAGCTTCGACCATGCCGCCGTCGGCCTCAATGGACACGAACCGGTCCCAGACCGCCCCGGCCAGGCGCTCGGTGAGATCCTCGATGTACCAGGAGCCACCAGCGGGATCCACGGTCCGTGCCAGGTGACTCTCCTCCATCAGGAGCAACTGGGTGTTGCGGGCCATCCGGCGACCAAAAGCGTCGGGACGCCCGACAGTGCTGTCGAAGGGATGCAGGGTCACCGAGTCGGCACCTGCGACACCCGCTGCAAACCCGGCCGCCGTTACCCGAAGCATGTTCACCCAGGGGTCGACACGGGTGATCATGGCTGCGGAGGTGAGTGCCCGTTGGACCTGGGCCCTGCCGGTGCCCTCGGCACCACATGTGGCGGCCACCCTGTCCCAGCAGCGGCGTGCCGCGCGGAACTTGGCGATCGTCATGAACTGGTCGGCCGAAGCTGAATAGGTGAACGCCATAGTGCTCAGTGCACGGTCGACCTCGACACCTTTGTCCTCAAGGGCACGCAGGTAGGCGACACCGGTGGCTAGCGAACATGCCACCTCCCACGACGGTCCGAGGCCAGCATCGGAGTACGGCGTCGAGTCGACCGAGAGCGCGCAAACACGGCCTGCCTCGGCAACCCTGGAGGCCACCTCGACCATCAAGGTGTCCACCACCGCAGGTGTCCCGTGCCGGGCTGCCACGCCCAGTGGGTCGACACCCAGGTCACCTGCCCGATCCCCTGCGGGGACGCCCCGTTCCTCCCAGAGGTCGACCAACCAATTGGCAGACTCCACACACCGGGGGCCCGGAACGAGGGCAACCGCCACCATCTCGAGGTGCACTCCTGTGAGGGTCGAATCCAGGTCTGACATACCGTCGATCTCGATCGCAACCGGATCCAGCAACACCGACGTGGACCCGTTCTCCAACTCGTCCAGTGCAGCGACGTTGGCTGCCTCTGGCCCGGCGTCGAGTATCAACGACCTCACATCCCAGCCGCCGACGAGGCCGACAGCAGCAGAGCCACCCCTGGTGTGGGGGCTGGACCCGGGAACCCCCAATATCGGCTCCACCGTGTCAGGGTCGTCGGAGCGGTAGAGGGCCCTGACTGGTATTCCATCAACCGTCGTGGTGGTGAGGGATTCCACCGATCGACCACCCAGCGATTCCTCGGCCATGGCAACCCACAGGGCCCGGTCCGCAACCTCCAAGTCGCCCACCTGTGCTGGAAGGCCCTCATCCGACATGCCGAGATGGTAGGTGAGGTCCGCCCCGACAGTGGAAGCCGTGTAACTCATGACCTCAGAATCAACGTCGCCCGCAGTGAGCGGATACTCACTCACGATGATCGCAGGCGCGGCGATCATGGCAACGATCGGCGTCATCCTCATCGTCAGGTTCCCGGACTCCGACTGACCCCCTCGGGCCTGCGATAATGCGCCCATGCGCATCACAACCCTCCTCAACTACGCCACCGATCCACTCGCTGCAGCCGAACAGGCTCGAGAACTGGAGGCGGCCGGCGTGGACTGCATCTGGATTCCGGAGGCCTACGGCTTCGACGGTGTGAGCCTCCTGGGCTTCCTTGCGGCCAGCACCAACACCGTGCATTTGGCCAGCGGCATCCTGAACACCTACAGCCGTACCCCCGCGTGCCTGGCCCAGACCGCTGCAGGGCTGGACTCCCTCTCGGGAGGTCGCTTCACCCTCGGCCTGGGTGCGTCGGGACCCCAGGTGATCGAGGGATTCCACGGGATGCCCTACTCGATGCCTCTCACAAGGATGAAGGAAATCATCTCGATCTGTCGGATGGCGTGGCGCCGTGAGCCGCTGGTCCATGAGGGCAGGGTGTTCAAGCTGCCGTTGCCGCCAGAGGAGGGAACCGGCCTCGGCAAGGCCCTCAAGATCATCAACCACCCCGTGCGCGCCGACATCCCGATCTACGTTGCAGCCCTGGGAAAAAAGAGCGTCGAGGAAACCGCCACCACCACCGACGGCTGGCTGCCCTTCCTCGTCTACCCGGAGCGGATGGACCGGGTCTGGGGCGACGCCGTCCGGGCGGGTCTGGCCCGGCGGGAACCCGACCTCGGGGAGTTCGACATCGTGGCAGGTGGCCTTGTTGCAATCGGCGACGATGCCGCCCAGTTCCGCGACTACGCCAGGCCGATGGCTGCCCTCTACATCGGAGGCATGGGCGCCAGGGGCAAGAACTTCTACAACGACGTGTGCCGCGACTACGGGTTCGCAGACGAGGCAATCGCCGTCCAGGACGCCTACCTGGACGGAAGACGGGACGATGCCGCCGCCGCCCTGCCGGCAGAGTTGATCGAGAACACCACGCTGTGCGGCGACGAGGCCTACATCGTGGACCGCCTGGCCGCCTACAGGGAGGCCGGGGTGACCTCGTTGAACGTCAACCCCATTGGCAGTGACCCGGCCCAGGTGCTCGGAAAGCTACGCGAGCTGGCTGAACACGCCTGAGCGTTCCCTGCGATCAACCCACCTTGTCGAGAGGGTCGATCTTCACGCCGGTCAAGAGCAGTTCGGTGAGCCGGCGTGGTGACTCACCCAGCCAGAAATTGAGGGCGAGGCGCCGGGGATGGCGGACATGCCGGCGACCTGAGGCCGTTGCCGCAACAACCCGTCGTGCCAGCCGCTCCGGGGTGGTCTCTGGAATCAGCTGCAGCTTCTGGAACCGGTTGTTGGTGCGCTGCACGCTGGGCGACGCCGACTCGACCGCATCCCACATGCGGGTATCGACCGGACCGGGGGCGATAAGGGTTGTCGAAACAGGTGTTCCCTTCAACTCGATCCGAAGGCTGGCGGCGAAGTTGTTGAGGCCTGCCTTGGTGGCGCAGTAGGGGCCCATCCCCGGGAAACCAGCGGTGCCGGCCAGCGAGGACATAAATACGATGGCTCCACGGTTCCGGTCGAGCATTCCCGGGAGCACCCGCCGGGTCAGCACCATCGGGGCCTCCAGGTTCACGCGTGCGGCTGCCCGCACCGAGTCCGGGTCGACGGTTGCGACGGGGTCGACCGTCTCGATACCGGCGTTGTTCACGAGCACGTCGATAGGACCGTGGGCGAATTCAACGGCGGCGACAAGGTTGTCGACCACGTCGGGATCGGAGAGGTCCGCCACGTGTGCCGTGCCACCAATTCGTTCTGCTACGTCAGCCAAGTCTTCCGCCGACCGTGCCACCACCACAACCAATGCCCCCGCATCAGCGTAGGCGGACGCCAGTGCGGCACCTATCCCCCTCGATCCCCCGGTTACGAGTACCCGTGCCCCCTTGAGTTCCACGCCGGAGGAACGTACCAGCCGGATCAAAGCGTGGCTGCGGCCGCCGGTTACGGTCCGCACATGACCGATGAGACCAACCCCTTCACAATCGACATCGGAGAGGATGACCTGGCCGACCTCCGCAACCGCCTCCGCAACACACGCTGGCCCGACCAGTTGCCCGACACCGGATGGGACTACGGCTGTGACCTCGCATGGTTGAAGGAACTGGCTGCCTGGTGGGCCGATGGGTTCGACTGGCCCTCCCAGCAGGCACGCCTCAACAGGTTCAACCACCTCACCACGACGATTGACAGCCAGAGGATCCACTTCATTCACCAGCGCTCCCCCCACGACCACGCTCTGCCCCTCCTGCTCAGCCACGGCTGGCCCGGATCCGTGGTCGAGTTCCAGGACGTCATTGGGCCACTGACCGATCCGACGGCCCACGGTGGAGATGAGGCAGACGCCTTTCACGTGATCGCACCGTCGCTTCCCGGCTACGCCTGGTCGGGGCCGACCCATGAGCGGGGCTGGGGTGTGGAGCGCACGGCCCGAGCCTTTGCCGCCCTCGCGGACCGCCTCGACTACGGGTCCTACGGCGTACAGGGTGGCGACTGGGGTTCGCTCATCTCACGCCAGATCGCCCAGGTGGACCCGGACCACGTGGTTGGCTGCCACGTGAACATGATGACTGCGGGCCCACCGGGGAACGATGACGACTTCGCTGACATCACGCCTCTTGAGCAGCAGCACCTGGACCGCGCCACCTGGTACATGGCCGAGGACAACGGCTACTTCCGCATCCAGGAGACGAGGCCCCAGACGCTCGCAACGGGGCTCAACGACTCTCCTGCCGGGCTTCTGTCGTGGATCGGCGAGAAGTTCCACGGCTGGACCCACCACGAAGGTGACCCGTTCAGCGCCGTCGACCGCGACACCCTTCTCACCAACGTGTCCGTGTACTGGTTCACGGGCACCATCAACTCGTCGACCCGCATCTACTTTGAGACGATGAGGGCACCGTCACCAACCCTGGGCGCCACCGGCGACGTTCCCCTGGGAGTGTCGACATTCCCGAACGAGTTGTTCGCCGCCCGGCGAAGGTGGGTGGAAGCGGCCCACAACCTGACGTTCTGGGCCGACCATGACGCCGGCGGCCACTTCGCTGCCCTAGAGAATCCGAAGATCCTGGTTTCCGACATCAGGGAGTTCTTCAGGGGGCTCCGATGATCGACGGTCACGATGGGGTCCGAATCGTCACGACCAGCCGGGGAAACGGGCCCAGCCTGGTGTTCACCCACGGCTGGGCCAACGACCGATCGGTATGGACTCCGATTGCAGATGCCCTTGCCGACGACCACGCCGTAACCACATGGGACCTCAGAGGCCACGGTGAGAGCGAAACACCACCACCGGGCAGGTACTCGCGCCAGCATGCCCTGGGAGACCTCAGCGCCGTGTTGGGTGGTGCTGGCCGACCGGCCGTCCTCATCGGTCACAGCCTGGGTGGCTACCTGTCGCTTGCCTACGCGCTCGAACACCCCGACGAGGTCTCCGCCCTGGTGCTCGTCGCCTCCGGCCCCGGATTCCGCAGGGTGGAGGCCCGCAACGAGTGGAACGAAGCCGTGATTGCCAGCACGAAACAACTGGACCTACCACCCGGCGTTGAGGAACTCTCCATGCACGTCGACTCGATGGTCATCGACCGGCTGACAGAGATCACCGTCCCGGTGCTCATCCTCCTTGGCGAGCGGGACAAGAGGTTCGCCGCCGCCGCAGGTCTGTTCCAGAGGGACCTCGACGTGCGCGACACCGTCGTGATCCCTGACCAGGGCCACATGGTCCACGTCAAGGCGGCACATGAGTGCGCCGACGCCATCAGGTCGTTCGGGGCGAACCTGGAATGACCGTCGACCCACTCGCCAAGATGGTCGACCTCCCTGGAGGCTCCTTCCTGATGGGAAGCGAAGACCCCCTCGGATACCCGGCGGATGGAGAGGGCCCGGTGAGGGAAGTACACCTCACCCCCTTCCGGATCTCGTCGACGACCGTCACCAATGACGAGTTCACGGCCTTCTCTGATGCCACCGGACATACCACGACCGCTGAGTCCGAGGGCTGGTCGTTCGTGTTCGCCGGACACCTCGCCGACGACTTTCCCGAGACCCGTGGGGTGGTCAGCGCACCCTGGTGGCGCCAGGTCTTCGGTTCCGACTGGCGCCACCCCACAGGCCCCGACTCGGACCTGGGGGGCAGAGGCGACCACCCCGTCGTCCACGTCTCGTGGTTCGACGCCATGGCATTCGCAGACTGGGCCGGTGGCAGGCTCCCGACCGAGGCGGAGTGGGAGTTCGCCGCACGTGGAGGGCTCAAGCAGGCCCGGCTGCCGTGGGGTGACGACCTCTGCCCGGACGGCGAACACCGTTGCAACATCTGGACCGGGACCTTTCCGATTGAGGACACGGCTGAAGACGGCTACGCCGGGACCTGCCCCGTGGACACTTTCGAACCAAACGGCTTTGGCCTATTCAACTGCTCAGGCAACGTGTGGGAGTGGTGCATGGACCACTTCTCGTCGCACCACCCTGTGGAGCGGCCCCTCGTTGATCCAACCGGTCCCCCGATGGGCGTTGACAGGATCGCAAGGGGCGGCTCATTCCTGTGCCACGACAGCTACTGCAACCGCTACCGCGTAGGGGCGAGGCTCGGCAACACACCCGACAGCTCAACGGCCCACCAGGGCTTTCGCCTGACAGCCTGAACACCAGCCACTCCCCCGGCCGTACGCTTGCCGCCATGGGCCTGCGCAGCGAGGTGAACGTCGGCGTGGCACCGGCGGCCCCAGACGAGTTCGGAGCAGTCCGGGTCGGCCCGATGGAGGTATGGCCGCCGGTTGTGCTGGCCCCGATGGCCGGCGTCACCAATGCCCCCTTCCGGACGCTCTGCAGGGAGATGGGCGCCGGCCTGTTTGTCAGCGAAATGATCACCGCACGTGGCCTCGTTGACGGCAATGCCAAGACGGCCCGCCACAGCCGGTTCGAACCCGACGAGTCGCCGCGCAGCATCCAGCTCTACGGCACAGAGCCCGAGAGCATGCACCGTGCTGTCCGCCTGCTCGTGAACGATGACAGGGTCGACCACATCGACCTCAACTTCGGCTGCCCGATGCCCAAGGTCACCCGAAAAGGGGGCGGGGCCGCCCTGCCGCTCAAGCCCCGGCTGTTTGGGTCGATCGTGGGCGCCGCCGTGGGCGCTGCCGGAGACATTCCCGTCACCGTGAAGTTCCGGAAGGGAACCGATGACGGACATCTCACCTACCTGCAGGCCGGCCAGATAGCGGAGGATGTGGGTGTATCAGCCCTTGCGCTCCATGCCCGCACAGCTGAACAACTCTACTCCGGCGAGGCCGACTGGTCGGCGGTGGCATCACTGAAGGACGCCGTGACCTCGATTCCGGTGCTCGGAAACGGTGACATCTGGGAGCCATGGGACGCCCTGCGGATGATGCGCTCCACTGGCTGTGACGGTGTGGTGGTGGGGCGGGGCTGCCTGGGGCGGCCATGGCTGTTTGGAGACCTGGCCACTGTGTTCGGTGACTCCCCCGCCTCGGGCGGTTCCGACACCAACGACCCTCCGGACCTTGCGGGCGTGGCTGCGACAATGTCCCGGCACGCCCGCCTCCTGGTGGACTGGGCGGGACCACACGGAATCCGGGACTTCCGCAAGCACACGACCTGGTACCTGAAGGGCTACCCGACGGGCCCGGCCGCCCGGAGGAACCTCAAGGCCATCGACTCGCCCGATGATCTGGACCGGTTGCTCAACGAGATGCTGGCTGACCTCGGCAGGGGCATGGGGATCGACCCGGCCTCACTGCGGATTCCACGAAGCCACCGCGGCGGACCCAGACGGGTCGTGCTTCCCGACGGCTGGCTGGACGACCCCGAGGATATGACACCGCCGCCGGCCGAGGCCGAGGCCCTGGTCTCGGGAGGATGAGCCCGTGAGCGGCCATCTGGTGCTGGCATCGGGTTCGCCACGGCGGCTGACCCTTCTGCGTGATGCGGGCTTTGACCCCGAGGTGAGGGTCCCCCCGGTCGATGAGACCCCGCTGGCAGGAGAGGACCCATCGGCCATGGTGCAGCGGCTTGCCCTGGCCAAGCTGCACTCGGTCGTCGTGGCCGGCGAGACGGGCCTCGCCGCCGACACCGCTGTTGTGATCGATGGCGAGGTGCTCGGCAAGCCACATGTGCCTGATCGGGCAGAGGAGATGCTGAGGCTGCTCTCCGGCCGGACCCATGAGGTGGTGGGAGGCATAGCCGCACGGCACGGCGGCCATGACGCCACCGGGGTCGTCACCACGAGGGTCTCCTTCAGGGAACTGCCCGACGACGAGATCCGGGCGTATGTGACTTCCGGCGAACCCCTAGACAAGGCAGGTGGCTACGCCATCCAGGGTGGTGGCGGGAGGTTCGTGACCGAGGTCGATGGCTGCCTTGACAACGTGGTCGGGTTGTCGTTGGGAGCCGCGCTGGAGTTGTTTACGGTTCTTGGCGTTCAGGTCCCCGACCGGCCCGGCGGCTCCAGCCTCTGATCAGGGATCAGCAACAGGATGCATTGAACAGGTTGCTGCCGCACGCCTTGTGACGAGAGGTCAACCACCTCTAGCCTGTTAGGTGTGGTGAACATCAATCGACCGGTGGCGGTGGACCCGACACCGGTCGAACTCGAGATCGACGCTGTGTCGGTGAACTACGGCGGCCCCGATGTGCTCTCTGACGTCTCCCTCTCGGTGACCCCCGGAGAGATCATCGCCCTGCTCGGACCCAGCGGATGTGGCAAGACGACCCTACTGCGAGCCGTTGCGGGGCTGGAACGTCCGACAACGGGGAGCATCTCACTGGGCGACCGGATCGTGAGTGGTCCGGGTGCGTTCATGCCACCCGAGCGGCGGCGGATAGGAATGGTGTTCCAGGACTGGGCGCTGTTCCCGCACCTGGACGTCGCCCGCAACGTCGGATACGGCCTGCCCCGTGGCGACCTCAGTACCGAACGGGTGCGTGAGACCCTCTCCCTGGTGGGGCTGGACAGCGTTGCCGACAGGATGCCCGGGACCCTGTCCGGTGGGCAGCAGCAGCGGGTAGCCCTTGCACGGGCGCTGGCACCGCGGCCCGCCGTTCTTCTCCTTGACGAACCGTTCTCGAACCTGGACTCCAGCCTGCGGGCCCAGGTCCGCACCGAGATCCACCATCTGCTCGTGGAGCTGGGGGTCACGACCGTCTTCGTCACACACGACCAGGACGAGGCATTCGTCCTGGGTGACCGGGTGGCCGTGCTCCACGATGGCCGTCTGGCCCAGGTCGGCAGCCCCGATGACCTCTACCGTCGGCCAGCTGACCAGTGGATCGCCACCTTCGTGGGCGAGGCAAACCTGTTCCCCGTTCAGATCCCAGATGGGAATGGCTCGACCTGCCCCACGCCGATAGGGCCTGTCCCGCTGGCCTCGAAGGTGAGCGGACCCACCAAGATCATGTTGCGACCAGAGGACCTGGCCGTAAGCCCAGGCGGTGACGGTGTCATTGAGCTGGTGGAGTATTACGGCCACGACACCATGGTGTTGATACGCCTTGGTGACGGCACGACCGTGAGGGCCAGGACCGATGCCGACGTCTCATTCCAGAGGGGTGACAGCGTCACCGTCACCTATGACGGACCTGGCGTCTTCGCCTTCTAAGTTGGATTACCTGCTATTATTTATTAGGGTTCCTTTACACACAGGAACCAACCGTAGGAGCCCCCCCTCCAATGCTGAACAGACATCACCGCCCAACCACACTCATCGCAATAACCCTCCTCTTGACGACTCTCGCTGCGGGATCGACCTCGTGTGGAGGCGACGACGGCGACCAGACGCTCACCGTCTACTCCGGGCGCAGCGAGAAGCTGGTCGGTCCCATCTTCGCCGAGTTCGAGGCGGTCACAGGAGTGACACTCGACGTCCGCTACGGCTCCTCAAACGACCTGGCCCTGGCAATCTCGACAGAGGGCGAAAAGACCCCTGCCGATGTCTTCCTCTCCAGGAGCCCCGGCCCCGCCGGCTACCTCGACGACCTGGCGATGCTGGCGCCCATCGACACGAAAACGCTCGACCGGGTCGCGCCAACCGACCGCTCCCCCGACGGAACCTGGGTCGGCTTCGCAGGCCGTGCACGTGTGCTGGTCTACAACATCGACGAGGTGGCCGAAGTCGACCTGCCCGGGTCCGTATTCGACCTGACAGGACCCAACTACCAGAACCTGGTGGCCGTACCGGGCAGCAACTCCTCGTTCCAGGACTGGTTCACGGTGTTTCGCCTGCGCAACGGCGATGACGTAGCCACCAGGTGGCTTGACGACATGGTTGCCAACGGCGCCCGCTTCTACCCCAAGAACCGGGCCATCATTGAAGCGGTGGGACGCAACGAGATCCGATTCGGGCTGGTGAACCACTACTACAACCACCAGGAGGTCGCGGCAAACGGTGACGCCCAGCGCTCAGCCAACCACGCTTTCAGCCAGGGCGACGACGGCGGCCTGATGATCATCGCCACCGCTGCAATCCTGGACCAGAGCGACGAGAAGGAACTTGCCAACCGACTGCTCACCCACCTTCTGAGCGATTCACAGCAGCGCTACCTGACCGACACCGTGTACGAGTACCCACTGGCCATCGGGGTCGACGCTGCCGAGACCCTTCCGCCGGCACCGGCTGACACGGTTGGTGCCATGCAGATAGCCGACGTGGCCGCCGAGTTCACACGGACCATAGAGATAATCGAAGCCAGCGGGATCCTGGACCAGTGAGGTCGACCCGGTGAACGAGGAGGTCGCCCGACACCGGGCGGGTGTCGGCCGACCTCCTCGTTCGCTGGTCTCAGCCAACCTCCTCATAGCCGTCCTGTTCGCCATCCCGGGCGGCTACGTCGTCTGGCGGGCAGCCACGACAGGCGGGGGTCAATTCGCAACGATCGCCTCACGCCCAACCCTTGAACCCCTGTGGAGGACCATCCAACTGGGCCTCCTCGTCTCGACGGCAGCGGCGTTCATCGGAACAGGACTGGCGTGGCTCACGACCCGAACCGACCTGCCGCTTCGGCGCTTCTGGCGCATCGCCGTCCCCCTGCCCCTCGTCTACCCCAGCTTCGTGGGGGCCAGCGCACTCCAGTCCGGCCTCACACCGGGTGGAATCGTCCACGACCTGGCCTCAGTCACCGGAATCAGCATGGATCTGCGACTCCATGGGCTCTTCGGTGCATGGCTGGTACTCACCCTGTTCACCTACCCGTACGTCTACCTGCCCGTCGCCGCACGCCTCTCGACGCTGCCTACATCCCTTGAGGAGAACGCCAGGCTTCTGGGCGACAGCCCAGTGCAGGTCTTCAGGAGGATCGTCCTGCCGCAGGCACGAACAGCGATTGCCGCCGGTTCCCTGCTGGTGTTTCTCTACACCGTCAGCGACTTCGGGGCGGTACACCTTATGCGCTTCGAGACCCTCACACAGACCATCTTTCGGACCAGATTGTTCGACCAGGACCGCTCATTCACACTGGCCCTTGTACTGCTGGTCCTCGCCCTCGTCGTAGTCGCAGCAGAGAGGACGATCGCCAGACGGGGCACTCGAACACAGGTGGTCGGTGATCGACCTGCCCTCCTCGTGCCGCTCCGCCGGTGGTCGGCCCCATCACTCGCCATCTGCACGCTGGTGGTGGGGCTGGCGCTGTTCTCGCCTGCGGCCTCACTCGCTGACTGGGGAACCTCCGGTTGGACACGCCAACTACGTGGTGGTGCCAGCCTGCGTCTCGGGGCCGACGACGTTCTTGGCCCGATGTGGAACACGGTGTGGATCAGCGTCGTAGCAGCCATCCTCGCTATTGCCGCCGTCCTGCCCGTCGCCTACCTCCTGACCCGACACAGAACACGGGTGGGAGGGGTGATCAACGCCGTGGTGGTGGCCGGCTTCGCCATTCCCGGCCTGGTCGTCGCCCTTTCGCTCATCTTCTGGACCCTGCACGCCTCGCCATTCGAGTTTCTGATCGGAACCCTCCCGGTTCTGGTGTTCGCCTACGTCGTCCACTTCGGCGCCCAGGCGGTACGAACGGCACAGGTCGCCGTGTCCACGGTTCCCAGGCGCATGGAGGATGCCGCACGGCTGCTCGGCGCAGGGCGCATACGGCGCCTCAGGACCGTCGAGTTGCCCCTCATGGCTCCCAGCCTCGCCGCAGGAGGAGGCCTCGTAATGCTCTCTACCATGAAGGAGTTGCCGGCCACGCTCCTGGTGTCACCCATTGGGTTCCGGACGCTGGCCGTGGAGATCTGGAACACCTACGAGGCGGCATACCTCCCGGAGATGGCACTCCTGGCCCTCGTGCTGGTGGCGATCAGCGCCCTGATGACCTGGATGCTCATCGTGCGGCGCGTCAACTACCTGGCCTGATCGGGTTCCCGGCCAGACCGCCGGGTGGCAACAGATCGGGTCGTGTCAGCCTGCGGTCACGAGAATGCGCTCAGCCGCGAAGACGCCGACACCGCAGTGGTTGCCGTCGATCTCCACGGTGACCGTGCCGTCAGGTGATGCTGCAGTGACGGTTCCCCTGTTGCCCGGTATGAGGGCCGCCTCCTCAAGGAAGCCCAGCATCCCCTCGGTGAACTCCAACTCCTCGGTGATCCGGCTGATGGTGAACCCCTCGCCGACTGCAACCTCGACAAGGTGGCGGGAATCGGGTTCCTCATAGGAACTTCCGGGAATGGGATTTCCGTGTGGACAGGTGGTTGGCTGGCCCAGCAACTTGTCCAACGCCAATTCGACGAGTGGCGAGATCACGTGCTCCCACTTCCCGGCCTCGTGGTGGGCGTCGGTCCAGGACAGGCCCAGCATGTCGGTGAGGAAGCGTTCGGCCAGGCGGTGACGCCTCACCACGGAAACGGCCAGGTCCTGACCCTCGGTTGTGAGGGAGATAATCGTGCCGTCTGTGACCACCAGCTCCTCCTTTTCCATGCGCCTGATCATTTCCGAAACGGCAGGCCGGCTTATCTCCAGGCGATCCGCAATGCGGGCCTGGATCACGTTGAGGTCGTCCTCGGCCAACTCGTAGATGGTCTCGCAGTACTCCTCGAAGGCGGGGTGGTACTCAGGTGTGCTGTATGCCATAGACACCAGTGTAGGCCCATGTGAGGGATGCCTAACTGTGACAACGGGACCGGCCTCGCTCCTAGCCCCCCTGCTGGTACACACTCCTGTGATGGTCCTTGAACCCCTCACCCCGGTGATCGTCGGCGCGGCCCAGGTAACCGACCGTGTAGGCGATCCGACCGGGGCACGCTCCTCTCTGGACCTCATGGAGGAGGCTCTTCGCTCCGCCGAAGCCGACTCGGGTGGTGCCGACACCGTTCGACACCTCAACGCCATCGGGGTGGTGGGCGGGAGCTGGAACTACACAGACCCCGGTGGACAGTTGGCCGACAGGGTGGGAGCCGACCCGTCAACAACCCTGCTCACCGCCTGGTCCGGCCACAGCCCCCAACTGCTCCTCAACCACATGGCTGCCCGCATCCAGGCCGGGGAAATCGGGTCAGCAGCGGTGCTGGGTGGAGAAACCAACCGCAGCCGGCGCCTGTCCCGCTCCCTCGGCGTGGAGCCACTACGGGACTACGACACAACGCTGCCCCCGGCCGAAGCCTTCGGAGAACCGCTCGTCATGGCCTCCAACCATGAAGAAGAGCGCGGGGTGGACGCCCCGATCACCATCTACCCTCTACTGGACTCCGCCATCCGCCACTCTCTGGGTGAGTCCATCTCTGAGCACCGCTCGCGCCTTGGACGGCTCTGGGAGGGCTTCAACCGTGTCGCCGTGGACAACCCCCATGCCGCCGTCCGTACACCGATGACGGCACATGAGATCACCACCCCCACGGAGGCGAACCGCCTGGTGGGCGCCCCCTACACGATCGCCATGAACGCCCACAACATCGTGGACCAGGCCTCGGCGGTGCTCCTCATGTCCGCAGAGAGGGCCTCCGCCACAGGCGTGCCGAGGGATCGCTGGGTGTTCCCGCTTGCTGGTAGCAGCGGCCTCGACACCGAGTGGATCAGCGAGAGGTGGGAACTGAACCGGGCACCGGTCCTTCGTCTGGCCGGCGAGCGCGCCCTCAAGGCAGCCGGCACAGGCGTAGGTGCCCTGGCCCACGTGGACCTCTACTCGTGTTTCCCGTCAGCGGTGCAGATCTCCTCGACAGAACTGGGGATCGATCAGAACCGAACCCTCACCGTCACCGGTGGGCTCACCTTCGCCGGTGCCCCCTACAACAACTACAGCGGGCAGGCCATTGCCGCCATGGTGAACCGCATTCGTGAACAGCCGGGAATCGGCCTCGTGCACGCCAACGGCGGGTACGTCACCAAACACGCCTTCGGCATCTACTCCGACCAGCCAGGCGACCACTTCATGAACCTCAATGTGGCCGGCGAGGCATCCTCCCTCCCCAGGCGACAGACCGACCCCGGCTTCTCGGGTGAAGCAACGGTCGAGGCCTACTCGGTCGTGCATGGACGAGAAGGAGTGCCGACACACGCCCTCGTCGCCCTCCGCACCGGAACAGGCGCACGTATCTGGGGCACGACACGAGATGTGGGGACCCTGCATGCAATGCTCGTCGAGGAACACATTGGCAGGAACGCCGAGCTGTCACCTGACGGCACGGTCTCCCTCTAAGGAACCGGGACAAGGCCAGACAGTGAAGACACCCATCACCGAGATGTTCGACATCGAGTTCCCCCTGATGGCCTTCAGCCACTGCCGCGACGTGGTGGCCGCAGTGTCAAAGGCCGGAGGCCTCGGCGTACTGGGAGCCGTGGGCCACAGCGACGAGGGCCTCGAGGTGGACCTGGAATGGATAGAGGACGAGATAGGTGACCTTCCCTACGGTGTCGACCTGATCGTGCCGGCCAGATATGCAGGCGATGGCGACGGTGGCTTAAGCATGGAAGACGTGTTCGCCCTCATCCCCGACGGCCACCGCGACTTCCTCGCCGACATGCTGGACAGGTACGGGGTGGCCGAGCAGGCTGACGACCTGCCAGAGGGATGGGCGGACCGCTCTGTTGACGCTCCCTTCTCGGCCAACCGGGCCGCCAGGCAGGTCGATATCGCCCTCGCCCACCGGCCGTCCCTGATGGCCAACGCCCTCGGGCCACCGCCGCCCGACATGATCGAACGCTGCCACGAGGCAGGGCTGAAGGTTGCAGCGCTTGCGGGAACGCGCTCACACGCCGAGCGCAACGTCAACGCCGGAGCCGACATCATCATCGCCCAGGGTGCCGAGGCCGGTGGCCACACGGGTGAAATCGGCACGATGGTCCTCATCCCCGAGATCGTCGACGCCATCGCACCCGTACCCGTCCTGGGCGCCGGCGGCATCGGCCGGGGCAGGCAGATGGCGGCAGCAATGGCCCTCGGGGCGGCCGGTGTGTGGTGCGGGTCCGTCTGGCTCACCACCGATGAGGCCGAGACCGACCCGACCGTCAAGAAGAAGATGCTCGACGCCGGCTCCAGCGGCACGCTCCGATCCCGCTCACTGACCGGCAAGCCGGCCCGCATGCTGCGCACCGCCTGGAGCGAGGAATGGGACAGAGAGGACGCCCCAGACCCCCTGGGCATGCCCCTCCAGCCGATCCTCACGAACGAGGCCCAGCAGCGCATCAACAGGGCCGCCCACGTGGAGGGGTCCGGCGCAGAGAAGCTGGCCACCTACTTCGTGGGCCAGATCGTGGGAACCATGAACAGGTCGAGACCAGCCGGCCAGGTGGTGATCGACATCATCGAGGAGTTCATCGAGGCCACCGAGGGCCTCGCACGCCAACTGGAGGTGTGAGCCGACCGGGCAGCAGTCCCGGGGCTCAGGTCCTCAGCCCACCCTGTTGAAGGCGATCAGGCCCCCGCCATCTATCACCATCTCCTGGCCCGTCATCCAGCCTGAAGCCTCAGAGGCCAGGTAGAGGGCGGCGTTGGCGATGTCCTCGGGCTCACCCAGACGCTTCAGCGGATATGCCTGAGCGACCTGGTCGCCCTGGCCGCCCTCCCACAGCGCACGGGCGAAGTCGGTCTTGACAAGACCGGGGCAGATGGTGTTCACCCTCACGTCCGGCCCCAACTCGGCCGCCAACTGGCGGGTGAGTTGAACGAGGGCCAACTTGGAGATGTCGTAGTTCCCGAGTATCGGGCTGGTAGCGAAGGCTCCCACCGACGACACGTTGATGACCTGCCCACCGTGCTCCCCCATCCACGCGGTCCAACACTTCTGGATCCACACAAGGGGTGACGTCAGGTTCACCTGGAGGGTCTTTTCCCACCTGGGGATGTCGGTATCTATTACCGGGCCCGCATAGGGGTTGGTAGCTGCATTGTTGACCAGAATGTCGACAGCACCGAACGTAGAGAGGGTCGCCTCAACGACCCTCTCTGCATCCTCGACGTTGCCCACGTTGCCAGCCTCGTAGGCCAGGTCGCCGCCGGTCTCCTCGACCAACTCGGCAACCGCCACCTCGCAGGCATCGGCTTTCCGGCTGGTGATCATCACCTTCGCACCCGCCGCCGCCAGCGTGCCGGCGATCGCGCGCCCGATGCCCCTGGAACCGCCCGTGACTATCGCTACCTTGCCGTCCACCCTGATGTCCATGGACGGCAACACTAGTCAGGCCTGGTTCCAGGGGCGCACTCGGCTGGGAGATCAGAGTCAGGCTCTCCTATGGTTCCGCCATCCGACGAGGTTCAGGAAGGAGGCACGAAGGTGTTGGATTTCTCCTTTTCACCCGCCCAGGAGGACTACAGGTGTGCCGTGCGGCAGTTGGCGCTGACGGAACTCCTGCCCCGCTACCAGTCAGGAGACGCTAACCAGGCCTACCCGGCCGACCAGGTGCGACGGGTCCTGGCCTTCTCGAGGGAGTTCTGGGCCGAACGAGGAGAGGAGCCCAACCTGGTCAGCGTCGGAATCACAGCTGAAGAGGTCGCCCGGGGGGACTTCAACGCCGTCCTGACCGCCCTCGGCCCCACCTACACCCGCCTGCTCCTCAAGGAGGCCGCACCCACCCTGTTGGACAGGTGGCTCCCCGGCCTGACATCGGGTGACCAGATCATCGGGCTCTGCCTCACCGAACCCGGCGCCGGCTCCGACATGGGTGCGATGGCCGCAGCAGCCGTCAGGAACGGCGACTCCTACGTGATCAACGGAATCAAGAACTCCGTCAGCTACCTCAACGCCGACGTCTTCTACGTCTTTGCGCGAACCGATCCGGAGGCATCGGGGTGGCGGGGAATATCTGCCTTCCTGATCCCCCGTGAGGCCCCGGGGATGTCGTTCGAAGAGGTCGAGGACCTGGGATGCAGGGCGGTACCCCGAGGCACCCTCACCCTCGAAGACGTCGAGGTCCCCTCGGAGTGGATGGTCGGAGCCCCCGGCCAGGCCTTCGCCATGATCAGCCACTTCTTCGACATCAACCGGGCCATTATCGGACTCACCTGCATCGGCGCTGCGATGCAGTCACTCGACGAGACCATCGAGTACACGAAGAACCGGATCGTGTTCAGTGCGCCACTGGCATCGAATCAGGCTGTCTCGTTCGGTTTGGCCGAGGACGTGACACACCTCGAACTGGCCGGCCTGATGTGTTACAAGGTCCTGTGGATGCGCCAGAACCAGATCCCCTGCCAGGACTACGGCGCCATGGTCAAGTGGTATGCACCCAAGATGGCGGTCGAAGCGGTCCACCGTTGCCTACGCCTCCACGGCCACTACGGGTACAGCACCGAACTACCGCACCAACAGCGGTTGCGCGACATCATCGGATGGCAGATCGGAGACGGATCCGAGGAGATAATGAAGATGTTGATCGCACGTAGCCGATTCGGCCGTGCGACCTTCGACGGAAATGTGGAGACAGGCCGCCGCCAGAGTTAGGGCTCAGTTGACCTGGCGGTCATGGCCCTCCCAGTAGGGGTCGCGCAGCTCGCGCTTGAGGATCTTGCCCGACGGGTTCCTGGGGATCGCCTCGACAAAGTCAACGGACTTGGGACACTTGAACCCAGCCAGGCGCTCCCGGGAGAAGGCCAGGATGTCCTCGCCGGTCACCCCACTGTCTGGCACCGGGATCACCAGGGCCTTGCCGACCTCGCCCCACTTCTCGTCGGGTACCCCGATGACCGCCACGTCGGCGATGCCCTCGTGGCCCATGAGGGCGTTTTCGATCTCGGCCGGGTAGACGTTCTCGCCTCCTGAAATGATCATGTCCTTCACCCGGTCGTAGATGAACAGGTAGCCGTCCTCCATGTAGGCGGCGTCACCGGAACGGAACCAGCCGTCTCCGGGAAGGGCCTTGGCCGACTCCTCGGGCATCTGCCAGTACCCGGACATGATCTGCCCTGACCGGATCCAGACCTCGCCGACCTCGCCGTCGGGCAGCTGGTCACCTGTGTCGGGGTCGATGATGCGGATCTCTGTTCCGGCAATCGGCTTTCCGGCGGAACGCAGCAGGTTCTGCCGGGGGCCGCCCGGGTCGTGGTCCTCTGGCAGAAGTTGGGTGACGACCCCGGTGGTCTCGGTGAGGCCGTAGACCTGTGAGTACTCACAGCCGAACATCTTCATGGAGTTGACCAGCACGTCCTCGGTAATCGGTGAGGCCCCGTAGGCAATCGTCTTCATGGAGGAGAGGTCAATCCCCTCACTTGGAACCATAGAGAAGAACGCCAGGACCACCGGCACGAAGAAGGCGTGCGAGATCTGCTCTGACTCGATGAGCTGGAGGCCGGCGACCGGATCGAACTCGCGCACCAGGATCGAGGTTGCGCCACTGCCCATGCCAAAGAACGCCCAACCACTGCCTCCGATGTGGAACAGCGGCATGACGACCAGGCTCCGTGCGTCCTCGGTCATCTCCCAGTCGACGTTGTTGAACGCTGCGTGGAAGTTGGAATTGGTGAGTTGGGCACCCTTTGGCATACCCGTCGTTCCAGACGTGTAGAGCTGCATTGAGACGTCGTCGGCCTGGGCGTCATGGATGTCGCTGTCGGATGGGTGGGCGTTGCGCCACTCGTCGTAGGAGACGTGGGTCTCGTGTGAGCCGATCACGACGATGCGCCTGACGCTCTCCAGGTCGGCCTCGAACGCTGCAAGGTGCTCGGCCAGGTCCTCGTGGATGACCAGGACCGCAGCCTCGGAGTCATTGACGATGTAGGCCATCTCGGACGGCGCCAGACGCCAGTTGACGGCAACGGTCACGGCATTGATGAAACTACAGCCGAAGGCCAGCTCGAAGTACTCGGGGCCGTTCTTGTCGATGTATGCGATGCGGTCCGCCGAGCCCACACCGTCGGCCCGAAGGGCGTTGGCAACCTGCCCTGAACGGTCCCTCATCTGCGACCAGGTGATGTGCTCCTCCCCGTAGATGACCATGTCGGCGTCGGGCTTCTCGGCCGTTCCGGTCAGGATGATGTCTGCGATGCTTGAGAGTTCACGGATGTCCATGGCAGCGAAACATACACCCGGCCGATTGCCCAGTCATGGGCCGGGCATTGCGCCCGGCCCGCCTCAGCAGCCAGGGACCTGCCACACTCGAGCCCATGGCTGAGGATTCGGCAATCCGTCTGGTGCTGGAACCCGGCGATGAGTACAACCACGAGCCCGACCCGGTGTCGAACTACAACGAGTCGATGTACTTCAACGTGGTCGACCACTCGACAGGCGTTGGTGGGTGGTTCCGCCTGGGCAACCGGGTGAACGAGGGCTACGCCGAGATGTCCTGCTGCGTGTACCTGCCCGATGGCCGGGTGGGCTTCATGTTCCAACGACCACGCATTGAAACCAACGAGGTGTTCGATGCCGCCGGCATGCGCTTCGACGTCGAGGAACCGTTCGACCGGCTGCGGGTCCGCTACGAGGGATCGGTCTGCCTGTTGGACAGTCCTGGCGAGATGGCTGAACCGAAGCTGGCCTTTTCAACCAACCCCATCGTGGACTGCAGCATCGATCTCAAATACCGGGGCATCTCCCCGATGCTGGGTGGGCGACCCGTCGACACCGTCACCGGCGAGGAGCCTTCACAGGAGGCGGTACAGTCGTTCGCCAAGGCCCACTACGAGCAGCACATGGCAGCCACAGGGTTCATCCAGGTCGGCGGTGAGCGCTTCGAGGTGGACGGCCTTGGTCTGCGTGACAAGTCCTGGGGAGCCCGGTACTGGCAGGCGATCTCCTGGTACCGCTGGCTGCCCCTGGTCTTCGACGAGGACTTCGCCATGGTCATCTCCCTCATCAGCCGTGACGGCGTTGCCACCCGGCCGGGGGGCATGGTGCTGCACGGCGACGTGTACCACGAGATAACCGACGTCTCGATCGACACCACCTGGGACGAGGCCTGGTACCAGACCGGGCTGGTCGCCACCGTCACCACCGCCGAACGCACCTACGAGGTCGTGGGCGACATCACGTCGCTGATACCGCTGCGAAACCGCCGCACGACACCCGACGGCGACGAGTTGCTGACGAGGATCACCGAGGGCCTGACCCGCTTCACCTGTGACGGCCATGTCGGCTGGGGCCTGTCCGAGTACCTGGACCAGATCCATGACGACCTCCCGATGGGAGCCGTCCTGTAGGGCCCCTAGATCAACTTGGTGACCGTGGCGCCGTCGAAGCGCTCCACAGACATTCCGGTCACGCCGAAGCTGGCCATGGCCCCCTGGAACTCGGCAATGTGTGCCGAACCCATATGGGCGCTGAGGGCCTCGTCGCTCTCCCACTTCTCGAAGATCCTGACGAGCCCCGCCTGTACCGGGTCGATGCTGAGCACGTAGTCGATGCATCCATCCTCAGCATGCGTTGCGGTCATCATCGGCACGATCGCCGCCACGGCGTCGTCGCTGCTGGCAGGGTCGATGTTGATGGTGCCTGCTATGACAATCATGGGAAGCCTCCGCTGGGTCGGGCAATCGATCGCCGGAGCGTAACGTCGGTCCCCGTGGAGCACAGAAGCGGACGGGGGCAAAGGTGACCGGGAGCCTCGTCGCCGGCGATGACGGGATGGCGCGCTGCTGGTGGCCCGGCGAACACGCCGACTACCTCGCCTACCACGACGACGAGTGGGGGCGGCCCATCACCGATGACACCCGACTGTTCGAGAAGGTCTGCCTCGAGGGATTCCAGGCCGGGTTGTCATGGCTGACGATCCTTCGCAAGCGCGAGGCGTTCCGGGCCGGGTTCGCCGGCTTCGACCCGGCAACCGTGGCCGGGTTCGGCAGCAACGACGTGGAGCGCCTGTTGGGTGACGCCGGCATCGTGCGCCACCGCGGGAAGATCCAGTCCACGATCAACAACGCCGCCAGGGCCCTTGAGGTAGCCGACGAGTTCGGTTCCCTGGCCGCCTACCTTTGGTCCTGGGAGCCGACAGTGGAACCACGCAACCCCGACGATCCGATACCTGCCACCACACCTGAATCCACGGCCCTCAGCAAGGATCTCAAGAAGAGAGGATGGTCGTTCGTGGGACCCACGACCGCATACGCATTCATGCAGGCCACGGGAATGGTCAACGACCACCTGCCCGGCTGCACGCTCCACGCCGTGGTCGAAGCCGAGCGCGCAGCCCTGCTCCGGCCAACCCGATGAACACAGGCCTCGACAACGCAGGCCTTCTCGATCGGTTTCCACTGGGCTCGGACCCCGATGAGTTGCTGGAGGGCTTCGTGGCATGGACCACTGATACCGGGCTCACGCTGTACCCGGCCCAGGAGGAGGCGATCCTGGAACTGCTGGCCGGCAACCACGTGATCCTGGCCACCCCCACCGGTTCGGGGAAGTCCCTCGTTGCCACGGCCGCCCACGCCGCTGCCCTCGCAAGAGGTGAGCGCAGCGTCTACACGGCACCCATCAAGGCACTGGTCAGTGAGAAGTTCTTCGCCCTCGCCCGCGACTTCGGATCCGACAACGTGGGCATGGTGACCGGCGACGCCTCGGTCAACCCGGGGGCACCGATCATCGCCTGCACGGCCGAGATCCTGGCCCACAGGGCGCTGCGCGAAGGCCGCTCATGCAACGTGGGCCTGGTTGTGGCCGATGAGTTCCACTACTACGCCGACCCACAGCGCGGCTGGGCCTGGCAGGTACCCCTGTTGGAGTTGACCGACACGCAGTTCCTCCTCATGTCGGCGACCCTCGGCCCCACCACCAGGTTCGAAGATGACCTGACCGAACGAACCGGCAGGGCCACGGTGACCGTTGCCGGCTCGCAGCGACCGGTTCCCCTCACCTTCGAGTACCGGGAGACCCCCCTGCACGAGTCGATCACCGAGTTGGTGGACTCGGACCGGGCCCCCATCTACATCGTCCACTTCACCCAGAAGGCCGCTACAGACAAGGCTCAGGACCTCTGCAGCCTCGACGTAGTCACCAGAGAGGAGAAGGCCGAGATCCGTGAGGCGGTCGGTGGCTTCAGGTTCGACACACCCATCGGCAAGGACCTGCGGAGGTTCATTGGGCACGGCATCGGCCTGCACCACGCCGGCCTGCTCCCCCGCTACCGGCTGCTCATCGAGAAGCTGGCACAGGCCGGGCTGCTCAAGTTGATCTGCGGCACAGACACGCTCGGGGTCGGGGTCAACGTGCCGATTCGCACGGTCCTGTTCACCCAACTCTGCAAGTACGACGGCTCCACCACCCGTCTGCTCTCCAACCGCGAGTTCTCACAGGTCGCGGGGCGTGCCGGTCGCCGAGGCTTCGACGACGAAGGGCACGTCTGGGCCCAGGCTCCCGTGCACTGGATCGAGAACCGCCGAGCCGAGGCCAAGGTGGCAGCCGACCCGTCCCGGAAGAAGAAGTTGGTAAAGAAGAAACCACCGGAGCGGGGCTACGCCCACTGGAACGAGGAGACGTTCGACAAGATGGTCGGCGGCAGTCCCGAGCCGCTGGACTCCAGCTTCGACGTCACCCACCAGATGGTCCTCAACGTGTTGTCCCGCCCCGGTGACGGCGGTGCCGACCTGCGCCGGCTGCTGACCGACAACCACGAACCACGCAAGCGCCAGCGTCACCACATCCGCCGGGCGATCGGCGTGTACCGCTCACTCCGGGATGCCGGCATCGTCGAGGTACTGGACGGGCCCGACGACCAGGGCCGCATGGTCCGGATCGGGGTGGACCTCCAGGACGACTTCGCCCTCCACCAGCCACTGTCGCTGTTCGCCCTCGAGGTGATCCCCGAACTGGGTGACGAGGGGGCCGACCACACACCTGAACAGCACGCCCTGGACGTGTTGTCGGTCGTCGAATCGGTACTCGAGAACCCGGGGGTGATCCTGGCCGCCCAGGTCAACCGCCTGAAGACCGAGCTGGTCAACAGGCTCAAGATGGAGGGCGTCGAGTACGAGGAACGCATGGAACGTCTCAACGAGGTTCGGCCTCCCCGACCGCTGGCCGAATTCCTCTACGGGACCTTCGACGTGTTCCGCAGCCACCACCCATGGGTCGGCAACGAGAACGTCCAACCCAAGTCGGTGGCACGCGAGATGTACGAACTGGGCTTCAACTTCAGGCAGTACGTGGAGCACCACGGTCTGAAGCGCTCCGAGGGAGTCGTGCTGCGCTACCTGACCCAGACCTACAAGGCGGTCGTGCAGAACGTGCCCGACGAGGAAAAGACCGAGGAACTTCGCGACCTAGAGGCATGGCTCGGCGAGACGGTGCGCCAGGTCGACTCCAGCCTCATCGACGAATGGGAGAGGTTGCGCAACCCGGATCCGGACGACACGGAACCCGTTGAGGGTGCCGAGCCCGAGCGCCCCGACGTGACCACGTCAGCAAGGGCCTTCAGGGTGATGGTGCGAAACGAGGTGTTCCGCTGGGTGCAACTGCTCTCCCGTCGCAGCGGGGAGGCAACCGACGTGCTCGCCGAGGTACCAGCCGTCGGCGACACCACGTGGAACGCCGACTCAATCAGGGAGGCAATCGCCCCCTACTGGGACGACCACCCGGTCATGCCCACCGACAGCCACGCCAGGGGTGGTGGCTTCTTCGTGCTTGACGACAACACCCCCGACATGTGGCAGGTCACACAGACGATCGCCGACCCTGAGGGCTTCAATGAATGGGTGCTGGAGGGCCGGGTGGATCTGGCCGCTTCACGTGAGGAGGGGCGGGCGGTCGTCAGGCTGGGTGCAATAAGGCAGCTCTGACCCGGAGCCCTAGAAGCTGCGCTCCACGACAAAGCGGGCAAGGCCACGGATCTCGGCATCCACCTCGGCGGAAGTTGACAAGGCATCTAGCGAGGCCAGGGCTGACTCCAGTCGGCTGGCTGCCTCGGCCTCGGTGCGCTCCCTTCCACCGGCAGCCTCGATGATCCCGGTCGCATGGTCGACATCGTCGTCGGAGAGATCGCCGGGCTGGTCGTAGATGGCGGCAAGGTCTACGGCCAGGCCCGAACCACCGGCCAGGACGACAGCAACAGGCATCGACTTCTTGCGCTCCCTCAGGTCGTTGCCTGCGGGCTTGCCCGTAACTGCAGGATCGCCCCAGATTCCGAGGACGTCGTCCACAGCCTGAAAGGCCAGGCCCAGTTCTCGCCCGAAGGAGTCGAGTGCATCGACGGTCGTCTGCGGTGCACCGGCCAGCACGGCACCTATGGACGCGGCACAACCCACCAGGGCACCGGTCTTGTCGGCCTCCATTGCCAGGCAGTCCTCAAGAGACACGACAGGTAGATCGTCAAGTGCCATGTCGGCGGCCTGTCCGGCAAGCATCGCCGAGGTGGCCCGGGCCAGGCGTGTGGTGGCCGCTACCCGTTCCGGCGTGGGCTCGCCCAGCAGGACCTGGAAGGCCAGGTTGTGGAACGCATCGCCCGAGATGATGGCGTCGTCGGTGCCGAAGGCCGCCCAGACGGTGGCCCTGTGCCGTCTCTCGACGTCGCCGTCGATGATGTCGTCGTGGATGAGCGAGAAGTTGTGCACCAGTTCCACGGCAACGGCCCCAGGGATGGCAACCTCGCCGGAAGCGGCCACTGACTCGGCTGACAGCACCGCCAGGGCGGGCCGGAGGCCCTTGCCGGCCCCCACGATCGATGGCGAGCCGTCTGCCTCGGCCCAGCCAAGGTGGTAGCGGGCCGGTAGACCCAGCTCGACACAGAGACCGTCGACGGCTGCAACCATGGCGGGCTCGACCAGCAGTCGTGCCCGCTCCAAAATCTCGGGGTCGCTCATCTCCCGCGGCGGTCCTGAAGGAAGGGGAACTCGGCACGAACAACTGCAACCCGCTCTGGTTCCACGTCGGCGATGAGAACGGCCTCGACACCCGGTTCGGCATCGGCAAGGACCTCTCCAAGCGGGTCAACGATGAGGCTGTCGCCCGAATAGGAGAACCGGGGATCGTCGCCGACACGGTTCACGCCCACCACGTAGGCCTGGTTCTCGATGGCCCTGGCACGCAGGAGGGTCATCCAGTGTTCGCGGCGGCTGGAGGGCCAGTTGGCAGGAACCAGGTAGAGGTCGGTCGTCGGCGCCAGGCCCCAGAAGGCCTCAGAGAAGCGCAGGTCATAGCAGACGAAGAGGCTGATCCTCACCCCCTCGATGGTCACGGTCACCGGGTGCTCGCCGGGCCGGTAGTGGTCGCGCTCGCCCGCATAGGTAAACGGGTACATCTTGTCGTAGTGGTGGAGAGTGCCGTCGGGGCCGGCGAGCACGAACCGGTTCACCGGCATCGAACCGGCATCGTCCCTGACCGGCACCGAACCGGCAGCCCAGAGACCGTGCTCGGAGGCCTGCTCCAGGAGGAATCCGACGCTCGGCCCATCTGGTGGTTCAGCGATACGGTCGGCCGCCAACGAGAACCCGACGGGAAACATCTCGGTCAGCACAACGAGGTCGGCGCCGTCGGCGGCCGCACCCGCAATGAGTTCTGTCAGATGGGCGTGGTTGGACTCGCGGTCCTCCCAGACCACGTCATGCTGAACGGCTGCAACCCTCACGGTCCTGGCCTCATAGCTGGGATCCTCCCATACCGGCCAGCCGCCCTGCCGCCTCGGCGAGCACCTCGGGCCTCTTGCAGAAGGCGAACCTGATGAGGTGCCGGCCGGCTTCCTCCTTGTCGTAGAACACGACGCTCGGAACCGCCACCACCCCGCAACGTCCGGGTAGCGACATGCAGAACTCCACGCCGTCACTGGCACCCAGCGGCCTGATGTCGGCGGTGATGAAGTAGGTGCCCGCTGTCGGAAACACCCCGAAGCCGGCACTTCGGAGGCCTTCGGTGAGGAGGTCCCGCTTGGCCTGGAGGTCGTCGGCGAGGTCCCTGAAGTAGTCGTCACCAAGGCCGAGTGCTGTCACGAGGGCGTGCTGGAAGGGTCCGCCGTTCACGTAGGTGAGCGACTGCTTTGCCGTGAGCAGGGCCGACACCATCGCCTCAGGTCCGCTGGCCCAGCCGATCTTCCAGCCGGTGAACCCAAAGGACTTCCCGGCGGAGGAAATGGTGAGGGTTCGGTCGGCCATGCCGGGGAGGGTGACCAACGGGATGTGGCTTCCACCGTCGTAGATGAGGTGCTCATAGACCTCGTCGGTAACGACCAGCAGGTCGTGCTCCACGGCTACCCGTGCGATCTGCCCCAGCTCGCCGGCGTCGAACACCTTGCCGGATGGATTGTGGGGTGTGTTCAGGAGGATCAGGCGGGTACGTGGGCCAACGGTTGCCTCCAGCTCGGCGACGTCAAAGGAGAGGTCAGGCTCACGCAGCGCCACCACCCGACGGTGCCCACCGGCGAGTGCGACCGAGGTGGCGTAATGGTCGAAGTAGGGCTCGAACATGATGACCTCGTCACCGGGTTCGACGAGTGCCAGCATCGCTGCGGCTATCGCCTCTGAGGCACCAGCGGTGATGAGCACCTCGGCCTCGGGGTCAACCTCGATGTCGTAGAAGCGCTTCTGGTGGTCGGCGACCGCCCGACGCAACGGCGGTATCCCTCGACCCGGTGGGTACTGATTGTGGCCGGCACGGATGGCTGCCACGGCGGCCTCGAGAACCTCCTGTGGGCCGTCAGAGTCGGGGAACCCCTGCCCCAGGTTGATGGCACCGGTCCGGTCGGCAAGCGCCGACATCTCCGCGAAGACTGTGATGCCGAACTGGCGCAGCCGCTCGACGAGGAACTGCCGTGGCTCGATCACAGGGCTGGCACCTGTCGGGCCACGTACCCCAGACCGTCAGGCCGACTGGATTGCACGCCAGACCGTCTCGGGAGTGAGCGGCATGTCGATGTGCCTGACGCCCAGGTGCGACACAGCGTCGACGACGGCGCTCTGAACCGCTGCAGTCGACCCGATGCTTCCCGATTCGCCAATTCCCTTTGCACCCAGCGGGTTACGCGGTGACGGCGTCTGGGTGAACGTGCGCTCGTAGCTCGGAACCTCCATGGCCGACACGGCCGAGTAGTCGGCAAGGTTCGTGGTCTGCGGATTGCCGTCGTCGTCATAGCGGAACTCCTCCATGAGCGCCTGGGCCACACCCTGTGCCAGGCCGCCGTGGATCTGGCCGGCCGCCAGCAACGGGTTCACGAGGGTGCCGGCATCGTCGACGGCAACTATGCGGTCGACTGAGACATGGCCGGTCTCGGTGTCGACCTCGGCGACAACTACGTGGGTACCGAACGGAAACGTGGCACCGGTCTGAGAGAAGTCTGAGACACCCGTTAGAACCTGATCTGAGGAACCGGCTAGGTCGGCCCACGACCGACTAGCAGCCGGAGTGCCAGCCACATGGAAGGTTCCATCCTCGATGACTATGTCGGCCACGGCCGCCTCGAGTTGGTCGGCTGCGGCCTGGCGGGCCACCTCGACGAGCTTCTCAGAGGCATCCGCCATCGCCGAACCCGCCAACTGCACTGACCTGGACCCAGCAGTCGTGTCCCCCGAGGGGACCAGATCGGTGTCTCCCTGGAACACCTCTACCTGGTCCATCGGTACACCTAGCCGGTCTGCAACGATCATCGCCCACGTAGTGGCATGCCCTGTGCCGATGTTCGTTGTACCGGTGGTGGCCAAGAACGTGCCATCAGACCGCAGCCTGACCTCGCCATACTCACTTCCGCCGAAACCCGTGATTTCAACGTAGGTGGCAACACCAATACCCATTTGTTGGCGGTCCCCGGTTTCACGACGGTGCTGCTGTTCGGCCCGCAGCGAGGTGTAGTCCACGGCCTCGAGGGCGGCATCTAGAGCAGTCTCATACTCGCCCGAGTCATAGGAGGTGCCGGTACGGGTGGTGAACGGGAAGGCGTTGGACGGGATCAAATTGATGCGCCGAACCTCGGCTGGATCCATGCCGATCTCGGCTGCGAACATGTCGACGGCCCGTTCGATTGCCGCCGTGGCCTCAGGCCTTCCAGCTCCCCGGTAGGCAGTAACCGGGGCGGTATTGGTTGCCACAGACTTCGCTGAGTACTCCACCTCGGCAATGTCGTACACACCACAGGCCATCTGCCTTGTGAACTCGGGGAGGAATGGTCCCCACAATGGATACGCACCGCAGTCCTGAACCACCTCAAGCCTGTAGGTGGTAATGCGCCCATCACGGGTTCCACCCATGGTGACCCGCTGTTTCTGTGCTCGCCCGTGCACGTACCCGATTAGGTTTTCGGTACGGCTCTCGGTCCAGCGCACGGGCCGGCCCGTCAGGCGCGCGAGTTGGGCGACCATGACCTCCTCCTCGGAAACCGTGCCCTTGGCGCCGAAGCCGCCACCAATGTCCTTTACGTGGACTCGCACGTCGGACTGCTCCAAGCCCAGAGCTTTGGCAACGTCATTGCGGTAGTCGTGGCCTCCCTGGGAACTGGCCCAGCAGGTGATTCTTCCGTTCTCAAAGGTGGCCGCGGCGACACGTGGTTCGATTGACACCGCAGCAACGCGGCTGTTGACAAGGTCGGCCTCGACCACGGCCTCACAAGCCGAGAAGTCCACCGAACCGGATGAAGGCAGTTCCCAGACCACGTTGTGGCTCAACTCTGGGAACAGGACTGTGTCTCCCGCCAAGGCCTCATCTAGGTCAACTAGTACCGACAGCGGCTTAACGTCGACCCAGATCGCCTCGGCCGCGTCGGCTGCCTGGTACGGGGTCTCGGCCAGGACCACCGCCACGGGCTCGCCCACGAACCGGACCCGGTCGCGGGCGAGGAACGGCCGCGCCATCTCGGACGGGTAGAAGCCCATGGGGGGTGGACGGTCTTCGAGCCCGATGTCGGCTGCCGTGTACACGGCCACCACGCCGGGCATGGACAGGGCGTCGGCCACGTCCACAGAGAGGATCTCGCCGTGCACTGCGGTGGACCGCACGAAGTGGGCGTGAACGGCACCGGGAAGGACAACGTTGCCGACGTAGCCACCCTGTCCGCGCAGCAGCGTGTCGTCCTCGCGCCTGAGAACGGCATTGCCGAGTATCGAGGTTCCGGTCTGGTTCTGGTTCATCATCACTCCACGGGGTATCGGTCGACGAGGTTACGTGCGATCACCATCTTCTGGATCTCGCTCGTTCCCTCGCCGATGATCATCAGGGGGGTGTCGCGGAAGTACCGCTCCACCGGAAACTCTTTCGTGTAGCCGTTTCCACCATGGATGCGCATGGCACCGGTGGCGATCTCGAATGCAGCCTCAGAGGCGAACAACTTCGCCATTCCTGCCTCGACGTCGACGCGTTCCCCCTCGTCGGCAAGGCGGGCGGCGTCGTAGGTCAGCAACCGTGCAGCCTGCAACTTGGTGGCCATCTCGGCCAACATGAACGAGATCGCCTGGTGCTGGACGATGGGCTTGCCGAAGGTCTCTCTCTGCTGGGCATAGGCAATAGCAGCCTCGAACGCAGCCTGTGCCACGCCAACTGCCCTGGCTGCGACGTTGATGCGCCCCAGCTCGAGGGCTGAAAGGGCATAGCCACGACCGTGGCCGAGACCGTCGTCGCCACCGAGCAGGTTGGCGTGTGGGACACGATGGTCGACATAGGACATCTCGACGGTCTCGAGCCCGCGGTAGCCGAGCTTGTCGATCTTCTTTGAGATGGTGATTCCCTCAAAGGACCCGCCCGGGTCCTTCTCGATGAGGAAGCAGGTGATGCGGTCGTCGGGGGTGCGGGCCAGCAGCATCACCAGAGACGAGCGCATCCCGTTGGTGACCCACATCTTGGTCCCGTTGATGACCCACTCATCGCCATCTCGTTCGGCACGGCAGCGGATGGCTCCGGTATCGCTTCCGGCGTCTGGTTCGGAGAGCGAGAAGGCCGCCCTGAAGCTGCCGTCACACATACGGGGCAGGAACCGCTGGCGCTGTTCGTCGGTGCCGAACCGGCCGATCATGGTTGCCGCGATCTTGTGGGTGTTGAGGATTCCCGCCAGTGACATGTAGCCGCGGGAGAGTTCCTCGATGATCCGCGTGTAGGTCGTTATGTCGAGACCCAGGCCTCCGTACCCCTCGGGGATGGTCGCCCCGAACAGGCCGAACTCGCACATCTGTTCGAACATGGCCTGCGGAAACTCGTCGGCAGCCTCGAATTCAGCCACGTTGGGAACCACATCGCGATCGATCCAGACCCTGATGGTTCCGACTATCTCGTCGGCCAGTTCCCGATCAGTGGCCATGTTCTCCCCTCCTGTCTGCAGTGCCGCAAGGGTACCGGGAGGCCGCGATGCCGCTGGCACCGCGTTCGCCTACCGGTTTCGGATCACCCACCCTCTGGGTCGTGGTGCTGGGTGGCGGGCAGCAGGTAGTACCAGAAGTAGAAGCCCGCACCCTGCTCCTTCATCGCCACCCTCGTACGCTGGATGACGTCACCCGCAGCTGTGTGGTCCACGAACCATGTCTCTGCCTGACGGGCACCGGGAACGACCTCGGTCAGGGACAGGGCCGCCTCCTCGTAGAAGTTCCGGACGTCTGCGGCGGCCTTTGTCGGGTCTCCCGGAAGGCCGACCTCTTGCCAGCCCTCCCCGTCGGCGATGCGGGCGAAGAGCCCCACCAGTCCGGGGACCTCCTCGGCAGCCACGACCTTGCCGACGGTTGACCGACCGTACGCGTCGGCGCTGCGCTTCCATGCCGGGAGCAGGCCCCTAGCCTCAGCCTCGGCCGGATGGAGGTCTCCGTTGTCAGCAGGGGGGATCGTGCAGACGAGCGGTGCATCTGAATCGTCGGTGATCTCCTCGGGGAAGTCAACGAGCACAGGTCCCTCGGGTTCGTCCAACAGGGCTAAGGCGGCGTCCAGGACACTTCTCTGGAAAGCGGGATCCTCGGGGCGGCCCAGCGGTCGTCCCAGCGGGAACTCACAGTGGAGCGCACGTGGTGGCCTCGTGGTCTCGACCTGTTGGCGGATGAGCGAGAGCGCCACAGTGGCTATTCCGGACGCCTCTAGGACCGATGCGAGCGTACCCACGGTACGCGTGCACAGAGGTCAGACGGGGGTGAGGAGCACGACGTCAACACCGTCGTCCAGGAGGGCACGGGCGGCGGCGGGCCCGGTGTCCAGTCGAATCGTCTCCAGGGTGTGGTCGATCTGTGCACCCATGAACGAGATGTGGACGTCGGCCACCGAACCGATCACACCCTCCGCGGCCATCTCGTCGAGGCGGTCGATCGGTAGGACCACGTTCGGGTCGACGACCCAGCCTGTCCTGTCAAAGTTGGGGCTGTAGTGGGAGAGCACCAGGTCCTTGCGGTCACCAGGTAGGACGGTGAAGGACTGGTCACCGGGATTCCAGTCGGGCTGACCCCCAACCCTGAGGCCGGCTGTGGTCACGATGGCCACCCGGCTCTCGGAGAGCGGCCGCGGCGAGGTCCATGGCACCTCGTCAAATGCGTAGCCCGCCAGGTCCGCCAGTTCGCTCCGTATCCGGTCGTCGCCCATGGTCCCTGCCTCCTCGTATCCGCGATGAGTATCACAGGGTCCGAGGCCAGTTAGCGAGGCCGGAGGTCTGCAGTTCCAGAACCTGCAAGGCTGCGGCAATGACGACGGCACCCTGGGGAAGCCAACTCCGACAGACCGACACCGCAATGGTGGCGAGCATCGACTCGCCCGCCACCAGGGCCGGCGTGGACGCCATGGCCGCTGGTGGCAACGCAGTTGACGCAGCGATCGCCACAAACGCCGTGCTGGCGGTGACCGCACAGCACATGTGCGGGCTGGGTGGTGACCTGTTCGCCCTGGTCCACACCGGCTCCGGTCCTCCAGCATGTCTCAACGCATCCGGAAGAGCCGGTTCCGGTGCGGACCCTGATGGCCTGCTGGCCGACGGCCTGACCTCCATGCCCCACCGAGGTGACATCCGGTCGGTTCCGGTTCCCGGGTGTGTGGACGGATGGTGGGCGCTCCACCAGCGGTTCGGCTCCATGCCGCTACCGGACCTTCTGGTCCGGGCCATCGGCCTCGCTGAAAACGGCTTCACCGCCTCACCCCTACTCGCAGAGGCCGCTCTGGCCGTACAGGACGTTCCGGGTGGCGGCGACTTCGCGGGGTTGACATCCGCACTGGATGTCGTGACACGCCCCGGCGTCGCGTCGGTGCTCCGCGCCTTCGGCTCTGGTGGACGAGACGGCGTCTACAAGGGACGGTTCGGTGATGAACTGCTCGCCGTCGGCGACGGTGAGTACTCAGTCGCCGACCTCGATTCTCCTAACGCCACCTGGGTGGACCCACTCGGTGTCGACGTCTGGGGACACCGGGTCTGGACGGTTCCACCCAACTCACAGGGCTACCTTTCCCTGGCTGCCGCCCGGATAGCCGAGGGACTGGACCTTCCTCCCGAGTGCGACCCGTTGCGTGCACACCTTCTCGTTGAATCGGCACGCCAGGCCGGCTTTGACCGACCGGATGTCCTGCACGAGCACGCCGACGGGCGATGTCTGATCGACGATGACCGGTTGGTTCCACGCCGCGAGGCGATCAGACCTGATCGGGCGGCGACTCTGGGCGATTCCTGGCACGAGGGCGACACCATGTACATGTGCGCAGTCGACGGCAGGGGCATGGCCGTGTCGCTCATCCAGTCAAATGCGGATGGCTTCGGAAGCCACCTGACGCTGCCGGGTCTGGGGATTTTCCTCCACAACCGGGGCCTGGGCTTCAGGGTGGATCCCAACCATCCGGCCGGCTACGGGCCCGGTAGGCGGCCACCCCACACGCTTGCTCCTGCTCTTGTCACCCACACGGACGGTCGCCTGCGGGCAGTACTCGGCACGATGGGTGCCGATGCCCAACCCCAGGTGGTCCTCCAGATGCTGGTGAGGTTGCTCGTCGATGGAGCCGACCCCGGACACGTGGTCGGTGGTGGCCGATGGGTGCTGGCTGGCGGATCCGGATTTGGCACGTGGGACGATGTCGACTCCGTGGAGGTCGTGGTCGAAGAGCATGCACCCTCCAGATGGGAGCGCGGCCTGGCTGACAGGGGCCACCGTGTGCGGGTCGGCGGCGCCAATTTCGGCCACGCCCACTGCATCGAGGTGGTCGACGGCGGTCTCAGAGGTGCAGCCGATCCGCGCTCTGTCGTCGGTGAGGCTGCCGGCTTCTAGTCCGTCAGAATCGGGCACCGGTGCCACCCACGGGGCATGATCACCAGGTGAGCACCGAAAGGAAGGCCTACCGGACCTTCGTGGTGGAGCGCAAGCTGGCCGCCACGCGCCAGGCGGCCTGGGACACCCTCCACGAGATGATCCTTGCCGGCATCGGCAACTACGCAGCCGACGGGGTCCCGGCCCCCCACGGCCTGGGTGCAGTCCTCAGGTTCCGCCTCGGAGGCCTCGACCTGACCGAAACCGTCATCTCCTTCGAGCCGCCGTGGCGACGCGTGTACGAACTCTCGGGGGCTCCGGTGGCCCTCTACCAGGGCACCACGGCCTTCGTGGACCAGGGTGACACGTGCCTCATGTCCTGGTCGCTGGTGATCGACCCACGGCCGGATGGTTCAGGGGATTCGTTCATCACCGATGCGGAGAGGTTCGTCGCCGGGTTCGTCGACCGGCTCGAGATGGTGGTCAACTCCCGTGACTGACGTACACCGGAGGAACTCGTGAGAATCGCCATCAACGCCTCAGCAGAACTGATGCACGCCGATGTGGGCCGCCTGAAGGAGCATGCGGCGGCTGCCGCCGAGGACGGCTTCTCCGGCTGGTGGCTGGCCCAGACCGGCCTCATCGACGCCCTCACGGTCTTCCCGGCCGTTGCCGATGCCGCTCCTGGAATCGAGTTCGGAACAGCCGTCATCCCCACCTTCCCACGGCACCCCACGATGCTTGCCGGTCAGGCACTCACCACGCAGGCCGTGCTCGGTGACCGCAGCCTCGTGCTCGGAATCGGGCTCTCCCACAAGCCGGTGATCGAGGGGTACCTGGGCATGTCGTTCGACAGGCCCATCAGGCACCTCATCGACTACCTGGAGGTGCTGATGCCGATCCTCGCCGATGGACGCGCCGACTACGACGGAGAGGCCTTCACGGCACATTTCGAGTCAGCCCGCCCCACTGATGTTGCCCCTTCGGTGATGGTCGCAGCGCTCGGCGAACAGGCCCTCCGGGTAACCGGGCGTCGTACGGACGGAACGATCCTCTGGATGGTCGGACCTCGGACCATCGAGGACCACATCCGGCCACGGCTTACTGAAGCGGCTGTCGACGCCGGCAGATGCGAGCCGCGGATCGTGTGCAGCCTGCCCGTGTGCGTGACCGATGAGACAGAAGCGGTACGCGACGCCGCATCGCAGATCTTCTCGATCTACGGAGAACTTCCGTCCTACCGGGCGATGCTGGACAGGGAGGGGGTCGACCACCCCGGCGAAGTTGCCGTGATCGGCTCGGAAGCCGAGGTGATCGCCAAGATCGCCGACCTGGAGCAGGCCGGAACCACCGACTTCGCCGCCCTCGAGTTCGGTCGCTCCACCGACGAGTATTCCCGTACCAGGGCACTCCTGAAGGGCCTCCTGTGATGGGAGGGTCTGCCACCGGCATCAGTCATCCAGCCGGTCGGCCTCCTCGATCTCCTCACGGCTGACTCCCAGCAGGAACAGGATGGCGTCCAGATAGGGGACGTTCACCGAGGCGTCGGCGGCGGCACGAATGACCGGCCTTGCGTTGAACGCGACTCCCAGTCCGGCTGCATCGAGCATGTCAAGGTCGTTTGCTCCGTCACCGACGGCGACCACCTGCTCGAGGGGAACCCCCTCTCGCTGCGCGATCTGCCGGAGCAGATCCGCCTTGCCCTTCCTGTCCACGACCTCACCCACTATGCGGCCCGTCAGGCGACCGTTCACCACCTCCAGTTCATTCGCATGGGCATGGCCAATTCCCAGCCGCTCCTGGAGACGATCCACAACCTGAGAGAATCCGCCGCTCACGACAGCCGTCGAATACCCGAGGCGGTGGAGGGTTCGAAAGAAGGTCCGTGCGCCGGGGGTAAGACACACCTTGTCGGCTACCTCGTCGAGCAGCCCTGCGTCGGCTCCGGCCAGCAGGCTGACCCGTCTGGTAAGTGACTCCTTGAAGTCCATTTCCCCTGCCATGGCCTTGTCGGTAAGTTCCGACACCGCGTCTCCTACTCCGGCGGCGTCGGCGACAAGATCGACCACCTCGTCGGTGATGAGGGTTGAGTCCACGTCGATTACCACCAGCCGCTGAGAACGCCGCGCAAGGCCTTCTCTTGCCACCGCCACCTCGAAGGTCGGATGGTTGGAACATGCCATCAGCAGCGCCGACCTGAGGCCGTCACCGTCTCCTCCTCTGACGAGCAGCTCATAACTCCAGACGGGAAACCGCGAGAGGCGGACAATTCGCTCGATGTTGCCGGCAACCGATGTAACCGTGTCGGCCACTACCCCGATATCGCCGGGGCCGAGGTGTTCGCCGAGGATCGTGACGACATGGCCATCCGGCTTCGGCTGTGGAGAGGCCCCCTCCACCACCTCGAAGTCGACTGCCACTTCGCTCTCCCAGCCAAACAGCAGGAGTTCCTTCAGGAGGTCGCGGCCACCGGGAACCGAAACCGCCAGACTCAACGAGAGCCGTCCGCGAACGACGACCTGCTCTATGTCCTCCACCTCTGCTCCTGCCGCGTCGAGCACCCTCAGGAGGCCCGATGTGATCCCAGGGTGGTCCCGCCCCGTTACCTGAACCAGGACTGACTCACTGTTACCTGGCTCATCGGCCATATCTGTCCGTTTCTCAGGTTCGACAGCGGGGGCCGGCATGGGGTCAGGGATGGGAAATTTCTCCACGGTTTGACACTAGAGCCACCCGCACGACTTCCAGCAGGGGTTTGTGTCGCTCCGGTGCTGATCCTGCCTCGCTCGGATCGCCACGGCCTAGCGGCCGATCGGGTAGGCGGTCCGGTCGCAGATGGGTCGCAGGGCGAAGCTGGAGACCATCCGGGCCACCCCCGGGAGCTGTGCCAGGTGGGTCCGGTGCAGTGCCTCGTAGTCGGACACATCGCTCACGACCACGTGCACGAGGTAGTCGAAGTCGCCTGCCATGAGGTGGCAGCTCATCACCTCGGGTCGATCGGCAACCGCCGCCTCGAACGCGTCCAGGGTGGCCTCGGCCTGACCGACGAGCGTTATCTCGACGAACACGTCGGTGCCCAGGCCCACAGTCGACGGGTCGACAAGAGCAACGTAGCGGTCTATGTAACCGCAGTCCTCGAGGCGGCGGACACGTCGCAGGCACGCAGACGGTGAGAGGTGGACAGCCTCTGCCAGGTCAACGTTTGCGATCCGACCATCCTGTTGCAGCAGGTCCAGGATAGCACGATCCACACCGTCAAGAGCTTTCTCTGCATGTTCCATGCTCCCAATACTACTTCTACACAACTGTATTGTGCCAGATCTTGCAAATGCGCCAATCTCCACAATCCGACGGCGGCAGGTCTCATCTAGCGTCTCCACGATCAGGGGGCCGACTGGTCGCCCCCAGACCACCCACACAGAGGGACAGTGCGATGGACATCGGGGTACCCACAGAGATCAAGACCGCCGAGCGACGCGTCAGCCTCACTCCCGGTGTCGTCGGCGAGTTGGCCTCGCGTGGTCACCACGTCGTAGTCGAGAGCGACGCAGGCCTCGGCGCCGGATTCAGCGATGCCGAGTACAAAGAGGCCGGAGCAGCCATTGCCGGCAGCGCCGACGAGGTCTTCGACACAACGGAGATGATCGTAAAGGTGAAGGAACCACAGGCGGTGGAGCGTGCACGCCTCAGGCCCCACCACACGCTCTTCACCTACCTGCACCTGGCAGCCGACCGTCCCCAGACTGACGACCTGTTGGCCAGTGGCGCCACGTGCATCGCCTACGAGACCGTCACCGACGACGCCGGGCGCCTGCCGCTGCTGGCTCCGATGTCGGCCATTGCCGGACGCATGTCAATCCAGGCCGGGGCACACGCCCTCGAAGCCACCCACGGGGGAGCCGGACTGCTGCTGGGCGGCGTACCAGGCGTACGGCCCGGGAAGGTCGTGGTCATAGGTGGTGGCGTTGTCGGCGAGAACGCCGCAGAGATGGCAGTCGGCCTTGGAGCGGACGTGACGGTCCTGGACCGCAGCCCCGCTGTGCTGGACAGCCTGTCCAAGCGATTCGGTGGCCGGGTGCGCACGGTCTACTCGACCAGCGCCGAGTTGGAGGCATCCGTCCTGGACGCCGACCTGGTCATCGGTGCCGTGCTGGTCAAGGGAGCCAAGGCCCCGCGGCTCGTCACCCGCGAGATGCTCTCACGGATGCGTGACGGGTCGGTCCTCGTCGACGTCGCAGTCGATCAGGGCGGATGTTTTGAGACCACCAGGGCCACGACCCACACCCACCCGACCTTCGTCGTTGACGGAATCGTCCACTACTGCGTCGCCAACATGCCCGGAGGCGTACCCCGCACCTCGACGCTTGCACTCTCAAACGCAACGCTGCCGTTCACGCTGGCACTGGCCGAGCAGGGAACCGATACCGCCCTGCGTGGCAACCCCCACCTGTTGAACGGCCTGAACGTCTGCGCCGGCGTGATCACCGACAGGGCTGTCGCTGACACCTTCGACCTCGACCTGGTGGATCCCCTGGCTGCCCTGGACCTCCGCTAGCCACACACGGGCCTACCGGTGGGCCGACCACCGGTAGCGTCGACATATGGCTGATTCCCCAACTGACGTTGTCGTCGTAGGTGGTGGAATCATCGGCCTGGCTACAGCCGATGCACTCCAGGTGCGCCTGCCCGGAATAGGCGTCACCGTCCTGGAGAAGGAACCCGAGGTTGCCTCGCACCAGACGGGACACAACAGCGGAGTCCTGCACGCCGGCATCTACTACACACCGGGTACCCGCAAGGCTGACCTGACCGTCAGAGGTATCGAAAGCATGGTCGACTTCTGCGCCGAGAACGGAATCGCCCACGACCGTTGCGGAAAGCTGATCGTGGCAACCACCGCGGACGAAGCCCAACGACTGGAGAGACTGGCCGAGAGGGCAGGTGCCAACCGGGTAGCGGTTTCGCGACTCTCCCCTGAGGCAGCGCGGGAACTGGAGCCAGACGTCTCATGCGTGGCCGCGCTGCACGTGCCCGCCACCGGGAGGGCCGACTTCGTCGCCGTAGCGAACGAACTGGCACGCCGGGTCACCTCCCGGGGTGGATCCATCCGCACGGGCGTCGAATGCCGGCGGGCGGCAGTGGTCGACGGGAACTGGGTGGTTGAAACATCGGATGAGCCTGTGAAGGCCCGGTACCTGCTCGGCTGTGCAGGCCTGCACAGCGACAGGGTCGCCCTCAGGTCCGGCGCCGACCCGGCCGCCAGGATCATCCCCTTCCGGGGCGAGTACCTCGACGTGACCGGCCCATCGGCAGATCTCGTAAGGGGGCTGATCTACCCGGTAGCCGACCCGCGACTCCCGTTCCTTGGTGTCCACCTGACCCGCGGGCTTGACGGGCACGTCCACGCAGGGCCAAATGCCGTCCTCGCCCTCTCCCGGGAGGGATACCGCTGGCGCGACGCTTCACCGAGGGACCTTGCCGGAACGCTCTCGTGGCCGGGTTCACTCCGTCTGGCCGGACGGTACTGGAGGGTCGGGTTGGCAGAATCGTCCCGGTCCCTGAGTACACGGCGTTTCGCAGTATCGGCTCAGGAACTTGTGCCCGAACTGGATCCGGCCGATTTCACCCGGGCCCCTTCAGGGGTGCGTGCCCAGGCGGTCGACGTACGCGGCAACCTGCTTGATGACTTCCACCTGGTTGCTGGAGACAGGTCGCTGCACGTGATCAACGCACCGTCACCCGCAGCCACCGCCGCCCTCGAGATCGGGAAGCTGGTGGCAGGTCAGGTGGCAGACGACCTTCCCCGAGACTCCACATGACCTGACCGGCAGGGAAGTTGGCAAGGCGTGCCCCGCCCTCAGACGAGCCCATGTACGCTCCCGCGCGCAATCGGATGAGTGGCTGAACCGCCATCCGGAAACTCCAGGAGTAGACACATCCATGAGTGAGAACCAGCGGTACGACGCCGTCATCGTGGGTGCCGGCATCATCGGTACGGCAGTTGCATTCGAGTTGGCCAAGAAGGGTTACAGGACCCTCAACGTGGACAAGCTGCCCACATCGGGTTACGGCTCGACGAGCAACTCCTGCGCCATCGTGAGGGCCCACTACTCGACCTACGACGGTGTCGCGATGGCCTACGAGGGCTTCGGCTACTGGAAGGACTGGTCCGGCTACCTGGACTCTGACGACGAGCGCGGCCACGCCCTCTACATGCAGTCGGGAACGGTGCTGTTCATGCTCAAGGGTGGCCACCACGAGAAGGTGCTGCCGCTGTTCGACCAGGTGGGCGTGCCCTACGAGGTCTGGGACAACGCCACGATGGCTGAGCGTGTGCCCTTCTTTGAGCACGGAACCCATGGTGATCCGACACGCCCCGAGGACGACCGCTTCTGGGCCGAACCCGAGGGCGAGCTTGTCGGAGGCCTCTTCACCCCCGACTCGGGCTATGTGAGCGACCCGCAACTGGCGACCCACAACCTGCAGCGGGCAGCTGAGGCGAAGGGTGCAACGTTCATGTTCCGGGCCGAGGTGGCCGGGGTCCGTCAGGCCGAAGGCCGGGTCACCGGCATCACGCTTGCTGATGGAACCCAGGTCGACGCCCCCATTGTCGTGAACGTGGCCGGACCACACTCGTTTGTAATCAACAAGATGGCGGGTGTCTACGACTCGATGAACATCAAGACCAGGGCGCTGCGCCACGAGGTGCACCATGTCCCGTCACCGGCGGGCATCGACTTCGAGAGCGACGGCCTCCACACCTCGGACTCGGACCTGGCCATCTACGTGCGACCCGAGTCCGGCAACAACATCCTGATCGGATCAGAAGACCCACCCTGCGATCCCCAGGTGTGGGTCGACAATCCCGATGACTACGACAACGTCGTGTCCGATGAGCAGTGGAATGCCCAGGTGCTACGGCTTGCGAGACGCATGCCGAGCCTCGGGGTGCCCAACGAGAAGAAGGGCATCGTGGACCTCTACGACGTGTCCGACGACTGGATCCCCATCTACGACCGCACCGACCTGGACGGCTTCTACGTTGCAATTGGTTCCAGCGGCAACCAGTTCAAGAATGCTCCGGTGGCCGGCTACTGCATGGCCGAACTGATCGACGCCGTCGAGAAGGGGCACGACCACGATGCCGACCCGCTGGTGGTGACCGGCCTATTCACGGGCCTGGAGATGAACATGGGCTTCTACCGGCGCAACCGTGAGATCAACCCCAACTCGTCCTTCTCGGTAAACGGCTGAGGTCGATACCTGCTGAAACACCGGTTGAGGCCCGTTTGCAGGTCTCTCAGAAGTTGCTATACTTCTTATCAGGATTTCTGAGCGATATACGCTGAAGATATCAAGATGAGAGGTGCAACACATGACCGGGCCGATCGACCAGACTCCCGAAAACACCCCCCAGCCCCTGGAGATCTGGGGCCGCGACCTCACCACCGAAGCCCGCCAAGGCAGCCTGGATCCAGTCATAGGCAGGGACGACGAGATCCGCCGTGTCATCCAGGTCCTGTCACGCCGACGCAAGAACAACCCCGTCCTCATCGGACAACCCGGTGTCGGCAAGACAGCGATTGCTGAGGGCCTCGCCTCACGCATCATCGAAGGTGACGTACCGGGCTCACTCCGCGACCGTCGCGTAATCGCCTTGGACCTTCCTTCGCTCATCGCCGGCACCTCACACCGCGGCGAGTTTGAGGAACGGCTGAAGGCCGTGCTGACCGAGATCGACGAATCCGACGGCGAGATCATCACCTTCCTGGATGAACTGCACACCGTGGTTGGAGCGGGCGCAGCCGAGGGAGCCATGGACGCCGGCAACATGCTCAAGCCGATGCTGGCCCGTGGCCGCCTCCGCATGATCGGTGCTACCACCCTCGACGAGTACCGCAGACACGTCGAATCCGACCCGGCACTCGAGCGTCGCTTCCAGAAGGTCATGGTCGAACCACCCGACTCCGACGAGACCATCGCGATCCTGCGCGGGCTCAAGGAGCGCTACGAGGTCCATCACGGTGTGCGAATCCAGGACGGTGCGCTTGTAGCGGCAGCAGCCCTGTCTGACCGCTACATAACCGATCGCTTCCTCCCCGACAAGGCCATTGACCTGATGGACGAGGCGGCCAGCCAACTGCGCATCGAGATCGACTCGGTACCCACCGAGATCGACATAATCGACCGCCGCCACCGCCAACTGGAGATCGAACATGTGGCACTTGCCGAGGAGCCGGACGACGGGTCAAAGGCACGCCTTGAGGTGCTCGACGCCGAGTTGACCGACCTCAAGAACCAACTCTCGGTCCTGCGAGCCAAGTGGCAGGCCGAGAAGACCGCCATCGACGACCTCCGTGGCCTCAAAGAGGAACTGGAGGGCCTCGCCCAGGCGGTCGAGCGTGAACCCGACCTGGAGCTGGCAGCGGCTCTCCGCTACGGACGTATCCCAGAACTTGAACAGCGGATTTCCGAGGCCGGAGAGACACTCGCCGCCTGTCAGGGCGACGACCCAATGCTCCGCGAGGAGGTTCAGGCCGAGGACATCGCAAAGGTCGTTGGTGCATGGACCGGCATTCCAACAACGCGTCTGCTGGCCAGCGAAGCCGACCGCCTCGTACACCTCGAGGGTGTGCTCTCGGAACGGGTGATCGGCCAGAACGAGGCCGTTTCGGTCGTATCCAACGCCCTGCGCAGGAGCAGGTCGGGCCTAGCAGATCCCGGCAGACCCCTCGGGAGCTTCCTCTTCCTGGGACCAACCGGTGTCGGAAAGACCGAATTGGCCCGCACGTTGGCCGACTTCCTGTTCGACGACGAGCGGTCGCTAGTTCGGATCGACATGAGCGAGTACCTGGAGCGCCACTCGGTGGCCCGCCTGATCGGCGCCCCTCCGGGCTACGTGGGCCATGAGGACGGAGGCCAGTTGACCGAAGCAGTCCGGCTCCGCCCCTACTCGGTGCTGCTCCTGGACGAGGTGGAAAAGGCACACCCCGACGTGTTCGATGTGCTGCTAGCACTCCTAGATGACGGCCGCCTCACCGACGGACAGGGTCGCACGGTCGACTTCTCCAACACCGTGGTCGTAATGACCTCCAACCTGGTAGGAGATCCGCTGGACGTGTTCAAGCCCGAGTTCGTGAACCGGATCGACGAGATCGTGCGCTTCAACGAACTCCAGCCCGAGGACCTGCGCCTCATCGTTGACCGACAGTTGGACATCCTGGCCGAGCGGCTTGCCGAGCAGCGCATCACCCTGGCTGTGGACGCAGATGCAAGGGACCTCCTGGCAGAGGAGGGCTTTGACCCTGCATTCGGAGCCCGGCCCCTGCGCCGGGTCATCCAGCGCCGGGTCGCCGACCCGCTGGCGATGCGCCTGCTCAACGGCGGCTACGACGAGGGTGACACGGTCTCGGTTGGCGTGTCAGAGGACGACCTGGTGCTCAACTGAGCAACCGGGGCACCACCGGCAGGGCTCAGGCCTCTACCACCCGGGTCTTGAACATCTTGTCGGTGACCCGCTGGTTCTCGTCGTCCCAGAGCGGCCACAGGTAGTCGATCAGCGAGAAGACGTTCACCACGCTGTTGATCAGGCCCGGCACGAGCCATCGGCCCAGACCCCTGGCTCCGCCGGGGGCCTCGCCAGTTCCAACGTCAACGAGCCTGATGCCGAGCCTGCGCTTGCCGGGGGTGACCCCGGTGACGCCCTGGCGCCAACCGAACTTCCACCCGGCCCAGACCATTACGACCAACCAGAGAACCAGACCGATCGCAAAGAGAATCCAGCCCACCCAGGCTGTGTCGTAATCGGTCTCCTCGTCGACCACAGTCACCAGACCCACAACGACCATCACGGTCGGGATCAGCGCCGCCAACATGAAGATGAGGATGTCGACGATCATCGCCTTTGCGCGGCGCCACCACCCGGCGGGGACAAGGAGCCCCGGTTCGGCACCTGATGTGGGAGGCGGGACGGGGTTGAAGTCGGTCATCGCTGCTAACTCCTGTCGTGTAGATGGCGCTAGAGCACCAGGTCCAAGGGAAGTTGCTGTGATCGAGGATACGTCGCCTAACCGGCTTCCAGTATCCCACCGGCGAGATCCACAAGGTCCTGTTTCGAATGACCCTCATACCGCTCGTCGTCGAGTTCGGCGTAGGCGGCACAGAGGGCATCGCAGGTGGGTCCCTCGATCACCTGGTCGGCCATCTCGAAGAGGATCCCATCTTCCTTTGCAATATGGGATGTGATCAGGTTGACGAAGTTGGCGGATGCCGTCCTGAGATCCGATTCCGCCTCACGAATGCCTGCCCGCACCTGTACCAGCAGTTCCACCATTGCCCGAACCAGCGCACGGCCCTGCTCGTGTTCGTAGAGCATCACCGCAATCGGTCCCGCGTCCCGCTGCATGCCGCAGGCCTCGAGCGCGGGGAAGAGAAGGTATTCCTCCTTGGAGTGGTGACAGGTATCGGCAAAGAGTCGAAAGAAGGTGGTGCACCTCTCCACGGTGTCAACCGCGGGTGGCCCACCGGGCGAGTCGACGGCGAGCACCCTGCTCAGGGCATCTGCCACTGACAGGATGAGTTGGTGCTCCTCACGTAGCAGGGCGGTCGGCGAAGAGGATCGGTCGGAAGGCATGCCGGGGCAACCTAGACCCGACACAAACGGGACGACAACCTTGTCGACACGTAGTCTTTTCGAACCTCCCGGGTGGCGACCGGATCCCTTGACAAGGCAGGGGCGTACTCCTACAGTTATGCCGACCGGTCAGTCGGTCGGTTGGTAACGTTGACGGAGTCTGAAATGCTCGACAACCCCACCAGGTCGGAGGCCACCGCTGCCCGGATCATCGCTGTCGCCAAGGGCCTGTTCGTGGCAGGCAACTACTCCGACGTCACTACCGACATGATCGCGAGGGCGGCCAAGATCACCAAGGGTGGCCTGTACCACCACTTCGCCAGCAAAGAAGACCTCTACGTGGCGATGATGCTGGGTGACTTCGATGAAAAGCGTCGCCTCTTCGGACAGTCGGTGGCTTCGCCAGGCACCTGTCGGGACCGCCTAGCCCGACTCACCAGCGACTACCTCGAACTCCCCAGCCAGGACCGCGATCTGACACACCTCGTGCGACGCGACATCAACACCTTCTCTGGCAGGGAACGGAGCCGCCTGATCAACGCCTATCAGAGGGCCCTTCCCAGGCAGATCGAAACCATCATCAGCGATGGGATCAGGGACGGCGAGTTGGCCGCCGGCAATGCACGGATCCTGGCCTGGTCCTTCGTTGCCCTGGTCGAGGTCGTCATCGGGAAGTACGCCGAGAAGGAACTCGGAAGCACAGGCGCCCAACTCGACCATGTACTGAACCTCTTCTTCGATGGAATCTCAACAGAGACGGCGGGACGGACGACATGAACCCGATGACTGCACCGGTCTTCCACGAATGGCGCGACAAGCCCCTCGACGAAGCCCTCCTCGAGTGTCGCGACATGGTCGAGTCTCCCGACTTCGACACGGTTGGTCGCTGGCGCGAAGCCGGAGGCATGGTCGCCGGACACTTCCAGGTGGTCTTCCCTGAAGAAATCGTCCACGCAGCCGGGATGCTCCCGTTCAAGGTCAGGGGTGCACCGGTTGAGCCGAACCTGGCCGACTCGCACTTTGGCTCGTACCTCTGCTCGATCCTCAAGACCTCTCTTGAACTGGCGTTGAGAGGCCAGGTCCGCCTGGACATGTTCGTCTCCCACCCGATCTGCGACGCGGCACGCAACCTGGCTGCCATCTGGGGGCGCAACTTCGACTACCCCTGCCAGATCCTCTACCTGCCACAAAACCCCAACTCGTCCGGAAGCCTCGACTACCTGCAGCACGAGTACGACCGGATGCGCAGGATCGTCGAGGAGGTTGCCGGCACTGAGATCACAGACGATGACCTCCGCAACTCAATCAAGGTGTTCAACGAGAACAGGCGGCTCCTCCGAGAGCTCTACGAGATCAAACGGGACACCCCGTGGCTGATCGCCGCCGAGGACGCCTACGCCATGTTGGCCCTGGCCGGGATGATCCCACGCGAGGAACACAACGAACTCCTCACAACGCTCCTACCGGAGATCCGTCAGCGTACAACCAGGCCTGAGGACAGGATCCGCATCGTGTTCGAGGGAGGATTCTGTGAGCAACCGCCATTCGACCTGATCAGGATGCTCGGACGCACCTCCTATGTCGTCGACGACGACTTCCTGATCGGATTCCGCTGGATCACCGACGACGTTCCCACAGAGGGCGACCCACTCCGAAACCTGGCCGAGGCCTACATCGAACGCTCCTCCTACAGCCCGGTGCAACACGACCTCCGCAAGCCCAAGGAGAAGATGCTCATCAGCCGCATCAACGAGGCCCGGGCCGAGGCCGCAATCCTCGCCGCCGCCAAGATGTGCGAACCCGGACTGGAGGAGCAGGTCGCCTATACACACGCCCTCGACGACGAGAACATCGCCTACTTCGTGAGCGAATTCGAGGAGAACATGAGTTCCTTCAGCCAACTGGAACTTCAACTGGAGACCTTCGTCGAACACCTCCTCTTCGCATGAGGAGTTCGCCACACGACCGGTCCACCGACCGGCGAGACCAGCACACAACAGGGCACACAACCCCCGGAAGGCCAACATGACTACAGAGGCAGGCCCACAGGAACTGGTAGGACGCGGCAACAACGAGGGTGCAGCCATGTTCAGGGACTGGTTCACGGACCTTGGTCGGGTGGCCGAGACCGGTGGCCAGTGCGCCTACGTGTTCGTAATGGGTAGCACCAACGAGATTCTCAAGACCTTCGACCTTCCCGTGGTGTTCCCCGAGATCAACTCGCTTCAGACCGCGGTTCGCCGAGTTGCCCACGAGTACCTCGAGGAGGCGGAGGACTACGGGTACTCACCCGACATCTGCGGGTACGTCAAGGCCGATGTGGCCGTGCAGTTGCGCAAGGGCGATCATCCAATGGGTCGTATACCCGGTCCGACAATCACGGTTCTCACCAACGCATGCAATACCTACATCAAGTGGGCTGAGATCTGGGAACGGATGTACGGCACACCCACCTTCACCATCGACGTTCCCGGAACCCGCCAGGCCGGCAAGCTGACATGGAGAGGCGACCGTGACTTCGAAGCCGATCGCCACTACGTCGAGGTTCAGCTGAGGGAGTTGATAGACCTCTGCGAGGAGGTGACCGGCCGGAAGTTCGACATCGATCGCTTCCGTGAGGTCCTGGGCTACGCCAACACCATGAGCCGCTGCTGGAACCGGGTACTTGAGTTGAACTGTGCCAGGCCGTCACTATTCAATGCGGTCACCGACGGAACGATCTTCCTCGGAGTGGCCAACGGATTCCGGGGCACCGAGGAGGGTGCCCGGTACTTTGAACGTCTCGTCGAGGAGATGGAGCACAAGGCAGAGCACGGGATCGGCCAGACAACCGAAGAGAAGTACAGGCTGTTGTTCGTGGGAGTCCCCTGCTACCCGATCTTCCGCAAGTTCAACGAGTTGTTCAGCGACTGGGATGCCACCTTCGTCAACTCCACCTACCTCTGGTTCGCCTCCGGCGGCACGAACCGCGGCTTTGAGTACGACCTTGACGATCCGTTGGCAAGCCTCGCCGAGGGGATGCTGGTATCAGTCCGCGATGCAATGGACTCCATGTTCCACCAGAGCGACGTACTCCAGGAGATGATCACGGACTTCAGTGCCGACGGGGTCATCTACCACCCGATCAAGAGCTGCCGGACCGTTTCCACAGGCCTTGCCGACGGCCGCCGCCACCTGACCGAGATGACCGGAATACCGAGCCTGTTCATCGAGTCCGACATGATGGACCGGCGGGTCATTTCCGAGGCACAGATGAAGAACCGGATCGACGCCTTCTTCGAGGGCCTTGAGTCAAGACGCAGGCAGGAACTTGCCGGCGCCACGAAATGAGGTAGTTGCCATGACATACGCAGCCGGTGTCGACGTCGGCTCAACCCAGACAAAGGCCATCGTCATCGACGAGGACCGCCGAATCGTCGGACGGTCGCTGATCGACACCGGTGCCAACGTGATCCAGGCGGCAGAGTCCTCCTACGTGGATGCCCTCAGGCAGGGCAACATCGACGAAGAGGAGGTCGGTTACGTGGTCGGGACCGGCTATGGCCGCTTCAGGGTCACGTTCGGCAACAGCCAGGTAACCGAGATCAGCTGCCACGGTCGTGGTGCCGTCCACCTGTTTCCCGACACGAGGACTGTTGTCGACATGGGTGGCCAGGACACCAAGGCGATCTCGGTCAGTGCCGACGGTGAGATCACCGACTTCTGCATGAATGACAAGTGCGCCGCGGGAACGGGCAGATTCCTGGGCGCTGCAGCCGAAGCCCTCGACATTCCCCTCGATGATCTCGGGCCCGTGTCCCTTCAGAGCACGAAGGCGACCAAGATAAGCACCACCTGCACGGTCTTTGCCGAATCCGAGGTACTTGCATGGATCGGCAAGGGAAAGAAGATCGAGGACATCCTCTGGGGAGTCCACACATCCATAGCTTCCCGCTCAGTTGCCCTGATGCGTCGTGTCGGAATCCACGACGAGATCACCTTTACCGGTGGCGTGTCCCGCAACGGTGGAATGGTCAAGGCCCTCAGCGACAGGCTTGAGAAGCCCCTCAACATCAGCGACGACTGCCACTACATGGGAGCCCTGGGTGCCGCCCTCTTCGCCCTGGACAACGTCATGACAGGGAGAGCCCCCGTGGCAGACAACGTAGGGGCGACATCATGACCATCACGGCGGGAATCGACGTCGGTTCCACCTACACCAAGGCGATCATCCAGGCCCGCGACGGCACGATCCTCGGGAGGGCAATGGGGCCCACGGGCTTCAAGCTCCAACAACTTGCCCGCACCGTCTACGGGATGGCGCTGGACGACGCTTCCCTCGGCGAAGGCGATATCTCCTATGTGATCGCCACCGGAGCCGGACGCCACCAGGTCGACTTCAAGGACCTGCACGTGACCGACCTGACCGCATGTGCCCGCGGTGCGAACTTCCTCTTTCCAGGTACCCGCACGATCCTGGATGTGGGTGGACAGACGATGAAGGCAAGCCGGGTGGACGAGGCTGCCAAGGTGCTCTCGTTCCGCCTCAACGACAAGTGTGCAGCAGGTACCGGCGCCTTCCTGGAAAAGACCGCGCGCTACATGGGCTACCGGACCGAGGAGATCGGAGCCCTGATGACAACCTCGAAGGGGTCGGTCCCGATCTCGGGGGTCTGCGCAGTGTTCGCCGAGTCCGAGGTGATCAACCACCTGTCCCTTGGAACGGCGCCAGCCGACATCATGCAGGGTGCTATCGAATCCCTGACCAGCCGCTCGGTCCAGCTGATGAAGCGCGTACGTGCCGAACCCGAGTTCACCCTCATCGGTGGGATCCTCCGATTCCAGACAATGGGCCAGTTGGTGAGCGAGATCCTCGAGTCCGACGTGAACATTCCTGACACCGACATGGTCCAGCACGTCCAGGCACTTGGCTGTGCCATCCTCGGGCATCGGCGGCTCGAAAAGATCCGTACCGAAGCCGACGCATCGGCGCCAGTTCGGTAGCACCGGTGGGTGGAGAAGAGGTGTCTGAGGCGATCTACTGCTCGGAGGGGATAAGGGTGCTCCGGGCCGGTGACCTCAGGGCCGACGGCTGGGAGCAACGAACGGTCGGTGACCGCACACGGATCGAGGAACTCCGAGGTCTCTACTCGGCCCTGGGGTTCGAGACAGCCACCACCGACCTGGACCCGTCCACCTTCGGTGAGGCCTGCACCACCTGCGCCGTCTCAGCCTGCACAGAGTACGTGGCGCTGTTCACCCGAGCCGTGAAAGGCGACGGCTGACCCGCCCTGAGGGCCCGGGAAGGGAACTTCAGCAGTTCCGCCACTGCGGCGGGCGCTTCTCCATGAAGGCTCTGATGCCCTCCACCCCGTCGTGGGTGGACAGCAGGTCCTCCACGTAGGTGCGCTCGGCCTCGGCCAGCCGCTCCCCGACACGGCGTCCGTTCAGCCTCCTCACAAGGCCGGTTGCCAGGCGCAGCGAACTGGTCGACCTGGGCACGAAGTGCTCGTCGACGTACCCGTCGACGGCGTTGTCGAGTCTCCCGTCCGGAACCACCGAGTTGAGAATGCCGAGGCTCAGGGCCTCAACCGCCGTCAGGTCACGGCCTGTCAGGAGGACCTCCTCGGTGGCCCTGCGCGGGAGCAGCGCCGCGGCGGCGGGGGCCAGCACCCCGAGCCTGATCTCAGGGCTGGCCAGGACGGCACCCTCCTCGGCAATTAGGATCCCGCAGGCCAACGCCAGTTCCAGGCCGCCTCCGAGGCACCTTCCCTGCACCGCTGCGACTGTCGGGTAGGGAAAGCCCACCAGGTCCCGGATGACAGCTCCAAAGGCGGCCAGCATTTCCGCCGCCGTTTCGGGGAGGTGCTCCTCAACGCTCGCCCCAAAGCAGAAGTGCCTGCCGGCTCCACGAAGCACCAGGACCTTGCCGTCTGCGGACGCCGCTGCCTTCTGGATTGCAGGGCGGAGCTGTCCACAGAGCGCAATGTCAATCACGTTTCCGGGAGGTCTGTCGATGGTGATCGTGTGGACCGCCCCGTCGGCCGAGATGTCGTGGTTGACCCAGGTGTCGTTCATGACCCCGTCTTGAATTGTGGCGAGACAGCCCTGACGAGGTCGTCGCCCCACTGCTCCCCACCGGCAAGGCGACAACGCAGATCGACGAAGTCGACCTCCCGGCCGACCTCACGCGACCCACGGTGGAACGCCTGAAACCCAGCTCGTGCCTCGGTCATCATGTTCAGCGACAACCAGGCGCGGTTGGTCTCACGGTTCTGGTCCCAGTGCTCGAGCTTCTTCTTCCTGAGCGACTCAAGCGTCTTGAGCGTGCAGTCGGGCATCGTGTAGAGGAGCTTGGTGACGACGGCGTCGATGCCCTGGTCGAGAAGTTCGAAGTCGACTGTCCCGGACTTCAACAACGCCTTGCCCGCCTCAAGGTCCTCACCGCTCTTCGACTCACCGTGCACGATCCTCCCCCACTGGTCGAGAAAGCGGTCGGTCACGACGAGCGGGTTGGGAACGAACTCGCCCTCCACCCTGAGCACCGGGAACACATCGTTCACCAGGCCGAGGCGCAGCGCCTGGTGGGCGCTCCACGGCTCACACAGAACGCAGCTGGCCACCGCCTCACTCCAGCCCACGTACAGGTGCAGGAAGTCGGTGGAACCCCCGTCTGGGGCCGATCCGTGCTTTGGCCCGGCCTGGCCGAACCGCGCAAGGTCAGCGGCCAGGGTGAAGTCACAGGCCATGCCTATCTCCTGCCCGCCTCCAATCCGCATGCCGTTCACGCGGTTGATTACCGGCTTGTCACAGGCCAGGATCGCCGAGACCATGTCGTTGAAGAGACGCATGTACTGGCGGTACTCGTTCGGCTGGCCCGCGTAGTACTCGGAGTACTCCTCGGTGTTCCCACCGGTACAGAAGGCCCTGTCGCCGACCCCGGTGAAGACCACCGCGACCGCTGCTCGATCCACCGAAGCCCGCCGGAAGGCCAAGATTAGGTCCTTAACCGATTCGGTTGTATAGGAGTTGAGTTGCTCAGGGTTGTCGAGGGTAATCCAGACGGTGTGGAGGCCTTCGACGACCGACCCGGCGTTGTCGAGCACCGGTCGTTCCTCGTAGAGGATCTCGGTGAACTCCCGATCGGGATCCAGGTCGTGGCTTACAAAGTCCATTGCAATGCACCTTTCATTGTGTGGGGATCGTTTCTCATGGGACGAGGATCGTCCGCCGAGAGTCGCTCCGGCCGTGCGCACCAGCCAACACAGATTCGATGTCGCTCATCGGCACCTTCCGGGTGAAGGGCAGTAGTTCCACCCTGCCGGACGTGACCAGCTCGATGGCCTCGGGGTAGCGCTCTGGTGGGCAACCCCAACTGCCGAATGCCGTGGCGTCGAATGCCATCAGGTTCGACAACCTGACGGACACCTTCTCGCGCGTGAAACCAACCACTGCGAGCGTGGCGGCCGGGCCAAGCATGCCAAAGGCCGTCTCCTGTCCGGCAGGTGTACCGGAGCACTCAAAGACCTTCCAGCCGATGGGCGCCACACCGGACGACCTCGCATGCTCCCGAACCCTGTCGCGTACCTCCCGTGGTGAGAGACTCCGCGCGTTGACCGTTGCAGCCGCCCCGTGGGCGAGCAGGGGTTCAAGATGGGCATCCTCTATGTCCACAGCCACAACCGTTGCGCCAGATGCCGCTGCGATCTGAACTGCATACGTACCGACACCACCTGTTCCGACCACGACAACGAAGTCACCTCCGGCGACCCCAGCGCGACGGGCCGCCTGCAGCGGTGTCGTCACTGCATCGGCCACCACGGAGAGGTCGGCCAGCTCGTATCCGTCAGGCAGGTCTCCACAAGCGAAGATTCCCGTGGCCGGCACGGTCACATGTGTGGCGAAGCCACCGTCCATGTCGTTGCCGGGCATCTTCTGGTCGCCGCAGACGTTGCCCCGACCGGCTGAGCACATGTCACAGGACCCACAGGGAATGACAGCGGCCACCAGGACGTCGCTACCGATCCATTCACGGGCACCCTCACCTGCCTCAATGACCTGACCGCTGATCTCATGGCCCAGCACGAGTGGCAGGTCGGAACGTGTCCTGACCAAACCGTCCAGGAAACCCAGGTCGGTATGGCACACGCCACACCCGGCTACCCGGATCAGGACCTCACCTGCCCCCGGTTTCCTGGCAGCACCATCAAACCGCTCAGGTGGCAGCCCTGCCTCCACCATCCGCCATGAGAACCGGTCGTTGCTCGCCTCCATCAGCCTTCCTTCCCGGTTCCACTACCCATCGTCAGCCACCAGGTCGCTCAGAGCCCGCCCTACAAGGACCGGAACCATCCACTTCCGGTAGCGCGAACCGGTGTCTGTGTTGTCCTGGGGACGCACCGGACCGGATGCGATTCCAGCTGCCTCTCCGATGACCTCGTCAGTGAACTGTCGGCCGATGAGGAACTCCTCGGCCTCTGTGGCACGCACGGGGGCGGGCGCGGCTGCCCCTATGACCATGCGAGCAGAAACACACGTGCCGGCTTCGTCGAACCGGGCCGAAGCGGCCACCCCCAGGAGGGGAAAGTCGATCGATCCCCGTCTCCGTAGCTTCCTGTACGTGGCCCGTGTGCCACCCGACGGTAGAAGGAGTTCAACGAGGATCTCCTCGAAAGACTTGGTGTGACAGGCGATCCCGTCGTCGTGGTACAGGTCCTCGACCGGAATGAGCCTTTCTCCATGCACGCTCGTGAGCCGCACCGACCCCTCGAGGGCGACGGCCACCGGTGCCAGGTCGGATGAGTTGATTGCCCAGCACCGATTACCTCGTGGGGCCACCCAACAGACCTCGCCACCGTCCTTCAGGCAGTGGCCGCTTGCCTCTCTCCAGGTCTCCGGCATGTCGATGTAGTTGCATCGGGTATCGAGGCAGAGGTTCCCGCCAACCGTCGCTGTATTGCGAATCTGTGGTGAGGCGATGCTCGCGGCGGCGATCGCCATCACCGGAGGGACCTGGTGCGATACCGCCAGGTCAGCCAGAAGCGTCGAAGCACCGATGACACAGTTGCCCGCTGAATCGAAGCGAACGCCTCTCATTTCGTCGACCCCGGACAGTGAGACGAGCGTGGTTGGAGCGGCCTGCCGGCGCTTAATCTTGGGAAAGAGGTCGGTACCGCCACCTACGATCAACGACGACCGCCCGGGGTCGGAGAGCAGCCGGGCCGCCTCATCGACCGTTGCCGGGGCGACATATTCGAAGTTCGGGAGCCGCATGGTCATGGGGCCACGAACCCCTCAGGTGGTTCGACCCGCACTGGTGTTCCAAAGTCGAAGTCCGGTACTGATTCCGGACCGAACCTGCCACTCCCACCACGTGCAAGGTCGCGTAGGGCCGCCACGACCCTGTCCGGGGTGATCGGAACCTCATCGACGTAGACGCCAAGGGCATCGTGGACAGCGTTGGCGATGGCAGGCACCACCGGTAGAAGTGGGCCCTGTCCGACCTCCTTTGCACCGAACGGGCCCCCAGGGTCGATCGACTCGACGATGATGAACTCAACCGGTGGCATCTCGAGGATGGTGGGGATCTTGTAGTCGAGCAGGCTGGGCCCCCTGTGAAGGCCACCCCGGAAGGCCTGCTCCTCGAACAGTGCCTCCCCCAGGCCCATGTAGACACCGCCCTCGATCTGGCCTTCGACCAGCAGGCTGTTGATCGACCTGCCCACGTCGTGAGCCAGCCAGACACGTTCCACTGCCACCATGCCGGTCTGGGCATCACACTCCACCAGGACCACACACGCCGAGTAGCTGTAGGCGGGAGAGATGCCGACGCCCGATCCCTTGTAGGGACCGGCCAGTTCGGGTGCCCGGTAGCTGCCGGACTCGATCAGGGGGCCTTCGGTGGCTATAGCCATACGAACCGCCTCGGCCCAATCGGAACCGGTGGCTGGGTCTCCGGCCACTGACACCCGTCCGTCGGCGAGGACAAGGTCCGCCGGGTTGGCCTCAAGCTTCTCGGCTACGGCCCGGACCACTCGGTCCCGGACCTTCCCGGTCGCTTCCACCGCGGCATTCCCAGCCATGAAGGTCACCCGGCTGGAATAGCTCCCGAGGTCTACCGGGGTCAGATCGGTGTCGGCGGTCACCATTGCCAGGTCCGATGGCTGGAGACCGAGCAACTCAGCCACCACGGTCGCCAACATCGTCGTCGACCCCTGACCGACATCTGTGGCCATTGAGTAGACCGTCACGCCGCCTCCCCTGTCCACCTTCACCTGGACCTCGGACTGGGGCATGTCGTTCCAGTAGATGGGCAGGCCCGCTCCCGACATGTAGGCACCGACCGCGAGGCCCATGCCATGGCCGTGTGGAAGCCGACCGTGCCTCGCTGTGAAGTCAGATGCCCCAGCCACCTCGACAATGCACTCGCTGAGGCCGCAGCTGGTGATACGCAGGTGATTAACGGTCAACGAGTCAGGCTCCACGGCGTTCACGAGTCGTATTCCGACAGGCTCCATGCCCAGGTCCGCCGCGGCCCTGTCCAACTGGCACTCGAGGGCGAACCTGGGCTGAGGTGTGCCGTGGCCCCTCTTGGGCCCGCACGCAGGCTTGTTGGTGAAGACCCGTACGCCCTCAAAGCGGTAGTTGGGGATCTGGTAGGTGGCGGTCTGGAGGGCACCGGTGTAGTACATGGAGACGATCCCGTAGCTGCTGTAGGCACCCCCGTCGAGAAATGACCTGAAGTGCATGGCGGTGATGCGACCGTCGGCTGCAAAGCCCGTTCTCACCCACATGAGCACCGGGTGGCGTCCCCTGTGGGCGTAGAAGACCTCCTCCCTGCTGAGGTTGATGCGGACAGGTCGCCCGGTGAGCATCGACAGCTTGGCTGCGGCGAACTCGTGGGAGAACGGTTCGGTCTTTCCACCGAACCCGCCACCGTTCGGTGTCGCCACGACCCTGATACGACCGGCGGGGAGTTCCAGCACCCTCTCGAGGGAGCGGTGCAGGTAGTGGGGTACCTGGGTGGACGACCACAGCGTGAGTTTCCCGACAGCGTCGTACGAGGCCAGGGCGCAGTGGGTCTCCAGTGCTGCGTGGGTATTCCCGCTGTAGTGGAACACGTCCTCACGTATGTGGTCGGCGACACCGAATCCCTCATCGACATCACCGAACTCGAGCGCCACCGACCTGTGGACGTTCCGGCCGGTTCCCTCACCGTGGATGAGCGGGCGGTCCTCTGACAGGCCCTGTTCCAGGTCCACCACCTCTTCAAGGGGCTCGTAGTCCACCTTGATCAGCGAGAGCGCCCTCTCGGCGATTTCGGCGTCGTCTGCGGCCACGGCGGCCACGGGCTCTCCCACGTAGCGCACCCGGTCTATTGCCAGGGTGTTCTCGTCCTGGCTAACTGGGAGGATGCCGTAGGTGATGGGCAGGTCCGAGCCGGTAATGACCGCCCTCACGCCGTCGAGGGCCTCGGCCCGGCTGGTGTCGATACCGGCAATGACGGCATGTGGGTGGGTGCTGAGCAGCTGTCGTCCGACCAGCGTTCCGGGCAGGGTCAGGTCGTCTGCAAAGCGGGTCGCTCCCGTCACCTGCTCCATGGAGTCGACGCGGGGAAGGGCACGCCCCAGGACGTTGTGGCCGGTTCCCATCAGTCCTGAGCCCCAGCGACTGCCTCAACGGCCTCGATGATCTTGTTGTAGCCGGTGCAGCGGCAGAGGTTGCCAGCGAGGGCCTGTCTGATGTCGTCCGGGTCCGGGGCCTGAACCTCGTCGAGGAGAGCCCGCGCCGTGAGCAGCATGGCGGGTGTGCAGTAGCCGCACTGCGCTGCACCCTTTTCTGAAAACGCCGTCTGGAGGGGGTGGGGGATCCCGTCCTCTGCCATGCCCTCAATGGTCGTGATGGTTCGTCCATCAACCTGTACGACCAGCACCAGACAGGCCAGCACGGGCCGACCATCCAACAACACGGTGCAGGCTCCACATTCACCCAGGTCACAGCCATGCTTGGTTCCGACCATCGCCATGTCCTCGCGCAGCACCTCGAGGAGGGTGCGGTGGTCAGCAGTCAGGATCCTGTGTTCCGCGCCGTTGACCTGAAGGGAAATGACCTGTTCCGCCATCAGTTGCCCTTGACCCCGGAGATTGAAGATCGCCGGATGAACGCCGTGCCCTCGGCAAGCCGACGGGCCGTGCGGTGGAAGACGGCCCGGTCGATCCTCCAGCCACCTGCGTCACGGCCGACACGAACCTGGACCGGCATCACACCACACGGATGACCGATTCGAATCTCACCTTCACACCCCTGGCCGGCGACCTCGTTGACCGTCGTCCCGGGGATGCATGCCATCACCCCCGTGCAGGCAGCCAGGGTCCCGGGGTAGGCCTTGTGGGGAACTGCCGGGCGACCACCAACCACCCTTGCGACGAGGTCGATCTCGTCTGGAACAACGGAACCACCCGTTGAGTAGTCCACGTAGCCGGCCGACGGGGAGACGATCGCAGGGACAGGGGTCAGGCCATCGGGTGCCATCCCGAGGAGACGGGCAGCCGCCTCCTTTGCTGCGGTGATTGCGCCAATCTGCTCCTCGCTGAACTCCTCGGGTCCTTCGGTCCCGACCATCCCGACATCCCCTGCCGGTAGGAACACAGTGAGGTTGGCAAGGTCGACAATGGTGGCCCGAACGGGTCCGACGGAGGTATCGAGCACATCAACCTGATTGCCGGTGGGAAACAGTGCCCCCGTGGTGCCTCCGGCGGTTTCACCGAAGTCGAGTGCTATCGGAGCACCGGTTCCGGGCACGCCGTGGACAGCACAGGTGCCTTCGACAGCTGCGGCACCATCAACAACCGGTACCTCCGCTGTGAGCATCCGTCCGGTGTTGGTGTTGTGGATACGCACGGTGGTGACGGGCTCCACCGGGTCCACCAGACCTTCATCGACGGCGTAGGCCCCGACCGCTGCGGAGATGTTGCCGCAGTTGATGTCGTAGTCGACGACGGGTTCAGTGATGCTCACCTGGGCGAAGGTGTAGTTGATGTCGGCATCGGGTCGGCTCGGGGGGTCGATGACGGCAAGCTTGCTGGTCAGCAGGTCGGCGCCCCCGAGGCCGTCAACCTGACGCGGGTCCGGGCTGCCGAAGAGCGACAGTATCGTGGCGTCGCGGTACCCGGTGTCGTCGGGCAGATCACCCCCGCGGAGGAACACCGCCCTGCTCGTTCCACCCCGCATGAGGACGAACGGCAGTCGGATCTGCTCCCCTGGTTCGGTGGTCAGCGAACCAGTACCTGAACTGTGCACGCCGCGCCCTCGATTCCGACGGCCTTGCCCCCCCGGCAGTGTGCCACACCCACCTTGGCGCCTTCGACCTGGCGGTCACCGACCTCGCCGCGCAACTGCCGCACAACCTCGACCACCTGGGCCACACCGGTTCCCCCGAGGGGGTGACCCTTGCCGATCAGCCCACCGCTCGGGTTGATTGGCAGCCTGCCACCGATGTCGGCCTCGCCGCGCTCCACGGCTGTCGGATAACTGCCCTGTTCAAACAACCCGAGACCCTCGACCCGTAAGACCTCGGCGATGCTGAAACAGTCGTGAACCTCAGCCAGGTCGATATCGTCAGGGCCTATACCGGCCTTCTCGTAGGCATCTCGGGCCGTAGCCCAGGTGAGCGGTTCGAACGTCATCGAGGTGGGTTCCACGTCGACTGAGCCGGACCGCAGTGCCGACGCGGCCAGGCGGACGGTACGACCGTTGGCGAACCTCCCTGCTGCCCTGTCACTCATGACAACCACCGCTGCGGCCCCGTCGGTTACGGGTGAGCAGTCGTGGAGGTTGAGCGGATCGGCGATCGGGCGCGACTCCAACACCTCCTCGACGGTGATCGGCGTCCTGAAGTGTGCCAGGGGGTTGCGAGCAGCGTTGCCCTTGTTCTTGACGGGGATCAGCGCGAGCTGTTCCCGGGTCATCCCGAACTCCTCCATGTAGCGCCTCGCCCTCATCGCATATACGCCGGGCATGGTCGCTCCGACGGCCGCCTCAGGGTCACTCGGGTCAGGGGTCAGCGCTCCCCGGAACCGGGAGGTGAGGTGCTCGGTGCCGATTGCAACGACGACGTCGTGCTCGCCAGCCCGGATGGCGAGAGACGCCTCCCTGATTGCGGTTGCTCCACTGCTGCAGGCGTTCTCGACATTGGTGAGTGGCAGGCCCGCCAGGCCAACCTGTGCGAGGATCCGTTGGCCGGTGACCATTCCCTGGAACACGTGTCCGCAGTAGGCGGCTTCAACGGCCCGGGCGTCGATTTCGGCGTCGGCTATTGCTTCGAGTAGGGCCTCGGCTCCCAGGTCGGAAGCATCACTGTCGGGGTGCCTTCCGAATCGGGTCATCCCGACCCCGAGAATGTGGACGTCGGTCATGACCCACCTCCACTTCCCGCCTCGGTCGGCCGGAACCGGTAGCCGCTGAGCTGATTCCCATCCTCGTCCTCGCCGAAGGGTTCGACGGAGAGGCTCAGCTGCATTCCGATCCAGATGTCTTCGAGGTCGCATCCGCTGATCTGGCCCATTATGCGGACGCCCTCGCTGAAGTCGACGTAGCCGAGGGCGTACGGAACCTCGAACTCGGGCGTCGACTGCCTGACTATCGAGAAGGTGTAGAGCGTCCCGGTCGTAGAAAGCCTGACCGCCTCCAGGTCGGTGCCGAGGCAACCGGCGCAGGCTTGGCGAACGGGGAAGAAGTGTGCGCCACACGAGGCACACCGGCTGCCGAGCAGGTGGCCAGCCCCGCTGGAGTCAACCTCCAACTCACCGGGGCGAAAGGAAACCGCCGTCTCGACTTCCAACAACTCTCCTCCATGCTCAGGTCTGCTGCGGTCCGGCGGATTACTTCACTCGACCATAACCGTCCGGCCGTTCGGTCGACCAGGTTCACCCCCCGAGTGTCATCCCCCATTCCCAGTCCAGTCAATGAGGTAACAGCCTCAATTATCTAGTCCATCGGCCCCATTCACAATTGAGCCGGACCAGGTGAAACGGCGCCCTGAAACACGCTCCATCCGGACGAATGATGTGTTCGCATCAAAAAAATGAAGCAACAACAGGATTGTCAGCAGGGCCCCTCACTGGGACCCTCTAGGGGTGGCGTCCGACCGGTCGGACGGGCAAGTTACCCAAGGATGCACATGGAACAGGAAGAACGGGGTCACAGCAGGGAAGAGCAGTACCTCCACGACTGGAACCTGGTCGGAGAAGACGAGCTCCGACGACCCAGCACCGTGGAAATCAACGACGAGACCCTCCGCGACGGCCTGCAGAGCCCGTCGGTACGACAGCCGGGCCTGGGTGAGAAACTGGAGATCCTTCACCTGATGGGAGAACTGGGCATCCAAGCCGCCGATATCGGCTACCCGGGTGCAGGCACCACGATGCTCGACCACGTGACGGCGCTCGCCGAGGCCGCTGGTGGCCCGGACCTGTCTATTCAGCCCAACTGCGCCGGCCGAACCCATGCCGCCGACATCCTGCCGATCAGCGAAGCCCAGCAGCGCTCAGGAGTGGCCATCGAAGCTGCCCTGTTTCTCGGTTCCAGCCCGATCCGTCAGTACGTGGAGGGCTGGGACCTGGACTTCCTGATCCGCACGACGGAGGAGGGAGTGGCCCTCGCCCGCAATGAGGGCCTTGAGGTCATGTACGTCACCGAGGACACCACAAGGGCGCGGCCCGAGGCCCTGCGGACCGTTTACACCGCAGCCATCGAGGCGGGTGCCTACCGAATCTGCCTAGCTGACACCGTCGGCCATTCCACGCCCTGGGGGGTGCGGGCCCTCGTTGAATTCGCCCAGGAGATCGTCGCCGACAGTGGCGAGGACGTGAAGATCGACTGGCACGGGCACAGCGACCGGGGCCTCTCGGTAATCAACTCAATTGCCGCCCTCTCAGCTGGCGTAGACCGGGTCCACACCTGTGGCCTCGGCATCGGCGAGCGGGTCGGCAACACTCCGACCGACACGCTCATGGTGAACCTCAAGCTACTGGGCTGGCTGGACAACGATCTCCATTCCCTGCCCTCGTACTGCGAAACCATCTCGAAGGCGACGGACACGCCGATTCCAAGCAACTACCCCGCAATAGGGAATAACGCCTTTGAAACCAGTACAGGCGTCCATGCCGCCGCCGTGCTCAAGGCCATGCGGACCGGTGACACATGGCTGGCCAACCGCATCTACAGCGGTGTCCCCGCCGATGTGCTCGGGCGCGAACAGGAGATCAGCGTGGGCCCGATGAGCGGAAGGGCCAACGCCGTCGCATGGCTGAGCAGCCACGGGCACACATTCGACGATCCAACCGTCGAGAAGGTGTTGGCCGCCGCAAAGAGCTCAGACCACGTACTGAGCGAAACCGAGATCCTGGGGCTGTTGAGCGAGGTCAATACGACATGACCGTCGACACGATCGCCGATTCCGAGGTAGAAGGCGACGCTGACACCGGGATCGGGTCACGCGTACTCCTCTCAGGCAACGAGGCAGTTGCCCGCGGTGCGGTCGAGGCCGGGGTGCTGGTCGCCACCGGCTATCCGGGAACGCCGAGCACTGAGATCCTCGAGTCAATCGCCGACCGCGATGACATCGACGTGCGCTGGGCAACCAACGAGAAGGTGGCCCTTGACGTGGCCCTGGGTGCGTCGCTGGGTGGGGTCAGGGCACTGGCGACGATGAAACACGTCGGCCTCAACGTCGCGTCCGACACCTTCATGACCACTGCCTACACCGGGGTAGGTGCCGGACTCGTAATCGTCACAGCCGACGATCCCGGCATGCACAGTTCGCAGAACGAGCAGGACAACCGGGGGTTTGCGCGCATGGCTGGCGTCCCACTTCTCGAACCCGCTGACAGTTCTGAAGCCAGGGAATACACGACGATCGCCTTCGCCATCTCCGAGGAGTTCGACACCCCCGTCCTGGTCCGCACGACAACCCGGGTGTCCCACAACCGGGGTCTCGTCAGGCTGGGCCCCAGGATCGAACACCCGACAACGGGCTTCACACGGGACCCGAGAAAATACGTGATGATCCCCAGCCACGCCCGACTTCGCCGGCCCGAGATGCTGAAGCGGCTCGAAAGGCTTACCGGGTACGTCGAAGCCAGCCCGCTGACGGTCGAATCCGGGCGCAGTTCTGACATCGGGGTGGTGACATCCGGTATCGCCCACAACTACGTCAGGGAGGCCCTGCCCGACGCGAAGATTCTCAAGCTGGGCATGAGCTACCCGGTACCGATCAAGGCCATTCGTGCCTTCGCCGAGTCGGTGGACCGCCTGCTGGTAGTCGAGGAACTCGACCCGTACCTTGAGAACGACATCCTTGCCGCCGGCATCGCCGTGGAGGGAAAGGCCTTCTTCTCCCAGGCCGGAGAGCTCGGCCCCGACGCCGTTCGACGGGGTTTCGCCACTGCGCTAGCCCTGCCGGATGGACCCACGATCGAGCCAGCTCCACCAACGGTCGCCCGACCGCCACTGATGTGCCCCGGGTGTCCACATACGCCGCCGTTCCTCGCCCTACGACGACTCGGTGCCGTGGTGACCGGTGACATCGGCTGCTACACGCTGGCGGCCCTCGCTCCGCTGTCCGCAATGGACACATGTGTCGCCATGGGAAGCAGCATCGGCATGGCCGCGGGGATGGCTGCATCCGGAGGAGCCCAGGGACCGGTAGTGGCAACCATCGGCGACTCCACCTTCCTCCACGGTGGCATCCCCGGCCTCGTGGATGCCGTCTACAACCAGGCCGACATAACCGTCCTGATCCTCGACAACGGCACGGTCGCCATGACCGGAGGCCAGGAACACCCCGGCACCGGTATCACGTTGCAGGAGTCAGAGACGACCCCGGTCGACCTGCTGGCCCTGTGCAGGGCGCTGGGTGTCGACGACGTGAGGGTTGTCGACCCGTACGACCTGGGAGCCACCTACGGCGCACTCGAGGCCGCCATCGCAAGCCCCGGCCCCTCGGTCGTGATCACCAACCGGCCCTGCGTCGAGGCGCCCACCAAGGTCCGCGACAGGCCCTACGAGGTGATCGCCGATGCGTGTACAGCGTGCCAGGCCTGTATGACCGCCGGTTGCCCATCGATCGTCTGGTCCGATGAAACATTTGAGGGTAGACGCAAGGTGTCTATCGACCCGATCACGTGCACCGGGTGCACGCTGTGCGCACAACTCTGTCCACCGCTGGCAATCCTGCCGACCCCCTCGAGCGAGATCGAGGTACGTACCGGTGTCTGACGACTCAAGTGGGCTCCTGTTGGCCGGGGTCGGCGGTCAGGGCGTGATCCTGGCGGGAATGATCGTGGCCGACGCGCTGGTCCGGGCAGGCCACGACGTCAAGCAGAGCGAGGTGCACGGAATGGCCCAGCGGGGTGGTTCCGTGTTCAGCCACATCCGCTGGGGATCAAGCGTCGACAGCCCCCTCGTACCGCTGGGAAGTGCTGAGGTGCTCGCTGCCTTCGAGTGGGCCGAGGCCCTGCGATGGGTCGAGTACGTCCGCGAGGGTGGAGCCGTGGTCGCCGACCTTCGAACGATCGTTCCACCAGGCTCCTGCACCGACAGGCGATCGTGGTCGATCCGCTACCCCGACATCGATCCCGACCTCTTGGGCCGTCGCACCCTCAAGACCCGAATCGTCGATGCTTCATCGACCGCTGCCGAACTCGGCAACATCAGGGCGGCCAACAGCGTGATACTGGGTTCGGTGGCCGCATTCTTGGACATCGAACACGTCCACTGGGAGGCCGCCATCGAGCGGCTGGTGCCCGCCGGAACCGAGGCGGTGAACCTGACTTCATTCAGGGCTGGATGCGAGGTGGTCGAGGCATCGATTCCACCGAGACCGGCTGACCCCGATGGCTTCCCGGGACCCCACGAGATCGACATCAGGCACGAATGGTGCAAGGGCTGTGACATCTGTTCGCGGGTGTGCCCCGAGTACTGCCTGGAAGTTGGCATCGACGGGGAACTGGCCCTCGTCGATGCCGAAGCCTGCACCGGTTGCAGGTTGTGTGAGCTGCTCTGTCCCGACTTCGCCATAGCCGTCAGCCCTCCCACCGAAAATGTCTCCCGGGGGGAGTTGGTCGCATCAGCCGGTGATCCACCGTGAGCGGGGCGAAGCTCGTCCAGGGAAACGAGGCCTGCGTCCGGGGGGCGCTTGCGGCCGGATGCAACTTCTACGCCGGCTACCCGATAACGCCTTCGTCTGAGATTGCCGAACTGATGGTCAGGTTCCTACCCGACGCCGGCGGCGTGTTCGTGCAGATGGAGGACGAGATCGCGTCGCTTGCAACCGTCATCGGGGCATCCCTCGCCGGGTCGAGGGCGATGACCGCCACCAGCGGGCCCGGCTTCTCCCTGATGCAGGAACACATCGGGTTCGCCACGATGGCCGAGGTCCCGTGCGTGGTCGTCAACGTCATGAGGGGCGGCCCCAGTACAGGCCTCCCGACATCGCCGTCCCAGGGCGATGTGATGCAGGCCCGCTGGGGCACCCACGGTGACCATCCATCCATCGTTCTGGCTCCCTCGTCGGTAGGTGAGGTCTTCAACCTCACCGTGAAGGCCTTCAACCTGGCCGAACGGTTCCGCACCCCGGTGACCCTCATCTACGACGAGATCATCGGGCACACCCGAGAGAGCGTCGTGTTCCCGGACTCGGTCGACATCATCAGCCGGCCACGGCCGAACGGAGACCCGTCCACCTTCCTGCCCAAGGCGGCACCCCCTGACGGCGTCCCCCCGATGCCCGCATTCGGCGACGGCTACCGGTTCCATGTGACGGGGCTGACACACGATGAGCGTGGCTTCCCCACCACCGACCCGGGACAGGCTGGGGCACTCATCACCCGAATCCACGACAAGGTCACCAACCACCAGGAGGAGATCACCGAGATCGAGACCTTCATGTTGGACGATGCAGAGATCGCCATCTTCGCCTACGGGTTCGTGGGCCGATCCGCCCACGAGGCTGTCCTCCGGGCCCGCGAAGCCGGTATCAGGGTCGGAATGATCCGGCCACTCACGCTGTGGCCCTTCCCCTACCACCAGGTCGGCGAGGTGGCCGCACAGGTCGACACACTGCTCGTCGCAGAGATGAACCTCGGACAACTCATCGGCGAGGTCGAACGGGCAGCGGCCGGTAGAAGCGAGATAGTGGGCCACCTGCGCGCCGACGGCGAACCGATCACGCCGACCGACCTCGTGGCTGCCATCTCGGGCGCCGGGGCGGTGAGGACATGACCGATGTCCGGGATCACCTCCGCGAGTGGGCGATGCCACACGTCCTGTGCCCCGGTTGCGCCCACGGCATCGTGCTCCGGTCATTTCTAGAAGCTGTCGACGAACAGGAGATAGACAGGAACAGGCTTGCGATGGTGGCCGGCATCGGCTGCAGCAGCCGCCTTGTCGGCTATGTGGACTTCTGCACGCTGCACGGAACCCACGGCCGAGCGCCTGCCTTCGCCACCGGGCTGAAGATGGCACGCCCGGAACTCCACGTCGTGGTTGTCACCGGCGACGGAGACGGCCTCGCCATCGGTGCCAACCACCTGATCCATGCCGCACGCAGGAACATTGACATTACGGTCCTCCTCCTAAACAACTCGATCTACGGAATGACCGGAGGCCAGGCCGCCCCGACAACTCCTACCGGTGCAGTGGCATCGACCACACCGGGGGGGAACACCGAACCCAACTTCGATGCCTGCAAGCTGCTGATCGGCGCTGGAGCATCCTTTGTGGCACGCGTTCTCGCAGCCAATCCGATCGAGATGACCAGGGTCATGGTCGAGGGCATGACACACAGTGGCTTCTCGTTCATCGAGGTGGTCAGCGACTGCCCCGAGTACTACGGCCGCTACAACGGGATGGGGGGTGGTGCGGACATGCTCACATGGATGGCCGGACGTGAAGTAGGCGTGACCGGCCCGCTGTCCTCCAAACGGTTCGTCAACCACGTACCCTCCTCGACCGCACCGCCGGGAATGGCTACCGGAATCATCCAGCGCGAGGAAAGGCCCGTGTTCACCGGTGTCCACGGGGAAGGCAGCCATGGACCGTAGCGAATACCGGATAGCAGGCGCCGGCGGCCAGGGGGTGGTCACGGCCGGTCGGATTCTCGCGGAGGCGGCGATCCTGTCGGGAGCGGAGGCCATCCACAACCAGGTCTACGGGCCCCAGTCGCGTGGAGGGGCCAGCCGCTCGGACGTGGTGATCGCAACCGAGCGGATCGGCTACCCGCTAGCCGAGGAGATCGACCTCCTCGTCGCCCTGAGTGGTGAAGCCTGCTCCAGGTACCACCCTGAACTCGCAGACCGGAGCCGCCTGGTTGTCGACAGCCGTTGTGTCCCCACCGACCTCAGGACCAGTGACCGCCCGTATCCGATCGTCGACACCGCCCGCTCGGTCAGCGGAGGCCAACTCGTCAGCGGGGTGGTGGCCCTCGGTGTCCTGCAGGCCCTGACCGGAGTCGTCGAAGCGGCAACGCTGTGCAGGGCGGTCGCTGACAGGGTCCCGACCAGGCACTGCGAGATGAACCTGGAGGCCCTGGAGGCCGGCATGCGACTCGTCGCTGGCGATGAACGATGACCGACGCACCGACCACCGGGAACCGCATCCGCCTGGTCGCTGCGACCCTCTTCAGCGAGAGGGGGTTCAACGGGACCAGCATGGCCGACCTTGCAGCCGAAGTGGGAATCACCAAGTCCAGCCTCTACCACCACTTCCCCAGTAAGCAGGCCCTTCTGGCGGAGATCATCGACCTGACGGTGAACCGGGTAACCCCGCTCCTACGGGAGGTGGCCGAATTGGACCTTCCGGTCACGGAGCGGCTGCACCGGGCCGTCTACCTCCACACCGTCGAGGGAATACACGACCGTGATGCCCAGGCCTGCTTCATCGAGGAGGGTCGGTACCTCTCCTCGGAGTTCATGACGGCCCACGTGGCAAAGCGTGACCGCTACGAGTTCATCTTCAGGAACATCATCGAAGAGGGCATCGCATCGGCCGCGTTCGTGGACCAGGACATCGACCTCACCGTTAGGGCCGTTCTGGGCATGTGCAACTCAGCGGTGCGCTGGTACCAGCCCGGTGGTGGCCTCGCCCCCGAGGAGATCGCCAGCCAGTTCGCTGACCTGGCCGTCCATGGCGTTGCCATGGAGAGGAGTGCGATACCCGACAATGTGGGCGAACGATGAGCGGGCCCCTCGATGGAATCACCGTTCTGGACCTCTCCCAGGGCGCGGCCGGGCCAACCTGTTCGATGTACCTGGGCGATCTGGGTGCCGAGGTGATCAAGGTCGAACCTCCCGGAGGCGAATGGGGAAGGGGGCTGGGCCCGCCGTTCGTTGAAGGTGTTGCCGCCGCCTTCCTGGGAATGAACCGCAACAAGCGCAGCATCGTCGTCGACCTCAAGGAACCAGGGGGATCGGAGGTCGTCCTGAGGCTGGCTGAACGCTGCGACGTGGCCCTGGAGAGCTTCCGACCCGGGGTAGCGGACCGCCTCGGCACCGGCTACGAGGCGATGGCTGCACGCAACCCGCGGCTCGTCTATACCGCCATCTCAGCATTCGGCCAGGATGGACCGTGGCGTGACCGGCCCGGTGTCGACGGCGTCGCCCAGGCGATGGGCGGGATCATGAGCGTCACCGGAACCGCCGACGGCCCCCCGGTGAAGGTAGGCGTACCGGCTGCCGACATGGCAGGGGGCGTCTACGCATCACAGTCCATCCTGGCTGCGCTCCTCGTGCGTGAGCGGACCGGTCAGGGACAGCGGATCGACGTGTCCCTCCTGGATTCCCTCCTCGCCTACCAGCTCATCCCGCTCTCGATGTTCCTCGCCAGCGGACAGCCTCCGACGCGGCTCGGAAGCGCCGCCCCCTATGCGGCACCGAACGAGGCGTTCGCCACCAGGGATGGCCAGGTGATGGTCGCCGCCTACACGCCGGCACGGTGGCCCGCACTCTGTGGAGCGCTCGGACAGCCGGGACTTGCGGCAGATCCGCGTTTTGACACCAACGAGAAGCGCGTCAGGGTCAGGCCGGAACTACGCGAGGTACTGGAACCGCTGTTCGCCGAGAGGACCACCGCTGAGTGGATCACCCTACTGGACGAGGTCGATGTCATCTGTGGCCCACTTCTCACCTACCCGGAACTCGTGGCCGAGGAACATGTGTCCCGGGGAGACTCCCTGGTCACGGTCCGACACCCCGCTGTGGGTGAAGTTACGGCACCGCCATTCCCGGGCCGCCTGTCGGGAACACCATGTGACTTCACCGGCCCACCGCCACCCATTCCCGGCGAGCACACCGAGGTGATCCTGGCCGAGAAGGGCTTCGAAGACGATGAGATCCGCGAACTGCTCCAGACCGGGGTGGTGGGCGGTGCCGGGCACAGATAGCCGGGCGAGGAGAGGAGACAGCAGTGACAGACGACAAGCCAGGTGCCAACGTGGATGGACCCGTGCTCTATGAGAAGGACGGCGCCGTGGGGGTGCTCACCCTCAACCGCCCAGAAGCGCTCAACTCGATGACCGTTGCGATGCTGGAGACGATGTCCGGCATCCTCGACGACGTCGAGTCTGACCCCGAAACACGGGTCCTCGTGGTGACCGGGTCCGGGGAGAAGGCATTCTGCGTCGGTGCCGACCTCAAGAGCAGGGGCCCCGAGTTCGAGGCCGGCCTCATCCACGATCCACTCGGGATCCTCGTACGCGATGTGTTCGGTCGACTGGAGGGCCTCCACCTGCCGGTCATCATCGCGATCCGTGGCTACGCGCTCGGGGGAGGCCTTGAGTTGGCCCTCGCCGGCGATGTCCGGGTGGCAGCCGAGGGAGCCCGCCTGGGCTTCCCGGAAGCCAAGGTGGGGAGCCTGCCCGGCGCCGGCGGGACACAACGGGCCACCCGACTGATTGGGCCCGCGTACACCAAGGAACTCATGTTCACAGCCGACCACGTCAGCGCCGCTGACGCACTTCGCATGGGACTCGTGAACCGGGTGGTTCCAGATGACGGTCTCATGGAAGAGGTGATGGCGCTGGCCATGCGGATCGCCGGTCGCGCCCCGCTCTCCCACGATCGGGTGAAGGCGCTGGTCAACCGGGCGACCGAGACAGACCTTGAGAGCGGACTGGAACTGGAGGCTACGAGCCACGCCGTGCTACGGGCCAGTGAGGACCGGAACGAGGGGATCCAGGCCTTCATCGAGAAGCGACAACCAGAGTTCAAGGGACGTTGAGACAGACCAGGAGGTAACAGACATGGGTGTGACGGACAGGGTGGCAATCGTCACCGGTTCAGGTCAGGGCATAGGCAAGGGCATTGCCAGAGTCCTTGCCACAGCTGGGGCGAAGGTCGTGCTGAACGACCTGATTACCGAGAAGGTCGACGCTGTGGTCTCAGGCTTCGCTACCGACGGCCTCGAGGCAACGGGCCATGCCGCCAACGTGGCAACCGCCGAAGGAGCAGAGAGCCTCGTGGCGGCAGCACTGGATGCCTACGGCAGAGTCGACATCATCGTGAACAACGTGGGCATCGCCCGGGACGGCTGGCTGGCAAAGATGAGCGACGAGGACTGGGACGTCGTCATCGACGTCAACCTGAGGTCACAGTTCCTCTGCTGCCGGACAGTTGTGCCCCACATGATGGAACAGGAGTCCGGTCGGATCGTCAACATCACCTCACGTGCGTGGTTGGGGGGAGCGGGGCAGACCAACTACGCAGCCTCCAAGGGGGCAGTTGTGAGCCTGACCCGCTCGCTGGCACTGGAAATGGCCCGCTATGGGGTGACCGCCAACTGCATAGCCCCGGCCCTCGTCGACACCCCACTCTTTCGGGGACTCAAGGACGAGGTGCAGGAACGTCTCATCAAGACCATCCCGGCCCGCCGAATCGGGACACCTGAGGACATCGGCAACGCTGCGCTGTTCCTGGCCTCGGACGAGTCCTCGTACGTGACCGGACAGACGCTCTACGTCTGTGGTGGTCGTAGCCTGGGGGCAGGTTGAGGGTGGAGGCCACACCATGGGGATGAACCTCGCGGAACGCATTCTGGCCCGCTCTGCCGGACGGGACCAGGTGGCCGCCGGGGAGTTCGTCATGGCCGAGATCGACCTGGCCCTGCTGCACGACATCTTCGCCGCCCAGGTGTTCAACCTGCTCCGTGACACGGGCCTGGATCAGGTTTTTGATCCGGACCGGATCGTGGTCGTCATCGACCATCTGGTGCCGGCCCCCTCGGAGGCGGCGGCGGCCATCCACCAGAGCATCCGGGAACACATCTCGAGACTCGGCATCACCGCCTTCTACGACGCCGGCCGGGGGATCTGCCACCAACTTCTGCCCGAGCATGGCCACATCCGCCCGGGTGACCTCGTCGTAGGCACCGATTCCCACACCACCACCTATGGGGCCCTCGGCGCCGGTGGAACGGGCATCGGCACCTCCGACATGGTCTACGCCCTGGCTACCGGACAACTCTGGTTCCGCGTTCCCGAGACCATCCGCTTCGAGATGACCGGCGATCTGATGGCCGGGGTCTCATGGAAGGACGTGATCCTGCACCTCGCCGGCCGCTTCGGCGCCGATGGTGCCCAGTACCGGGCGATTGAATTCGCCGGACCCGCTGTGGCCGGGGCAGACATGTCCAGTCGGCTCACGGTCTGCAACATGGCCCTTGAAATGGGCGCCAAGTTCGGACTGTTCGCAGCCGACGGGGTCACGGACACCTACCTGCGGAGCCACGGGGGTGCTGGCACCGAACCGTTCGAACCAGATGCCGATGCCACCTACGAGGCCGTCCACGAGATTGCGCTCTCGAACCTCGAACCACAGGTTGCACTTCCCCACGAGGTCGACCAGGTCAGTCCGGTCACAGAAGTGGAGGGCATCAGCCTCAACCAGGCATTCATCGGTTCCTGCACGAACGGACGGATCGAGGACCTGCGGGCGGCAGCCGAGGTCCTGGCCGGGCACCACATTGCTCCGGGTATGAGGCTCCTCGTTGCTCCAGCGTCACGAGCCGTCCTCGGTGAGGCCCTGGAGACCGGGGTGGCGGCGACGCTCGTTGAGGCCGGCGCCTCGATCCTCGCCCCGGGTTGCGGTCCCTGCTTCGGTGGCCATGGAGGGTTGTTGGCACCCGGTGAGCGCTGTATCGGTACCCACAACCGCAACTTCATCGGGCGCATGGGGAGTTCCGAGGCTGAGATATTCTTGGCCTCCCCCGCAACCGTGGCGGCGTCGGCCCTCGCCGGGCACATCGCCGACCCAAGGAAACTGGGGGCACCCGATGGCTGACGACATACTCCGTGGTAGAGCCTGGAGGCTCGACCACGACATCAGCACCGATGTGCTGTCACCCGGCGCGTACGCCGTCGACCCGGTCGAGGTGAGGAAGCTCCATGTGCTGGAGTCCGTCATCCCGGAGTTCGCCAACGAGGTGGTAGCCGGCGACATCATCGTTGCGGGCCGCAACTTCGGTTGTGGGTCCAGCAGGGAGACCGCTGCCGAGAACCTGAAGGCCCTCGGGGTGGCCTGTGTGGTCACCGAGTCCCTGTCGCGGCTGTTCATGCGCAACGCCATCGCAGTTGGGCTGCCGGCACTGATCTGCACCGGAATCCACGCTGCTTTCGCGGATGGTGACGACATCCAGGTCGACCTCGTCACCGGCGTGGTCACCAACGTCGCCAGCCTTGTCGAACTAAGGGCCGATCCGCTACCGGAGGAGATGCGCAGGATCCTCGCTTCCGGTGGGATCCTAGCCCTGCTCAAGGGTCGGAGTGTTGCCTGACACAGCCGCCCCGCGTTGACTGGTGTCGGGTCACAACCTACATTCGGTCCCACCCATGACCAGCGTGACTGCCATCGAGCCTCAAGTTGGTGGCCTGCTTGCGGACCTGCTTGACGTGCTCGGCCGAACCTCTGATGCGATGCTCGCCATCGACGCTGAGTTCAGAATCATCGCCTGGAACGAGGCGGCTACCGAGTTGCTCGGCTACTCCCCGGATGAGGCACTGGGGAGGTCCTGCCACGAGGTCCTCTGCTGGAGGGACCGCTGCGGCGATGTGGTCTGTGACGGCCTCTGCCCGGCGGCGAACATCGGTGAACCAGACGAGGTGATCGAGACGAGAGAGGTACTGGGTCATTCTGCTGGCGGCAGAACCCTGTGGCTGAGCGCCTCGACGATCACTCCACCAGCCGAACTGCGGGAGCAGTGCCGCCTGGTTCACCTGGTGAGGGAGGTGGCGGTTCCCCTCGAGTTGGAACGCGTGATCGTTGAGAGGCTGAGGGATTGGAGCCCCGCAACAGGTGTTGAAGACGGGCGCCTGGACGTGCTCACCAACCGTGAACGAGAGGTATTGCAACTTCTCACCGAGGGACTCGACGGGTCAGCCATCGCCGAACGACTGGTCCTCTCGCCGGCGACCGTCAGGAACCACATCCAACACATCCTCAGCCGTCTGGGTGTACACAGCCGGACCGAGGCCGTGGCCCTGGCCCTTCGCCGGGACTAGGCCCACCTGTCAGCTGGAGCAACCCAGCTACTCGATGCGCATACCTGAGAGGGCACGGGCTATCACCAGTCGCTGGATCTGCTCGGTGCCTTCGAAGATGTCGTAGATCTTGGAATCCCGGTGCCAGCGCTCGACGGGGTGGTCGGTCACATAACCCGCACCACCCAGTATCTGCATCAACGACTGGAGGTCTCACCCGCCGGTGAGGAACCAGACTTATTCAGTTGTCAGTCCCACACCTTACGTTGTTGCACTGACAACGTAAGGTCGGACCCTGAGGGTCCGACCAGCTTGTGACAAGAGCAAGGGGCCCCGTGGCGGCCGCTCTACGGCTCCGGGTCGTCGATCACGGCGGGGCCACCGCACCCAGGGTTGGGCCAGTTGGCGGGCCTTCACAGAGCCGTGTCTCTTAGGCCTCTCTTGACGACGCCTCAACCGGGGCCAGCGAGATTGCTGGCCCCGGTTGAGGCGTGGTTCACCGATTCTTGCGGCGCCTCATCTCCAGTTCGGCTTCCTTGAGTCCGCCGAAGAAGTCGGCCTTGTCAGCGACCCGCTGCTGGCTTGACTTGCCACGGAACTCGCTCGTAGCCCGGTTCATTGACTGGTAGGCCATGGCGATGTTGGCACTGTCAGAGGCGTAGTTCTGAACGTTCCCGTCGTCGAGACCGATCTTGTCGCCCTCGGCATACGAGTCCTGGTTGGCGCCCATGAACACGAACGCCCAGCCGTCGTCCTGGCGTTTCTTGACCAGTTCGAACACCTTGGGCCGGTCGTAGCGGTGGCTGTCGTTCTCCAACCCGTCAGTGAACACGACCACCAGCTGGTCCTCGGCCGACTTTTCGGCCTTGGCCCGCTTAGCGATCCGTTTGTCGGCACGCTTGATCAATTCGCCCATGGCGTCATACAACGGGGTTAGGCCCCGGGGCTGGTACACGGAGTCGTTCAACTCGGGGACATCATCGGGTTTCTTCCCGTCAGCGATCACTTCGAAAGGGTCTTCGCTGTCGAACTGAACGACTGTCATCCGGCATTCGCCGGCCTGAGTGGCCTGTTCGGCGAGGAAGTAGTTGAAACCCCCGATGACATCCTCAGCGACACCCGCCATGGACCCTGAACGGTCCAGCAGGAACCAGATCTTTGCCCGGTCCTCAATTTTCTTTTCCACGTGCATCTCCTCTCATAAAGGGCACCCAGCACATACGGGTACCCGTGTATCGGCTTCGCTGATGTACATACGGACCTGACCTTCGGGCTGGTTGGTAGCAGCGGCTATCCGTCGGGGAGCCCCGTGGCCTGGTCCTATCTCTCAACAACCCCAACAATACGAAGGGGGTGTGACAGTCCTTATTTCCCGAGGTCCTGGACCTAGCGGGGTCAAATATTCGGTCAATCGATGACCACCGGTGGGCAGTTCCGGGGCCCGCATTGGCCCCACGTGGAGGCAGCGGTACCTCAGTTCACCTCGTGCACGTCCCAATGGCTGTCAACCCATAATCCGGTTACTTCCACGTTCTCGTACTGCTGCCGGAGTAGCTGAACTGCGTTCAGGGTGTGGGCGCCTTGTTCGTCCCGGGATGCCGGGTTGCCAGCACAGCTGTGGTGGCCGACTACGGCAATCCCCACGGAGCCATGGTGTTCGACTGAGATGTTCACTCGGCTAAGGATCGATTGAATCGAGTTATTGTTTCTTGCTTCAGAGAGGATCAGGTTGGGCCCGGCTTCGGTAACCGAGTCCACGAAGTCGACGTTGAACCGTTTCTGCAGATATTGGATGACTGGTAGTTGGACTCGTCCGTCCATGCAGTTGATGGCTGTGCAGAATCTCATTGTCTCTTCGAGTTGGTGGGGTGTCGGCAGGTTTGTTGGTTCCGAGCGTGTAATAGGCCTAAGGCATGCCCTCTGTTCACATTCCCAGTTTGTCACTTCTTTCTTAGGGGGGTGGGTGACACCGGAGCCTCCAGGTGTTCTTCGTCGGACCACAATGGCAAGTGTTTCTCTCATAGCGATTTCATAGGAAAGACCACCTACTAGAACGTGGAAGGAACCGGGCCGTGCCGAAATCTGTTACAACGGGCACCGTGAGCAACACCTACGAGAATCCTTATCCGTCTCCAGACCTGGAGGCAAGATTCCCCTTCATTTCGTATCAGTTCCAACGGCGGCCCAAAGCCGAGATGTTGGAGCGAGCCCAGGCCTTTCACGCTCAAGCCGAAAAACGCCGCAGCATCCGCATGTTCAGCTCTGACCCGGTGCCCCGGGAACTGATTGAGTTGGCCGTGCGGTCAGCATCGACCGCTCCGTCAGGTGCCCACAAGCAGCCGTGGACCTTCGCTGCAACCCAAGATCCCGAAGTGAAATCGATTCTGCGGGTCGCCGCTGAAAAGGAAGAGCAAGCCAACTACCTCCTAAATCGCATGAACGCCGAGTGGATCGAGGCAGTAGCGCCAATGGGTACGGACCACCACAAGGAGTACCTAGAAGTCGCTCCCTGGGTGGTAGTGCTCTTCGAACACCGTTACGAACGCCGACAGGACGGCTCAACCAGGAAGAACTACTACGTGAAGGAAAGTGTCGGCATGGCTGCTGGACTGTTTGTTGCCGCTCTCCAGAACATGGGTCTGGTCACTTTGGCTCATACTCCGTCACCGATGGCATTCCTTCGGCCACTCCTCGGGCGCCCCGAGAACGAGCGCCCCTTTGCCATGTTTCCCATTGGCTACCCACTGGAAGGCGTCAAGGTGCCCGACCTGAGGCGGAAATCACTCGACGAGATATACGTGGAGGTGGGCCAGGAAGAATGACCGCCTCAACAGCTTCCGTGCCGAGGTGGTCGGCTTCTAGGAAGAACAGCACATGACTCCAAGGGCTGAAACCAGTCATGTAGCGATACTCACCAATAGATGAGCGATGTCTCGAGTTATTCCCCGCCCTCGTCCGTGAAGAAGCGGCTGCGCACGTGGGTCCATCTCTCACCACCATCGATCGTGACGCATTCTCCGGTCACAAAATCGGATTCGATAAGAAAGTGCACTGCAACTGCAACCTGCTTGGCGTCTCCCCAAGTTCCTTTGAGGGTCCGTTGGGCCAGGTGCTCGATCTTCTCAGTACCCTCGAAGCCGTGGTTGCAGGCGTAGATCATTGCGTCCCGGTGCCAGCACCGGGACAGGCCCAGCTACTCGATACGCATACCTGACAGGGCACGGGCTATCACCAGTTGCTGGATCTGCTCGGTGCCCTCGAAGATGTCGTAGATCTTGGAATCCCGGTGCCAGCGCTCGACGGGGTGGTCGGTCACATAACCCGCACCACCCAGTATCTGCATTGCCCGCTCGGTTGTCCAGACCGCAACCCGGCCTGCCTTCAACTTGGCCTTGGATCCCTCGGCCTCGACAAAGCCGCCCTGCCTGCCCAGCCAGGCTGCCCGCCAGACGAGCAGGCGGGCCGCGTCGATCTCGGTTGCCATGTCGGCCAGCATGAATGCAATGGCCTGATTCTGAATGATGGGCCGACCGAACTGCACCCGCTCCTTGGCGTAGTCACGCGAATACTCGAATGCCGCCCGTGCCACGCCGACGGCCTGAGCGCCGACAGACGGCCTCGTGGACTCGAAGGTCTGCATGGCAGCCTGTGAGTTGCCGGGCTTTCCCTCCCTGACCCGGGCCAGACGGCCATCCAGCTTCTCCTTGCCGCCCAGGAGGCAGCTTCCGGGCACCCTCACATCGTCGAGGACGACCTCGGCAGTGTGGCTGGCCCTGATGCCGTGCTTGGAGAACTTCTGGCCCTGGGAAAGCCCCCGTGTTCCGGGAGGCACGACGAAGGATGCGTGACCACGGCTCTTCAGTTCCGGATCGACCACCGCTATCACCACGTGTACATCAGCGATTCCACCGTTGGTGATCCAGGTCTTGACCCCGTTGAGCACCCATTCGTCGCTGGCCTCGTCGTACACGGCCCGGGTGCGTATGGCAGACACGTCCGACCCGGCGTCCGGCTCTGAAGCGGCGAACGCACCCAGCTTGACGTCGTCAGCGTTGCCGTAGCACTGCGGTACCCACTCCATAACCTGTTCCTGGGTTCCGGCGGCGGCGATTCCGGCGGCGGCCAGACCCGAACCCATGATGGCCATGCCTAATCCGGCGTCACCCCAGAAGAGCTCCTCGATGGCCACGATCAGGTTCAGGCCAGTGTCATCGTTGTACATGCCGTCGGCCAGAAACTCCCAGCCGTAGAGGCCGATCCCGGCTGCCTCCTGGATTATCGGCCATGGGACCTCCTCGCGGCGGTCCCACTCCTCGGCGGCCGGACGGATCACGTCAACGGCGAACTCATGCACCCAGTCACGCAGTTGAACCTGGTCGTCGTTCAGTTCAAGGGAGAAGTCGGCCATTCCGGAATCCTCGCAGGTAGGAGATTGCCTGTTCTTTGATGCTACTGACCGGTAACCGGCGCTTCCTCACCGGCTCCCCGTTCCACCAACAAGATGGCCGATGCGGCCAGGAGGGCACCGACCAGGTAGGGAGCCCCCGTCGCCACCCGGCCGAACAGGACCCCGGCCACGAGGGGTCCGATGATCCGACCCATGGCTCCGGCACTCTGCTGGACTCCCAGGGCGGCTCCCCTGGCATCTGCCCCGACGGTTTCGACCGTGGCTGCCGAGAGCGTTGGACCGAACAGCCCCTGACCCAGGACAAGCAACAACAGGGCGACAGCCAGGCCGACCCAGGCCCCACCGAGTGCCAGAACGAGCATCCCGACGGCGACGAAGAAGAGCGACGCCCGCAGTGCACCCCGGGTACCCAGGCGATCGTTGGCAGGACCAACGATCCTCGTATGTACGAACACCATCACGAGGCCGACCGAGGCGAACAGGCCGTAGATGGACGGGTCGTCCAACTGCGGGAAGCGGCGGTTGATCAACATGGCGAACGTCGACTCGAACCCAGCGAAACCTGCCATCCCGATGAATGCCAGGAGTGCCAGGCGCCTCATTGCGAGACCGGCACTGCCCAGGGAGGCCAGCGGACCCGAACGGCGACGGTCAGAGGGTTCGGCCACCCGCTGCCCGGACGGCAGGCGGACAAGCGCCACCAGCGCGTTGACGCCAGCAAGTCCCGCAGCCACATAGAACGGCAACTCCCTGCTTCCCAGGGCGGCCACCGAACCGATGAGGGGCCCTGCGACGAACCCCAGCCCGAAGGCAGCCGCCAGCAGCCCGAGCAAGCGCGGACGGTCGGCCGGTTCGACGAGGTCGGCCACAGCGGCCTGGCCGACCGCGTACGACGAGCCCGATGCCCCATCCAGTGCCCTACCCAGGAACAGGACCCACAGCGCTCCAGCCAGGCCGGTCACAAGGCTGCCTGCCGCCGATCCGATGAGGGAGGCGATGAGCACCGGCTTGCGTCCGATTCGATCGGAGAGACGACCCCACAGTGGGGCGGCCAGCATCTGGGCAGCGGAAAACGCGGCGACGACGGCGGTGGCCACAGCCGGCGTGGCCCCGAAGTCCTCGGCGTAGAGCGGAAGGATCGGGATGATGATGCCGAAGCCGACCAGGTCCATGGCGACCGTGGTCCAGACGACCCAGAATCCCGGCGGCCGCCGCCGTCGACGGTCGGGGTGTGTTCCCACGGCGGCGCAGGCTACCGGCCAACCGCCCAACCACCGGTGGGTGCTACATGCGATCTGCAGGAGCACCGGGGTACACCGCTAGCCTCGGACCGCCATGAGTGACCAAGCCGCCGGAAAGACAACCATCCCCGACAAGCCCACCCTCGAGGGTCTGGAGGGGCGCTGGGACGCGGCCTGGGAGGAACACGGCACCTACCGGTTCGACCGGACGAAGACCCGCGACGAGGTCTTTTCCATAGACACACCGCCACCCACGGTCAGCGGTTCCCTCCACGTGGGCCACGTGTTCTCCTACACGCACACCGACACGGTCGCCCGCTACCAGCGTATGCGGGGCAGTGAGGTCTTCTACCCGATGGGCTGGGACGACAACGGCCTCCCGACCGAGCGTCGGGTCCAGAACTACTACGGGGTCCGCTGCGACCCGTCGCTCCCCCATGACCCGACCTTTGAGGCACCAGCAGATGCCGGCGATCCGCAGGCGATCAAGAAACGCCGCGAGATCAATATCAGTCGCCGCAACTTCGTGGACCTCTGCCACCGCCTCACGGCCGAGGACGAAAAGGCCTTCGAGGCCCTCTGGCGCCACCTGGGCCTCTCGGTGGACTGGTCCCAGACATATGCCACGATCGACGAGCGCAGCCAGCGCCTGGCACAGCGGGCCTTCCTCGGGAACCTGGCCCGCGGCGAGGCCTACCAGATGGAGGCACCGTCACTCTGGGACGTCACCTTCCGTACGGCAGTGGCCCAGGCCGAACTTGAGGACCGCGACCGGCCCGGCACCTACCACAAGCTGATCTTCCACGCCGCCGACGGCTCAGACGTGCAGATCGCCACTACACGTCCTGAACTGCTCGTGTCCTGTGTGGCCCTTGTCGCCCACCCCGACGACGAGCGCTACAGGCCGATGTTCGGCCATTGTGTGACAACACCTGTGTTCGGCGTAGAGGTACCGGTACTCGCCCACGAACTGGCCGATCCCGAAAAGGGAACCGGCATCGCCATGATCTGCACGTTCGGTGACACCACTGACGTGACCTGGTGGCGTGAGCTGGACCTGCCGGTGAGAGCGGTCATCGACAGGTCAGGGCGCTTCGCGCGTGAGGCTCCGGCCTTTGTCGAAACCGAGGCGGGCCTGGCCGCATACGAACGCCTGGCAGGCAAGACTGTCTTCTCGGCCCAGGAGGAGATGGCCGCCATCCTGAACGAGACCGGCGAGGTCGTCGGTGACCCTGAGCCGATCACCCACCCGGTCAAGTTCTTCGAAAAGGGAGACAAGCCGCTCGAGATCGTGACCAGCCGCCAGTGGTACATCACCAACGGCGGCCGCAACCCCGACCTGCAGGGTGCGCTTATCGCCCGCGGCGACGAGATGGCCTGGCACCCGCCGTACATGCAGGCCCGCTACACCAACTGGATCGAGGGCCTCAACGGCGACTGGCTCATCAGCAGGCAGCGCTTCTTCGGGGTGCCGCTGCCGCTCTGGTACGCACTCGACGGGACTGGCGAACCAGTCTACGACGAGCCGATCACCCCCGATCCGGCCGACCTCCCCATCGACCCGTCCAGCGACACCGCCCCTGGCTACACCGAGGACCAGCGAGGTCAACCCAACGGCTTCATGGGCGACCCCGACGTCATGGACACCTGGGCCACCTCGTCGCTCTCTCCCCAGATCGCCTGCGGCTGGGACGGCGACGACGACCTCTTCTCACGCACCTACCCGATGGACATGCGACCCCAGGCCCATGACATCATCAGGACCTGGCTGTTCTCGACCGCCGTTCGGTCCCACCTCGAGGAGGATGCGGCCCCGTGGCGCCACTGCGCCCTGAGCGGCTGGGTGCTCGACCCGGACCGCAAGAAGATGTCCAAGTCCAAGGGCAACGTGGTGACACCTATGGGCCTGCTCGAGCAGTACGGCTCCGACGCGGTGCGCTACTGGGCAGCCAGCGGTCGCCCCGGTACCGACACCGCCTTCGATGACGGGAAGATGAAGATCGGGCGGCGTCTGGCAATAAAGATCCTCAACGCCAGTCGGTTCGTGCTGGGCTTCGGTTCCGATTCAGACCAGGCCGGCAGCATCGACGCCTCAGCGGTAACCAACCCACTCGACCAGGCGATGCTTGCCAGCCTCGCCAACCTGGTCGACGAGGCAACCGCTGCCTTCGAGGGCTTCGACTACGCCCGGTCCCTCGAGCGCACCGAGACCTTCTTCTGGTCCTTCACCGACGACTACGTGGAGTTGGTCAAGAGCCGTGCCTACGAGGGTGATGAGGCCGGTGCGGCATCTGCCCGGAACTCTCTGCGGATGGCCCTCTCCACGGTGCTTCGACTGTTCGCACCGATCCTGCCGTTCGTGACCGAAGAGGTCTGGTTCTGGTGGCAGGAAGGCTCCATACACCGACAGGCATGGCCCGATGCCGACGAGATCCGTGCCGCCGCGGGCAACGGTGATCCGGCAGTAGCCGAGGTGGCGGCCGCCGCCCTCGCAGAACTTCGCAGGCACAAGACCAACGCAAAGCGATCCCTCGTCACCCCGGTTGTAGCCGCCACAATCACTGACACAGCCGACAGGCTCGACCTGCTCCGCAGGGCTCTCACGGACGTGGCCGCGGCCGCACGTGCCAAACACATCGACCTGTGTGAAGGCGATTCCCTGTCAGCCCAGGTCGAGTTGGAGGCAGCGCCCGAGTAGCCCGGGGCCAGTGGCTCGCTGGCAGACTGCACCAATGGACACTCCCGCATTCGAACATCTGCTGATCGCCTGTGACGGCAGGCGAGCCACGCTCACCCTGAACCGTGCCGACAGCCTCAACTCTCTCACCAACGAGGTGATGGCCGAGATCATCGCCGCAGCCGACTGGTTCGACCACCAACCGGACCTGCGCGTGGTCGTGGTGGAGGGTGCAGGACGTGCCTTCTGCGCCGGCTTCAACGTGAACGAGTTCAGGGCCGACATGCCACAGTCTCCGGCAGGTGGGCGAATACCAGCCGACACGGGTCGCCTCATGGCCGATGCCCTGGAACGCATGGCTCCGGTACTCATCGCCAGGCTCCATGGCCACGTGGTGGGTGGTGGCCTGGTGCTGGCAGCCGCATGTGACCTCCGCGTTGCCACCGACGACGTCAACTTCTTCATTCCCGAGGTGGACCTTGGCATCCCACTGGCGTGGGGAGGCATTCCCCGTCTGGTCCGTGAGATCGGTCCGGCCCTCACGAAGGAACTCGTGATGACCTGCCGGTCGTTCGACGCTGCCGAGGCAAAGGCGGCGGGCTTCGTGAACCGGGTGGTTCCTGCAGCAGACCTGGATTCCGCGGTCGAGGACCTGGCTGAGGAGGTTGCCTCACGGCCACGCCTCGCGGTCCTGGCCACCAAGGCCCACGTGAATGCCGTAACCAGCCAGATGGTAGGAACAGGCAGGGCGTGGTCTGACGGTGACGGCCTCGGTGCTGCGTTGCACGATCCAGAGGCACGCGCCGCTCAGGCCGACTACCTGGAGAAGATGCAGAGCGCAAGGCGCTCGTAGAGGACGGGAAACGGACCATGACCATTGCCGACCGCGTCTTCGTAAACGCCGGTTTCAACACCCTTGACCCGGCAAACCCGACCGCTGAGGCGCTCGCATCCTGGCAGGGTCGCATCCTGGCCGTCGGCGACCAGCACGATGTCGAGGCCCACTCCGGATCGGCCACAGAGACCGTCGACCTGGGTGGGGCGACCGTGCTGCCCGGCTTCATCGAGACCCACATGCACCCTCTCCTTGCCGGAGTGCAGATGACGGCCCCCCAGATCGGCACGCCGCCGTGCCGATCGGTCGCCGAGGTTGTCGCCACCCTGCAGGCATGGGCTGTGACGACACCGCCCGGCGAGGTGATCCAGGCATGGGGCTTTGACGACAGCCTGATCGACGACAACCGCCACCTGACCCTCCACGACCTGGACGAGGCAACCACGAGCCACCCTGTACTGATACGACACATCTCTGGGCACCTCTCGTACGCCAACTCGGCGATGCTGGCCAGGGCCGGGGTGGATGACTCTGTCGAGAATCCGCCCGGTGGGGCATTCATCCGCGATGCAGAGGGTCGCCTCACCGGCGAGATGCACGAGACGGCCAACTTCAACGTGGCGTCCTCGATCCCGCCGGCCACCGTTGACGAGTTGATTGCCGGGGCGAGGGCCATCTCAGACCGATGCCTGGAGCGTGGCGTCACCAGCACGACGGACGCTGCAGTCATGCACCCCACCATGTACAGCGCGTACCAGCAGGCGGTCGAGTCGGGAGACCTCCGCATCAGGGCACGCCTGTTCCCGATGTGGAGTACAGCCGACCACATCCCTTTCCGTACCGGCCTCGGCGGCGACCGGCTCTCCCTGGGGGCGATGAAGTTCATCAGCGACGGATCCATCCAGGGGTACACGGCCTGTCTCTGCAAGGGGTACTACGACCGTCCCGACGTCATGGGGACCGAGGTCATCTCCGCCTCCGAGTTGATCGACCTCGTCACGGACGCCAACAGGAAGGGATGGCAGGTCGCCATCCACACCAACGGTGACCAGGCGATCGACAACGCCCTTGACGCCATCGAGGCGGCGCTTGACGACACGCCCAGACCAGACCACCGCCACCGCCTGGAACATGTACAGATGGCCCGAGAGGACCAGCTTGAGCGCATGGCCGGGCTGGGTGTGCTGGCATCGGTCTTCGCCAACCATGTCTGGTACTGGGGCGACCGCCACCGCGACCGCTTCCTGGGGCAAGAGCGGGCCGAGCGCATAGACCCATTGGCCAGCTTCGCTGAACACGGCATACCCCATGCACTGCACTGCGACGCCCCGGTCACACCGATAGATCCGCTGTTCACGATCTGGACGGCCGTCAACCGCGTGACACGCGACGGCGAGGTGCTGGGCCCGGAGCAGCGCGCCGGCGTTGAGGCGGCCGTGGCGGGCTACACCAGCTCAGCCGCCTACCTGAACATGGAGGAACACGACAAGGGCACGCTCGAGGTCGGCAAGTTGGCTGACCTTGTGGTACTGGGAGAGGACCCTTTCGAGGTGGAGCCGGACGCCATCAGGGACATCGACGTCCTGGCGACCGTGGTCGGCGGTGCCATCGAGCATGAGGCCTAACCGCTGGCGGGCACCTGTCAGCAGTTGATCTCGTCGCCCGGCTGCTCGGGAGCGGGGCGGTGCAGCACGGCGCCGGTGAGGGTAATCACCGCCACCTCGCCGTCGGCGAGGCCGTCACCGTCAAGGAGCATGCTGAAGGCACCCGGCCCAGGAGGAGGGAACACCAGGGTGACGGGAGCAGATGTGGCCAGGTTGGCCAGGGTTCCTCCGCCTGGTGTGCAGCGGATCACCTCACCGTCCCAGACGACGGGCACATGGACGACCTTGGGTGCACCACCAACGGCCACGGTGACCACGAAGGCTGCGTTGCCGTACTCGGCGAGTCGCTCGGTGAGTTCTTCGGTGTTGACAGGGTGGCTCATGACCGAACCCTAACCGCAGACCGGTACCCAGCGAGGAGTAGACACGGTTGGGCAAAATACAAGGTATTCAGATAACTTATCTGGCATGCACACGTTCAAGATGGGAGAAGCAGCGCATCTGCTGGGTGTGAGCCCCGACACCATCAGGCGCTGGGTTGACGCCGGGCGCCTGACCGCAACCCGGACCGATGGCGGCCACCGCCTGGTGGATGGCCCCGACTTGGCCCGCCTGGCACAGGAACTGGCCGACGAACCCGACAACGACGGAAGGGCCGTCTCCGCACGAAACCGGTTCACCGGCCTTGTCACGAGGGTCCTCAAGGACGGTGTCATGGCACAGGTCGAGATCCAGGCTGGTCCACACCGCGTCGTGTCGCTCATCTCGGCCGAGGCCGTCGACGACCTCGGCCTTGAACCCGGCGTGCTGACCGTCGCCGTCGTAAAAGCCACCAACGTGGTCGTGGAACGTCCCCGGTGAGGGGCCTCCTGGTGGCTGCCCTCCTTGCCTCGACGGTCGCCTGCAGCGGATCCGACATCGACGATCTCACGGTCTTCGCCGCCTCGTCGCTGACCGACGTGCTCCCCGACCTGGCAGCGGAGTACGAGAACCAGACCGGAACCACCATCACAACAGTGTTCGGCGGCTCGAACCACCTGGCTGCCCAACTCCGCGACGGCGCTCCGGCAGACGCATTCCTCACGGCCGATGCCCGACTGCTCGAGCAGGTGGCAACAAGGGAGCGACTAGTCAGATTCGCCGCCAACCGGCTCGTTGTGGCCGTGCCTACGGGCAATCCGGCCGGGGTTTCCAGCCTCGCCGACCTGGCCCGGAGCGACCTGCGGGTGGTCGTCTGCGCTGAGACCGTTCCCTGTGGCGCCGCCACCTCAGAGATGAACACGACGATCGACGCTGACTCACATGAGATAAGCGTCCGGGCCGTGCTCTCCAGGCTCTCCCTGGGTGAAGCCGACGTTGGAATCGTCTACGCCACCGATGTGGCTTCAGAACCGGGTGCCCAACCCGCCTGGCCCCAACCGGAAGCCTGCCCCTGCGTGACCTACACAGCGGGCGCCAGGACCTACTGGGCGTTGCCGTTCCTGGCGTTCCTGGCCTCTCCTGCTGCCCAGGAGATCCTCGTCAGGCACGGCTTCGCCACCGGAGAACTCGACTGATGCGCGCCCCACGCCCGATCCTGGCCGCTGCATCGGTCGCTGTCATCTTCATCTCACTCCCGGTGGTCGGACTGCTCCAACGCACGCCGTGGTCATCGCTGGACGAACTGCTCAGCCGCGAAAGCGTCATCCAACCTCTGCTGCTCTCGCTCCTGGTGAGCGTCATCGCCGCACTGGTTGTCGTCGTAATCGGAACACCGCTGGCCTGGACCATGGCCCGGGTCGACCTGCCGGGCCGTCGCATCGTCAGGGCACTGGTACTCCTGCCAATGGTCCTTCCACCGGTCGTGGGCGGAACAGCCCTGCTGTTCGCCCTGGGTAGACGAGGCCTGATCGGCCAGTGGCTGGACCGGTGGTTCGGCCTGACCCTTCCGTTCACGACCCTCGGGGCAGTCGTGGCAGCCGTGTTCGTGGCGCTGCCGTTCTACGTGATCGCCGTCGAGGGGGCCCTCGAGTCGGGCTCAGACGAGTTGGAACAGATGGCCGGCACCCTGGGAGCCGAGCCCATGAGGGTCCTGCACCGGATCACGCTTCCGCGACTCCTTCCAGCCATGGGAGCCGGAGTGGCCCTGGCCTGGGCCCGGGCACTCGGAGAGTTCGGTGCCACCATCACCTTCGCCGGCAACCTGCCGGGACGCACCCAGACACTCCCCCTCGCCACCTTCCTGGCCCTCGAGTCAGACACCGAAGAGGCCCTGGCCCTCAGCCTCGTAATGCTGATCGTGTCGCTGGCGGTACTCATCCCGATGCGTGACCGGTGGCTTCCCGGTCGGAGGCCAGACCAGTGAGCGCCATCCACCTGGCTGGCACGGCACAGGCAGGCCATCTGGAACTCGAGGTGGACCTGAGCGTCGAACCCGGTGAGACGGTCGCCCTGCTCGGCCCCAACGGCGCAGGCAAGACCAGCCTGCTACGCATACTCACGGGCCTGTTACCGCTGACCAGAGGACACCTTGACCTGTCCGACCACGCAGCAGACGTACCTGACGCAGGTGTGTTCGTGGAACCCCACAAGCGACCCATCGGCTGGGTGCCCCAGGACCGGCTGCTGTTCCCACACCTCACCGTGAAACAGAACGTGGGCTTCAGCCCCCGGGCGAGGCCGGAGCGTGTTGACCAACTACTCGAGGTGCTGGACATCGCCGAACTGGCCGACCGAAGGCCAAGCTCGTGCTCTGGAGGCCAGGCCCAGCGGGTGGCCTTGGCGCGGGCTGTTGCCACCGAACCGGAGGTTCTGCTGCTCGACGAGCCATCAGCCGCCCTCGACATCGACTCGAGGCACCTGATCGACAACCTCCTGGAGGACCGGGGCGACCGGGCCACCCTCCTGGTAACCCATGATCCGGTGGAAGCCGCAACCACCGCCGACCGGATCGTCATACTCGAGAACGGCTACGTAACGCATGTGGGCAGCCCCGTGGAGGTACGTACGAGACCCCGCACGCGCTATGCGGCATCCCTGGCCGGGTTGAACACGATTGCCGCTGTAGCCACAGGAAGCACGGCCACGACAGAAGACGGTGTCGTCGTGGTTCTCGGTGAGCCGGCCAGCGGGCCGGTCCACCTGGTCGTGCCACCCGTGGCCGTCGCCCTCCACCGCACCGCCCCCGGCGGCAGCCCCCGAAACGTCTGGGAGGCGACAGTCGCCGAGCTCCAGCCTGCCTTCGACCGGGTACGCGTCGTGCTCGACGGCCCCCTCCCAATCGTGGCCGAGGTGACCCCCGCAGCCGTCGAGGTGCTGGGCCTGGTTCCCGGCACCAGGGTGTGGGCTGCTGTCAAGGCCACCGAGATAACCGTCCATCCGGCGTAGTCCCAGAGTCCATGGCAGACGACCCCACTCCAGACACCGCCCTTGGACGATTCCGACTCGACGACAGGGTCGTAATCGTCACCGGTGCCAGCTCAGGCCTGGGAGAACGCTTCGCGAGGGTTCTGACCGGAGTCGGTGCAAGAGTCGTCCTGGCTGCACGTCGGGCCGACCGCCTGGAGGCCCTCGCAGCCGACCTTCCGGATGCGCTCGTCGTGACGGTCGACGTGGCCGACCCCGATGGGCCCCAACACCTCATCGACATGACAATCGACAACTACGGCCGACTTGACGTGCTTGTCAACAACGCCGGCATCTCACGCGTGCTTCCCGCAGTCGATGACGACATCGACGGCTTTCGCCACGAACTAGAGGTGGACCTGGTCGCCCCCTATGAACTGGCCCGCCGGGCTGCACGCTGGTGGATAGCCAACGACCACCCCGGGGTGGTCGTGAACCTGGGATCGGCACTGGGTGAGGGATCCGGTGGTCGGTTGCGCCTACCCGGATATGCAGCCGCCAAGGGAGGCCTCCACAACCTCACTCGCGAGTTGGCTGTCCAGTGGGCACGAAAGGACATCAGGGTCAACGCCCTGGCACCGGCATGGTTCGAGACAGAGATGACCAGCGACACCATGTTCCAGGACGACTCGGGCATCGCCTATGTGGAGTCCGGAACCCCGATGGGCCGGGGCGGCATGGCCCACGAGTTGGACGGTGCGCTGCTGCTGCTGGCCTCCGACGCAGGCTCCTACATGACCGGCCACATACTCCTGGTCGACGGGGGTTGGACGGCCGTGTAGTTGTTTGTCTTCCCCTCCTCGACTGCACCCTTAGAGGCCATCGCCGGGGGTTCGAGCACCGAATACCGTCTGCGCGCTCTTGGCCCTCAGAGAGAGGCTCCTCTTTCCCAGGTGTTCAGGTTGCCCATTGTCGTCTGGCTGGAAATGTGTACTGGTGATTGAAGTGGGCCGGTGTCGGGTAGCCGGTAAGCGAGCATGTTGCGAGCGCCCGGGTGCCCGGCGACGGACCACGGTCGTGGAACAGGTCCTGTGAAGAACCGGCTAGAGCCCCAGCGCGTTCTTCAGGAAGGCCAGCTGGACGAGCAGGAGGTTCTCGGCCACCTCCTCCTGGGGCGTCATGTGGGTCACCCCCGAGAGAGGCAGCACGCTGTGTGGCCTTCCGGCCTCCAGCAGGGCGCGGGACAGGGCAAGCGTGTGGGCAGCGATCACGTTGTCGTCGGCGAGGCCGTGGATGAGCAACAGGGACCCCGTCAGCGACGCCGACTCCGCACACAGGCCGGCCCGCTTGTAGACCTCGGGATTGACCTCAGGATTACCCAGGTAGCGCTCGGTGTAGTGCGTGTCGTAGAGGCGCCAGTCCGTGACGGGTGCTCCAGCCACCGCGGCATGGAACACATCGGGACGCCTGAGCACGGCTAGTGCGGCCAGGTAGCCGCCGAACGACCACCCCCTGATCGCAACCCTGGACAGGTCGAGACGGTCATCGTCGGCTGCGATGGCCTCCAGGGCATCCACCTGATCGTCGAGCACCGGCCCTGCAAGGTCACCGGCCACGGCCCGCTCCCACGCCGGGCCGCGCCCCGGCGTTCCCCGTCCATCAGCCACCACGACGGCGAAGCCCCTGTCTGCGAACCACTGCGAGGTCAGGAACTGGGCACGGGTCCGCTGCACCCGTTGGGCGTGTGGCCCGCCGTAGGGATCGACGAGTACCGGTAGGGGCGAACCGTCGTGGCCGGCCGGGAAGAGCACCGCCGACCTGATGTCACGCTCGCCGACCACGTGGAAGTCGGGGGTCGGTGCCACGAGTGGCTCCTCGGCCAGCGAGGCCACAAGGTGACCCGAGACCTCCAGCGACGTCCCATCCAGGTCCGATCGCGACACGGCAACCAGCCCACCTCCTGGAACAGCCGAACGCACTCCGCCACCTGCAGACACCGATTCGACAGAGCCGTCACGCCCCACCCTCACGACGTCGACGTCCAACGGGTCCGTCGATGCCTGCACAAGCACGCCGCTGGTGGTAACACCTAGAATTGATCGAACCTGGAGCCCATCGGGTGACAGGGCCTCGCCGTCAAGGACCAGACGCCGGCTTTCGCCGCGATCCTCGACGGTCAGGAGAGAGCCCTCCCACCACCGGGGAGCCCCGGGAACCAACTCGACCCAGTGGTCATCGGTGATCCGGTAGTGCTCCGTCGCGTCACCGAGATCGGAGTCGACGGTCAGGACAGCCAACGTCCGCTGGTCACGGGTCTGCACTGTGAGGATCAGGGGTTCGCCGGCAGCCCAGCGAACACCTGCCAGGTACTCGAACTCGCCGTCGGGACCACCGCCCCAGTCGACACCGGTGGTGCTCCCGTCCAGAGCGACCAGGGCCAGGCCCACCTCGGCGTTCGCGGTCCCGGCCGCGGGATAGCGGACGGACCGTGGCGTCGAGCCGGGCTCCACCGGCGACGAGATCCACCACTCCTCGACCCCGCCGACGTCGACGCGTGTCGCCAGGACCTGTTCACCATCGGGCGACCACCAGTAACCCCGGATGCGGCCCATCTCCTCGGCGGCAACGAACTCGGCTGAACCCCACGAGACCGTGTCGGTTGCCCCCCCGATGAGGTGGTGGTCCCCGGCCGGTCCCGTTGTCCGGACTCCCCGACCTGAGACATAGGCCACTGACATGCCGTCAGGTGAGATCCGGGGGTCGACGGCGTCACCCGAGGACGACATCTCCACCACGCGGCCGTCTCCGGCCAGGTCTACGAGGAATACCCGTCCATCCAGGGCAAAACAGGCACGGGAAAGATCGGTAAGTGCGTCATAGGCGACGATCCCCGAGCCGGTCTCACGTGCCCGCTCCCTACGCTCCCGTTCAGCAGATGGGACAACACCCTGCTCCTCTGACAGGAGGACCGCCGGGTCGGCGACCAGGCGGTCGCCACCGGTGGCCGGATCCAACGACCAGAGGCAGTTGACGGGGTCATCGCCACCACCCGAGCGGAGGAACAGAACGCGGTTGCCGTCCTCGGAGACCGAGACACTGCGCGGCTGCCCGCAGGTGAACCGACGCGTGCGCGCCGACTGCCTAGGAAAGGTGTCACCCACCTGGACCTGCTGCCACCGGTTCCAGCCTTGCCGTGAAGTGCCTCAACCAGGGTGCCTGCTCGACGATGCGGTATCCACCGATCGATCCTGCCCTGGCCGCCACGTCGAGCACCACCTCGGCCACGTAGTCGATGTGGCTCTGGGTGTACACCCGCCGCGGAATGGCCAGGCGTACCAGTTCCATGGCCGCCGGTACCTCGGTGCCATCTTCCTGTGGAACGCCGAACGCCAGCGACCCCAGCTCGACTCCACGGACCCCGCCCTCACGGTAGAACTCGACAGCCAACGAATGAGCCGGATACTCGTGCGGCGGGATGTGCGGCAGCAGCGTGCGTGCGTCAACGAATACTGCGTGACCACCGGGTGGCTGCACGATCGGAACGCCGCCGGCAGCCACCTTCTCTGCGAGGTACTCCACCGACCTGGTGCGGTACCGCAGGTAGTCCTCGTCGAGCACCTCGACGAGGCCCTGTGCGATGGCCTCGAGGTCGTAACCGGCAAGGCCCCCGTAGGTGGGGAAGCCCTCAGTGAGGATCAACAGGTTGCGACACCCCGACGCCACCCGCTCGTCGTTGAGGGCCAGGAATCCCCCGATGTTGGCCAGGCCGTCCTTCTTGGCCGACATGGTGCAGCCGTCGGCCAGGGAGAACATCTCCTGTGCTATCTCCTTCGGCGTCCTGTCGGCGTAACCGTCCTCACGAACCTTGATGAACCAGGCGTTCTCAGCAAAGCGACAGGCATCCAGGAACAGAGGAACCCCGTACTCATCACAGACCGCGCGCACGGCCCTCAGGTTCGCCATTGAGACTGGCTGGCCTCCTCCGGCGTTGTTGGTGACCGTCACCATCACCAGCGGAATCCGGTCACCGTCGACCTCCAGCGACGAGCGGAGCGCATCGATGTCCATGTTTCCCTTGAACGGTGCCACAAGAGCCGGATCGCTCCCCTCGGCGGCAACCAGGTCCCTGGCTTCGGCTCCCCTGTACTCCACGTTGGCCCTGGTTGTGTCGAAGTGGTTGTTGTTGACAACGACCTGGCCGTCATCAACGAGCGTGGTGAAGAGGATCTTCTCAGCGGCCCGGCCCTGGTGGGTCGGTATCACCTCGTTGAACCCGGTGAGGTCGCGCACCACCTCCTCGAAGCGGAAGAAGGAACTGCTTCCTGCGTAGGACTCGTCGCCGAGCATCATCCCGGCCCACTGCATCGTGGACATGGCGCCGGTACCCGAGTCGGTCAGCAGGTCAATGGTGACCTCGTCGGCCCTCAGACTGAACAGGTTGTACTCGGCGCGCCTGAGCGCCTCCTCGCGCACTTCCCTGGAGGGCATCGAGATTGCCTGGACAGTGTGAACCCGGAACGGCTCAATGATCGGTCGCTTGCCCACTGCTGTTCTCCCCGGTAATGCCCCACCATGGCGAACGGTACAGGGCCGGGTTGAATCCGGAATGCGGCGTGCACCAGAATCCGGGCATGCAACTCGGTCTTGTCTGGGGTTACTGGGGTGCGAGGCCACCATCTGACCTGGTTTCGCTGACCCAGGAGGCGGAGCGGCTCGGCTTCGACACTGTGTGGAGTGCCGAGTCGTGGGGCTCGGATGCCTTCTCGCCGCTCGTCTACCTGGCCGCCCACACCGAGCGGATAAGGCTCGGAACCGGCATCGTCCAATTGGCTGCACGTACGCCCACCGCCACGGCCATGCACGCCGTCACGCTCGACCACCTCTCCAACGGAAGGCTGATCCTGGGACTGGGTGTTTCGGGACCACAGGTCGTGGAGGGCTGGTATGGACAATCATCCAGGCGACCCCTGGCCCGTACCCGGGAGTACGTCGAGGTACTCCGGTCGGTATTCGCCCGCGAGGGCCACCTCTCCTATGACGGAGAGTTCTACCAGCACCCCTACTCGGGCGAGGGTTCCCAGGGCCTGGGCAAGCCGCTGAAGGTGATGACGCATCCGCTGCGCTCTGACATCCCGATCTTCATAGGTGCAGAGGGCCCGAAGAACGTGACCCAGACCTGCGAAATCGCCGATGGCTGGCTGCCGCTCTACTACTCGCCGTACCGGCCCGAGGTATACGCCGACGACATCGCCGGTCGTCCCGAGGGTTTTGAGATCGCTGTCTACGTAGTTCTCCAGGTGACCGATGACGTCGAGGCAGGGCTCATCCCGGTGAAGACCAACATCGCTTTGTACATAGGCGGCATGGGGGCCAAGGGCCAGAACTACCACACACGACTGATGGCAAGAATGGGCTTCGAAGAGGAGGCCCTCCGCATCCAGGACCTGTTCCTGGCGGGGAAACGTGACGAGGCTGTCGCGGCGGTTCCCACCGAGTTCGCCGACGAAATCAGCCTTGTCGGGCCATCTGAGCGGATCCGTGACCGCATGCAGGCGTGGGAGGACAGCCCTGTCACGATGCTCAACGTCTCCACCCGCAGCCCCGACGACCTTCGTCAGGTAGCCGAGATCGCGCTTGGCTGAGCCCGTTACCGCCATCCGGATGACCCACCGTTGACTAGCGTGCGCGCCATGTCAGGGAACGGTGGCGTAACGGTTCGTGCAGCAGTGAGCCGTGGCGTCGGCATGGCCACGTCAATCGAGGAACTCCTCCTGGCTGCACCCGGTACCGACGAGGTGCGTGTCGCCATCGACGCCTGCGCCGTATGCCACTCGGACCTCATGTTCCTTGACGGTGGTTGGTCGATCGACTTTCCCGTGGTTCTTGGCCACGAGGCAACCGGCCGCGTCGTGGAACTTGGCGAGGGCGTCGACAACGTCGCTGTCGGTGACCGGGTTGTCGTCTCGCTGATCCGTGCATGCGGCGACTGCCGGGCATGCCGACGCGGCCACGATGTCGCCTGCACCGGTGACCTTGCCCTCCGACATCGGAGTCCGCTGTCGGACCTTAATGGTGAACCGGTTGCCCAGGGCCTGGGCACTGCAGCGTTTGCCGAACAGGTGGTCGTCCACCGTTCCCAGGTGGTGACGTTCGAACACAGTGTCCCAGCCGAGGTGGCAGCCCTCCTGGGTTGTGGGGTCCTCACAGGGGTCGGGGCTGTCACGAACACGGCCCAGGTCGGTAGTGAGGACGCTGTCGTCGTCATCGGATGCGGAGGAGTCGGCCTGAGCGTTGTTCAGGGGTCCCGGCTCGCCGGCGCCGATCCGATCATCGCCGTCGACCCCCTGGTGGCCAAGCAGGAGGCGGCCCTGAGGTTCGGTGCCACGCATGCCACGGAGCCTGACGGGATCGCCGACCTTCTGGCCGAGGCGACCGGTGGTCGCCTGGCAGACCATGTGTTCGTGACAACGGCTGCACCAGGGGCCTTCACCGGTGCAGCCAGCCTGCTCGACCGGATGGGGTCCCTGGTGCTCGTGGGAATTCCAGCCGAGGGGGTGACCGTCGACATTGACCCGGGTGTTCTGGCCATTTCAAACCAGAAGATCCTGGGTTCCAAGATGGGCACCGCCCGCCTGGCTGAGGACGTTCCCCGCCTGGTCGACCAGTACCTGGCCGGCCGCCTGGACCTGGACGGCATGGTCACCTCGACACACCCCCTCAACGACATCGACACAGCATTCGCCGAAGCGCGTAGCGGCGAGGTAATCCGAACGGTCGTCGTCTTTGACCACACCGACCGCTTGGAGGAGGCCACCGGATGAAGGTCGTCGACGTGGAGACCTTCGTTGTCGGCAACCCACCGCCACATCATGGTGGCCGTTACTTCATCTTTGTGACGCTCACCACCGACGGTGGCGTCAAGGGTGTCGGCGAGGCGTACGTGGCTACGGTCGCTCCCCACATCGTCGCTGAGATGATCGAGGACGTCGCCCAGCGTCACCTGGTGGGTGAAACCCCGTTCAACGTGGAGTCCTTCTGGCGTCGGGCGATCGGAAGCGGCTACTCGCTACGACCTGATCCGACGTTGTGCGGGGTGATCAGCGCTCTCGAGATGGCCTGTTGGGACATCATCGGCAAGGAGACCAGCCGGCCGGTCTATGACCTCCTGGGTGGGCGGGTTCATGAGGGCCTCCGCTCCTACACCTACCTGTACCCGCAGGATGCCGATGCCTACGCACCCAGGGACGGGCCCAACGTCTACACCGATCCCGTACTGGCGGCAGAGCAGGCTGTTCGAGAAGTGGAGCGGGGCTTCACAGCCGTGAAGTTCGATCCGGCGGGGCCCTACACGGTGTTCGACGGCCGCCAGCCCTCCCTCGAGCGCCTCAACCTGTCAGAGCGCTACACGGCGGCCATCAGGGATGCCGTCGGGGACAGGGCCGACCTGCTGTTCGGCACCCACGGACAGTTCACCCCGTCAGGTGCGCTGCGCATGGCCCGGCGTCTCGAGGCCTATGACCCACTCTGGTTCGAGGAACCCGTCCCACCCGATGACGTCGACGGCATGGCGAGGGTGGCATCCGGAACCACGATCCCCGTCGCCACTGGTGAACGGCTCACGACCGCAGGCGAGTTCGCAGCCGTCCTCCGGGCCGGGGCGGCATCGATCCTCCAACCCAACCTGGGTAGGAGCGGCGGCATCCTCCAGGGCAAGAAGATCGCCTCGATGGCCGAGGTGCACCAGGCCCTGCTCGCTCCCCACTGCTACTGCGGACCCGTCGTAGCGGCAGCGAACATCGCACTGGCAGCCTGTTCACCCAATTTCCTGATCCTGGAGTCAATCGACGACTGGGGTGGCTTCCACGCCGACCTGCTGGAGACGCCGATCAGGTGGGAGGACGGAATGGTCATCCCGTCCGGCGACCCCGGGTTGGGCGTGGTGCTGAACGAGGACGTCGCCCGGGCCCACCCCTACGAGGGTGACGAGCTGCACCTGACCCCGGCCCTTGACCCTCAGCCGACCTCAGAGGACCTACCCTCATGAGCGAGCAAAGGGGCCGCCTGAGCAACCGGCCCCGAACCCGAAACGTGGCCGCCGACCAGCCACCATTCGAACAGCCGAGGATGCGGCTCGACCCGATAAGGGCCGTTTCCGACGACGAGTTGGAGTCGATCCACCAGGCGTCCCTGCGGGTTCTGTCCGAGACCGGCATCGACTTCCTTGACGAGACAGCCAGACACCAGCTCTCCGAAACAGGTGCCGAGGTTGACGGGGACAGGGTCCGCTTCGATCCCGACCTGATCCTCAGCCTGATCGACACAGCTCCAGCAGAGTTCACGCTCCACGGGCTGCGCCCCGAGCGGAACCTGACCATGGGCGGGAACTTCATCACCAACACCTCTGTGGCCAGCCCACCGTTCGTGACCGGTCTGGGCCGCGACCGGCGCGACGGGAACCGCGATGACTACCGCAACCTGATCAAACTGGGGCAGGTACTCAACATCATCCACACCTCGGCCGGCTACCCGGTGGAACCGATGGACCTGCACCCCTCGGTGCGCCACCTGCACGCCACACACGACATGTTGACGCTCTCCGACAAACCACCGTTTGTCTACAGCCTCAGCAGGCAGCGAAACCTCGATGCCATTGAGATGACCCGCATCGCACGGGGAATCGACGAGGCCACCATCGACGAGCAGGCATCGATCATCTCGGTGATCAACGCCAGCACACCGCTGCGCTACGACACGGTCATGCTCCACGGCATCCAGGAGATGTCGGCCAGGAACCAGGTGATCGTGATAACACCGTTCACCCTGGCCGGTGCAATGGCGCCGATAACCGTTGCCGGTGCACTGGTGCTCCAGAACGCCGAGGCCCTCGCCGGCATCGCCTACACGCAGGTCGTCAGGCCGGGGACCCCGGTGATCTACGGAGGCTTCACCTCCAACGTAGACATGCGCTCAGGTGCCCCGGCATTCGGTACCCCCGAGTACTGGCAGGCATGCCTTATCGGTGGTCAGCTGGCCCGACGCTACGGGCTGCCCTACCGGTCATCGAACGTGAACGCCTCGAACAGCGTCGACGCCCAGGCGGCCTACGAGAGCGTGTTCTCCCTGTGGGGTGCGGTCATGGGCGGCGTCAACCTGCTCCTCCACGGGGCCGGCTGGCTGGAGGGCGGCCTGCTCACCTCCTACGAGAAGATGGTCATCGACGCCGACAACCTCAACATGGTGGCGACCATGCTGAAGCCAATCACCGTTGACGACGCCTCGCTGGCTGTCGAGGCGATCGCCGAGGTTGGGCCGGCCGGACACTTCTTTGGCACCTCTCACACCCGGGAGCGCTACACAACCGAGCACTTCGCTCCGATGGTCTCGGACTGGCGCAACTTCGAGAGCTGGGAAGAGAACGGCCGCATCGAGGCCCACCAGCGGGCAGAGATACTGGCCCGGGAGCTCCTCGACGCCCACGAGGAGCCGCCCATGGACGCCTCCGTTCGTGCTGAACTCGACGAGTTTGTCGCCCAGCGGATAGCCGACGGCGGCATAGAGACCGACTACTGAGCAACACGAATCCACAAGGAGCCCGATAGATGAAGCAGCAGGCGCAGGTGGTGGTAATCGGTGGCGGGGTCGTCGGGTGCAGCGTGCTCTACCACCTGACCAAGGCCGGCTGGACCGACGTTGTGCTCGTGGAACGCAAGGAACTGACCGCCGGGTCGACCTGGCATGCGGCCGGCGGCATGCACACAATCAACGGCGACCCCAACGTGGCGGCCCTACAGCGCTACACGATCCAGCTCTACAAGGACCTCGAGGAGGCCTCAGGGCAACCATGCGGAATCCACCTGACCGGTGAGTTGATGCTGGCCGAGACCGAGGAGCGCATGGACTGGCTCAAGATGGTCCACGCCCGCAGCCGCTACCTGGGGATGGACACCGAGTTGGTCTCGGTGGCCGAGGCCAAGGAACACGTGCCATTCATGGAGGAACAGCACTTCGTGGGAGCGATGTTCGACCCTGTGGGCGGCCATGTGGACCCGTCCGGAGTGACGCATGCATATGCGACGTGTGCGCGCATGGCCGGTGCCGAGGTCTACCGCAACACATGGGCCGAGAACATCGTCCAGCGGGCCGATGGCACCTGGGAGGTCGTCACCGAGCAAGGAACAATCAACACTGAACACATCGTGAACTGCGGAGGCCTCTGGGCCCGCGAGGTCGGACGCATGTGCGGAATCGAACTACCGATTCTGGCAATGGAACACCAGTACCTGCTGACCGAGGAGATCCCCGAGTTGAGGCCGTGGCTTGATGCGACCGACGGGCACGGCCGGGGCGCCGTCGACTTCGGTGGCGAGATCTACATCAGGGCCGAGGGTGGCGGCCTCCTGCTGGGCACCTACGAACAGGCAGGTGTGCCGTGGCAGACCAGGGAGACCCCGTGGGACTTTGGCTCCCAACTGCTCTCGCCCGACCTTGACCGGATCGCACCCTCACTAGAGGTGGGCTTCGCCCACTTCCCCATCTTCAACGAGGTCGGAATCAAGCAGGTCATCAACGGGCCGTTCACTTTCGCCTCCGACGGAAACCCGCTGATAGGGCCGATACGTGGCCAGCGCGGCCACTGGGTGGCCTGTGGCGTCATGGCCGGGCTCAGCCAGGGCGGCGGTGTTGGCCTGGCGATGGCCAACTGGATGACAACCGGCGACCCGGGCTTCGACGTCTGGGGAATGGACGTGGCCCGCTACGGCGACTGGACCACACCCGCCTACACGCGTGCCAAGGTTCAGGAGAACTACAGCCGTCGCTTCCGCATCTCCTTCCCCAACGAGGAACTACCCGCCGGTCGCCCGCTGTTCACCTCCCCCATCCACGGTCGCCTCACCGACGCCAACGCCGTGTGGGGCGCCTACTACGGCCTGGAAACGGCCATGTGGTTCCAGAGGCCCGGAGAGGAACCGGTCGAGGACGTCACCTTCCGACGCTCCAACGCCTTTGACGTGGTCGCCGACGAGGTAAGGGCCGTACGCGAGGGCGTCGGCATGATCGAGACTACCGGCTTCGCCAAGCACGAGTTCACCGGCCCCGATGCACGGGCCTTCCTGGACCGGATGATGGCCAACCGCATCCCCGCCGAGGGCCGCATGGCGCTGACCCCGATGTTGAACCACCAGGGAATGCTCATCGGCGACTTTACCGTTGCAGCACTTCCCACCACCCTCGGGGACGACGAGCGGTTCCTGGTACTGGGTTCGGGGATTGCCGACGGGTACCACGAGCGTTGGTTCAGGGAGAACCTGGACGACTTCGGCGACGGTGCCATCTACAGGTCGCTGGGCCACGAACTGACGGGCCTCTCCATTGCAGGGCCCGCCTCACGCGACCTTCTGGCAGCAGTCGCCGAACAGGACGTGTCCGGCGATGCGTTCAGGTTCCTCGACATCCGTCCGATGTCGCTCGGAATGATCCAGGCACTCGTCGGCCGCATCACCTTCACCGCCGACCTGGGCTACGAGATCTGGGTACCGGCATCACTGCAGGCCGGGTTGTTCGACATGCTCATGGAAGCAGGCGCTGAACACGACCTCCGCCTGTTCGGCCTGAACGCACTCAACAGCATGCGCTTCGACAAGAACTTCGGTGGCTGGGCCACCGAGTACCGACCCATCTACACACCCTGGGAAGCCCGCATGGACAGGTTCGTGAAGCTCGACAAGGGCGACTTCATAGGTCGGGAAGCCGCCGCCTCCTCACACAGGGCCGGTCCGGACCGCCTGCTCACCGCGTTCACAGTCGACGTGGATGACGCCGACGTGATCGGCAATGAACCCATCTGGCACGACGGCGAGGTCGTTGGCTGGGTCACCTCCGGTGGCTATGCACACTGGTCGCGAGCCTCCTGCGCCCTCGGCTACGTACCTGCCCACCTCGCCGACACCGACACCGGCTTTGAGATCGAACTTGTCGGAACCCGAATGACGGCAACCCGCCAGAGCGAACCGCTGTTTGACCCGGCCGGAACGCGGATGCGCTCCTGAGGAAAGGAAGACCACCATGGGTGCACCCGGAACGAAGCCAGAGGACCTCAACGATCCCCTGGTTCAGCGTGCAGCGACGATCGGCAACCGCAACGTCATGGGGCCGGGCGAGCCGGCCGTCTCCGAGTGGGCTGTTGTCGGGCTGGAACTCCCGGACCTGGACGCGATGCAGCGCTACCGCCTTGCTCGTATCCAGGAGAGGCTGGCGGTCGAGGACGTGGCCGGCGTGCTCCTGTTTGACCCGCTTAACCAGATGTATGCCACCAACTCGCCGAACATGCAGATGTGGTTCACCCACAACCATGCCCGCTGGGCATTCGTTGCCACGAATGGCCCGCTGATCCTGTTCGACTACCAGGCATGCGAGTTCCTGTCAGCCCACAACCCGTTGATCGATGAGGTTCGTCCGACAACCACCTTCACCTACTTTCCGGCCGGTACCCGGGTGGACGAGCGTGCTGCGAGGTTCGCAGCCGAGATCGCCGACCTGATCCGCACCCACGGTGGCGGCAACAACCGGCTGGCGGTCGACGTGATCCCGCCAGCCGGCTCCTCGGCCCTGGTCGCCGAGGGCCTGGTGCTCACCGACGGAATGGCAGTGATGGAGCGGGCACGGGCCATCAAGGGCCCCGATGAGATCGCCGCCATGCGCTGTTCGGTGGAGGCCACCCGGATCTCGTGCCTGAGGATGTTCGAGGCCATGGAACCAGGCATGACGGAACAGGCACTCTGGGCCGTGCTCTGGGCGGAGATGCTGGCTCGGGGCGGCGAGTGGATGGAGTGCCGCCTGCTCGTGTCGGGGCCACGAACCAACCCATGGTTCCAGGAGTGCAGCAGCCGCGTGATAGAGAACGGCGACTTCGTGGCCTTCGACACCGATCTGATAGGCGCCTACGGGATGATGACCGACATCTCGCGTACCTGGATCTGTGGTGATGCGGACCCCACCGCGCAACAACGACACGTTCATGAACTGGCCGTCGAACAGATCACCCGCAACACCGGCCTCCTCACACCTGGTCGCACCTTCCATGAACTGGTACACGGGGCCTGGATGCCACCTGTCGACGAGTACAGGCACTACTCCTGTCTGTACCACGGGGTCGGCCAGTGCGACGAATGGCCTGACATCAAGTTCCCCGAGGACTGGGAGGCTGGCGGCTACGACGGCGTGCTCGAGGCCGGCATGGTCTTAACCGTCGAGTCCTACGTAGGGCCTTATGCCGGCGGACAGGGGATCAAGTTGGAGAACCAGGTGCTTGTAACCGACAACGGGCCCGAGAACCTGTCTCCCTGGTCACTGGACCTGGACTCGTTCCACATTCTCTGACCCGGCCGACTCTGGTTCCCCACATACCTGCCGGTACCCTCGTGCGGTCCGTTCAACCATGCTGGAGAACCCAATGAGCAAGATGTGTGAAGGCCGCGTCGCCATCGTCACCGGTGCAGGCCGTGGCATAGGGAGGGAGCACGCCCTGATGCTCGCTGAGCAGGGCGCCAAGGTCGTCGTCAACGACCTCGGAGGCGACGAGGCCGGCGGTGGTGAAGACCTGACCCCGGCCCAGGAGGTCGTGAACGACATCGAGACAATGGGTGGCGAGGCCGTCGTAAACGGCTGCAACGTGGCCGACTTCGCCGCTGCCGGCGACATGGTGCAACAGGCCATCGACACCTGGGGTCGCCTCGACATAGTCATCAACAACGCCGGCATCCTGCGGGACCGGATGGTGTTCTCCATGTCCGAGGACGACTGGGACTCGGTGATCACCGTTCACCTGAAGGGCACGTTCGCCCCCTCCCACCATGCCGCCACCTACTGGCGCAACCATGTCAAGGGTGGTGGTGAACCGTTCGGCCGCATCATCAACACGGCTTCCCCGTCGGGCATCTACGGCAACGTGGGCCAGACCAACTACGGAGCAGCGAAGGCCGGCATCGCCTCCTTCTCGGTGATCGCAGCCCAGGAACTGGTGCGCTACGGCGTCACCGTCAACTGCCTGGCACCCACCGCCCTCTCAAGGCTCACCGAATCCCTCATGGGTGGATCTGAGAACATCTCCGACTCGGCCAAGGAGGCAATGTCTCCCCGGTGGATCGCCCTGATCGCTACCTGGCTTTGCAGTACAGAAGCTCAAAACGTCACCGGCCGGGTGTTCGACATCCGCGGCAAGCACCTCGGTATCGCCGAGGGCTGGCACCTGGGACCGACAGCCGAGCAGCCCGACGAGCCCGGTGAGCTGGGATCGGTCGTGGAGGGCCTCATGAAGGCAGCGCGGCTAAACGCCGACATGTCAGGCGGGGACCATGAGGGTCCTGGCTTTCCTTCTCAGGGTCTCTAGCCCTCTCCGACCTCACCCGTTTCGCTCACGTTTTCGGACGTCGCCGGGTAGCGCTCGCGGGTCAGTGGCCCTTGAAGTCAGCTTCGCGCTTTTCGATCCAGGCCAGGCCGGCCTCGCGGAGGTCGCTGGTTGCGAAGTTGACGCTCTGAGCGAGGCCCTCGGCCTCCAACGCCTGCCCCATCGAGGACGCGGCGCCACTGTTCAGCAGTGCCTTGCTCATCGAGAGCGCCAGAGGCGGGCCTGATGCGATTCGTGACACGACGTCATCCACATGTGCGTCCAGTTCCCCTTCTGGAAGCACACGGTTGACCAGGCCGATCCGGTCAGCCTCAGTGGCATCGATGACCTCGGCCAGCAGGGCAAGTTCCTTGGCACGGTGCAGGCCGATCCACCGTGGCAGCAGCCACGAGCCCCCGAAGTCCAGAGACAGCCCCCTCCGGGCGAAGATCTCCGAGAACCTTGCAGTATCTGCGGCGTAGACAAGATCACAGCCGAGGGCGACGTTGAGGCCAGCGCCGGCTGCAACGCCGCGCACCTTGGCCACGACCGGGTGCTGCACATCGTGCAGAGCCATTGCCGCCTCCTTGATGTGGCGCATGTTCCGCAGGGGAACGGCGGGCGTCTCACCGGAGATCCGGTCGACCTGTCCTGATACGTCGGCACCGGAACAGAAGTTCCCACCGGCACCAGTGATCACAAGCACCCGGATGGCGTCGTCCTCGCTCACCGACCGACAGATGCGACCAAAGTCCACGAACATCTGCGAGGTCATGGCGTTCATGACCTCTGGCCGGTTGATGGTCACCGTTACCACGGCCCCGTCCCTGTCGACCTTGAGATCGTCGGTACCGTCGATCATGGCGGGACCCTAGCCCCAACTGGAGCAGCGACCCGCAGGCGGCCGAAGTGTCGCCAGGAGGCACAATGTCAGACTGTTGCGACCTCTACATCGTCGTAGGTCATATTCCGGCGAAACTCGATAAGAATCTTCTTTGAGGTCACCATAAGGATGGCCCCGGCGAACATCGTCAAGAAGGCCCCGGCACCGGTAACCACGTTCAAGTCGGAGACCCTGGCAAGGCTTGCAATCCAGATGATGCCGATTAGTGCCAGACCACCGCCTGCTCCGGCCACAGCAGCGCTCCACCTCCATCGACGCTGCTCATCCAGACCCAACAGGCCGGATGCCGGCACCGTAAGGGCAGCACCGATGACCGAAACCACGATGGCCAGTTTGGACAGGCCGCCACCCTCCTCGCTGAAGCCATCTGTCGTCACCTTGGCTGACTTGCGGAACTTGTTCCGGATTGAGGTGAGTTTGCTGGTGTTGGTGGCCGCCAGCGCAGGGTTCACCTCGGCTTCGGCACGGAGGATCTCCATCTGCTCCAGAAGCTCGGGTGGGAGTTCTGTTCCACCGCGCTCGTCAAATGTCCAGCCTGAGTAACCGCCGACGACTACCAGAACAACGGCAAGTATCCCAGTGGCCATGCGGCCCCATCCCACGATCCGATCAAGGGGACGGAACGCTGAGTAGGGGGCTGTCTGGAGGGCCAGCAGGGAGCCAATAAGCATGACGGCACTAGCCAATATGGCCACCAGCACACCGGAGCCGCGGCTATAGACCTCAACCGCCAGATGGGGTGAAACCACCCAATAGGTGATCGATGCGACCAGCATGCAGGCCGAGGCAATCACCATGGCATCGGCAGCGAACCAGCGGGAACCTGACCGGATCGAAACGGCCACGACTACGCCAATAACCAGTGCGGTAAGAATCTGCGTGTCCAGGAAGACGGCGGAGTCGCCGCCGCCAATACTCCCCAGGATCAGCCACCGCATGAGGGCCCCGGCCAGAACCCCGGTTGTCAGGGAAATCTTCTGGTCAAACCGCTGACCTAGGAGTATGTAGACGACCGCTGCGACAGCCAGCGCGACCACGCCTCTGACATCCAGCAGGCTTGTGAACGGTGACACGACCAGGCCAACCAGCGCTATCGCCAGGCCGGCGCCCAGGTCATTCCAGGTGTTCCTGGTGGCATCAAGCAGGTTGGAGCGATCAAGAGCGACGATTGCACCGGCGGCGATTACCGCTACGACTACCGCTACGATCTCGGCCGCCAACCCGACAGGCGTCTCAAACCAGTAGCCAAGGACGCTGGCCGTGAAGGCCCAGACGCCGGCAGTACGCCAGTGGACCGGTACCGACGTCCTTGCCAGCCCAAGAATCAGGGCCAGGACGGCTGGAATGGCAATCGACTCTATTGCCACTGCCCAAACGGACTGCGCCTCGGCTCCCGCTAGGTTGGCAAGCGTTACGAAGCCATCGAACTGAGCAAGGATCGGGAACACGATCATGGTGGCGAAGGCTCCTACGGCAGCTGCTGCCAGGCCGCCTAGCCCACGAAGGCGCCCGATCCCGCCAGTCCAGAACAGGCATGACCCTGCTGCCATGATCGCGAAGAAGCCCATGGACAACACGACAATGCCCGCCCAACTGCCTCCAGAAGCCTGATAGCCGTTGAACGACTGGCCAGCCAGGTCGATATCAACAGCCCGCGAGTGGCTTGAGAGCAGGCCGGCATCGCTGCCCCAGGTCATCAGGGTGGACACGACGGCAACCACGCCCCCCAAACCTACGATGGCCATACCGAGGCGTTCCCGCCCTGACGACACGACCTCATGCTCGACGTGAATGGCCTTGCTGGCCTTTTGATCCTCGGTCTCGGCCGCCTCGATCTTGCGGAGAAGTGCCTCTGGATCACGGCGTTGACTCATGGCCTCCCTGATCCGCGTCAGGAGATTGGCGCCGTCCTCCTCGGGCTGAGAAAGACGGTCAAGCACAACGGCAACAGTCCACAGGGCGAGACCAGAGGAAATTCCAAGTCCCACGTCGAGGTTCTGAACAGCCCGGAACACCAGAAGACCAAGCCCCGACGCTCCCATGATTGCAGCGATGCCAACCATGGCGATCGCCAACATGAGGGTCTGGTTGAGTCCAGCCATGATCGACGGCTTGGCCAACGGAAGTTGAACGTCGGTCAGTACGCGAAGCTCGGTCGCCCCGTAGGCCCTGCTGGCCTCCACCACATCCTCGGGGACATGTCTGATTCCCAGATTCACCATTCGTACCAGGGGCGGAAGTGCATAGATCATGGTCACCATGGTGGCCGGGACAACGCCGATGCTGAAGAAGAACACAAACGGAACCATGTAGACGAAGGTGTGCACCGTCTGCATGGCGTCCAGAATCGGTCTGATCACATTCCACGCCGAATCCACCCGAGCGCAGATGACCCCTATCGGTATCCCGATGAGAGCGCAGAGCCCAACGGCTACGAGCACCATGCCAATGGTGCGCATGGTCTCCAGCCAGTACATGGAGCCGAGAAGGCCACACATGACCAGACCTGCTCCCGACATGAGGCCGACCTTGGGTGTGCGAACTAGGGAACCCAGAACAACCGTGAAGATGACCACCAGATACCAGGGAATGACCAGCAGGAAGTCGTTGACAATGTTGTCAAGCAGAAAGTCGAAAGGCCACTTGATACCGTCGAGAAGCCACTGGGCATTGAGGTCAAGCCAGTCGACCATCTGGTCAAACCAGTAACCGACAGGCAGTTGGAACTGATCAAGGACATCGGTCTCGGCCAGACCAACGGCCTCCTTGCGGCCAGTCCAATCGCCGGTCTCGGCAGCGAAGATCCAGTTGGTGAAGCTCACAGGAACACCTCCCTCTCGAAGCCGTCTACCAACTGCTCGACGCGGCCCATCTCCTCCATGATCTCCTGTGGCTCGAGCTCGCCCACGAGACATCCCGCATCATCCACCACCGCGATTGGGATACCCCGCCCAGCCGCAGCGTAATTGTCGTTGAACCGCGCCGCAGCGGTTGTTGAGTCGAAATCGGTCCGGAGAACCGAAGCCAGTTCGGTGGTGCCGCTGGCGAGAGCCGTTGCTGCATCGGTCTTCGTCAGCATTCCGGTTGGTCGACCGTCGGTGTCACATACAAATCCACCCCGACGCTTTCCCAGTGTGTCCAGGCACTCGGCGAGAGTCAGGCTCGTGTCGAGGAGGACGGCCGGGTGCATGATCTTTCCAACGTCGATAACGCGACCCTGGTCAACATCCTGCACGAACTCCGCCACGTAACCGTCGGCTGGCTCGGTGAGGATCTCCTCGGGTGTGCCGATCTGAATGACCTTTCCGTCGCGCAGGATGCACACCCGGTTGCCGAGCCGTAGCGCCTCGTTGAGATCATGTGTGATGAAGAGAATCGTCTTGTGGAGCTTTGACTGGATGGCCATCAGTTCATCCTGCATCTGGCGTCGGATGAGCGGATCGAGGGCGCTGAATGCCTCGTCCATGAGAAGGATGTCCGGGTTGGTACAGAGTGCCCTGGCGAGGCCGACCCGCTGTTGCATGCCGCCCGAGAGTTCCCTGGTGGAGTTGAAGGCGTAAGCCTCGAGACCGACCATGGCCAGCGCCTCAATGGCGGCCTCGTGGCGCTCGTCCTTCTCGATGCCCTGAACCTTCAGACCGTATGCCGTGTTGTCGATCACGTTGCGATGAGGGAAGAGGGCGAAGTGCTGAAACACCATGGACAATTTCTCACGGCGGAAAGCCTGCAGGGCCGACCCTCCCAGTTGCTGAACATCGATCCCCTCCACAATGACCCGGCCATGAGTCGCTTCATGAAGCTTGTTTACAGTCCGGATGGCTGTGGACTTACCGGAACCGGACAGGCCCATGACCACGAAGATCTCACCCCTGTTGACCGAGAACGAGATGTCCCGCATGCCGACCACGTGACCGGTCTGGCGCTGCACCTCGTCCTTTTCGACTCCAGATGAACAGAGGTCAAAGGCCCGGCCCCGCGGGTTCGGGCCGAAGATCTTGTAGACGTTCTCCAGTGCAATGATCGGTTCTTCGCCCGGCATCCGTTCCCCCATGGTGGTGTGGTACCCGCCTACAGCCAATCATCGCTACCAGCTGATATGTCCGTCGCAAAAAACCAAGGTAACACGCCGACTTAGATCGTTCCATAGGTCTCAGTCGATGGCCCAAGGCCTGAACACGGTGGAAGGCCGGGCCCTGTGGGCCCGGCCTCCGCACCAGTACCGGTTCTTCACCCCCCAAATCAGGGGGCGGGGAACCGGATCAACTATTCAGCTGAATCAACCAGCCGCCTCGGCGATCCACGCTGCGACACTGTCGGCGTTGTCGGCCATCCAACCGGTAGCCAACTCGACGACGTGTGCTTCTGAACCGTCACCATCGGTCTGGTCGACCTGCAGGAACGAAAGGTCCAGAATGGACGGC